>Ga0190343_1000023_pt1 | contig 83062 bp, 68 predicted proteins | sample 48721312_MG_FD_161664 | JGI IMG/M metagenome (GOLD analysis project Ga0190343, IMG submission 161664) | Hydrothermal vent microbial mat bacterial communities from Southern Trench, Guaymas Basin, Mexico - 4872-13-1-2_MG | ecosystem: Environmental > Aquatic > Marine > Hydrothermal vents >... | reverse complement strand
ATAATCGAAATTGATCGGGTGGCTTTATCATTTTCGTCATCCAGTGTGTGTTTTTCCATAAATTGATTTTACCTACTGTTTGAAAGGCAATAACTATAACACATTTTCCTTAACTTAATGGCATTGATGTGATAGGCACCCAAAACGTTTTGCAGGTCGCCCTAGAACAAAAGCATCGTCCGTGGGTCATTTTTGCCAGTAGCCGTGAAGTTTACGGACAGCCTACCAAGCTTCCTGCAAACGAAGAAAGCCAATTGCAGCCAGTCAATATTTATGCCCGTTCCAAAGTAGCCGCTGAACAAGCGGTCAATGAAGCCAGAACTGCTGGCCTTCGCACGGCCATAGTTCGTCTATCGAATGTTTACGGCAGCATTAATGATCATACTGATCGCGTTGTGCCGGCATTTTCTCGTGGTGCCGCAATGGGAACACCTCTTCGTGTGGAAGGTGATAAACATACCTTTGATTTTACTCATATCAGCGATACAATCTCTGGCATACTCGGCCTCATTGAGGTATTAGTGAATGGAGAAAATCAATTGCCACCCATTCATCTACTCACGGGACGACCGACAACACTTGGTCAACTGGCTGAATTAGCGAATGCGGCTGGCGGAAATAGTTCAAAAATGATGATGGCTCCGCCACGCTCCTTTGATGTGGCCCATTTTTATGGTGATCCTTCCCGCGCAAAAGCATTGCTGGGATGGTCAGCCCATATTTCTATTGAAAATGGCGTTCAGCAATTGGTCAAAGCATTCACCGCCAGTATGAATAAAACCAGCAACAGGAAAACGGTATGAAGATTCTTCAAGTGATTCATGGTTATCCAATGCGCTATAACGCCGGTTCGGAGGTTTACACTCAAACTCTATGTCATGGACTCGCCGCACGTCATCAAGTTCATGTCTTCACACGCCAAGAAGAACCTTTCGCGCCTGACTACGCTTATTGTGAAGAAGTTGATCCAGATGAACCGCGTGTCACGCTTCATCTTGTCAACTTACCTCGTAGCCGGGATCGTTACCGACATCAGGGCATCGATCAACGTTTTGCGGAACGACTTGAGCGAATCAAACCTGATATTGTGCATATAGGGCATTTGAATCATCTATCCACCTCGATAGTCACAGAGGCCGCCTACCGGGAAATACCGATTGTCTACACGTTGCACGATTACTGGATTATGTGTCCGCGAGGCCAATTTATGCAGATGCACCCCAACGATCAGAACGATCTATGGGCAGCTTGTGATGGCCAACAAGATCGCAAATGTGCCCAGCGTTGTTATGCACGCTATTTTTCGGGTGCGCCTGTTGAACAGGAAGAAGATATCACCTATTGGACTTCATGGGTTAAGCGACGTATGCAGCATATCCGCGAAATGGTAGAATTAATTGATCTGTTTATCGCGCCCTCGCGTTACCTTTATAATCGTTACCATGAAGAGTTTGGGTTGCCTACTCGTAAGTTGGTCTACCTAGACTACGGTTTTGACAGAAAACGGCTTCGTCATCGCCAACGGATTGCCGGTGAACCATTTACATTTGGATACATTGGTACACATATTCCGGCTAAAGGTATTCATCATCTGATTGAAGCCTTTGCTCAAGTGTCAGGAAAGGCTAGGTTGCGTATATGGGGACGCTTACGTGGCGAAAATTCCAAATCTCTTCAAGACTTAGCCAATTCTCTACCTGACGCTATTCGAGAACAGATTGAATGGCTTCCAGAATACCGTAATCAAAATATTGTCACCGATGTTTTCAATCGGGTGGATGCCATTGTTGTGCCTTCAATTTGGGTGGAAAACTCGCCTCTCGTTATCCATGAAGCACTACAAGCGCGTGTGCCCGTTATTACGGCCGATGTTGGTGGCATGTGCGAGTACATTCACCACGAAGTCAACGGGCTCTTGTTTCAACATCGTCACCCAGAAGCCTTAGCCGTGCAGATGCAACGCTTGATTGATAATCCGACACTTGCTAAACGCCTTGGACAGCGTGGCTATATTCAATCAGAAACCGGAGATATTCCGAACCTCTCTGAACAAGTCAGCGAAGTGGAACGTCTTTATAACAGTGTCATTCAGCATCGTAATAGCACGCAGATCACACCCTTAAAAGGGCCGTGGCGCATTACTTTTGATACCAATCCAGATGATTGCAATCTTCGGTGTGTCATGTGTGAAGAACATTCCCAGTACAGCCCACGCAAGAAAGAACGTCGTACCGAAGGAATGAGCCATAGAAAAATGCCGATTGAGTTGATTCGTCGGGTACTGGAAAACGCGCAAGGTACTGGTTTAAAAGAAATTATTCCATCAACGATGGGCGAACCATTACTTTATGAACATTTTGACGATATCATCAATTGGTGTCACCAATTCGGTGTACAACTGAATTTAACCACTAATGGGACTTTTCCTAAAAAGGGGCCACAAGCTTGGGCAGAACGCATTGTCCCGGTGACTTCTGATGTTAAAATATCACTCAATGGTGCCAGTCAAGCCACGCAAGAAAAAATTATGGTGGGTAGCCGTTGGGAAAAGATGCTTAACAACATGACCACTTTTATCGACGTAAGAAATGCTCACGCTGCTAAAGGTGGTAACTATTGTCGCGTCACCTTTCAACTCACCTTTCTGGAATGGAATGTCGCTGAACTGGCCGATATTGTGCGGTTAGCAGCGCGTTTTGGGGTTGATCGCGTCAAGGGACACCACGTTTGGGCACACTTTGATGAACTGAAGCCACTATCCATGCGTCGGAGTCCTGAAGCGATTGCACGTTGGAATCAAGCAGTATTAGCGGCCCGGGCTGCTGCCCAAACCGCTAAGCTACCCAATGGAAAATCGGTACTCCTTGAAAACATTGACTTACTCAATGACACGGCCGTTGAAGATATGGCCCCCGGCGGACAATGTCCATTCCTTGGTAAAGAAGCCTGGATCAACACTGAAGGGCGGTTTAGTCCCTGCTGTGCGCCCGATGAACAACGCCGCTGTTTGGGAGAATTTGGTTATGTGACTGAGATGACTCTCCAAGAAATCTGGCAGAGTAAAACCTATCAACAATTGGTGCGAACTTATCGCAATCATTCGCTGTGTCTTAGCTGTAATATGCGGACACCATTGACTGTCTAGCGAAGTTAAGGGCAACCCTACGGATTGCCCCTACCACTTATTTCTTTAGATATCATCGATAGGACAAGGTAATGACTGTTATTCCTTCTTCAACCTTAGAGGGTTTGAAACAGATTTCACGCGATCAGTCTACTGTTCTGCTGTTGCGTCATTCTGAACGACCGCCGATTCCACTTGGACAAACCGGTGATGATCTTCCTTTGACGGAACAAGGCAGCCGGCTGGCATTGACGCTAGGGCAACATCTGAATGGCCGCTTACGAAGTCTTTCTACAAGTCCGGTGCGACGCTGTATGGAAACAGCAGAATGGTTACAACGCGGTGCAAACGTTGACGATGTGTTAATCCAACCCGATCACCTACTAGGCGATCCGGGTATTTTTATCACAGAACCCTCACTCGCTTGGCAAACCATACAACGATTAGGTATGGAACAAGTCATGACGCGCTTGATGAACAAAGATGACCAATTGCCAGGGTTTAGCAATCCGGTTAACGCTGTTTCTGAACTCATAAACCATACCTTATGTCAAATGCAAAGTGGGCCAGGTTTGCATATGTTCGTGACCCATGATTTTTTTATCACCACGACAGTCGCGATAATGTTGAATAGACCTTTACCGGTAGAAGATTGGCCTCATTTTATTGAAGGCGTATTTTTATATCGAGAAGGAGAACAATTGATAATGTGTTATAAACATTACAAAGGGGTCATGCGATGGCCGATTCCTTAGCGCAAAAAAGTCCAGAAGCCCTTTGGACAAAAACCCAAATCGCTCATAGCGGTACCCATCACACTCTTAACAATAAACCACTGTACGCGGCACGTTTTCTGACTGTACAGAAATTCCATGCGCCTGGACTCGCGCCCGTCCAAGATGACAGCGGTGCTTATCATATTGATATAACGGGCAACCCGGTTTATCCGTCTCGTTACTTGCGAACTTTTGGATTCTACGAAGATAAAGCGGCCGTGTGTGATAAAAACGGCTGGTTTCATCTATTACCAGACGGGACACCACTCTACAACCAGCGTTATGAATGGTGTGGCAATTATCAGCAAGGACGCTGCACTGTGCGAGGGCAAGAGGGACGTTATTGCCATTTGAACGAAAACGGCGAGCCTGTGTATGTAGATCGCTACCGTTATGCTGGCGATTTTCGTGATGGTATAGCGGTGGTGCAACGTGATGATGGCTTGCACAGTCATATCGATTTGACTGGACGACTCACTCATGGACGCTGGTTTGTTGATCTGGATGTATTTCATAAAGGATTTGCCAGAGGGCGCGATAAGCAAGGCTGGCATCATATTGAGGGTTCGGGTAAAGCCATTTATCAGCGCCGCTTTGCGGCCATAGAACCCTTTTATAATGGACAAGCCCGTGTAGAATGTTTTGACGGTTCTATCGAAGTGATCAATGAAATGGGCGACACGGTGATTGAACTAAGGCCTCCGCAAAGAACGCCTTTACACCAGCTTTCTAGTGAGATGGTTGGATTCTGGCGAACTCAGACTATTCGTGTGGCCGTTGAACTGGGCGTGTTTAACGTTTTACCAGCCACTACCGATGAACTTGCCCAGACGATAAAACTGCTACCGTCGCTCGCTAAGCGTCTGCTCAGAGGATTATGGGAATTAGGGTTAGTTCGCCCTGAATATTATAATAATACTGACAACAAATGGTTTTTAACTAGCACGGGAGAATTGCTCACTGCACAGTCAGAATTTAGGATGGACGCAGCCGCCTGTCTTTGGGGTGATGATCATTATCGACGCTGGTTAGCCTTAGCTAACGTGCTGCGTGGTGAAGAAACACAAACCAGTCCCTCGTACTTTGAACAATTAGAAGGACAAACATTTGAAACCTATTACCGTGCCATCTCTGCTTATGCTCAACATGATTATGCCAAACTCCCCAAACTCATTGATTGGAATCGTCACCAACATTTGATTGATGCCGGTGGCAGTCGTGGTACTCTGTTATTTTCTCTGTTAGCACAACATCCACATCTATCAGGAACACTGATTGATTTGCCGGCCGTTGTGCAAAGTGCAACCATTCCAGAGCAACTAACGGCTCGTTGTCATATCCAAGGGGCTGACTTGTTTGAAACATGGCCGATCAGGGGAGATGCTATTATTTTAGCGCGTGTTCTCCATGATTGGCCAGACGAACAAGCCAAACAATTACTGTTCAATGCGCGAGAAGCGTTGCTGCCAGGTGGACAAATTTATATTATTGAAATGGTATTGCCTGATGACACACCAAATGGCGGATTATTAGATATCAATCTGTTGGTGATGACAGGAGGACGTGAGCGGAGTTTGAAAGACTGGAATGCCCTATTGGCAGAATGTTCTCTTAAGATGAGTGCAACCCTGCACTTGTCAGAGGTGAGTACAGTTATTGTAGCAACAAAAGTATAAGTACCTAAATCTTAAAGAAATCCTATTTCTCCAACAAATCGGATTATCTAATTGAAGCTTCTCGATAGACTGATGGCCGTCAATTGTGGGCCTAAACGCAAAATGGCTCAAGGAATTTGAATTCATGGCCCTCGGCCCTCAAATACTGCGTCGCCCTCCGCTACGCGAACCGTAGATCAACGTAGTTTGGACTCCTGCCAAACTTGGAGTGATACGCGGGTACCTGTTATTGATCTATTTTTTGGCAGATTTTTGGACGCTTTGAGGGCCAGAAATTAACAATTAACAATTAATTATTAATCATTAATTATTAATTCACGGCCCTCTGTCGCGCTTAACTTAATTAATGGCATTGAGATGGAACCTGGGAAGGGAAAAGGCCTGGCAAAGAAATTTTTCAAAAAAATCGGATTTCTCATTCATGCAAATAAATCCGATTTCTCCCAGAAATCTGATTTCTCAAAACCAAGGAATACAAATATGGTTAATTTTTATTACGAAGCCCTAAAAGAACAAGGACAATCAGCAGATAAACTGCGCGAGCAAGTCAGTGAATCACTCAATCTATTTTGGCGTTATCTGGATACTGCCTTCCGTGCTTTGAAAAACAAGGAAGTGAAATGCCGATGGGAACCAGTAAGCGGTTATGAATATCAATTAACCCCAAAATCAAAGGTTTATCAATGGCAGCTTTGCACAGAAATTCTGATTCAAGGAGATGAACCCGGTTGGTTTTGGATCACCAAGGATTTGGATGACGAACAACCGCCCAGCTCCGATTTTCAGCCAGACTTTGAAGAAACCATCCGTATTGGCAAAGGCATTCATGCCCAAAAAATGCAGTGTTCTCCAGAACAATTACAACGACAAGGAAGTCGCTGGCGACTGTTTTTGGGAACCGAATTTGAAGCTAAACAAATAAATTGGTCAGGCTACCGTCTGGAAATCGAACCCATACAAAATGTGCCACGCGCACCACAAACCTTGCGCTTTAAAGGTGAAGAAATCGCCTTTAGCATCGTCAACTCGCAACCATTACAACTGAAAGTCCGCGCTGAGCTGCATAAGGGCGACAGGGTACAAATCAATGGCAACGATTATGCCATTCAAATTGTACGCGCCTTCGATAAAAAGCAGTTACCCAGCAAGAACTATCAGCGTGCTGAGGGCCGTTATTGGACGTGCAACCAACCGAAATTGACTTTAGAACTCTGTGAAATACAAGACATGACTTCTAAATACCTCTCTACCCTAACGCCAGACAAACTGACTGGGGAAAATTGGAACATTGAGGGCTATGAAGAGTGGCAAGCGACATCCGACAGTATTCGTTGGACATTGGATAAGCGCATCAACCTGACGACTAACCCAAAGGATGAACGCCTGGCTGAACTCACTTTTGAGTTAAAAATCACCGAACCAGAGAAAAAATGGATTCAATTACTTGAAGATACGGAAGAAAATGACGATAAGGCCGAAACTGGGGAGTCCACATTGGCGCATTTTTTTAGCGATAATGTCAGCATCTTGGATGCCAACCAATCAGATCCAAAAAAGGCCTATCGGCTTATTAAGGCTAATTATGAAGAAAAGCGTCTGTTATTGGCTAACGATAAATCTGGCACTACCGTCTATCCAAAAGGCACTCATCTGAAAGTGAAGGCGGATATTGGTTCGCTTGCCAGACAACAGCGGGCCATAAAAAAACTGAGAGAGACACCTCCACCGCAATTAAACGGCTTGATTCAATTACTTAATGATCGGCAAGTCCAATGGCCGCGTTTTTCTCCGGTGCCGGTGGCAAATTGGGAAGTGTTGACTGATTTGGGTTATGAAGGGTGCGATTCACAACGTGAGTTTGTGCAAAAAGCGTTAGCGACACCCGATTTTGCGATTCTTGACGGCCCACCGGGCACGGGTAAAACCACAACTATCTTAGAGTTGATCATCCAATTGGTAGAGCGCGGGCAGCGTGTGCTACTCTGTGGTTCCACTCATGCCGCTATTAACAACGTACTGGAGCGTATCCGCGAACAAAAGCTATTAGATAAGATATTTCCGTTGCGTATCGGCGATGAAAATCGCGCGATTGGTGTCGAAGAATTTCAGTATGATAATGTCCTAAAACAGTTTAAAAACAACGGGATTGACTCCGAACAATTATTGGTAGACAGTGCTAATCTGGTATGCGGTACGACTATCGGTATTTTACGCCTATTTCGTGAGGAGAAAGTCAATCTAGATCGAGGTATTCCTCCTTTCGATGTGCTGATTGTGGATGAGTGCAGTAAAACGCCATTTCAGGAGTTCATCGTCCCAGCAATCTATGCAAAACGCTGGATTCTAGTCGGCGATGTTCGGCAACTTTCGCCGTTTACCGACAGAGATGTGATTGTGGGTAATTTGCGCGAATTGTTTTTACCCAAGGGTAAGGGCAAAGGGGATTATTTGAATAAGAACTTGCAAAAAGCCTGTTTTTATCTACAAGCCTTATTTCCCTATAAAAACAAGTTTGTTATTCCTGAAAGTCGAGCCGTTATCGAGGCGTTGGCACAGGAAATCAATGCCCGTATTGAAACAGAGGAAAAATTGTCTCGTTTTGCGCTAATCATCCAAGAAAATTATTCTGATTCTTCAGAAGATGTGCTTAGGTATGATTCATCACTGAAGCAGTTTGAGCAATTTGATTTAGAACAAAGCGCTTGGCGTTTGTATGATTATGACTATATTTTTATTGAACAGTCCCTCTATAAAACCCATCGCTATCTGATGCCCGCCGATGCGATTGTGTTAGAGGCCGATTGGCAAAGTTGTGCCCATGCGTTTCGCCATCAGGCCCACTGGCAAGGCCAACAAGACTTAAAACAGCGTGGCAACCGATTGACAAACTCGTTTGACATTCAGCAAGATCGCTTAAACTTCTTGCAAAGCCGCGATTGGGCCGAAGAACTCGTCTGGCGATTGGAACGCGAATATTGGTTGCGCTTTCTAACGGATCGTCGCCAAAAAAATCGCAAAGGCAAAAAAACACGCCTCGAAGAACAGTTACAACGGCTATTCCCACAATCCGAGCCAGCGGCCGAAGGGCGTATTTACCGTATCCGCAATATCGCTTTTCCGTCTGTGTTAGAGGCCCTCTCCGGTGAAGGGATTACTAAGCATCGCAACGATATGCCCACCACCTTGAACCAAGGCTTTGAACTAAAAGAACTGCGATGCCGGTATACTACCCTAACTTATCAGCACCGAATGCACCCGGCGATTGCCGAGTTTTCACGGACAATGTTTTATACTCCCAAAACTGGTGAACATCGGGTACAGTCTCTGTTAGATGGACATGATATGGAAAACAAAAGGACTTGGAGTTATCCGCAATATTCCGAACATCGCAGCTGGCTAAACGTTGCCGGAAAGGTGGTTAAAAATGCCAATCAAAAGGAAGTCGATGCGATTCGTAAAGAATTGGAAGCTTTTATTCGGTGGGCAACCAAAAATCCTCATTCCGAAACAACTGTTTGGGAAATTGCCATTTTAACGTTTTACAAAAAGCAAGAAACCACGCTGCGTGAGATGCTGAAAAAACTGACGGGCACCAAAGCCTATAGTCGCTTTCCGCTCACAGATAAAAACGTGTTGATTAAACTGGCAACTGTTGATTTTTTTCAAGGGCAAGAAGCTGACTTGGTATTTCTTTCTATGGTGAATACTTATCGGGATGGTTTTTTGGATAGCCCTAATCGTTTAAATGTTGCCGTCACGCGCGCCCGTTATCAACTTGTGATTGTCGGGGATCATAGCTATTTTTCAGAACGCTCTGATACTGAGGAATTGAATCAATTGGCTAAAACTTCATTTTAAGCACGAGTACAACGAATTACGCGGATAAACGAATTGAGTACAACGAATTACGCGGATAAACGAATTGAGTACAACGAATTACGCGGATAAACGAATTGAGTACAACGAATTACGCGGATAAACGAATTGAGTACAACGAATTACGCGGATAAACGAATGAATTAAAACTCAGTTTAATCGGCGTATTAAAAAGCTATCTTAGAATCTCTCATCAAGAATTTGATGCCTTATTCGTTTATCCGCGTAATAGGCGTTCCGCCACTGCGTTTCGTTGTACTTATACAGAGGAAAATATAAAAATCATCAAGAACTTGATGCCTTATTCGTTTATCCGCGTAATTCGTTGTACTTAATAAGAAAACAGAGGAAAATAATCAATGAGTTTAAAAGTAACTCTAACACGTCGAATCAATGCTCGGCGTTTTACCTTTCTAGCCAAACTCCATGTTTGGGAGGCGCGTGAGGATATCCAGAATGTATTGCAGAAATTGCAAAGTAAAACCGAAAACTTGACTGATTTGCCTAGCCGTTTGCAAAAATATCTGGAACGTGAACGGTTGATTGATAAACAAAGTACGCTGACTGAAAAAGCCGAGCAGGTTTTGCAAACGGGCTGTTTTCCATTACTGGAACAAGGGATATATAATATTTGGTATGTCCAATCAGATTTATTAATGGGTACTTGCCCGATCATAATGCAACGCATTCAGGCAACGGGTAAATATCAATCAAGTGACATACCGGGAAAACTGCAAGCACTCCCGGATGATCTCGAATTTAGTCAAGCCATGCCTGTCATTGAGGTGATGGATAAGGCTTTGGAAAATGAATCAAGCGCGGCTATTAACATAGAACGCTTAAAAATTCAAGACCAACAAGGCATTTTAGGAGAGACGCGCCTGATTACACTGACATGGCATTGGGACGATATTTTTAAAAGCCAAAGCCAGACTCAATTGGAGGGTGCTGTTGACGTGCCGCTTTATAATAATCGCAAAGATAAAAACCGCGATAAAAACACTTTTTCAATTCAGCTTGACTTATCACAGTCTTATGACTATGAATTAATGCCGGCATTAATCGCATTATTGCAACAAAAAGCCAAGATGGCTTGGCAAGTGGCTCATCAACGGGCTATGATTACCCTCGAACAATTAAATCAATATCAAGAACACTGCCCACAGATAAAAACGGCATTTATTCTTGATGAACTGAAATTGGGGCGTTTTGATTCTGAGCAATATGGACAGTTTGAATCGGCTAAAATAGAAGAATTACCGGTTATGCCGGCGACACCTGCGGATGCCAAATCATGGACACAACAACTCTTGGTTGAAGACTGGAAAAAAGGCTATCAACGAGAAAATGATTTGTTGGATTCACAACGAAAATGGTACGAACATCCGGCCATTAGTCCTTATGCCTTACAACCCCGTGAGGCGGCCGAATGGATACCACAACTGTCGCCACAACAAGACGCCGAAGCCTTTTGGCACATTGCCGCGCCGTTTGACTTGAATCCGTCCATGATAAATTGAATTGAGAAATCTGATTTCTTTGGCATGGATTAGAAATCCGATTTTTCTAAAAAATCGGATTTATTTGGCATTAAAGTGAGCCGGAACTTTCTACGGATATCGGTGCAGAAAAAATCATTGCGGCTGAAAAACAACATGAGAAAATCGTGGTGGAAATCAAAAGTTTCCTCAACGTCTCTCAGGTGACAGATTTGGAAAAAGCGATGGGACAATATATACTTTATAGAAGGCTATTAAAGAAACAAGAACCGGAAAGAAAGTTGTATTTAGCTGTTCCAACTCATGCCTTTGAAGGCATTTTTAGTCAGCAAGTCGGACTGATTGCCATTGAGGAGCTTGATATGACGTTGATTGTCTTTTCGGTGTCAGGAGAGGAGAAGTTACTATGGAAAATACCTTAGAATTTCACCAAATGTGCGTCAAAAAACTGCTTTCTGAGTACGAATCGTTAAAAACTCACTGGGCTGATATCGAACTGATTTTTGATGATGAACGCAAGCGTTACATGGTTGTCAGGGCGGGATGGTTTGGACAAAAGCGAGTCCATCTGTGTTTGATACACATTGATATTGGCGAGAATGAAATCGTGATTCAAGCCAATAATACTGAAGATACGATAGATGAAGCACTTATCGCAATGGGCATTGAGAGGAAACAGATTTGTCTGGGATTACTACCGCCGCAAGTGAGAATGTAAACAGTAGCTTCATCGAAAAATCCAAATTTTTATTGATAAATCCGATTTCTCCAAGAAATCGGATTTCTTTTTTTATTTGAGAACATTTATGATTAACCCCAAAACAGAAACCTTTACCCGATCCTTTTCTGAATATCGCCTAGAAGATATTCTGGAAATCATCGGCAATGACACACCACTGCAATTTACCGGCGAGCATTTTGGTTTTCCAGTTCAACAAAACGGGTTGGCAAAAATCACTGCGTCTGCACAACAAACACTTTTGATTGCCACCGACAAGTTAACGGACAACAAACTGCTCGAATACTGTCAGGCGTGTGTCGCTAGAAAAGTCCGGGTTTACCTATTGCTAGGCAAACCAGAAGACTCTGAAAAAGCAATTCGCTTACTGTCTGGGCATTGTTTAATCCGCACGGGTGTCAAACAGGCGGGCTCCCTATTAATGGCGGATAACCGCCAAGGATTAGTCTTGAGTCGTGCATTGGATGGTAAACTTCAAACAACGGCAGGGTTACGATTAGTTTTAGCACAACAGACTGATTGTTATCACTATTTCTGTCGGCTCTTTTGGAATAAAGCCAACCAGGAATATCTGTTACCCAATCAACACCGAGCCGTCAAAGCTTCTCCTTTTGGAGAAATCTCTATTCAAAATGAACACCACGATCCTAAATTACTATTAAAGACGATTCAGAAACAGTGGACAAATAGTGAATTGGCTACTCTTTCTGAACTGCGCCAAGAAAAATGGTTGGGTTGTACATTGAATCAGTTGTCCACCACAGCGGGACAACAAATTATTAACCTGAATAATGCTGATGTTGCGTCTTTACAGACATTGGTAAAGCACTGCACTCAACTCGTTTGTGTGGAACAACCTTTGTCAGATATGGTTTTATCAACCAGTGACGAAGTATTGTTTCTCCCCCAAAGCACTTTGCAACCAAATACCGCCGCTTGGGTAGTTAAGTTGCTAGAAGAACAGACTTCGGAAGCCAAAGCCTTTTTGGATAAGGTATTAGAACAAGCCCCGCTGCGTTATCAGGCAACGTGCTTACTTCAACAGATGGTTCAGCCTTTTCGTTTTTTAGATGAACCCAAAAAGGTTTATCAACGTCAAGATTGGCTTGAACACGACTTAGGCGGTATTTATCTGGATGGCATGACAAGCTTTATGAACCCAGATATTGACTCGCTGACTTATGATAGCACGCAATTCAATCGTGAACGCATCGCACTTGAAATCGAATTTACTGTCACGTTGCATCCGCCTTATTTACCAACAGAGGCGAAATTGGATGATCTACATCATCAATGGGAACAAACTCAACAAAAATGGGCGCGAAAAATAGAGACTTTGCGCGAATTGCTGAAGAACGTGGAAGAACAAGAACAGTCTTTCCAAGGCAAAGTAAAAAGTCTATTGAAAGGCCTGTTGACTGGCAATTTACAATGGAAACTGACACGAGATAAACAAATCACTGAACTCGCACAGTGGTCACCGCTGTATGCGGATAAGGTTGAACGCCAAGAAAAACTTGAGGCCATTAATCAAGTGACTGATAACTTGCAACGCAAACTTGGCAACATGCAAGAAGAACTGGATAAGGCCGAACAACACATTGCGTGGGAAGAACAGCGCGATGATTTGAAAAAGCAGTTAGGCGAGGCACAAAACCATCGTGAGAAATGTACCCAAGAAGGTGACAAATTTAGAGAGGGTTATAAAGCTCAAGAACAGCAAAAATCGGCCGAGTTGGAAGCGCAATGGCAAGCGTTTGTTAGCCAAACGGTAAGTGAAAATACTTGGACAAAGATCATGAAACTCATGAAAAGTGCCAAGCAGCAAGACTGGCAAGTTCAGTTTAAGGATGCGCTAACCGAGGAAGAGTCAGATAAGCGCCTGAAAGAACAAATGCTTGTTTTGCAAGCTCAACCCATTCTCAATCTGATAGAGTTTAAAGCGTTTTTCAATGCTTTGAATAAAGATGAGAAAAAAGAAGCTAAGCGTATCAAGGAAATCCTGTCTATTTTTAGGAATAGCAGTCAGACAAAAAGGGAAGAACTTGATAAGAAGTTAAAGTTGGCTGAACGCAAGCTAACTGATTCACAACAGGCTATTGAAAAACAGGGCGACAGATTTATTTATGTCGCTTCCACTAAACACGAAAAATCGTCGCTAACCGGCATACTAGGTGGCCCCAAACCGAAAACCCCAAAATCGACGAGTTTCACTATAGAATGGCCGAAAGCAGAACTCCCCGCTTCGGGTACCGAACTGTATCGCCACAAAAACCAACGCTGGTTGTGCATTACAGAAGAAGTACAATTTGCTCAAGGGCAACAAGATGCAGAGCGTCTCAAGGCTGAGCTTTGTACCAAAAAACCAACCTAGGCGTGAGAGAGCCGATTTAGAAATCCGATTTCTTGAAGAAATCGGATTTCTTAGACATCTTAGACACTGTTACTACGCTCGCTAATTTACGTTGCATCGCTTCCAATCTATCTGAATTTTAGGTTAATGCTTGTCAGCGGGTTATGGGATATTGTACTCATAGTTTATTTCCAAGTTGTTGTTTGATAAATTATTTGGCGTATTCGACTACAAAGATGTACACCCTTTTTTCAACTAATTTTTGGTGTCATTGTCGCTATTGTCTGGGTAGTTTGAAAGACGATTAAGTCGCTTCGTTAGGATTTATCACAGACGTCCAAGATAAATCTTGGACTCCTTGCCAAGATAAATCTTGGACTCCCCGCCCGCCCCTATTTTTTGCGAGAAAATATGATCTGTTTTGAGCGTCAACATGGCCCCCAATTGACGTGGGTTGTTCCTTAATACTATACTTTACAAATTTGCGCTTTTGTCATTACTAGCTAGTCCGTAAGATTTATCCTACCTGATAACAGTCACACATCAACAAAAATTAGATCAAAGAAATCCGTTTCTTAGAGAAATAGGATTTCTAAACGCAAACAAATCGGATTTCTTGAAGAAATCGGATTTGTTATATTTCTTAGACACCAAACGGAGAAAATCGAATGCCAGAGCAACGCATTACTGTTACTATTGATGAAGAAGGTAAAATCACGGCTAAGACAGCCGGTTTTCAGGGAGAAGCCTGTTTAGATGAGTTGCAAAGTCTTTTGGAAGAGTTAGGCACGCTTCAGGAAGTGAAAAAAACGGATGAGTATTATCAGCAGAATGCTGTCACAGTCACACATCAACAAAAATTAGGTCAAAGAAATATCTAGAAATCCGATTTATTCAAGAAATCGGATTTCTGAAAACCGGAGAACAGAACAATGAGTGCTGTGGTTAAAACCGTTACGCCTTTTACCCAACGTGAGTTGTTGTTGGAAGCGTTGGATGAACTGAGTGTTGAATATCAGGAAAAGGGCAACGCCATTATGACTGAACGGGTGGACGATTACGGGGCACAACGTTTTATCTATGAACAAGGGGCTTATCGTTTTCAACATGATTCCTCGCCTTGGCGACAATTGAATTTAAAGGAATGGAAAACCGTGTCGGCTTTTTTGGGGGCCGTGGAAAAAGCCTATCACCAAGCTTATGAACGCTTGCAGCAACGTCTGGCTGAGGAAGAACGTCGTCGGCTTGAAGAAGAACGTCAACGTTTCGTGGAGCAACAAAAGCAGGCTGTGATACAACGGGCAACAGAACAGGGCTATAACGTCAAAGAAATTCGTAAGAGTAACAAAATTCAATTACAATTGGTACGTACTACTTATTGAGATTGAGAAATCCGATTTTTCAAAAAAATCGGATTTCTTTAGTATGGTAAAAAAAATGCCCCAACCTTTTAATATCGCACATATAGAACCTAGTAGTTTCATTTATGGGCCCGGTGAACGCGTTGTTATCTGGGTGCAGGGCTGTACTTTGGGCTGTCGGGGATGTTGGAACCGGACGATGTTATCAAAACGCCCTAAGCAACTGATAGCGCGTGAAGAATTGTTACAGCAAATTCTTGATCTTGATTCTATTCAAGGCATTACCTTGCTTGGAGGTGAACCCTTACAACAATTGAGCAATGTTTTGTGGTTATTACAACAAGTCAAATCAGTGGGTTTGGATACTATGGTGTTCACGGGTTATGAATGGGCTGAAATAACAAACGATGAAAAAGCGAAGATTTTGCCGTTTACCGATATTTTGGTATCAGGCCGTTATGTGGCAGCCCTACGCAATATCAACCTTCAATGGCGCGGTTCTTCAAACCAGCAAGTTCATTTTCCAACGGCCCTATACGATGCTTCTCTCATTAAAGAAGGCAACTATGTAGAGGTGCATTTTGAAGCAGATGGTCGTATGCGTATTTTAGGTTTTCCCGATGCTGACACAATGGCTGAGGAAAATTGGTAGTGGTGCCGGGTGAAGGAGTCCAATATACCATTTACTCAAGCAGTTTAAAAACTTCCTCCCGACTAATTGTCTCAGTTTGTTTACCTTCTTCTCTCGCACGAACCTGTGCAATTTCTTCAATAGCATCCTCTAGTCTTGAAAGAAATCTTCTTCAATGACTTCAATCAAAGCCGCTAATGTCGTACCAAAGGGGCTTTCCTAGGGCGGTGCCCCAGGCTTTATTAATGTCGTACCAAAGGGGCTCAAAGCCAGGGGCGTTCCTTTGTCTTCTAAGTAGGGTGGGCAACACGTCAGCAACAAAACACCTAGAAAAAGTCTCAAGAATGAAGCGCAACTGGGGGCCATAACTTAATTTGAAAACTGAAGAAGTTTTTTATGGCCCTCAAAATCGATACGCCAAAAACTTGCCAAATTATAGGTCAATAATAGGGGCCCGTGTGTCACTCACTCTGCGAAACTCAAGTTTGGACTTCGGCAAGTTTGGACTTTTGCAAACTCAAGTTTGAGTCCTGCCAAACTAAAGTTTGGACTCCAGCCGCCAGACTGAGTTGCGGCTTTTGGTTTTGATGGGCAAAGGTGTCAAAAGCGGTTTTTTGGGTTTAAGGAAAATATCTAGAAAAATCCTTTCTATGCAGGCACCGTACAAAAATCACGAGATCGTCTTTAATCAATAATCCAATTTTATAGGAACCAATTCTGATTCTATAATAAGTATTGCCTATTTTAAGCTTTTTTAAGTTGTCAACGTCTCGTAAGTCTTGTGCTTGTTCAACTTGTTCGATAGCCGTTTGTATACGTTTAAGAATATTAGCATTGACAATATTTTGTAAATCACGAGCAAAGCTGGCTTTAAAACTAACATTCATGTTTTAACCTCAAGCAGTTTAAAAACTTCCTCCCGACTAATTGTCTCAGTTTGTTTACCTTCTTCTATCGCACGAACCAGTGCAATTTCTTCAATCGCATCCTCTACCAATTGTTGAAAAAAGTCTCTTTTTTCTTCAATGACTTCAATCAAAGCCGCTTTGAACACGGCTTTTAGCTGTTCTTCATTAGTAATAAAAGTGGTTTCTGCCATAAAATCTCCTTATAAGTGAAAGGAATAAGTGCTATTCGTTTGCAGATAGGAATTTCCAGGGGCGTTGCCCCTGGCTTTATTAATGTCGTACCAAAGGGGCTAGAAAGGGGCTAAGCCGCCCCGTAGTAGCTCTGCTAGGGGCGTTCCTTTGTTTTCTAAGTTGGGTGAGCAATGCATCGCCCACCAAAACACCATCATTGTGAGGGCAACACGTTGCCCGCCCGGCTATTTTGGTGGATGCCATCCAACCATTACCCATCGTTTGCGAGCCTTAACCAGAAGTTCTCGATTGAGTTGTAACGCAACTACCGTCGCTCGTCTGGTGGCCGTTTTTTCAATTATATAACATCTTTCTTCATTCCAATCAAAATGTTCGTGCCATCGATCTTGACGAGGATGAAATAACGGTGCTTTTTGACCGGTTTCTGGAGCTGTCGCTTGAATTTGTATTCCTTTATATTCATTGCAAGGGCGACAAGCCAGCCAGAGATTATCATGTATTGTTTTTCCGCCCAATGCTTCTGGGAAAATGTGTTCAACACTTAATGGAATACAGGTTAGTGTTTCATCCGATAAACAATAGCCACAGCGATGCCTGGCATCTTGTTCAATTTGCTGGCGCAGTTTGGTAGAAAGGTAGGTTGTCATCAAGATTGCTCACGAAGTTCTTCTAATGTGGGTAATTGATGCCCCCTATTTTTAATAATCGCATAAGCATGGGCTTTGCGTAACATTAATTGTTCAGCGTCTTCTCGTAATTGTGTGAGCCATTTTTGACCTATCTGTGTAAGCTGTCCGGTTTTATGCCGTGCTAATAAGATGTCATAAAGAGCCACTTTTTCTTGATTCATGGTACTTTGTGCTATTTGCCATAACACATCGTCGGATAAGTGTGCCATTGATTCAAGTTCAATTCGATAATTAAAGGGTAAATCTTCTTCAACTTCTGGGGGCAAAGTTTGCGACAATATTTGAAAAATAACGTCATTTAATGGACGTGTTGTTATTTGTGCTTGGTTCTGTAAATGCTGGTAAATGGGTTCTGGTAATGCGAGCGTAATCGTATGCGCGGTCATAAATAGTTAATCCGTATTCCAACGCGGGAGCGTTGGAACCGTTTTGTCAGGATGCGGCCAGAGTGCTAACCGATGGATGCACTTTTTAATTAAGAATTAAAAATTAAAAAGGTATTCTAGGCAAAAGTCCTTAATTCGCATTGCTAATTCAAAAACGACCCAGTCAGTTTCGTCCACTGCTAAGTAGTTGGGGACAAAGACGCGAATGCCTTTGTTTTCTAAGTCGGGTGGGCAACACGTCAGTAACAAAACACCTACAAAATGTCTGAATAATGAAGCGCAACTGGGGGCCATAACTTAATTTGAAAACTGAAGAAGTCTTTTATGGCCCTCAAAATCGATACGCCAAAAACCTGCCAAATTATAGGTCAATAACAGGGGCCCGTGTGTCACTCACTCTGCCAAACTCAAGTTTGGACTCCGTGCTGCCAAACTCAAGTTTGGACTCCGGCAAGTTTGGACTTTTGCAAACTCAAGTTTGAGTCCTGCCAAACTAAAGTTTGGACTCCGGCTGGCATAAGAGGCGACTTCGCTTGTCGGCCTAATCAAGGCGCATGTTGGGCTACCTATTGTGGGCCTATTTGGCCTTGAGATAAGTCAAATTGGGGCCGTTGGTTTTGTCGGGCAAAGGTGTTAAAGTCTTATTGTACGGTGACTTTGCCAAAATCCGTTGGTTTGTGTTGTTCAAGCACCATTCAAAAGTCACCCAGTCGGTTATTTTGTATAGTCTGTTATTGACGAAAGAGATGATTTGCCCATCCTTGGGCATTTCATTGTTATTCAATCAGATTAGAGGTATCAAATCGTTTGATAGCACCCATTGTCACTCGCTCAAACAATCTAAAACTTTTGATCACTTGATATGACGGAATACCTTCTCTTATGAGAGAAAATATTCTGATAGCAGAACATTCTCTTTTGGCATACGTGAGAAGATAACACCAGAGTTTAGCTCATTTAGAAACGACAATTTATGTTCTGGTGAGAGTTTGTCTTTAAAGCTGAAAAAACTCAAATATTTGAGCATTTTCTGGTTTTGGAGTAACGTGACAAAACATACGGTACCCATATCGGTTGTGATTTGTATATCACCTTCTTCATCAACCGTTGCTTTTATAAGCGCATTGTCAAAAAGTGCCTGTATGGTTTCAGGGGTGACTTTTTCTTCGTTAATCAAGGAATTGTTCATATTGTTGTAATCTCTAAATGGATGTCTATTGATTTTTTTTGAGGAGATTTATTTTCATATTTCCTTTGATGGATTTGCCATTAGTCCGATAAAAATCGGTATCATTATAAAAAGAAGGTAATTCTCCTCTATAAATCATAATATCCCAACACTTGAGTTCGTTTATTATCGCCTTGTTTTCTTCCTTTATCTTATTAAAAAACTTATTACTAGGTGTGCCACTCATTGTTCATTGGGGAGTGCTTTTTTTAGAGAACTTAGTAATATTTCTAGCACTCCCTTATCATTGACAATATCGGAATACTCATCATCAGTTAGTTCACTGCTTTCTAAGGCTTTTTCATAAGATTGAATACGATACTCACAAGCATCTATTAAATAGTAGATTTCTCTGGTTGAAAATTTCATTTGAACCTCCGTTTAACTGATTTTGGAAAAAAGTCTACACTTGCCCTTTGGTTCAGGTTTTTGGCAAGTGATAGGAATTTTGTCAGGCAGAGCAGCCATTCATGGATCGGCTCGCTCTCTATAGCTTTCTGGATTTGCCCCTTTGAGTATTCCACGAAATGCTTGGATATCGTTTTCTGGTATCAAACGGATACTCCCGTTTTCGGCCAGACAATTGTTACCCAGCTTATAAATGTAATTGTTCCCGAATGTTTCTTACATAACGACTTGAAAATTTTGCGAAAGGGTTGTGCTTTCCATTATTAAATTCCCACATAACAGTTAGTTAAAACAACAAGTTACTTGGCCTGTTCCCTATTTTCTTTCAATTAGGTTGCCGTCTCTATCGTACTTTTTGGTTAAGTTGCCGGCGGCATCAAAGTACGCCCATTCAATAGCACAAGTAGGGTGGGCTTCGTTACACGAACCACAACCGTTCGATTAATGAAAATTGATTATCGTGTTAATTGATAAATGGTGGGTTGCAGCGAGAGCTAATACCCACCCAACGCTTGCTCAATGGATTGGCAAACCTCTGTAGGTGGGTTTCGCTTTCGCTCTACCCACCCTACGCTCGCTTAATGGCATTGATGCAGAGCGTTGGAACAATATCAAAAATGTTGCTTATTTGAGAATGTCCCGCAACAGTTCTTTAATGTTTTTGATATGCCTTTGACAATAAAATGTCATTGTACCCAATCCTTCTGGAGTTCCGCTAACAAAACAAATAGCAATAGGGTGTCCGTCAAAATCTTCAGCATATATATTAAGAATTCCTTCAGTAAGTTGAATTAGCGCAAATTGAAATTCACCTTGTCCACTTGCTTTTCCGAATCCATCAGCTGTTCGTTTGAGATGTCTGAAACCACTGAAAGCTGCCATAGCGGCATTCATGCCATTCCCCTCTTTAAGGGATTCGACCAAACCTGAACGTCCCGTCTCTGTTGTATTATTCTGGAGTACAAAGCCATTGTTCAAGTCATACACAAAAATCGCATCTATTTCATTTTCTTCTACAACAATGTTGTTCAGAAGTTTGTCAAGTTTGTGTCTAGCTTCAGACATATTTACCTCGCTTATTGTGTTTGAATTCGATTCGCTTTCTGTCGTTACATTATTTTTTGGAATAGAGAAAGCATTACCAGCATCATCAACTAAAACATCATATGTTTTATCAATATTCTGTGGTTTTGAATCTAAATGTGGCTTATTTTTATTAAAATGTTGATTTTCCAGCATAGATACTAAAATTCCACTCAGTATCCTATGCTCATGGCTATCAGACTTTGGTTCCTTTAGTAAGTTATAGACAATTATTCCAAGAGCGTTAAATGTTCCTGATTTGAGGTATTCAAAATCTGATAACGTATTTTGATAAGACAGTTCTAAATCAAATTCGGTTTTTTCCCCTATTTTACCGTTATATTGGGTAAAATTTCCAAATACGAGATACCTATATAAATCAATCATAACTCGTTTTTGAATACCTTTTAAATTGTCTATAGTATTCCTAAATACCCATTCCATATTTTTTCCAGTAGCCAAAGCTACTAGTTCAAATGTTATTTCAATCACATCTTCTTTCTTTTGACTTTTTACATCAAGATATGTATAAGAAATAGATTGAGTAAAAAGTTTATCTAAAAGTTCATCCCAATACTTAGCAACTTCATCATTAATTTTTTCAAGTTCAGGCCACTTGTTAAATAAAAGAGCAAATTGTTTAGCCAGCCCTGTATCGATTGCAACATCTGAATTATATTTTTCTCTTATAAGACCAACTACACGTTTAGTGTCATAATGATAAACTGGATAACCTGACGCTTTTGCAAAAGCACCTGTAATTTCCAGTTTACCATCGGTACCAAACTGCTTTAATATTGTGCCACGATGTATAGCAATTTGTTGAATATTAAGTTTACTACCGTTTATATTATAACCTATAGAAACTATCTTATCACCGAGATGTCGTGGTGAAATATTTCCTAAAGGCAGATAATGATATGTATGATAGTCTATTTTTAATACAGCAACATCATTATCTTCTAAAGACTTAGTTTCATCCAATTTTGCAATAAATCTTTCTCCCAAATAAGTTTCAATTATAATATCAATATCAAGTAATGCAGCACTTTTGATACTATGATAAGCTGATAACAAGTAACCATCAGCCGTAATAAAAAAACCTGTGCCTGTAAAGTTGGCTACAAAAATTTTGACAGTTGCATTTGCGATTTCACGATGGATAAACTTTTCAGGATTAGAGCAAAGAGCTGCTAAGTAATTATCAACCACTAATATAGCTGCTGTTGCTAGAGAGAAATCTTTTGAAAATGAAGCGTCATTTTATTCTTGAATTTCTAAAATTAAATATTCTTTTCCTAAATTCTCATTTTTTCTTTCAAAGTTCCATTCTTTACAAATTTTGTCTTTAAGCAAATTTGCATTATCATAAAACCAAGTTGTAAAATGTTCCCTTATTTTTTCAACTGTAGGATTTTTGCTTTATTTATCCTCATTTTGATTTTCTTTATACCAATCTAACCGCATTTTAGTCGTATTCGATAAGTATTTTTTTACAACCTTTTGAGGCGAAAAATGAGAAACTTTTAAAGATTCTTCAGAGCATACTTTATCCAATTCGACTTTATCCACTAACTTTTTAAACCGCCCACCCAACCGCTTCAACACAGTCGTCGCAATAGTAGCAAAAGACTCTGACAACTCACCTATTTGATTTGAATCAATATCATCGGTTGGGTTAGCAAGAACCGCTGCAAAGCCGGTGGCTTCTCCAAGATGCTGTTCAACATATTGAGACACTTTCTCTAGCACTTTGCGAGAATCAGTGACAGACTGGGCATCAAGCAATTCATCACGCACTTCCGGAATAAAATCGTAATCTACTTTGTCTGGAACCGTGCTACTATTTGAGTTATGGACAACTTCAAGTAAACCACTCAATAAAAATTCAGCTTCGTGTATATGAGTAGCCTCTTTTAACATGGCTTCCCGAATAAGCCTAATAATCGGTAAACGAATACAAGGAGCCGCCGCCAATAACTTTGCTAACTGACGCGCATTCTGAGAAGCACTACGCCAAAATTGTTCTAACCGTTCTTTTGGTTTAAGCGTTTTACTTTTTTTGTATTTAGTAGTAGGAGTTGGTTCATTAGGTAAATAAAACCCCGGCGCACTTCGACTATTGGTTCCCGTAACGAGTTGCGCCAATTGTTTAAGCGGCGAAGGTTCAAGAATAGCAATAGGCAAAAATATACCGTCTTGCAGTTGTTTTTCATCTACCATCCATGAAACTGCGGCTTTAAATGAGATTGTCTGAAGATTGCTAGATTTTGGCAGTAAACGAATAGGCGTTGCCGTACTTAAACCCGTGCGTTGCCATAATTTTTCCGGCAACATCTGCAACAGGGCAACCGGCATGGCCCATTGATTAATCAATTTTACAATACCACCATCATACCAAGCCTCAGAAACACAATCGGAAATCAGCAATATTAGCTTACGCCCATTAGGTTCTGTCAAAGTTTTGGGGTTACGCCCCTTTGCTTGAGTTTGCGAAGTTAAATTCGGCAATATTTCAAATTGACCGGTTGCGCCATTTTGCGGCTTTATCAAAGACCAAACCCGCACATCCCGAAATATCCCTTTACGAACCAGCATAGATTTTAATTCGGTCACCGTATTATGCCAAAAGCCCATCGCAACGCGTTTCTCTACCACGAGTGCTACCTCAAAACGACGTTCCAATTCATAATGTAATACTGGCTCCCAAGAATTTTTCTCAATAATGGATTCTACCGTCGCCCTTTCATCAATCGTCGCCCGAAAACGAGAGGGTATCCGTTGATGGAAGCCACGAAGTGCTTTAGCTAATTTATCCGGCTCTTTTAATGCGGCAGGGGCCGGGCAAATAATGCGCGGTTGATTTTTGCGGGCTTTATTCGGTAATTGTACATCCAAATGATCATCATGAGCATGACTGCTTTCTAGGATATTATCAGAAAGCGGCGCAAGTTCTTCCGGTGTTTCTACCGGAGATTCTGGTGGTTTTACGTTTTCTATTTCATCGGCTGTTGAAATGGGGGCACTCGGTTTTTGGGATGGCTTTTTTCCACTGTTAGTTTGTGCCGAGTCCGCTGCAAAATTTCCCCACTGCGCCGCGAGCCAAGCAGCATCCGCCAAATCAGTGGGTTGGATGCCCTCGCTCACTTCTTGCTTAAATATTTTGATTAAATAGTGCCAGTTTGTCATGATTATTGACTCAAGTCGCGAAGTATGGCTTCTACAATGTCATCCCGTTCGGTGTCATCGGGTAATTTACCCTGTAAAATCAAAAAAGCAGCATTCAATAATTGATCGATAGCCAACTGACTGGGTTCTTGGAGTTTCTCCGTAAATGTTGCAACTAACTGTTTTATTTCCTCTGAATTTGAAGCACTTAGATGTTTTTCGATAATTTGTAATAACTTTTCTTCTTCATCAATTGGCTTTATTTCTAACCGCAAACAGCGACGCAAAAACGCCGGCGATAATTCTCTTTCGCCATTGCTGGTAATAACAATACAAGGAAAAGCATTACAGCGAATCAGGCCCTCTTCAATCTGCTTTTCCTCACCGATATCCGTTAATACTGTCACCGATTTTTTTTGTTTGGCGATGCGCTTCAATTCCGGAATTTCATAACTTCCTTCCTCAAAAACATGGAGCAAATCATTGGGTAAATCAATATCTGCTTTGTCAATTTCATCAATCAACAAAACACTTGGGCGGAGGCGAGGCAATAAGGCCGTGCCTAATGGGCCAAGTCGTATGTAGCGTCCAATGTCGTAGGAAGCTAACTCTTCCAGTTGTTTATTAATTTCTTCGCTATTGGCCCCTTGTTCTCTGAGGTTGGCGCGTAATTGTTGTTCTAAGTTTGCATCGCGGAGCCGGGCAATCGCGTCATATTCATACAACCCTTCCCGCACAATAGAACGCGAATTGATAGACCATCGCAACACTTCCCCCAATTTAAGCTTGGTCGCAATCGCATAAGCAATGGAAGATTTACCGCACCCCGGTGGCCCAGTAATTAGCAAAGGTCGCCGTAAATAAAGGGCCGCATTAATCATCCTCTCCTCATTTTCTCCCAATTGCAGTACTTTACCGCGTTGCTCTTGCCACATTTTAAAATCACGCCAAGGGGGTGGCTTTGGTAAATCTTTGAGTGGATCGTCTTTTGGACTTATTTCTTCGTCTAGTTTGAATATTTTCCAGTCGCTCATTTAAGTTGTTTCCTGTTTCAATGTGTCAACGTTGGAACCTCTGTCAATTTGGTTTTGTCGGCTGGAGTACAAAGCTTTAGCTTTGTACTCCAACAACCCGTCAATGTTAACCTTTGGCATTTTTAGCATCTTGTGTTAAATTCATGATGCTCCAGCGTCATAGTCTGCATTCCAACGCTGGAGCATTTGTTGTACTAAAAAATAATAGCCGTCTTAATCTGGTGTTTGGTTGGCTATAAAATTTTCAGAAGGGTTTCGCCACTTCAATCCTGAAAAGCGAGCAAAACCACGATCGGTTGTAATCCATTCACAATCTGATTCGATAGCCAACGCGGCAAAATAAGCATCGGGTATATCATTTCCATAAGCATTAATTTCTTGGCAAAGGCGCGTAAAAATATCCCAATGTTGTAAACCAGGTGAAATGATCACGCCGTTTTCATTTTGTCGAATTGTGTCTATGAATTGTAATGCTTTTTCTAAAGGCGTTGGTGTTTTGAATATTTTGGGATTGGTGACTAACCGCATAAATGCACTCATAACCAATTCCGATATTCCAAATGATTCTTTGCCATTAATCGCGTTTTCTAACCAAGCATAACAAGGTGAATGCCATGTTAACTCGCTGCGATGTGCGTAAACGAGAATATTAACATCGGGTAAATCCACTTTCTGCCTCCATTAAATCAATCAGTGTGCGTGAATTATTCAAATCAACCCCAGGTTGCAAACCATCGCCATGAAAAACAGGCAATTCAATTTTTTTTCGCGCTTTAGGCTTTCGCCGATAATGCCGAAGCGTTTCTCTTATTAAATTTTCAATCAGTGTGTTGAGGCTAGTACCTTGTTGTTGAGCGAATGCCTCAGCCTCATAAAGTAATTCGCCATCTAAATTAAGTGTTTTTAACATGGGTTTATCCTTGTGAATCTTCGTAATGGACAGCATTTAAGTCATATAGGTAACCGGTAAACTACCAAAGATGAGGGAATAGAAGCGCTATAGAACTTGGAGATAGCGCTAATGTTATTGGTTGTCTCGCGGGTGCATTGACCAAACCCGCGTTTGACATTTGAGAAATAAGAGTACGTAAAGTTTTTTCACCCATATTGTGCCTTTTTTCTTTGAACATTTTTTGAATATCTGAACGTCGCTGAGGCCCTGATAGCAATTTTCGATAAATATCACGCGCTTCAATTCTAATCTTAGGTAATCGTTTACCAGTCGATGAAACTAATGCACCTCGACTTCTCATTTCAAAATAAACATCAATCCGTTCATTCAGTTTTTGGGGTTCAAGCAATCCTGAAAAATATTTGACTTGATCCAAGGCTGTCTGGATAAAATATTCGGTAAACTTCAAAAGCCCTTTGTCAGATAAAATGCCCCTTCCATCATTAGAGCCTTGTCGTTCCATATCCGCGCCGCTCAATGCCGCATAATAGGATTTGGTATCTCTGCCGAATCCTCTACACATAGACCAAAGTCCGTATCCGCCTAACCCAGCGCAACGCATATAGTTATCCGTAAATAATCTGCCTACTCTGCCGTTACCATCAAGGAATGGATGTATCCACATTAACCTATGATGAGAGGCTGCGGCTGCAAAAATTCGCGCTATCCCATAAATCTTGTTTGGCTGGTAAATACGCTCAAACCAACCAAGCAATCGTGTCAGTTCTTTATAGTCTGGGGGAATGTACCTCCCAACCTTGACATCGCGATTTCTCAATTCACCGGGTGTTAGTTGAATAATTTCACCACTTTTCGGATTTTCAATCTTTAAAAATTTCTCAGGTAAGTCGTCATAAAATGACTTATGTATGTTTTGTAGAAAAGCTGGCGTACAGACAAGCTCTGGACTGACATCCGAGTTAGCTAATCGAGTTTGTACTTCTACATATTGCTTAATTTCTAACAAATCATCAGATGGAACACTCTGCTTTCCTTCTTCCGGCATACGAAGTATTTCCGCCGGATGCGTTGAGTAATTGATGTCATTCAGCACCTTTAAGCGGAATTTGTTCATCTAAGCGAAGTTCTGGATTATCCCAGAGCAAAACTAAGTGATTACCAATGTGTAATGAATCTTCATCATCAAGTAGTGCGTCATTACGTTTTTCATAAATATAACTTTGTAAATCATGTACGGTTTTTTTGCATAAAATACAAGAAGTTATTTGCCCATTTTCCGTCGTTGTAATGGGTGATTTTTGTAAAAAATGTACCGTTTTTTCGAATAAAATACAAGAAGTTATTTGCCCATTTTCCGTTATTGTAATGGGTGATTTAATTTCTCTTGTCCATAAGATAATGGGTACACCAGTTTGAAAAAGCACATTGAGATAATCGCTACTTTCCTCTACAGAAGTTTTTTCCGGCGGAAATTGAAGAATAGCCACTCCTACTTTTGAATCCTTAGTGTTCACAAGTACGCGCCTTGGTTTGTCAGAGTTTTTGACAATGAAAGTGGGAACATAATTTTCACGCCATTGACATGATTTAATGTTATTTGTGCATTGAATTTGACTTGACAACCTATTTTTATATTCATTCCAACAGGTTTTTAATGGAACAGAAAATTTTGGAAACTGTCTTCTTTCCCATGAACTGATAATCAGCTTAAATTTTGTACCCCATGTATCTAACGCGCCATCCAATTCATATTGATCAACCGTTTCAGAAAGCAAGATTCTAGGTAATAAAAAGCGTATCAAAACGTGTTTTTCGTTTAATCCATTAGAATCTAAATACGTCATCAAATCAAAATACGTTTCTTTCAATTTATCTTGTAATATTGATTTTAGTTCTGTTACCGCAAAGGGATCACTCGTTGCTAAAAGGGGTTCACCATTACGATAAACTGTCACTGAATAACGATTAGCATAAAAAGTATCAGGAGATACCTCTATTGTAATATCACATTTTGAGGCTTTTTCAGTTTTGGGTTCTTGGGGGCAAAAAAGACTAAAATGTTTTGAAATCAAGTCATTAAGTCAATTTTGTTCTGGCTCTGAAAGCTGATCCGCAATATAACATGAAAACTGAGCCAAAGGCGGATTTTTTTTATGTTGAGGTAATTCCGCAATACGATAAATAGCTTCAAAACAATTTTGCTCCTCTCCATTTAAAATAAATTGTGATTGTTGTATTTCTGAAACGGATTGCTGATAAGCCTCCCGAATAATATCCCACGTCACCAATTTTCTATCTACAAGCGATTCAAGCTGATGCACAATCTCCATTATTTCAGCAGATAACGCTGCAAAATCAATATTATATCGAAATTGACTCATCCAGTGACGCGCAAAAACATTAAAAGCCACCGGGATTTTATCTATACCATCTAATAAACTATAACGTTGGTATAGTAAAATTTGGATGACATAAGCCAACCTGATTTCGTTTTCATCAGGCAAATATTGTACTCCCGCTTTAAATCCTTTTTTCAAATGGCGCAAAAAATCGCTGAAACGAGTGCTAATGGAAAGTGAGTCAGAGTCAGTATTTGAAACATTATCTGTCATCAAATTTTCAATAACGGTTTCAGCCGCTTGTTTTGAAAACTCGGATAATCGTTTTGACATTTCAAACCATAAAGAAACTTCCAACCGTGCAATATCACTAGCAATCAAATCCGCTCTCATGTCTCCTACATCGATAACTTTAAAACTGTTCTCTGATGTAAGTACATTGCCACAGTGCAAATCGTTATGACGCATATCAATATGTAATTGTGCATAATACTTATCACATAATGCTTGGAAATCCAACGTTGACAGACAACTTTGCGTGTCAAAGCCCATTTTATTCAATTGGGCAGTAAACGTGACATCGTCTGCCAAGAAAATTAATTGACAAGGGCTAGTGGCATCCAACGTTGTCTCTAATTTGGTTTCGATATCTTTGAGTTCATTTTTAGGAATGGCAATCCAAAGATAAAAAACGATTTTTGAATTTTCTTCTATCGTAAAGGGTAAGTAAGCCATTTCTTGACTATCACCCGTCAAAATGCTTTTATCAAACCAAATTTCATTCAGTTTAAACCATTGGGTTGATGTCTTTTTTTCTGAAAGCCTGTGGATAAATTGATGAATGTCAATGATTTCAGTTTTTTTAATCTCAGCGGGAATAGATATTTGAGATTTGAAAATTAAATCATCAAATTGATAAAGATGAGCCTGATTAATCACCAATTCAGGAGGTAATTGAGACAGAATGTCGTCATAATATTCGTCATGACTAATTGTTTTAAAATCCTCAATTTTTTCAAAACTGTATGTCACATCTTTAATTAATTTTTGAAAATTATGGGCAAACACAGTGAACTCATTTTGAGAAGAGAGGCGTTGAAACAAACTTTCGCTGAGTTCATCAATTGACTGAGTGACCATATTAACACCAACATCTTGATAAATAACAAGAGATTGCCCGGCTAGTTCCTTTTGCCCCATACAATTAGCAAAACAATCTGGTGAATTGATATTCAATTTATCTACATTGTTTTTTTCTTTTTCAGCTTCTTTCAGAGTGGAATGGATGCGAATAATAAAACCATACGATTGCTTCTTATGAATAAAAGCCAATTTCAGCACGATGACTGAACTACGCCCTCCTCTCAGCAAAGACAAAGCAATGCGCAAATCTTCCTTAGCCCGCCATGGGGTGTTATCAAATAAAAGCATGACCAGTTTTTCATATTCCTCATCTTGCCATGACAATTTATTGAGGACTTCATCTTCAATTCGCAAAAACGTGTAAGCCGAAATGCTTGAAATTTCTAATCGTCGCCGCATAGTTATTCAATCCTCAACATTTGTTGTTTGACGCGCTGCAATTCTGCTCTTCCATGATTCATTCAAACGATCGCGTTCTGCTTCATAAATGTGCTTAGAGATTGGGGGCGCGGCCGCCGTTGCAACGGCATAGTCGCTAAATATCGCTAAAATGACTTCTTGAGAAGGTTCATTAACTTCGGCGAGGATTTTTTCCAGCCGTCTATCCACGGCATCACAACGATTGGTAGCCTCCCGCCACGCAAAAGCGGTACTCAGTTCATCGGCAATCACAAACGCCAAAAACACCACAATAATCTTAGGAATTAAGGAAATATCTTGGTTAATCACCAGTGGTTCAATTAAAAAAACGATAAAAATCACCGCAAAGGAAATCAGAACCAATAGCCAAATGGTTCGTTGTGCGGCAATTGCAAAGAGGTGTTTAGACAAAAATGCGCTTTCTTGGAGATTATCCAGAAGTTTTTTGCTCTGGTAATAATCTTCACGGTAATGGAATTTTTCTTCAAGTTGCGCGGCCTTCTGGGTTAATTTTTCTTCACCAAAACTATTCAACAAATCAGTGACATCCAAAGACTCTTCGGATTTACCAAACGCATTAAACAACATGGCTCGTCTCATCAATTCTCTGGACAAGCGATGGTAATGCTCGCCCTTATTACGAAACCACCAGGCTAAAATTTCTGTGATCATGGCGACTACGGCAAGTCCATAAACAAAAATGCCAATAGGCAATAACATAAGAAGTGCCACAAAGAGCGCACCAAAGTACGCTGCTCGACGACCGTTAAAATAAAATTGGGCGATTTCACTCCCGGCTTTAGCTAAGGCTGGAAGACTTGGTTTAGATTGCATCGTATTATTTCCCTTGAATAAAAACAAGAAAGTGCATTATAACCTAACACGGCGATCAATTGAATTTATAAGAATTGCGAATAAATAATAATTTATACTTAATTATCTATCAATAATTATTAAGCTATTAATTTAAATTAATTTAGCCATATTTTCGGGCATCAAAGGATTTGGGGCAAGTTGCCGGCAATTTCGGTGGATAGCGGCTCGCCTTCATTTGCAATTTGTGGGGTGGCTTTAAGTCCGTCTTGGATATTGCCACCGTTAATTTTTTGGGTTGCTCTTTTTGGTATTTTTTTTCACATATTCTATTAGTTGGAATAATTCCTGCGGTTGCTAAACAATTGACGCAATTGGTTTTGAGTGCCGATTCTATATGGAGTCGATTCCGTCGCTGACATATTTTAGGCGGGCGGCATTATAGCATAATTTAAAACCAATTGCAAATATTTTTTCAGCTAATTTTTTGTGTCAGTGTGGCTATTGTCAGTTTGAAAGACGATTAAGTCGCTTCGCTAGGATTTATCACAGACGTCCAAGATAAATCTTGGACTCCTTTCCAAGATAAATCTTGGACTCCTTTCCAAGATAAATCTTGGACTCCCCACCTCCTCAACTTTTGGGGAGAAAATCTGAGCGGTTTTGAGTGTCGGTATGGCCCCCAATTGGTGGTTATCGTTGGTTTAGTGCTTAGGATTTTGGGAGTAAACGGATTGTTGAGTGCTTTTGAATGGTGGTGTTTAGTTTATTAGACTTCCAAGATTTATCGATGACTCCTCCGCCCAATCTTTTTGATGTCCAAGATAAATCTTGGACTCCGCCCCAATTGCGCGATAGAGGGCCATAACTTAATTTGAAAACCTAGTATTTTATGGCCCTCAAGCAAGCCAAACTAATGTTTGGACTTTTGTGTTCGGTTGTATAACTTTGGAAATAGCGGTTCGTGCAATGGCGGTTTGTGTATTCGTATGGCTTTAATGGCGGGTTTGTTGTTGTCAGTAGCCACTAATTCTAAAGTGTGGGTTTTGTTTTCCAAGTTGGAGGCTAAAACGGTTGGGTATTCTTTGGATGGAGCATCAGTCTGGGGCGTGATATATTTGTCTGTCCCCATTAGTTTGACTTGCCAGCGTACCTTAAATCCGTCCGGGGCTTTTTGCTTACTGACCTTTTTGTCATATTGAAATACCCAGTCTTCTGGTTTGATTGTAATTCTTCCACTGTTGGATACAAAGGTTTGCCCGGCGTGTCCTTTGCCATCATCGCCGGTTACTGAACCTTTTATGGTAAAGGTAAATTCGTCTTGTTTGTTATTAAAGTTGCTACAGGTGGCTTGCCAGGTTTCGGAAACTGGGGGATTATGCCAGCTAATTTTTTTGATTGCCGGCCATCCTATGCCCGGTGTTCCGCTAGGACGTGTGTAAGTGTAGCATTCTGGATGCTCACTGGGTTTCTTTCCGTCAATTAGTACGATGGCCGATCCGCCGGATTTGTTATCGGCTAGGGCGACTATTCGATTGCCGGTAAATGAAAGTGTTAGACGGTTACCTTGCCAATGGATGTCTTTGCCTACTTGATATGTTTTTACTAAGTCTTGCCATTCGTCTTGTGGTTCATCCGCCAGGTAGACTAAATATCGTTTTAGCAGGTTTGCCATGAGCCAACGTCCGTGTTCGTTCAGATGCACTTTGTCTTTTAGTAGGGCGGGTGGTTGTAGGTTATTGTCTTTAAGGTAGTCTACCCATTCCCACCGCTGGGGTTGCCATGAGCATTGATAGCGGTTGGCTATGGCGGGTAGAAGAAAGTAATTCATCTTATCGCTCCATTTCTTCTGCTGAACCCAAAAGTCACCTTTGCATTTGGGTTCGGGCCATTTATTGGCGTGATCGGATTGCATTATGATCTCGGCCGTTGTATGGCTACGCACTTTACGGATGATGTCCTCGTATTTGTCATGTGCCCCGTAGACGTGAAATATTAATAGATCGGGATAAAACGGGATCACGTCATAGTGCATGGTTCGTACAAGTAATTGGGAACTGAAGCCACCGATGGCTTTATTGGCGACAATAAAATCCGTGTGAGGAAAACGTTTCTTTAAATCCTCAACAACTGTGCTATGCCATCGTTGTTTTACAATTGATTGTCCGTAGAACAGTATGCGTACGGTATTCCGTTTTTGAGGCGTACTGGTTGCCATTAGTGTCATGCTACGTTGAAAGTGTTTGCCATATTGCGAGGTGTCTTTGGGTGGTTTAGGTTTCGGATAGTTATCCGCCAAAGCCGGTGCGAATAGGGTAATAAGTAGGGTTAGACACAGTAAAGTTAAAGTTGTGGTTCGGCCATTCAAAAACGGGTTTTGAGAGTTTGATTTAGACATAATATTCCTCATTTTAATGGTTGATAAAAGCGGTAGCGGATCGCTGGCTTTTTGCTAAAAATCCGATGTGTTCAACTTATTTTTTTCTCAGTGACTTAGCGACATTTTTAGCCTAGACTTGAATCTCGCTGCCACCGATTAACAATAACACTTACAACATCGTTCCGGCGACGGTTCTATTCGGGTTTTCTTTTGGGAGGGCCGTTTCAAGAAAAGTGAAGCTGTCTAGTACACTGGTAATGCGAATATCGATATAAAAATTAAAAATGTAGAATGAACAAAGACTTATAGCTAAACAATTGACGCAATTGGTTTTGAGTGCCGATTCTATACGGAGCCGATTTGCGTCGCACACTAATTTAAGCGGACTGCATTATTTATAGCATAATTTAAAACAAATCGCAACTATTTTTTCAGAGACTGTGTCAGGCTTATCGTTAGTCTAGTACAACGGATTTTTGGAATAAACGGGTTGTTGAGTGCTTTTGAATGGTGGTGTTTAGTTTATTAGATGTCCAAGATAAATCTTGGACTCCCCTCGCATCCTATTTTTGGGGAGAAAATCTGATCGGTTTTGAGTGTCGGTATGGCCCCCAATTGGTGGTTGTCGTTGGTTTAGTACGCCCGGATTTTGGGAGTAAACGGGTTGTTGAGTGCTTTTGAATGGCGGTGTTTAGTTTATTAGACTTCCAAGATAAATCTTGGAGTCCCCTCGTCTCAACTTTTGTTGGGAAAATCTGATCGGTTTTGAGTGTTAGTATGGCCCTCAATTGGTGGTTATTGTTGGTTTAGTGCTTAGGATTTTGGGAGTAAACGGGTTGTTGAGTGCTTTTGAATGGCGGTGTTTGGTTTATTAGATGTCCAAGATAAATCTTGGACTCCCCTCGCGCCCTATTTTTGGCGAGAAAATCTGATCGGTTTTGAGTGTCGGTATGGCCCTCAATTGGTGGTTATCGTTGGTTTAGTACTTAGGATTTTGGGAATAAACGGGTTGTTGAGTGCTTTTGAATGGCGGTGTTTAGTTTATCGGACGTCCAAGATAAATCTTGGACTCCTTCCCAAGATTTATCGATGACTCTCCCCTATTTTTGGACTTCCGAGCAAAAGTCCAACTTACGCGGGCTCCAAAAATATGCTCGTTTGATTGTCTTCTGGTTGGCTCAATTATCCATATTCTCGGTAAATTTCTTTGCGATCACCCACCCTCATAACCAACACCATCAAATTTCGGTCTTTTATTTCATAAATCACTCGATAGTTGCCAACACGCAGAGCGAATTTCTTAAGTACCTTGTAGTTTTTCGCCCTATGCGGACGCGGGTCGATTCTTAGATCGGTCAGCGCATGGGTGATTTTGTCTTGAACCGGGCTAGGCAATTTTTTGATTTGCCTTCGCGCTGCTGAATTGAGGGTGACAATGTAAGCCATATTTTCCTCCATAATATGTTGAATTAGTGAACAAAAAATTTCTATATTAACATTTTCTTGTTGTCTTATGATGAGTGTGCTGTGCTGATGATCCAAATTGGTTGACCTTTGTTTGTGGTGGGACACATTTCTGTTTCTTCGTTCTGTCGTTGAACACTACGGGGTATCTCAAACGCCGCAGGTCTACCTATTTAATGACCTGCGGGGTTTTTGAGCACCCGTCGGTCTACCTATTTAGGAGTAACTCCATGAAAATATTAACTATTTTTGTAACGACTCGGCCTTGAGATAAATCTCAAGGCTAAAAGCTAAAGTTTGCTAAAGCAAACTCTCGGAATCGGCAAGCTTTAGCTTGCTTAACTGAAGCAAATACAGTACCGATGTTTTTCTGTCAACGCGCTCCATAAAATAACTGAAAAATGAGAAATGAAAAATGAGAAATGAAAAAGACTAAGGTGTCAAACATAAGCGGTTTTTTTGAGGGCCATGTTAGCGAATTGATGTTCAGGCAAAAGTACAGCGAAGCGAAACTTTTGCCTGAACAGTTGATTTTCTTGATGGCCCTTTGAAAATCTTCATTTTTTCCCCCCGCCTCTCTATGGGCTTATCAAGTCACGGGGATTGAATTTGTGAGATTTGCCGAAAGATTTCCGCAAGTATCACTGCCCGAAGACAGTGGCGAGCGTGTCAAACGCGGATTTGTGGCATTTAGAAATGTTTGCATGAATTGTCATGCAATTAATGGGGAGGGTGGTAAAAAGGCGAGGGATTTATATCAATGAAAAATGAAAAATGAAAACTATGAAATCTATGAAATCTTTGAAAGATGGGCGCGCTGGTGAAAGGCATTTTTCAACACAGAGAACACGGAGCGATACGGAGTTTCACAGAGATATACTGAAAGTACAACTTCTTTTAGGAATAAATGGATTTTTTAAGTTTAATATTTGAGTTGAAAATCTGCTAGCTTGCTAATTCAATAGTTATCCCATTTTCACCTTTTTCAAGTACGTTCCGTATAAATGAAAAATGAAAAATTGAAAATTGAAAAATATTGCATTTTAGTGTCTTAATGTCTTATCATAAACGTTCATTACACTCTTTTTTTTGGAGGAATGTTAGTCATGAAAAAATTACTTTCTGTGAGTTTGGCGGGTGTTTTGTCTTTGGGCATCAGCATGTCAGCCAACGCTGTTTCCCAAGAAGATGCTATCGAATACCGCCAAGCGGTTATGGAAGTCATTGCGTGGAATGTTGGGCAGATGGGCGCGATGGTGAGAGGCAAAATACGGTTTGATGCCCAAGCTTTCGCTAAGCGGGCCGGGAATGTGGCGTTTTTGAGTCTGTTGTCCTTAGAAGGCTTTATCCCCGGTTCTTACGAAGGTGAGACGGATGCCAAGCCAGCCATCGAGATAAACTGGGACCACTTCAATGCAAAAATGGCGCAATTTGAGGAGGAAAGCGCCAAGCTGGCTGAGGTTGCGAAAACGGCGAAGACGCGGAGAGAGGTTGGGCTTCAGTTTATGAAAATGGCTAAAACCTGTAAGGGCTGTCATAGAAGATACAAGAGGAGATAAGTAAGTGGTATAAGGGCCTCCTCAAAAAAGGCGATTAATCGAAAAAGGCGATAAATCGCCTACTACAAACGACTACAAACGGCTTCAAGCCAGTGTGTCAAGTTCAAGCAGTTTTTGCGTGAGGAGTTGCGATAGCTTGTACATCTCAGTCATGGCAGTTTGTGCACCGCTCTCATCACCTGCTTGTTTTTTTTCTAGTGCTTGTTTGCTAATGGTGTGAAAGCGTTCATGCGGTTCAAGCAGACTCTCAAAAATTTCCTGCGCGTAGCTATTCTGTAAGCCAGTCACTTCGTTAGCAGCTTCACCATAAAGCCATTGGCCGAGTTTGCAGTTGTGATGGTTGGTGGCCTGAAAATTTTCTATCCCGGCAAGAGTCGCCTCAATTTTTTTCAGATATTGAATATGGTCATTGAGACGCATCAGAAAAAACGCTTTAGTTGACATGGTCAGTTATCAATTATCAGTTAGGATCGAAGAAAAATTAATTTCCCTAAAATAGGTACAGTGCCCTTTAGGGTACTTTAGCTTTTAGACGGCGAAAGTTATTTTTTAGCCGATCCTTATCAAATATACAGAGATCACTTCAGGTACACAGAGGTAAGAGTTTGGACTATTTTTCGTTTAAGCTAGGCTCTAAAGAGTATAACAAGGCTTGTAATAGCAATGAGACATCTTTTTTAGAACGGGCATCTACATTAAATACGGGCGGATTGAGCTTTGTTGAGCGTAATTCTTGGTGATAGTCAGCAATCCTTGGGGTAGGACTGATGTCCATGCGAGTGATGCCAATCACGACTTTGGTTTTTTGAATAAAGTCGCCAAAGGCTTTTAGAAAAAAGCGCATGTCTTCAAAAGGATCAGTCCGAGCATTGTCTACGAGCAAAACCAGTCCTAGTCCACCTTCTGTGATTATATCCCACATAAAATCAAAGCGTTCTTGCCCGGGCGTACCGTAGAGGTAAATTTTATCCTTATTTTTTAGTTTGATAATTCCGTAATCGAGGCCCACCGTGATGCTTTTCTTGTTTTTGTGGCTAGGATCACGTTTGGTAGCTTTTGCTTCGGTTAGAATCACGGGCGTATCACTTAATACGGAGATAGCGGTGGTTTTGCCAGCGCCGGAGGGGCCGGTAAATATTAGTTTGTAGTTCATGTTGTTGTTTATATTGTTGCGAAATAAAAACCTTTCCCCAGCCCCCAGGTTTCATATTCAACCCCTTTGGGGTTGGGGCCCTATTAATTATTAATGATTAATGATTAATTGTTAATTCCCCCTTCGGGGAGGCCCAATTAATAATAGTTAATGATTAATGATTAATTGTTAATTTCCCCTACGGGGTTTCGGCCCTTTTAATTATTAATTGTTAATTTCCCCTTTGGGGTTGGTGCGTCTTTAGGTTAGGATGATGGGGCGCGTAACCGCGCTAAAAGTCGCTGAAATATACCACGTTTAGCACCGGAAGTTGAGATTGATTGTGATACACGCCGTTCGATTCGCCTGTCTACAAATGCCAATTGGATCGCACGGGCGGCAGTGAATAATGCAAATACGTAACGCTGTGGAATCTCTAATATTTTGGCCGTCTCTAGTAATGAATGTGGTTGAACCATCCACAGGGCCGAAATTTTTAACGCGTATGGTGTCACAATTAACCGCGTAAAGTTAGGCCAATATAATAAGACAATTTTTTTATATAAATCAGTGCCTTTGGGCACACGTCCTCTTGATGTCCATAGAGCAACTCGCCATAAAAATTTATCTAAAGGCTGTTCGATTAGTTGGTTGTCGTCTTGAGACAGGATAATCTCTGCTTCGCTTAAAGTCGTCATGCGTAGGTGGCTATTTGATAAAGGTAGCAGTGTCATTGTCCGCAATTGACTGTCATTAAATTCGCATCCACAGAGTATCTGATTTTGTTTTGGCATCAATATCATCTTTGTATATAAGCCTTCAATCATAATGCCGCCGCTGTCCAATTGTTGACCGATAACAAAGGCTTTTTCAAAGAAGCCTTGCAGATATTGATTAGGCTCATAATAAAATTTTAAAAATCCTTGCGGGTTATCTGGATTAATATCTTGAGCATAGCCACAATACTGATGTAAGGCTTCTTCTTCTTCTTCGATGGCAATTTCTGTTGCTAGTTTAGCGTCGCGGGGTGCTTGTTGTGGTTTGACAGAGGCCGATTTGACGGAAACCTTTTGGGCACCACTTTTGGGGGCCGATTCTTCCTCTATTAATCGTTTGATTTTGTTGAGGGCTTTTAAGAGATTATCAATTTCAATCGGTTTTTGGACGTAAACAGTGCCTGCAATGTCTTTGTGATTGAGAGATAGGATAACCGTTGGCATTTGCGGATAACGATTACGATAGTCTTTCCACAAATTCATGCCTTCTAAACTGTCCAAGTCAAAAATACAAGCTTGAGCAGATTCAAGTTGTTCAACAAGAGCATAATTGCCTCTGCCGGGGCCATTAAATACCATTTCAAGGAGTTTTGAGGTTTGTTTATCCATCCCACAAGCGGCGATGTTTATGGGTTTATTGTTTTTCATAATGTTTTTGGTTATTTTTCTATGTTTTACCAGTTGCTCTTCATAAGTTCCCTAGGTTTCACCTCAATGCCATATCGTACCGCTTTTGGGTGAGGGCAACCATAAAGGATTGCCCCTACACGACATGACGGTTTGTAGGGCAACCACAAGTAGGGCAACCACAAGTAGGGCAACCACAAGTAGGGCTTTGCACGTGGGATTGCCCCTACACGACATGGCATTGAGGTTTTACCTGGGGCTATTCATATTCAACCCCTACGGGGTTGGGGCCCTATTAATTGTTCCCCAGGTTTCACCTTTTCAGGCAAAAGTACAGCGAAGCGAAACTTTTGCCTGAAAGGCTATTCATATTCAACCCCTACGGGGTTGGGGCTCTATTAATTATTAATTCCCCCTTTGGGGTTAGAGCCTAATTAATCATTAATCATTAATCATTAATCATTAATCATTAATCATTAATCATTAATCATTAATCATTAATTTCCCCTTCGGGGTTGGCGCGTCTTTATCTCATTCCATCAAGTTCCAGTAGTTTGTTGGTTATGAGGGTAGAGAGGACGTGCATTTCTGTGAGAATGGCCTGAGCACCGGCCTCGTCACCGGCCCGTTTTTTTTCCAAAGCCTCTTTACTAATTGTGTGAAAACGCTCGTGAGGCTCAAGTAAACTTTCAAATACCTCTTTAGCGTTGCTGTTTTCCATGGCCGCCACTTCGGCCCCGCCTTCATCGTAGAGCCACTGCCCTAATTGACAGTCTCGGTGGGGGGTGCCCTGAAAATCGCTTTCTCCCTTAATCGCCGCGTCTATCTTTTTTAGATACTGAACATGATCATTTAGACGCTTCAGAAAAAATGCTTTCTTTGCCATTTTGAACCTCGCTTGGGATTTTATACCGCCTTAAACACGCTGATCAGATGATCGATTTGATGGATTCAGCGGCACGTTTAGTATCTAAAAATACCAAGCCGAGTTTGGCCGAAGGTTTGGTGACGACACAGATGACAGTATCAGGCCCGGCATGAGTCATCAACACATAGCCATGATTGCCTTTGATCAGTACTTGTTCCAAGCTACCCCGTGCTAATTCGTGCGAGGTGCGTTCACCTAAAGAAAGCATAGCCGCCGCCATAGCACCAATGCGATCTTCGTCCATATCGCTGGGAAGAAGGGAGGCTATGACCAGTCCATCCGTAGAAATTGCTGCCGAGGCCTCGATGTCGGCCGAGGTTCCATTGAGTTCACTCAAAACAGATTTCAGCATCTCTTCACGCATTTTTTAGGCTCCTTTACCGTTTGTCAGTTATTACTTGTCGTTTATCCGTTATTCGTTATTCGTTATTTGTGGTGTACTGTACACTTTATTATATAAGGAGTTTTTTTGCAAAACTACGGGTAATGGGTAAGCAAATGAAAAATGGGTAATGGGTTCTCGGAATCAGTTTTTAACACGGAGCTCACGGAGTACCACAAAGTCACACTTCCGTTTTGAGCCTTTGATAATCTCTGTGAAACTCTGTGTACCTCCGTGTCTCTGTGTTGAAGTTATTACTTGGCTTACTCGGTACTTACCAATTCAAAACACACTTGGCCTTCTACATTTTCAGTGATGTTCAACTCATAGCCAGTATGAGCGAGATGTTTGACGACGTGATAAAGACCAATACCAAATCCGTCACGGGATGGCACGGGCTGGGTGAACAAATTCTTAAAAATCTCATCGGGTATTGGGCTACCATCATCGCACACCGTTAATTGTAGACGACGCTTAGTGATGTGCAGTGAGACACTGATATGCAGTGCCGGCTCACGTTGGCGCTTCATCAGTGCGTTTTGTAAGAGGTTTTCTGATACGTTATCAAATAAATCTTCTGGAATGAGAATATTCTCAGTTTCCGTGTGGCTGGAAAACTCAATCTTACTTTTGCGATAACGGGCCGTCAGGTTTTCCCACCACAGGCTCACCGGCACATGTGAGTAGGAAAATTCTGCGGGTTTTTGCAATTTATCCAAGGTACGTTTTAAACGCTGCGTCAGGTGCGGCATTTGACCTTGCAACAGGCGCTGAGTATCGCCAAATTTGGTAGGCGGATAGGTTTCTATTACTGAAGTAATTGCGTGTAAAGATTGTAACAAGTTTTTGATATCATGGGTTAATTTAGCCCCGGTTTCGTGAATCGCTTGCAAATGCGCTTGTTGAGCAAAGGCCGCCTCACGGCGTTTGGCTTGATGAAAATGTTCTAATAGTTGTATTAGTATTTTAATCTGAAAATAATGGCTACCGCTAATGCGATAATGTGCATAGACAGTGACTTCAATGGATTGCACCGTGATAACAACTTGATGGTGGTCTTGATGGCCTAGCGTTTCGTCATCGTACAGAGAATGCCAAGTAATACCCTTTACCCAAGGTAAAGTCATCAATTGCTCAAAGCCAACACGTAAAAACTCTTGTGGGGTTAGACTTTTGTAATGGCTAGGTTGGGCCAGATCATCTAACCATTGTTCAAAGACGCTGCCAATATTGTGCAAATGCCGCGTCCATAAGGGATCAACGCCTTCCTCTGCGGCAAATATCACCCACAACCAACTGGTTGTCAAGAGAAATACAGTTATCGCCAAAGACATTTCAAAGACGGCCAGCGGTAAGCTTGCGTTACTTGAAGACTGGATAACTAAACTGCCCAAGGCCATAATAATAATTAGCATTGAAACCGTTAAACCCTGAAAAAAATCAACATAATAGCGATGTTCACGGCTTTCATCGGTAGAAATAAACAAAAATGCGAGTGGCACAGACAAAAGCCCATAATTGAGCAGTAGCGGGACATCCGGTGCCAACTGATAGAGCAGTCGCCCTTCCGGTACGAGAAACAATTGGTGTAGATTGAGGATAAACAACTCTGAGCTGGCAAAAACAATGGCTGCTACATTGACAATTCTATCAACGGGTTTAACTAAATCGCGCCCACCCAGTAAGCCAAGCAACAAGATTTGCCAAAGCGTCATTAGCCAAACATGGGGAAAAACGACAAATACGGAAATAACGATGCCAAGTGCGACCCTATTTCTGATAGGGTGTGTGTCTAGTCGGTTGAATAGGGGTTGCCATAATACAAAAAAAACAAAATGAGTTAGCAATACAACGCGCTTGAGGATTTCAGGGAATGGGAGGGCTAAAATATCCCACCACAGTGCTAGGTGTAAGGTGATTAACATTAAACCAAGCAAACGGTGTTCATGTTGAGGCGGAATAAACGAAGTTGAGTGATGGAACATTATTGGTTATCCTTTTTCAGTGATCCTTTTTCAGTGATCAGTTATCAGTTATCAGCTTCCCTTCTTCCCTCCAGGGGCGATGCCCCTGGCTATATTAATGTCGCCCCGTTGGGGCTTTTCTATGAGATCGATCGGGGCGTATTATTAAAGCCAGTGTACCTACCTGGCTTTCTTATTTATTTACGGACAAGTCTATTATATTAAAAATCAAGATAGTCTTATTTCCGACAATATCTAATAATAACTGATCACTAAAAAACTGATCACTGTTCACTGAAAAACTGATCACTGACAGAAAACTGATCATTGATAAAATGAGACAAATTTTTACGCTCGCTGCTTTAGTGGCACACGAAGCCTTACGCACCCGCTTTTTTGCCGTCATTGTCGCATTGTTGCTTATTGGCTTTGGATTAGCCCTGTTTGTGGGGCAAGTCTCCGTTATCGAAAGTATCGCTTATCAAAGCAGTTTGTTAGCTGCCGTCTTGCGTCTGGGTGCGATATATGTTGTGAGCTTGTTTGTTATTACCAGTATGGTACATGAATTTAATAATCATGCGATATATTTATGGTTATCGTTGCCTATGCGGCGTAGTACCTATTTTTTTTGTAAATTCAGTGGATTTGCGCTGGTTGCATTAGTCACGGCAATTTTGTTCGGCGCGGCTTTGTTAGGTTATGTGCCTTACGAACAAGTGGGATTGTGGACATTGTCGCTATTTTGTGAATTGCTGATAATGACGGCGTTAAGCCTTTGGTGTGTGCTGACTTTCCATCAAACGGTTCAAGCCTTTAGTGTGGTGGTGGGATTTTATGTCTTGGCACGTAGTATCAGTGCTATACAATTGATGGCACAAGGGCCGCTTTTTCATTCGCAGTCGTGGGCTGACCAATTTATTGGTGGTTTGGTTAAATTGTTGGCTATGCTGTTGCCTAACTTGGAACGTTTCAGCCAGTCTTCGTGGTTAGTTTATCATAGCGGCCGTTTTGATGATTTGCTAGAGGTTGTTGTGCAAACGATTGTTTATGTAGTACTGCTGATGGCTATGAGTTTATTTGATCTATATCGGAAAAATTTGTAGCCTAAAGCTTTATTTAACACAGAGTTCACAGAGTAGCACAGAGTTACACAGAGTCACACCGAGTCATTGAGTTAAAACAATCTCTGTGCAACTCTGTGTTGCTCTGTGTCTCTGTGTTGAAGAAAAACTGTCGAAAAATTTATGACTTCGCAACCACGTTCTATTCGTGCAGTGCCCAAAATAGTGATAGCATTTTTAATTTTGGGCTTGGGATTACAAGTCGCTTGGCATCTTCAATTACCGCCACCGCGTATACAGATAGAAGCATTGACTGAGCCGCCTCAATTAGGACTCCTGCGCGTTTTCAGTTTTGGCGATCCCGTCGTTAGTGCCAAAATACTGATGTTGTGGCTACAAGCATTTGATAGCCAAACGGGGCAATTTATTTCTTACCAAGAATTGAATTATACCGCTTTGCAACAATGGTTAGAACGAATTTTACAACTTGATCCGCAGAGTCAATATCCGTTGTTGGCTGCCAGTCATTTGTATTCTACTGTTAGTGAGCCGCGTAAAAAGCGGCAAATGCTGGATTTTGTTTATCAACAATTTTTTATTGATCCGCCTCGGCGTTGGCGCTGGTTGGCACATGCGGCGGTGTTGGCTAAACATCGGTTGAAAGATTTACCTTTGGCGCTCAAATATGCTCAAGCCATCACCGCTCATGCGACTGACGAAATGCCGCGCTGGGCGCAAGAGATGCAAATTTTTATTTTGGAAGATATGGGAGAATTGGAGCGGGCACGTTTAGTGATTGGCGGCATGCTCGCCAGTGGACAACTGAGTGATCCTAATGAAATTAAGTTTCTCAATGATAAATTGCTGGCTTTGGAAAAACAATCTCAAAAAAGGTAGAATAAACCTGTTGAAAAACTGAAAATATGCGTTATAGTTATTAATAAGGGGGAAAAAATTTTATTTTGAAATGGTGTGATAATGCGAATATCTCGCGATCAAATTAAAAATGAAGAATGAACAAAGATGTCATTTCTTTGATCGGAGAAACTGTCATTTCTTTGATCGGAGAAACCTTATAAAATCACTTTCAATCAATACGTTTTTATAAGTCATTGATTTTTTATGATTCAATCCAATCCTTAATTCGCATTGATAACTTAATGCCATTAAGTTAGGATCGGCTAAGGGCAACCACAAGCTAAGGGCAACCACAAGCTAAGGCTCACCCAAAAGCGGTACGATATGGCATTGACACCTAAAGGGTACTGTACCTATTTTGGGGAAATTCATTTTTCTTCGATCCTTAAGAATAAATCCACATAAAGGGTGTTCAGAATGTTTTTCTTGTCCACCAAAACGATGATGGGCAACACGTTGCCCACCGTACAAGACGAATGAGAAATGATGACTTGCGGAGTTTAGCCATTCGTCAGTCAAAATGAACCGTTTAAGAATGAGTTTTGAGCGAGGTTCTCTAAAAAAAAGTTATGCTGGTAATAGCTTCTAAAATAGACAATTACCGATTACCAATTACCAATTACCATCGAGCAATTACGGAGGCAAATAAAATGAAAAAGCAAGCTGGATTTACACTGGTAGAAATCGCCATCGTGATGGTGATTATTGGGTTGCTGTTGGGCGGTGTGCTCAAAGGGCAAGAAATGGTTACTAACGCGAAGGTTAAAAACCTTGAGAGTGATGTAAACGGAATCACGGCCGCGGTTTATAGCTATCAAGATCGTTATCGGGCTTTGCCCGGGGATGACAAAAAGGCGGATAGATTTATCGATATCACAACATGCACCAATCTCTGTGGTGACGGCAACCGCAAAATTGCGCTTGGGACTGCAGCTCATGCGTTTGACTCAACGATAGACGGTGAGGAGTCTCGCCTCTTTTGGATGCACTTACGCAACGCGGGATTAGTCAACGGCGATCCAGGTGACCAAACCCAACCTACCAATGCATTTGGTGGATTGACAGGTGTTTCCACAACATTGACGAATGATAATGTCAAACTTCCATCGCATTTTATTGGATTCACCGAGATTCCCAAAAAGGTTGCAGACATAATTGAGTCACATGGCGATGATGGCAATTCAGGAAAGGGTAGTGTCCAAGGACATAAAATCACGGCTAGCAGTGTTGCCGATGGCGAGAATTATAACAATGATGATCAATTGTATAACCTGTACTTTAAATTGTAATAGCCTGTTAAGTTGAGTACAACGAATGGCGGCGCGGTTGAGTACAACGAATTGCGCGGATTGAGTACAACGAATTGCGCGGATAAACGAATTAAAGTTTATTCTAAGTTAAGTTGTACTCGTCTCTTCCCGTCATTCGTTTATCCTAAGTTAAGTTGTACTCAATCCCATCATTAGTTGTACTCGTCTCTCCTCGTCATCAAAGTACGCCGTCATTCGTTTATCTTGGCAGCCAACAGCTAAAGCAGTTGTCTGAAAGCGAAAGTCCCCTAAAGGGGACTAAATTAATTATCTGAATATCTATAGTTGTACTCAATCCCGTCATCAAAGTACTCGTCTCTTCCCATCATTCGTTTATCCGCGCAATTCGCTGTACTCAATCCGTGCAATTCGCTGTACTCAATCCCGTCATTAGTTGTACTCAATCCCATCATTCGTTTATCCGCGTAATTCGCTGTACTCGTCTCACCCCGTCATCAAAGTACTCCGTCATTCGTTTATCTTGGCAGCCAACAGCTAAAGCAGTTGTCTGAAAGCGAAAGTCCCCTAAAGGGGACTAAATTAATTATCTGAATATCTATAGTTGTACTCAATCCCGTCATCAAAGTACTCGTCTCTTCCCATCATTCGTTTATCCGCGTAATTCGCTGTACTCAATCCCGCAATTCGCTGTACTCAATCCCATCATTCGTTTATCCGCGTAATTCGCTGTACTCAATCCGCGTAATTCGCTGTACTCAATCCGCGCAATTCGCTGTACTCAATCCCGTCGTTAAGTTGTACTCAATCCCATCATCAAAGTACTCATCCAATAACCGAGCGAGTTTGTAGGGTGGATTACGCTAACGCTAACCCACCCGACAAAAAAACGTGCTACAAAGCCTTAACTCCTTGCAACAATTCCGCCGCCATTTTCTGTCCATCGCCATACAACATGCGCGTGTTATCCGCATAGAACAGATAATTCTCAACACCAGAAAAGCCGGTACCGCGCCCACGTTTGATGACAACGATATTTTTCGCCTTGTCCGCATTCAGGATAGGCATCCCATAAATCGGGCTACTTGGATCAGTACGTGCCACCGGGTTTACCACGTCATTGGCGCCAATCACCAACGCTACATCCGTCTGCTCAAACTCCGCGTTGATTTCTTCAATATCATAAATCATGTCATAAGGCACGCCGGCTTCTGCCAACAACACATTCATGTGCCCCGGCATCCGCCCAGCCACTGGATGAATAGCAAACTTAACGCGCACACCGCGCTCCGTCAGCCCTTTCGTCAATTCCCAAATCTTATGCTGCGCTTGTGCCACCGCCAAACCATAACCGGGCACAATAATCACTTGCTCTGCATAAGCCATCATAATCGCCGCATCCGTCGCATCAATCGGTTTGAGGCTACCTTGCACATCCTCGCCAGTCGCTTCTTGTCCACCTTTGGCACCAAAACCGCTAAACAAGACATTACTTAACGGCCGATTCATGGCTTTTGCCATCAACTGCGTTAGCAGCGTACCGGCCGCGCCGACAACGGTACCGGCAATAATCATAGCGGCATTGCCAAGCACAAAGCCTTCAAAAGCGACAGCGAGTCCTGTCAAAGCGTTATATAGCGAAATCACTACCGGCATATCGGCCCCGCCAATCGGCAAAGTCATCAACACGCCAAACACTAACGCTAAGGCAAAAAATGAGAAGATGAGAGTTGTGGATGCAGACGCGCCTTGAAAAATCACCACCGCACCCAACGCCAACGTGATTACAAACAACAGTAAATTCAAAAATTGTTGATTGGTAAATATCAAGGAGCTCTTCATCAGGCCTTGCAACTTGGCAAACGCGACGATGGAACCCGAAAAAGACACGCTACCAATTAAGGCCCCTAAAACCGCTAAGGTTTGTACGGTGGGTGAGAGGCCATGCTCACCACCTGCTGCTCTTATCAACTCTACCGCCGCAATGGTTGCTGCCGCACCGCCACCCATACCGTTGTACATGGCAATCATTTGGGGCATATCCGTCATAGCGACCTTTTTGGCAAACCACCAAGCTGGCAACGCACCTATCATAATAGCGAGGATGATTAGGCCAAAATTACTGATGTCCGGATATAAAAAAGTGATCAAGGTGGCGAGAACCATACCCACGCCAGCCCACACAATACCGCCTCGCGCTGTCACCGGCGAACTCATTTTTTTGAGGCCGAGAATAAACAGCGCAGCGGCCAGAAAATAAAAACTGTTAATCAGAAGACTTTGCCAATTGTCTATCACTTCGCACCTCCTTTGCTACTTTTGAACATTTCCAACATGCGCTCTGTCACAAAATAACCACCTACCGCATTGCCGGTTGCCAACACGACACCGATAAAACCAATGGTTTTCGTCAAGCTGGTATCAGCATGCCCTAGCGCCACCATCGCGCCCACTAACACAATGCCATGCACAAAGTTCGAGCCTGACATTAACGGCGTGTGCAAAATCACTGGCACACGGGAAATCACTTCATAGCCTACAAAGGCGGCCAGCATAAAAATATACAGTGCAATAAATCCTTCAATCATGAGCTTGCTCCTTCTACCAATTCTCGTGTGGGTGCGTGTTTAATTTCTCCGGCATGAGTTAAGGTACAGCCAGCAATCACTTCATCTTCCCAGTCTATTTGCAATTCGCCCTCCTTAATCATTGGGGATAACAAATTGAACACGTTTTTGGAGTACATTTCACTGGCGTGAATTGGCGTTTGACTGGGCACATTCAACGGGCCGTGAATAATAACACCGTTATGCTCTATGGTTTCACCGGCTTGCGTCAATTCACAATTGCCACCGCCTTCAGAAGCCAAATCAATAACCACTGAACCGGGGGCCATGCCTTCAACCATTTGTTTTGTAATGATTTTTGGCGAAGGCCGACCGGGTATAGCGGCCGTGGTAATCACCACATTAGCGGCCGCCAGATGTTTAGCCAAAATGGCCTGCTGTTGCTGCTTTTCCTCGGCCGTCAATTCGCGGGCATAACCGCCTTCGCCTTCGGCTTTGATTTCCATATCAACAAACTTAGCGCCCAGCGACTCTACTTGCTCCTTAGTGGCGGCTCGGACATCATAACCTTCCACCATCGCGCCCAAACGCCGAGCGGTGGCAATGGCTTGCAATCCCGCGACACCCGCGCCTATCACTAACACTTTAGCGGGGCGAATCGTGCCCGCGGCCGTGGTTAACATCGGAAAAAACACACTGGCTAAATCGGCCGCCATAATAACCGCTTTATAACCAGCGACAGCGGCTTGTGAAGATAAAGCATCCATAGACTGAGCGCGAGAAATGCGCGGCACTAACTCCATCGCCAAGCTGGTGATTTTATTATCGCGCAATTTGGCCACTCGTTCAGGATAAAGGTGCGGAGACATAAACCCTATCACCACCGTGCCCTCTTTCATCTGCTCGATTTCGGCCTCGGTTGGGGGTTGCACTTTAAGCACAACCTCGGCCGGTTGATAGAGTTTATCGGTACTTTCAACGACTTGGACGTTTTGATAGGCTGCGTCCGCAAAGTAAGCGCTCTTGCCCATCTCTTTTTCTATGACAACGGTAGCGCCGAGTTTTGCTAAACGAGCGGCGATGTCAGGTACTAAAGCCACGCGCCGTTCAGAAGGCGTTAGCTCTTTGGGTACCGCCACAGTTACTGGCATATTAATATTTCCTATCAGTTAAAAAAAAGGGTTTTTAAATCACGGCATGAGCCGGCAAAAAAGAATATAGGGGTATTGGAGTGAGAAATCAATTAGATACTAATGAAAAATAACTAACTACATGGATTGTATATAATAAGGGATTTTAAAAACTAATATAAAAATTATAGACTTATCAATGAATTTTTCATTTTTCATTAATTAGTATATCCCAATTCGGCCATACATTCCCCACAAACATCACCAATCGCTTGCCAATCTTCATCATCCAACACCTCACGCTTTTGTCTCACCGTTGAAGGTTTGCCCGTGCCTGACAAAGGTGGCGCGTTAGGAATTTGCCGTAACAGCGTTTTCAATACCGTCACCGGCTCCGTTACCAATTCTTCGTAACGCACCACAATCAGTTGATGAGCATTCATCAACACCGTTTCCGCCAAATAGCGCCACAACAGCGCCCGTTTTAAAGCCTCGATTGGCGTGGCGGCAATCTCTGCTAAGCGTTGCCGTTGCCATTGCGGCAAAAAAGGATCATTGACATGCCCAACCGGAAATTCTGTCACCGACGCTTGTTTGAGATGAGGAAAGCTCGTTTTCCACGACGCTATTGTATCCAACGGATGGCGCACACAGGCAATGATTGGGGCAGTCGGTAAAACTTGTTTTAATTGCGGCAATCTTGCCATATAAGCCAACGTATTTTTAGTCGCCAATAAAAAATCAGGGCGACTCACTTTCGGTTGATAATGGGTTCTCCTATCAATTATTGCTGTATCTTCAATCACTTGCCCATAAAGCAACTTATTTTCGACCGGCTTGCCGTCCAAAATATCGCGCCGTAATTCTTGGTAAAAAGTGGCGACTTGCCAGTACGTTAAATTATTATTTAAAGGCTCAAATATCTGGGTTGGCTCACTAATGACAATGCAATCTGGCACGGAATGCAGCAAGCGACATAAATAACTCGTGCCGCTGCGCGGGATACCGGTAATAATGGCTTCTGCTGGTAAAAACTGAAGAGGTTTTAAAAACCGTCGAGGTTTGCGCGGCAAAAACTGAAGAGGTTTTAAAAAGCTTGGATATCTGATCGAAGGCGCTTTCTGCAAAGTGTAAGGCTTCAGCAACTGCGCCCATTCATTGGAATATAAAATAAGTTGTTTCAATAACGGATAGGCCTCGGCCAATTCTGTTACCAATTGATTAAGCAGCGGTTCGCGCCGGATAACGGAAGGCCAATGATAATGACACAAAAACGGTAAAGAAAATCCGCCAGCCTCCCTTGTAGAAAGAAGAGAAATCCTTTCTAAAGGAAGGTTAGAGGGAATTTTGGATTTTAACGGCTTCAAGTGCGCGGGAAAATTAAAACGTTCATCGAAACAATTATAGTTTAAATTCAATTGCTTAACCGCGATAGGCAACGCAATTTGGTCCAACCAAGGCCGTTTATTAGTGATTGAAGGCTCAGCGTCAATCCGTCGACAACACTTTTCCCAGACTGGCCCCAAATTTCGGCCATTTTGCACCGCAATCACACCAGCATTAAAGTAGGGCAACATCAACTCGCCACTCGTACTAGAAATTACTCGTTCCTTGGGCAAAGGTAAATTAAATAAATCATACACTTGCTGCCATAGCGCAATATTTTGAGTAAAGGTGGCTAAGTCGGCCGGCTTAGCATTAAAAGGCGCTGCAAAAACGGTGTCAGGCGACAATTCTCGCAAACATAAAATATCGCTATCTAAAAAAACGATTTTCTCTGCTGGCGTATCTATTCCCAAACAAGCGACTTTATTGCCTATTGGATAATTTTCATCAATACCATTTGTTATTGGAACAGAACGTATTCCTAACGTTTGCATCAAAGTCCGTGTCTTCGCTGAAACGGTGCCCCAACGACTCTCAGGTTGCGGTAAAGCGGCGACTAGTTCATAGTCACCGCGCAAATAACGCTTTAATGAGGTGGCAAGGAGCATGGACTTAATTTCCAACTCGCCTTGCTGACAGATGAAAACAAAACAATATTTCATTAGGGTAATGAGTAATGGGTAATGGGTAATGGAAAAAGTGTTATTTTATAGTTTGTAGTAGTGTTTGTAGTAGTGTTTGTAGTAGTCGCTTTAGCGACTTAGGGGGCCATACTTTCATTTGAAAACTTCCAAAATCGTTTATGGCCCCCAAACAAGAGTGATTAAAATGACACACAAAAAGTGTTATTTTCTAGCTTGTAGTAGTATTTGTAGTAGTCGCTTTAGCGACTTAGGGGGGCCATACTTTCATTTGAAAACTTCCAAAATCGTTTATGGCCTTCAATGCGTTGTACTATTCCCTGTTGAGTCCAAGTTGAATTTTAACTTCATCAAGTGGAACGGTTTTAGTTTGCCTAGCACGTTGCTCAAGAAATGCCATCAATTGATGATTTTGTCGAGTTAATTCAATTTCTCTATCAAAATCATTGAGTTCTGCGAGAATAAATTCATTCCCATCGGGTGCCTTCAAAATCAGATTTTCTTTGCAGGCTTGCTTTAAAAGGGCAATAATATCAATCGCATCCATAGATACGGCAATACTTCTCATAACTGATACTCCTCACCATGAATAAATAACCGACTGCCTGTTTTGTAACCCACAGCCTCAATTTTGACTAACTGACTTTCCTTATTGATGTCATAAAACACGCGAAAATCCCCAATCCGCAACTCCCACTCAGCAATTTCATTGGGGCGTAGCTTTTTTCGGTTGCGTGTTTCCGGTGTGGGTTGCTGTGTCAGTTGGGTTTCTATTCCTTCAATGATTTTCTGCCTGTCGTATTTTCGGAACTGGTGTATGTCTTCAATAGCCTCTGGTGTAAGCTCAATTTCAAACATAATCTATGTCAAACCTATCATTTTTAACCTACACAAAGTCGTGGCACAAAAACTAAGTTTTTTGAAGAAACTTGGTTTTTTTAGAGCCGACAATCTTAAAAATATACCTTATATTCAGTCTATTGCATCAAAGCTATACGGAAAATATCGGCATCCTGCAACACTTTGTCAGCGAGGATTTTAGGATCGGGTTTTAAACGTCATTCGCGCAATTCTGGGTGTTTTTCAATGAGCGTTTGTAGTAGGCGATTTATCGCCTCACGCAATCAACCAAAATAGGTGATAAATCACCTACTACGAACATGCCCACCTACCCCAAGGTTTTTAGCCAAACGTTAGTTAGGTGGACAACAAAAAGACGTTGCCCACCCTACTACTGCCAAACTAAAGTTTGGACTCCGATTATCAGTAGTAATTTTGCCAGAGAGCAACACCGCTTGCTAAGAAATACAGGGCAGAAAAAGCAATATCGGTACCAATATACAAATCTGGCACTTTGAACTCAAAAAGTTCTTTTTTCCTCATTCCTTTCGTAAGTTTATTGACGTTATACGAGACAACGATAACATAACTTACATAGCTTGCCGGAAGTGCTGATGTCCAATTAGGAAAATTAAGTTGGAATAGTGAATAAACACAAACAATTAACCATAAAAATTCAGTCAATGAAACCAGAATGGTTGTAACGTTCATCGACAATTTGCCATTTTTTGATTTTAGAAGGATTCCATTCACAATTGACAAAATGCCAACAATCATCCCAACTAAAAAGAAATCATATTCGCTCATATTGTACTTTTATGGAGTCTAATTTAAAGTAGATGTTTTGAAAAATTTTAAATTATACCATTTAAAATGCCTAGATGTAGGGTGTTCTTTGCTCCCGTTTTTCTTGCCGGCCCCAAAATACGGCGATGGTGGGCAACAACGTTGGGTTATTAGCCTCTTCGGTATGTGTTATTAAAGCCAGGGGCAACGCCCTTGGCTTTCCCCTTTTGCGTCGACACCCTACAAAAGCGCTTATTTTCCGTTACGAGAGCGTCGCTTCAAACTCAATCGTATTGAGTTGCGTGTTGAGATTCTTTTCGGTGGTGTCTTTTTGTGCTTTCAATTCCTCAATTTCGGCCTGATATTTTGCCAGTTTGTCTTCTTCATTGGCAAGACTGGCAATGTAACGCTCGCGCAAGCCTCGCTCATCTTCCGTGTTGCCAAGGGCTTGGAGATTTTCGCGCACTCGCTCTTGATTTTTGAAAACCGCCTTGATCGCGTCTTCTTTCGTCCTAATGTCGCGCTGAATTTGGGTTATTTTTTCGGTGAGTTGAACAACTCCTTCCAAAACACGCCAAGTTTTCTTGTCGAAGTATTTATTCTCAAACCACCCTTTGAGGGTAGTTCGAGAAGTATTTTTGAGTAAATGTTTCGTAGAACGCACAGTACGTTCTGTGACGGTGAACTCTTGAGTTGTCTTGGCGGAAACCTCAAAGCGGAAACGGTAAAAATGTTCCGTGCGTTCCACCGGTTGCGGCGTATCAATCAAGTTCCAGCCGCGATTGAAACGGTGTTCAAGAAAAAAATCGAGATCACGTTCTGTTTTGTTATTGATAATATAAGTTTTATGCCCAATATCATAGTGAAGCATAGACATGTGGCCGTATCTAATAGCCACTTGATGGACGGCATGCTTATTGCTTCGGTGATCGATGCTGACAATGCAGCCAAGTTCTACCGAATAAGGCACGATTTGTTCTTCGTCAGGCTTGAGGGTATCGAGCATCGCCTCACCCAAATAAGCGTCGTCTTCAAATACCGTCAGCGGTCCATTTTCTAAAGTCAATCCCGTGGTGTTTTTAAACAACACCGCCGACATTGGATTGGTGTAGCGTACTTCTGAGTTATAGACAACGACACGTTCTCCGCCAAAACGGGTTTGCAGAATAGGCACTAAAGCCGATTGTTGTCGGCGCACTGTCACCGGGTTTTCAATTTCATATTGAAATAAATCTCCCACATCGACGGTGCGTGTTTGGATCGGGACTGAACTTTCCAGCGCCATTTTTTTCAACGCCGCTCTTGATGGAGCGGCTTTAGCTACCGCCTCATCAAGCGACAGATCAATATCTTCAGAAAGATCAAGCTCAATATCCTCATCAAGAGCGAAGGAAAGCCCATCATTCGCCATAGCAGCGCCACGCCTTGATGCAACCGCTTTCTCTGACTTTGGCGGCGCATAAGCAGTTTCTTGTTTGGATCGCACTTCGGGGCGCTTTTGATAGCGGGGTGAATAGAGATCATGGATAAACGACACCGGCAACCCCGCCACCAGAGACAAAGACACATTTTCCCAATCCTCATCTTGGGTGTTATCCACCACCGCCCAACCTTGAATCAGGGGTGATTCTTCGCTCAACAGCAACCGATAAGACGTTTTCCAAACGGGAGCCGCAACAATATAACTAATATTAATAGTACGCTCACCTTCGCCTTTTAAAAACACCGTGAATTTCTTCAAGTCCTTTTTCTTTGCAGCGATAAGCACATCAAGTAAATGCTGCAAATCTTTTTTCAGATTGTCATCCAGCAACGTAATTTGCTTAGCTTCCATGACATCAAACGATTGCAGTGCCCTACCTTCAACCAGGAGCGAGACATAAGTGGTGTCAAGGACGATTTCGCCGGTTTGACGTTTAACGGTTTCAATGCCAGTGACAACACCCGTTATCGTTTTTTGTCCAACGTCAATCGCAACACGCGCCCCCTGCACTTGTGACAACAATCCCTTTAAGGCGTTATTTTCGGGCAGCCGAATGGCAATATCTTTTAACTGTTCTTCAACAGACAAGGTGGATTCGTAACTGATGCTGGTAATGAGTCCGCCCGTTAAATCCAGCACCGTCAATGACTTAAGAACATCGTTCATTTCAGAGGCGCGAAAGTATAAATCAATAGACGCATCACCGCTGATTTGCCCTTCGCGCTCAAAATGACCGACACCGTGTTTAAAAAGGACGACTTTTTTGATAGCTAACATGAAAGTGGTTTCCTTTTCGTGGATGAAAGAAAAAACAAGAAAAATAGAAGGCTTAAACTAAACAATTTTGGACTAATTGTGCCGCTTTAGTCAAGGCCTCTTATCCATTCGTGCCGGGCTACGTCAAAGTTTGAACTAACTTTTTTATTATTATATAGCCTTTTGCGTTGGCTCATCAAAACGGGATTTTTTGTTATCAACACAGAGAACTCAGAGGTACACAGAGGTACACAGAGGGAACTTTTTGATTATTCTCATAATAAAGTATGCTCCATTGAAATGGTTGTCGTTGGTATTCAAGCAGGCTTTTTCTATGGTATAGTTGAGCATGATTTTAGAGGTTATCGCAGGGCGTATCTATTGGTTGGGAGACACCTAAATTGGTATTGAGGGCTCGTTTAAAAATTGAACGGAAAATGATATTCTAAAATGGAAATCAAACCCTCGAAGCGTCCTAGTTTATAAAATGATGAATAAACAATAGTTACGTCACTACTATGGCCGGTTTGGGAAAAATGACGATATGAATCAAATGTTTTTTTGATTGATGAGGCGAATGCCTGGGGTGGTGAAAATCAAGTTCCGAGGAGCTATTACAGGATCCAACTTTTGTTCCTCTTATGAAAAACAATAACTTATTGATTAGCTTTTCATTAACAATTAGTTAACGTCGTTTACGTCGTTTACTTCGTTCTCGTCACAATTCACAATTTTCACCACTCTAGGCCATCCCCAACCGATAGATGCGCCCGGTTATCGCAATGGCGCTTTTTATAAAGGGGGCAGGCTTATTGGACACTTATCTAAAAAAGGAAGGCACTTATGACAAATGATATCGCAATCTCAATTCGGACTGATATTGACATTGTTGCTGCCCGTCAGCGAGGCCGTCAATTGGCCGCGGAAATTGGATTTTCAAGCACAGAACAAGTGTTGATTGCCACAGCGATTTCTGAAATCGCTCGTAATCTCATCAATTATGCCATCCGGGGGCAAGTGAGTTTTAATAAAGTTCAACAACCGGAGAAACAAGGTTTTAGGGTAATTGCTGAAGATCAAGGACCGGGCATTGTTGATACTAACCAAGCCTTACAGGATGGTTATTCAACCTCGAATGGTTTGGGTTTAGGTTTACCGGGGGCAAAAAGATTAATGGATGATTTTGAAATTGTCTCCACGACTCAGGGCACCACTGTGACGATGACAAAATGGCGGCAGGAGTCCAAGTTTGGCAGTCGTCCAAACTAACGTTTGGCAGTCGTCCAAACGTTAGTTTGGACGGATTTAAAGGTTCTGAACAACTCTCCGTTAATTATGAAAAATACCATTTTAAAACAGTACCTTAGTTTATTACAATCCTATTTTACCGACCAGCAAGATATCGAAATGGCCTTGCACAAAGCTAACGAAATCGGCCGAAAAGCGCTTGAGAACGGTTTGGGCGTGTTGGATATGGTGGAGATTAATCAAGAGGTGCTATACCGGACTTTGTGCCCTCAAAGAAGTCTTGAGGAATGTTGGCAAATCATTAACGCCACTGAAATGTTTTTCAAGGAAAGTCTAGCCTCTTTTGAAATGACACATCGGGGCTATCAAGAAGCCAATACAGAATTAAGACAACTGAACCAAACCTTAGAGCAGAAAGTCGTAGAACGCACACAAGCATTACACGAGAGTGAGAAGAAATATCGTCTGTTGATTGAAACCATGAACGATGGGCTTTGTGTCGTAGATGAAAACCGTTTGATTACCTTCATTAATCACAAAATTTTTGACATGCTCGGCTATTCACAACAAGAACTGCTTGGTTCTCCCATCACTCGCTATTTTGATGCGGTTAATCAAGATATCGTCACAAAACAATTAACCAAACACCAACAAGGTGAAACTCCATCTTACGAGATAGAATGGACAAGGAAAGATGGGCGGAAAGTTCCAACCATTCTTTCACCTTCTACCATTTTTGATGCTGAAGGCCACTTTAAAGGTAGCTTTGCTGTTATTACCGACATTACTGAACGCAAACGGGCCGAAAAGGCCCTCAGAAAAGAACGGGCTTCACTTGCTCAGCGCGTCAAAGAGCGAACTGCTGAATTGAGCCATGCCAATGCCGGATTAGCGAGAGCCGCCCGTCTCAAAGATGAGTTTCTAGCCAATATGAGTCATGAGCTACGCACACCTCTAAATGCCGTATTAACCCTGTCAGAAATATTGGAGGAACAAGCTTTTGGGCCTTTAAACGAAAAACAGTTCAATTACATACGAGAGATTACAAAAAGTGGTCATCACCTACTGAGTTTGATCAACGATATTTTGGATTTGTCCAAGATTGAAGCCGGTAAATTGGAACTGCAACTTGGATGGATTGCCGTGGAAGACATTTGCCAAACCAGTTTAAGTTTTATTAAACAATTAGCCTCAAATAAAAGGCTTAAAATTTATACTCAGTTTGATGGTACGATAACAACGATTCAGGCTGATAAGTTGCGGTTAAAACAGATTCTGATTAACTTGTTGAACAATGCCGTTAAATTTACCCCTGAGAAACAAACCATCGGCCTAGAAGTTACCGCCGATAAAGAGCAAGAAGTGGCTCATTTTACTGTCTGGGATACGGGCATTGGCATTTCTGAATCCGATATGAGAAAAATGTTTCAACCCTTTGTTCAACTAGATAGTGGTCTCGCGCGGGCTTATGAAGGCACGGGGCTAGGGTTGGCACTGGTGCGCCGCTTGACAGAAATGCACTGCGGCTGCGTTTCACTCGAAAGCGAAATGGGCAAAGGTAGCCGCTTTACGGTTTCATTACCTTGGCAAGAATCTGGCTTGAGCGGCACGTCAGTGGCAACTGTTGAACCCGTTGAAACGATTACACTCCGTATAGATACCGGGTACCCTGCCCCCCTGATTTTGCTGGCAGAAGACAACGAGAGCAATATCAAGTCTGTTTCCGATTACTTACAAATTAAAGGATATCGAGTTACTGTTGCCCGTAATGGAGCGGAGGCGATTGAGCGTGCCAAAGAAGAGCGCCCGGATGTGGTTCTGATGGATATTCAAATGCCGGGCATGGATGGTTTAACAGCAACTCGATATTTACGTGCCGATGCTGATTTTAAGACGGTGCCTATTATTGCGCTAACGGCTCTCGCCATGACCGGGGACAAAGAAGAGTGTTTAGCTGCCGGTGCCAATGAATATTTGAGTAAACCTGTTAGTTTGAAAAACTTGGCCAAGTTTATTGAAAAACAATTATGCGAATTAAGGGTTGAATGAATCGTAATAATGCGGATTAAGGGTTGAATTAATTATTATGAATTGAGAAGTTATAGAAAAAATTTTAGCGTTTATTTTCCCACTTCAGTTGAATTGACAAGATTCAATTTAACCCTTAATTCGCATCAATTGTAGTTCTATAGATTTTCAGAAAAATAAACCCAAAGCCAGGGGCGTTGCCCCTGGAGTTCCCTGATGGGGAGATTATTTTTTCGAGTTCCCTAATGCCAACATTCCGCTGAAATAATTTTCACTTCATCATCAGAGAGATAGAACGAGGAAACTGGCACTTCTGATTTTTCACAGCGCAACGGTTCAATCTGCTTGGAAAACGGATTCCAAATCACCGTCACTTGCCGCCGCTGCTTTTTTCTCACTAGTTCACATTGAATATGCACCGTCGGCAATTGAATCACTAAAGCACTGTGCAATTGTGCTTCTACCTTGAGCGCGTATCGTTCTCTAATATCCGTCTGTTTGCGCTTTGACTCTCGTTTGGTCGCCTCAATACGATCAAGTTCGCGCTGCTTGTCTTCACCTTGTAGGTTTTTCTTGTTAATTTTTTCTCTAATTTCTTGGATAATGATGCCGTAATAAGAGGTGAGTCTGTCCTCATCGCGCTGTTGCTTGCGACGCAAACTTTTGCGCCAATGGTCAAGGTTTTTTTCAATCAAACTGTTGGAGAGTTTTTCAATCATACCCGACAGAATATCAAAGGGCATGGTAGGTTTAAAATTATCTTCTACAACGGCAATTCTGTCAAATTCCCATAATAAGGCATCACCAATCTCTATCGGCGCAACGCCCGTCAGTGCATTGATAATAAATGAAACCTTCCCCAAGCGGTTTTCATCAGCCCGCCCAATGTAAGCAATATTACAAAGCCAGTAGGGCGTTGTTTCTGCTTTGGCGTCTTGTACCCGAATGAGTCCGTTTAAGGGTGTCAAGGCATTGGCGACGGTTTTTTCAAAGCCGGTGGTTTTTAGGTAGCCTTCATATTTGACACCAAAAGTGGCGACTTGGCCTTTTTGTGCCAGTAGTGTTTCAAACTTTTTGAGGATTTCAGAATTATAGGTGACAAAATAGCCATCATGGACATCGGCGGTGGTGGTGAAGGTGACTTCTTCTTTAATGCCTAGTGAGTCTGCAACGTCTTCTGGTAGCAAGACATTCAGTGTGTTGGGTTGGGAAGATTCGGCAACGCCGTCGTGAAGGTGTACGATTTTTTGGAGGGTTTGTAAAATGTCGTTTGTCATAATGAGGTCTTGTTGAGTCTTGATATAAATTGATCTTACTTCGTTCTGATTCGTTAAATTAAAAGCAACTACAGGGATTCGTTATTAAAAAGCAACTACAAGGATTCGTTATAATAAAGCAACTACAAGGATTCGTTATAATAACGGATTAAAAACAGCAACTACAAGGATTATTTATAATAACGGATTAATAAATGCAACTACAGGGATTCGTTATAATAAAGCAACTACAAGGATTCGTTATAATAACGGATTAAAAACAGCAACTACAAGGATTATTTATAATAACGGATTAAAAACAGCAACTACAGGGATTCGTTATAATAACGGATTAAAAACAAACAGCAACTACAGGGATTATTTATAATAACGGATTAAAAACAGCAACTACAAGGATTATTTATAATAACGGATTAAAAACAGCAACTACAGGGATTCGTTATAATAACGGATTAAAAACAAACAGCAACTACAGGGATTATTTATAATAACGGATTAAAAACAGCAACTACAAGGATTATTTATAATAACGGATTAAAAACAGCAACTACAGGGATTCGTTATAATAACGGATTAAAAACAAACAGCAACTACAGGGATTATTTATAATAACGGATTAAAAACAGCAACTACAAGGATTATTTATAATAACGGATTAAAAACAGCAACTACAAGGATTATTTATAATAAAGGCAATAGCGCAAAGCAGTAATCGAACCTAAGTTATTGATTTTTCGTTATGAAAAGCGGCCTTTCTGCCGAATTTTGCGGTATTGTTAATAAAGGATTAAAAACCGCAACTACAGGGATTAGCTTCGCTTTAGTTCATAGTTCATTATTATAACGGATAAAAATACCCGCAATTAATTCAATCCGTTTTTATAACGAATCCCTGTAGTTGCTTTATCCGTTTTTATAACGAATCCCTGTAGTTGCATTTATTAATCCTTTATTATAAATAATCCTTGTAGTTGCTGTTTTTAATCCTTTATTATAACGAATCCTTGTAGTTGCTTTATTATAACGAATCCCTGTAGTTGCTTTTAATCCGTTATTATAACGAATCCTTGTAGTTGGCTTTTTCGATCTTAGCCCAAGAATCGCGCAATGTCACAATACGATTAAACACCAACGCGCCCTCTAAACCATCAACGCTATCAACACAAAAATAACCTTGCCTTTCAAATTGATAACGTATACCGGCTACGGCATTAGCCAAACTGGGTTCAACTTGACTGTTGGTAAGAATTTCCATGGAATTAGGATTAAGAGCCGCTTTAAAGTCAATCCCACCGGCACCAGGATTCGGTTGATTAAACAAACGATCATAGAGACGAATCTCAGCCGTGATGGCATGAGGCTCAGAAACCCAATGAAGTGTACCCTTGACTTTACGCCCGTCTGGGGCCGAACCGCCTCGTGTTTCTGGATCATAAGTGCAGCGCAATTCGACAATTTCTCCTTGCTCATTTTTGATCACGGCTTGACAGGTAATAAAATAAGCATAACGCAATCTCACCTCCCGCCCCGGTGCTAACCGAAAGAATTTTTTCGGCGGCACTTCACGAAAGTCGTCTTGTTCAAGATATAAAACCCGTGAAAATGGCACTTGACGCGATCCCATACTGGCATCATTAGGATGATACGGAGCCTCTAACTGTTCAACTTGCCCTTCAGGATAATTTTCAATCACCACCCGTAAAGGCTTTAACACCGCCATCACTCTGACTGTTTTTGGATCCAAATCACTGCGAATGCAGTTTTCTAACACGCCCATTTCAATATGGGTGTCGTTTTTTGTAACACCAATGCGATCACAGAACTCTCTAATGGCTTCTGGTGTATAACCCCGTCTTCGCATCCCACTGAGCGTTGGCATCCGTGGATCATCCCAACCGTTAACATGCTGATTTTCAACCAGTTCCTGCAATTTCCGCTTACTCATGACCGTATAATTCAGCGATAAGCGAGCAAATTCAATCTGTTGTGGATGACACGCTGTCTTTAACGTGTCTAAGAACCAATCGTATAAAGGGCGGTGATCTTCAAATTCCAACGTACACAGCGAGTGGGTAATACCTTCAATTGCATCTGAAAGGCAATGGGTAAAGTCGTACATCGGATAAATACACCACTTATCGCCCGTCATCTGATGCGGTACCTTTTTAATGCGATAAATGGTCGGATCCCGCAGGTTTAGATTCGGTGAAGCCATGTCAATTTTAGCCCGTAACACCTGTTCACCATCGGCAAATTCTCCCGCCTTCATGCGTTCAAACAAGTCGATATTTTCCTCAATGGAACGATCACGATACGGGCTATTTTTACCCTGTTCGCGCAACGTGCCGCGATATCCTTTGATTTGTTCAGCCGTTAAGCTACAAACGTAGGCTTTGCCCATTTTAATCAACGCGACGGCATACTCATAGAGCTGATCAAAATAATCCGATGAATGGCGTAATCGATCTTCCCAGTCATAGCCAAGCCAATGGACATCCGTTTTAATCGACTCCACATATTCAACACTTTCCTTGCTTGGGTTGGTGTCATCAAAGCGGAGATAACATTGTCTGCCCTCTTGTTCGGCGGCAATGCCAAAGTTGAGGCAAATGGATTTTGCATGACCAATATGCAAGTAGCCATTAGGCTCCGGCGGAAAACGAGTCACGACTCGGCCGTCATTTTTATTCGCTTTTATATCATCGGCGATGATTTGACGAATAAAATCGTTTTGGAGCGATGCCTCCGTTGTATTTGCGCTTGGCGCTGTCATTTATTTTTACCTCATGGTTTATTGTTTGATCTAGAATAACCCAAAAAAGGCGATAAATCGCCTACTACAGAAGGAGTCCAAAATTTATTTTGGACGTCCAAGATAAATCTTGGACTCCGGACAAATTGGACTCAGGATAAAATAGGAGAGAAAAAAAATATTTTTCACACATCTTTCTCGGTATTTTTTAGATTAACCGGAATAAAGCAAAGTTGTCCTTGATGTGTTACAACCGCCTTGTTCAAGATAGGATCATTGGCAATATTATAATTGGGTTCTGTACGAGTTCGGGTTATGACATGCTCTAATAAAGCCCAAAGACAATGTGAATAAGATTCACTGGCTTGAGTGGGTTCTTGACAGGGATAATTTGATTTATTACGGATGATGATGTTGTTTTTCAGCTTGACTTCTTGGTTAAGCTTAGTAAACGGCGTATTTCCACCCAAACTCGCTGTTAAATCTTCTATCACCGTGCCAGGCTTCATGACATCAATCTCAGCTTCAGTAATCAGCTTGGGTGCCGGTTGGCCGTATCTACGGGCTGTACTGATAATTATATCAGGTTTATGTTCCAAGATAACCTGTCGCAACCTTTCTTGTTGCCGACGTTCAGCCAGAATAGGCCGAGAATCATTGGCTAATAATACAAACACACCCGATAATTGTTCTTCAACAATAGATTGATAGCTATCATTGGTTGAAACAACAATGATCCTATTGCCGTCTTGGTGTGCCTGTTTAGCAGCCGCCATAGCCGCGTTACCTGAACCAATAATAAGAACGATCAATGCGTGTTGTGCTGTCGATGTCACCGTTTTCAGAGCGTTCAGATAAGCAATTCGCCCAGCGAATTTTCCCATAACTGAAAAAGCATCCATCTGTTTTGTTTCTTTATTATGAGGCAACAATTCTAAAGAAATGGTGGTAACTCCCTTTTTAGCAAAACGCCGAAGAGGGTTATCGGGTTTGAATGGATCAAAGAAACCCACTACCAGAGCACTGGACGGCATAAGCAGTAATTCATCGTTCTCGTTTTCTGGACGTTTAAGCCATGAAACGATGTTAGCACCTTGATACAAATGGGTTTTATTGTGAGCGATAGTGGCACCTTTGGTGCGGTAGGCCTCGTCACTGAAACCCGCACCTTCACCAGCACCCGTTTCGACGACAACCTCTGTCTCTAATGCAATGAGACGCTCGACAATTTCAGGGACGAGTGAAACCCATTTATCGTTATAGCGCGTTTCTTTTGCCACGGCAATTTTCATAAATAAAATCTCGTCAACAGTTTGGTACAAGCCTTCAAACAGTCACTGTCATTAAGTTATACTTAGCATCGTCATAAATTGCGCTTTTTTTTAATTTAACAGCCAACAGCTAAAGCAGTTGTCTAAAAGCTCAAGTCACCTAAAGGTGACTAACCTCGCTCGGGGATTTTTTCAAAAGGCCAAAGCGCAAATTGTAATGGTGGACAGTATAAGCAACAAAACACCTACAAAAAGTATCAATAATGAAGCACGACAGAGGGCCATAACTTAATTTGAAAACATCCAAACTTTCGAGCTTCGCTCTAAATATTATGGCCCTCAAATAGTCCAAAAACCTGATAAAAATTAGGTCAATAACAGGGCCCGCGTATCACTACTCTGCCAAACTAACAGCGCCTAAGTTTGTAGTAGGCGCTTCAGCGCCTAAGTTTGCCTACTACAAACTTTCGTTCCGGCACTCAGGATTTTTTTTCCGTTGGAAGGTGAGTGACTTTGGTATTAGCTAAGCCAAATAAAAAGGCGATATTATTGGTGATCACTGTCGTCATTAGACTGAAGTGGAATAGAAAAGCACCTCCCATATTGAGCGCCACCGGAACAAAAAGAATCATAAGCGTGTGTCGCAAATTTTTTTCTAAACTTTTGGCAATGTCAAACAGTTCACATAATCGGGACAAGCGTCCGTCCATAAAAATCACTTGAGCCAGATCAGTCGCAATAGATGTCGCTCCCTTTAACGAAATAGAGACATTGGCTTTCTTGATGGCAATCGCATCGTTAACCCCATCTCCAATAAAACAAACAATTTTACCTTCTTTCTGCAATTGTTCAACAATTTTCGCTTTGTTTTCCGGCATAACATCATAATAATAGTTATCCATACCCAGAGAGTTCGCCAACTTTTCAGTAGGTTGTTTGTGATCGCCTGACACAATGGCAAGATGTTTGATACCACGTTGCCGTAAACCACTGATAATTGATTTCACTTCCGGGCGTACTGAGGGCTGTATTTCAATCGCCCCTTTGATTTCATCATTGAAGGCAACCATAATCAAGGAATGACCTTGGCTATGGGAATCCGCCATGGCTTTTTCTATCCTTTTTGGAATGGCAATATTTGCCATTGCCATAAAACGATGACTACCCACTTTGATAATCTTCTTCTCAAGAAATACGGTGATACCTAAGCCAATTTGGTATTGGGCGTCCTGTATGTCAGGCAACATGAGGTTGGATTCCTTGGCTTTATTGACAATCGCGTTGGCAATGGGATGACTGAGCTTACCTTCGGCCGCGGCTGCATAAGCCAGAAGATCATTTGTTTGATAATCATCACAAACAATGATTTGTCCCACTTCCGGTTGTTCTTCTGTCAGGGTACCGGTTTTGTCGAAGAGTATCGTATCCACTTGAGTCAAGCATTCAAGGGCACGCCCATCTTTGACGAGAATACCCTTATGAGAAGCTAAATTGAAATGGTTAAGTACGCCCAGTGGGGCCGCCAATCGGATACGGTTTCCAAAACGACTATTGAGGATAGCGCTGCTACCGATAGCGCCGACGAGAGGCAATCCGAGGGTGCTTAATCCTAACAACGGCTTGGCGACTTTATCCGCCCAGGTTTCTCCTTTTGACTGGAGAGTGGTTTTGAAGTCGGCGGTGCGATTTAAAAGTTCACCGATTTTAGAAACGGTTGTATCAAGCCCCGTTTTTTCAACTTTTACACTGATTCTACCACTGATGACGCTCGTGGCCGCAAACACTTTTTCTCCTATCCCTTTTTCGACCGGTTGATATTCACCGGTTAAGGTATGTTGATCAATCATCGCCATGCCCTCAACAATAAGGCCGTCAATTGGAACAACTTCTCCGGTGTTCACCACAACGATGTCATTGACTGACACGGTTTCTAATGGGACTTCAACCTCAATTTGATTTTTTAAAACCCATACCTTGTTAGGTTGTTGCTCAAACAACTGGGTGAGCATCTTTTTTGAGTGATCTTGAGTTTTTGCTATCATTTTCCTGCCTATATGGTAAAAAAAGATAGCGACCGTTAGGGCCAAAGACTGGCCGGTAGCAAGGGCCAAAGAAATCAACGCGGCAAAAAGCATATCATGTCCAATTTTCCCGTCTTTAACCAGTGATTTTTCAGCTTGTTTAAGAACCGGCAATGAGGTGTAGGTAATAGCACCAATACTTAACAGATGAACCTGCGGAAAAACAGTGCCTATCGCCGCTAAACCCATAGAAGCGGTGCTGGCTTTAAAGTAATGATCGTGCTGTTTTTCGGTGTCATTGCTCTTGATCTCCTTTAGGGAATCTTGATACTTTTTGACCAGTTGAAGATTTATCTCTTCTGTGGCGCTCTTTTTTAAAGAGAGCGCTTTGGGTTTGATGGGTTTGATGGCTATTTTCGGGCTGATGTATTTTTCATAAGTTCTAACTCCAAGATAAATACCAAGCAAAATTCCAATATCTAATAACATATCAACCACACTTTATCTAAATGATAGGAGTCCAAAATTTATTTTGGACGTCCAAGATAAATCTTGGACTCCGGATTGCAATTTTGGGGGCCATGTTTTCAAATTGATTTGGTAAGCTTTTGTTAATGGCTTACCATGTCAATGTGTCTAAAACCTGGCGGTTTTTTAGGGCCATGTTGGCGATTTGATTTATTTTATTTGATTGATGGCCCTATCAATAAAAACTTCTAAAAGGACTACTGGGACACACCCGTATTTCTTGGGCAATAACTAACTACAAGGATTGTACATAAGAAGGGATTAGTTTGCTCCGGTGTTTGGAGTTTGTCAATCCGTCTCGATGCAATCCTTTTTTAGATACAATCTTTGTAGTTACTTATACAATCCTTGTAGTTTATCCGTTTTTAGATACAATTTTTGTAGTTACTTATTATAACAATCCTTGGGCGTTTGGGCGCACGAAAAAACTTGATCATCAAGTAAATTAAAGTTATCTTTATGAGTCCATTGTTGAGGAATCGGTTCAAGACTTTTGGTGAGTACCGTTACCATGAGATATTTCTCCGTGCTTTCAATTAGAGTGTATTTTCCAACGGCAATAAATCCTATTTTTGAAAAACTCAAAATAGACGTCCAAGATAAATCTTGGACTCCGGACTTAGCGCGTTTCAAACAGTTCTCTGACGAGAGAATCTCGCTCTTTTACCAAGCGACGCATCCAATCAGCGACTTTGGTCAAGTCTTCTGGAAAAGGTGCTTGCAGTGTTGTTAACGCTTCTTCAAATCGGCCTAATTGTCTTAACGCTTCGGCTTTCATTAGGCGCTTGTTCGGATCGGTGACGGTTAGCCGTTTTAGGCTGGAGCGTGAAAATAATTTACTCAGATAAAAATAAAGGTTTTTGAAAAAACTTGATTGTATGGGTATTTGATTTAGCCACGACTCCGTTACCAGTTGCTCAAGGTTTTTTCTGGCTTTGGTGCCTGGTAAAAATGGGCTTTTTTGAGCGGTATTATCCGATTCTTTTCGCAGCGGATCATTGGCCGCCCACCAAGCGAGGTGTCGGAGGTGCAATTTTTCCTCTTGAGTTCGGCCCATGCCCTTCTCAATGGCCTCCAAGTATTCTTCTTCGGTCAGAAAGCGAATGCGTTTGGCCTGTTTCCATTCATCCGGCACGTTTGAGTTATCGTCCCCAAAATCAATTTTGCCAACCTCTTTGGCCTCATCAACCCAGAAAAAGGGCCCATCGTCACATCGCGTGATTTCCGGGAAACGGGGTAGCATCGGATAAAACGTGTAGCCATCACTCCAAACTCTACCGCCGATAGTATTACCCGAATTCAAGGTGGGTTTTTTTACCATCTGATCCGAGTTTGGGCATTGAATAATTATGTTAGGGCCTGGCATCATAAGATTTCTTCCCGTTTAAGTGATAACCCACGGTTATTGTTTGGAAGTTTTTAAAATTCAATCATTTACAGTGTGTATGATATTTGCATTTGCAAAAATAATGCTCATTTAAAATCAATAATTTAGAGTATTTGAACGAACCGACAGTGATAAATCTCAGTCGTTGAGAATGTTGCGATTGTTCGCCTTTAGTGGGCCGGTTCATCGTAGGCGATAGCTCGCCTTTAGTGGGCTAGTTCGTCAAAATAGACGTCCAAGATAGGAGTCCAAAATTTATTTTGGACGTCCAAGATAAATCTTGGACTCCGGACTTCTTGCGAAGACGTAAATTAAAGTTCTCTTTATGAGTCCATTGTTGAGGAATCGGTTCAAGACTTTTGGTGAGTACCGTTACCATGAGATATTTCTCCGTGCTTTCAATTAGAGTGTATTTTCCAACGGCAAGAAATCCTATTTTTGAAAAAATGGACGTCCAAGATAAATCTTGGACTCCGGACAAAATGGCAGAAATGAAGGCAATATTTTTTATTTTTATCGCGCTGAAGTCAAGAAAAATTTGCATTTTTTTTGAAAAGGGTGAATTTGAAAGCCAGTAACTAGAGTTTTTCTGCACTTCTTAGCCTGGGGATAAATCCCCAGGCTAAAAGCGTCCAGGAACCTAAAGGTGACTGAAAGACTGCGCTTATAAACTTATATAGATAATTCAAGGTTATCAGAGGTCGTTTTTTAAAATCGATGACCTAAAAAAAATCGGTTGAATTTAGTCACCTTTAGGTGACTTGAGCTTTTAGCCTTGGAATTTATTCCAAGGCTTGGGGAAGCTTCGTGCGTAACATCAGTATATAATAAGGGATTTTAGAAACGTGCATAAAATCACGTCAGTCAATTTTTTCTTCTCAAAAGCATTTGCTTTGAATTTGCTTTGAGAATAGCTTTCTTCGGAACGATTTTATTTTCCAAGGAAAGTTTCAATTTTATCGAATTGTGTCATTATTTGTCATTAGCGAAAAAATCCGTTTTTATATACAATCCTTGTAGTTATTAGTTTCTAAAATCCCTTATTATATAGAATCCTTGTAGTTATTAGTTTCTAAAATCCCTTATTATATACAATCCTTGTAGTTATTAGTTTCTAAAATTCCTTAATATAAACAATCCTTATAGTTATTAGTTTCTAAAATCCCTTATTATATACAATCCTTGTAATTTTTTTTTATAACAACTAACAATTGAACACTATTATGAGTTTAAGCTACGATTTTTATTATCTGTTACGCACTCAGGTTGAACTAGACAATGGCATTCAATCAGAGCCTTCTCGTTTTTTGACGGCAGATAAGCCTAGTCTCCGTCAGGTGGGTATTCCAATTGATGACGATAAACGCTTGTTTCGTTCTGAGACGTTTGTCGAGTCTTCTCAAACGGGTTTGCCGGCGCAATGGCTTGTGCAATTCAAACAGAGTTGGGAGCAAGTTCAGCGTTCTTATCGGGAACATTTCGCTAAGGATGGAGTCTCTGAGGCTCAAGCGAACGAGTTTTGTTCTCAAGCGTTGCTCGGAGTGGCGCTGTTAATTGCGGATGCTCAGCTTGACTCATATACTATTACTATGCCATTGCAGGGTAGTAGCGCGGCAGATCACGTCGTGTTTAAGCCGGGGCGGGATTTGCTTGGCGTTATTCATCAGTTACCTAAAGACAGTGACGCGGCGCGAATGCCGGCCCCAGCCCGTTTTGCGCGGTTTGAGTCGGTGCGTCGCCGTAAATTTGTTCATTGGCAATTGCGGCTCGATGCCGCGATACCGCATTTGGCGCCGATGGATATGACAAATGATACACCGATTCCGCATTTTGCCGCTAATCCAGTGTTTGCTATTTATGGGTTAGCGCATGGTGAGTTGCCTGAGGCAGAAGATTGGCCGCAACAATTGCAGGCCTTTTTGCTGGGTGGCGAAGATGCCGTTTTGGTGCGGGTGTTGCCTCGTTTATTGATTCGTCAGTGGCAATTCAGTCGCATGGATTCAGTCGCCAGTTTGGTGCGCCAGTATTTGCGTGAACAAAGCAGTCATTTTAATCAAGCACCGTTGCCGTGTTTATCCAGTAAGGACTTGTCGCTGGGATTACAAACGCTGGCCGGTTTGGATGCGGAGACGACGTTGTTGTTGGGCAAATTACAGCAAGCGATTAAAACCATTGAAATTCATCAGCGCAACTTAACGTTGCGATTACAAGAAGCAGATCAACATTCGGCCCAATGGGCCGTGGTTTGGCAACGCAATCAGGAGACACCATTACTGGACAGTTTTGACGCTGATCAGCAGAAGTTGCAGAATCATATCACTTATATTGAAGGCGAACTGACTTATTTAGAAGGTATCCGCCGACGCTGGCATTTTCATTTTGAGGGCCGGCAATTGGTTTGGACGGAACGGTTGGGCAGTTTGGGCAGTATTTTAGCGTTTATGGTGGCCGTTGGTGTTGCCAGTATCACTGCCTCGACGTTAAGCCAATCTGATAAGTTTACCGGCAATTCTTGGTTAAGCCCATTAGTGCAATGGCTGGATGGATTACTCACCATGCCTTGGGTAACTGATTTTATACGATTACTCAACAATCCGCTGGTTTATCTATTCCTAGTGCTAGTGTTCCTTTTTCCGATTGGTTGGCATTTTGGCAAAGCCGTGGTTAGAAAAATACGCTGCTGCTGTCGGCGTTGGAAGCGAAAACCTACAAGGGGCAATTCTCTGTGAAACTCCGTGTAACTCCGTGTCTCTGTGTTGAAGATTTCAAAACTGATAGGTGGTAAGGTACTAATGAAAAACTTTAAAAAAGTTACCCAAGAAAAAACCACCTGATAGTATTGTAGGTGCTTGGGAAAGAATAACGTCTGGCGATAAATCGCCTACTACAAACGGAATAATGTTAGGCGATAAATCGCCTACTACAAACCAAACGGAAAACTTATGTATAAGGACGAGCGCCAGAGCGTAGGAAATTTGATTGGTTGGATAAATCAGAATTCCAACCTACGCAAGCTGGCTATTATCGTGGTGGATGCCAGCCTACTTCCGTCCAGAAACGGCGAGCGTGTAATAATAAAACAGGGCGGTTCAGTTTTAATGCAACCACTGTAGCCCGTCCGATTGGTGTGATACCAATCATATAGATTCCATCATCGCTCCAACAAAAGTGTTCGCTCCACTTCTGTTTGTTAGGATGAAAGAGACGAACCGTTGTGCCTGTATTAGGTTCTATAGCCGCTATACGATTGCCTTTGATGAGGTTGCAATCCCAGCAAGCGAGGCATAAGTTATCCAATGTGGTGGTGCCTCCTAATGATTCTGGAATAATATGCTCAACCGTTAGGAGAATACCAATATAGCGTTGCTGGCTCTGACAATAACAACAACGATCACGCGATTGCTCGGCTACTTGTTGACGTAGGTGAGTTGAAATATGGCTTTTACTCATTTTCTGTTTTTATGGTCATCATGTCATAACCGCGTTTTTTTAATAAAAAGGCCGCTTTAGCACGGATTAACATCACGCGGTTGAAAAAATGTGAGAGTTGTTGTGCTTGCTGACTTTCCGAAACGCTCAAGCCTTCGCGTTGTTGTTTTTCAACTAATTCTTGCATAGAGTCAGATTGTTCGCGTGAAACGCTCAGTTGGGCTGCTTGCCTGAGTTCTTGATCAGTCAACAACTCCAGTTGGGCTAATTCCCACTCTATGTCGTTATCCAAAGTTTGTGAATAGTCAATCACAACCGCCACCAGTTGTTCAGCGACTGAACGCTGCATTAATTGTGACTGTTGTTTGATTTGATGATAAATAGGGGCCGGCAATGTAATGGTGATAGCTTGTGAGTCCATAGTTTATACACATTATGTAATAACAAATTGGCCGATAAGATTATAATTCTTAGTTTTTTTAATCAAGTCTGCTGGAGTGCCCAGTAATAATATCATTCATCAACAATGGAGTAACATTAACCATGAGTCAATTACAGTCCCATTTTCAGGACTATATCCAAGCTCTTGAATCACTTCAAGCGCAATACTCAGAAAATCAGGCGCTACTTGATGCGGCCGAGGATAAATGGGGTACCGAGGATGTTCGGTATTTGATACTACAACAAAGAAGGCTCGGTTCGGAGAGATTTGATAAACCGAACCCTGAGGCAACGCCAGAGGAACCCATCGAGGAGGAGGCCTCCAATGAGTTAATTGATTGGTTGCCGGATTGTATTGACGCATTGCGTAGTTTATCGGCGCAAGCGGCCGATGATCAGGCGCTATTAGCAGCGGCCGATCAGAAGTGGGGGCCGCAAAGTTATGGCTATCAGGTGATCGAAGCGGGTGGGCATCAGTAGTGTGTAATAATCATCCGGCAAACTTGAGTTTTGCTGGAGTCCAAACTTTAGTTTGGGCCATTCTGTGTCCAAACTTGAGTTTGGGAGGCTAAGTTAAGATGCCTACTGTATAACATATTTTTTACAATCAATGGCTTAAATAAATTGTCCGCAGCGGATAAACGAATTACTGCTACTGACTGAGTACAGCGAATTACGCGGATAAACGAATTACTGAAAAAGTGGGCCAGGTTATCGAATGAATAGGTACAAGTTTTTTATCAGCAGTCGAGCTCAATCCGTTTATCCACGTCATCCGTTGTTCTTGGCATGACGCACTTCACTCAGCGCGTTGCTAGATAAAAATCAAAAGTGGGCCAGGTTGTAGAATGAATAGGTACAAGTTTTTTATCACTCAATTCAAACGTTATTTGGATAAACGAATTACTGCTACTGACTGAGTACAACGAATTACGTGGATAAGCGAATTACTGCTACTGAGTACAGCGAATTACGTGGATAAACGAATTACTGCTACTGACTGAGTACAACGAATTACGCGGATAAACGAATTACTGCTACTGACTGAGTACAGCGAATTACGCGGATAAACGAATTACTGAAAAAGTGGGCCAGGTTATCGAATGAATAGGTACAAACATAACACAATCAGTCGAGCTCAATCCGTTTATCGGCCCGTCATCCGCTGTCCTAAGCATAACGCACTGAACGATGCACATTGCTGACTGAAATTAATCCGTTTATCGGCCCGTCATCCGCTGTCCCCAAGCATGACACACTGAACGATGCACATTGCTGACTAAAATTAATCCGTTTATCGGCCCGTCATCCGTTGTTCTAAGCATGACTTTGAAGGCGCGGTTGGAGTGTTAATGTGCTTTCACCAAAAACCAAGGTTTTGTAGAGCGGGCTGTGAGGGCCTGGTTGTGAAATTGACTCCTTTTATGTGATTGAAGGCCATAATTAAATAAAACATGAAAACTGAAACCTGAAACCTGAAATTGCTATCATCAAAACAAAGTTTTTGTCGAGCGGGCCGTGATGTCCAAGTTGTGAAATTGAATAACTTAATTTGATTGATGGCCCTTGATTGACAACACTTAACTATAACAACTGTGGCACCCCTTAAATTTAATGCAAAAAAAACCTATTTTTATAAAAAATATATCATTAGATATCTGCGTACCGACTGACTAGGCAATGCCATTAAATACGAATATCGAACTGAAAAATGAAAAATGTCTAATGAACAAAAACTGATAAAATCACGTTCATAAACCTGTTTTTATAAGTTATTGATTTTATAGGATTCAATTTGAGCCTTAATTCGCATATTAAGTTAAGATATAAGCTATTGCGCCAATGAATGCCTCGGCGGAAAATTTTCCAACAGCCTCCAAAGACTCGCCATAGCCGATAACGGGTTGGAATGATGAAGGCGCCTAAAAAGATTCACTCGCGAATTGAAATTTTGAGAAAATTTTAGTCGAAATGGCAGTTTCTCTGTTGAAATGACCTCGTTATTCATTCGACATTTTTCATTTTTCATTCGCATAAGCACACCTTTCGGCCTTACCCAAACCGATTTGTGGGGTGGGCATGTTTGTGGTGAAAATCATTAATGATTAATGATTAATGAGTTAAATAATATTTAAATGAGTGTTTTTATTAGTTATTGACTGAATAGGAACAAAAGTGGGATCAAGTTATCAAGCCCTCGGCACTTGATTTTCACCTCAGCACCCTAGCAGAAACCCAGCAAATGCACAGGTACGTGCAAGCCCCAAACACCTGTCCTCAAAACCAATCCGTCACTGCGTCTGCAACGATTGAGTTGCACTACTGCCGAACCCGGTTGAAAAAGCTGAACAAGGACTAATAATCAATCAATACCAATCCGTTTATTCGTTGAGTTTCGATTCGACAATTAATTATGCTATTATTTACAGCATACTGAATAACAATCACAACCACCTAATCAACTCTTGGAGAATGATACCATGAAATGGTTTAAAAATTGGTTTAAGAGGTTTAAAAATTGGTTTAAGAAAAAAGACACCACCAAAGATGAAGATAATGAATTTGCAACTTCGTTACAACAAGCCTTAGAAGAAGCATTACAGTCCTTAAGTGAAGAAAAAGCGCGTGCTGAGTCTTTATTTTATAAAGGTGTTGATGCCTACAGTCAGGGCGACTTTCGAGCAGCCCGCGATGCTTGGGCTGACAGTCTGCGCGAAACCCAAGCCTTGATAGCCGACGGGCGGGCCGATTTGCGGCTCTTTTTGGCACTAACCCGCATGGGCTATGCTGCCTGCCTTGATTCGCTCGGCGAACTCGAAGCGGCTCGCACCGCGTATCAACACACCTTGGACGAATACCAAGCCTTGATAGCCGACGGGCGGGCCGATTTGCGGCCCGAATTGGCAGGAACCCGCATGAATTATGCTGGCTGCCTCTATTCCCTCGGCGAACTCGAAGCGGCTCGCACCGCGTATCAACACAGCTTGGACGAATACCAAGCCTTGATAGCCGACGGGCGGGCCGATTTGCGGCCAGATTTGGCAGGAACCCGCATGAATTATGCAAACTGCCTCAAATCCCTCGGCGAACTCGAAACGGCTCGCACCGCGTATCAACACACACTGGACGAATACGAAGCCTTGATAGCCGACGGGCGGGCCGATTTGCGGCCCGAGTTGGCACTAACCCGCATGAACTATGCGCTCTGCCTCTATTCCCTCGGCGAACTCGAAACGGCTCGCACCGCGTATCAACACACCCTAGACGAATACCAAGCCTTGATAGCCGACGGGCGGGCCGATTTGCGGCCCGATTTGGCAAGAACACGTATGAACTATGCGAACTGCCTCGATTCCCTCGGCGAACTCGAAGCGGCTCGCACCGCGTCTCAACACAGCTTGGACGAATACCAAGCCTTGATAGCCGACGGGCGGGCCGAGTTGCGGCCCGAGTTGGCAGGAACCCGCATGAACTATGCGCTCTGCCTAGCCAACCTCGGCGAACTCGAAGCGGCTCGCACCGCGTATCAACACAGCTTGGACGAATACCAAGCCTTGATAGCCGACGGGCGGGCCGATTTGCGGCCCGGTTTGGCACTAATCCGCTACAACCTAGCCAATTGTCTTAAACACATCGGCGACTACGCCGCCACCGAAAACCAATATCAGACTTCATACGCGGAATTGCAAACCTTACAACAAGTGGGGCAATTACCCCTGGATGCCATCAAAATGGTGCAAGTCATTGCCGACTGGTATCAAAACCCCAAGCGGCCTAACGGTGCCGACAAACAGGGTGCCTTTGACTTAGCCAAACAAGGCCTCGACTGGCTAGAGACGCTATTAAACCGCGTGTCCGATGCGGCCAAAACTTTTTTGCTTGAACAAAACCTAGAACTATTCCACCTCGCCGCCGACTTAGCCCTAGCACTAAACCAACCTGCGGCCGCCTACGTCATTCTAGAACGCAGCAAATCTCGCGTCTTAGTCGAACAAATGCTTCGTGAAAAAGCGACACCTGGCCCCACAGTCGATGCGCCCTTACGCGAACAATACCAGCACCTTCCCCAACAACTTCGTGAACTGGTTCAAACCCTTGGCACCGGCGGCAGTGATAACTCAAACACTGACGGCACCCGCTTCTTCGCGCCCGTTACTCGCACCACCCCAATCAAGCCCGAACAAGAACAACAATTGCTCAACACTCAACGTGAGTTAGAACAACGACTTCAACTCGTCCGCAGCGCGATAGCCAAACAAGACGCGGCCTTTGGTGAAGCCATCCAACCCGAACCCTTAACCGAAGCCGCTATCACCGCGCTATTACCGGAAAGCGTCCTCGCCATTGCGTTTGAACAACGGCCAAAGTTTCTATACCTATACGCCATCACCGCTGACGGCATACCGGCCCCGCTGCGCGTGGACATCAACATCCTACAAATCTTCCAGCGTGTTTACACCTTTAAAAGCAACATCATCAGCGAAATTCGAGCCAAAGAAGCCCTAGACATTCGAGACTGGCTTACCGAGCAACTCGGCCCAGCCATTCAATCACTCGTAGACGGTACCACTATTAAAGATATCCTATTTATAGCTCATCAAGCTTGGCACCTACTGCCACTCCACCTGATTCAACTCCACGGCCAACCGCTCAGCCACGACTATGCTGTGCGCTACATTCCGTCACTACAAGTCCTGCGCCTGATTCACCAACGCCACCAAGCCGCTGCCGGCCAAGGCTGCATTATCGCCAACCCCAACGGCAACCTCCCGTCGGCCGAACAAGAAGGCCAAACCATCAAAACCCAACACCGGCCCAAAGACACGCTACTAATACGCCAACAAGCCAAACTGGCCCCCGTCCGCGAACACCTTCGCCAAGCCGAACACGGCCACTTTTGCTGTCATGGCTACTACAAACCCAACCTGAAAGCTGGCCTCAAACTGGCCGATGGCCCCCTCGAAGCCAAAGAACTGTTTGCGAGCCTTCGCCTACCAAACCCACGCCTGGTTATTCTCAGCGCTTGCGAAAGCGCCCAAATCCAAGCCACCTTAGCGGACGAATACATGGGCCTACCGTCCAGCTTCCTCTTTGCCGGTGCCCACAACGTCCTCGCGGCCCTCTGGCGCGTCAACGATGCCTCAACCCGTCTACTCATGGAAGAATTCTACCAAGGACTCGCCAACGGCCTCACCCCAACCCTCGCCCTCCAACACGCCCAACAACAACTGAGCAATATGCCCCGCGCCACCGTCCAAGCCCGCTTATCCACCAAAAAAGGCATGCCCAAAATACCCTACCAAAATCCGTACTACTGGGCCGGGTTTGTTTTGATTGGCGATGGGTTATAAACTGGGGTGGTGAAAATGATTAATGATTAATGATTAATGATTAATGATTAATGATTAATGAATTAAATAAAACTTAAATGATTGTTTTTTATTTGTTTTTAGTAAGCGGAATAAAAATGGGATCAAGTTTTAGAACCCATTGGAACCTCCTTTTCATCACCCCAGTTATAAACTATAATTAATTACAGAGGATTGATTGATTCAACTACTTGGATTGAACTACAAGGATTGTTTAGGGAGCCGCGGCTAAATAAAATCCCCTTAACGAAATTAATCGATCCCAAGTCTTTTCAAAAACTTGGTTTCTGAAATGGGTATATTATTTTCCGGCTAAGCCCTTATCTAGTTATCCTGATAAATTTCAGGCAAACAAATCCGATTTTTCTTACAACTCGAATTTCTCATTAGATTTATGCGTAATGCGAATTAAAGGTTGAATTGAATATGATGAAATCAATGACTTATAAAAACGTCTTAATTGAAAGTGATTTTATAAGGTTTCTCAAGCTTTCTCCTCACGTCGAAACCGAAATGACATCTTTGTTCATTCTTCATTTTTAATTCTTAATTCTTAATTCGCATGCGTACCTACTGACCACTTTTAGGAGGATTATCATGATGGTAAACGTTTTTGATGTTGCCGCTTTTATCCTGTCTAAACAGGGGCCTATGACGGCTATGAAACTACAGAAATTGGTCTATTATAGCCAAGCATGGTCTTTAGTTTGGGATGAAGAACCTTTGTTTAATGAACGTATTGAAGCGTGGGCCAATGGGCCGGTTGTTCCTCAATTGTACGAGGCTCATCGGGATATGTTCAAAGTAGATGTTCAGGATATAAAAGGAAATCCTGAGGCACTCAATGACACACAAAAGGAAACCATCGATGTGGTTCTAAAAGACTATGGGCCAAAATCTTCTCAATGGTTAAGTGATCTCACCCACCTAGAAGAACCTTGGCGTAATGCTCGAAAAGGGTTGGCTAATGGTGAACGTGGGCATCGTGAAATCAGATGGGCTGCAATGGCTGAATACTATAGTAGTTTATTACCCGCTTAATGGTTGCTGCATGATGAGTAAAAATAAACCCAAAAAGCCAAAGAAAACGAGTTTTCAAGAGAATTTTCCTCACCGGAAAACGACTCACCAAATCATCTCACCGTCCCAACGGAAAACCACCCACAGAATCATCTCACCGCCCAGTGATGAGACCGAGAAACCCGTTTGGCAATTTAAGCGATTAGATTGGGATGGCCCTTGGGGATGGCGCAATATCGATACGACAAAGTGGCAAGAGATCATTGACAAATTAGGTGATTTTGAAAGCCGGACATGGGCTGATATTAAAAGTGATGGCAACAATCACTACATTAATCTTTATGACAAGGGTGCCAATATTGAGGCCAAAAACCGGTTAAAACAGCTCAAGCTAGATGATTTTAAAGACCTGATTTTTTCATTACGCCTTTCAGGTAAAGAACGTATTTATGGTATTTTGGACGGTTATATTTTAAAAATCTTATGGTGGGATCCTTATCACAATACTAAAAATGGGGTATATCCCTCATTGCCTAAGTAGCGAACTTATGGTGGGTAGAGCTACAACGAGACTTTCGGAAGCGACGCTAAACCCACCACCTCGGTTGGCAAAGCGATGGAGTCCAAAGCTTCAGCTTTGGACGTTGCTCTGGACGTTGCTCTTCCGTCCAACGCGTAATGAACGAAACACCCCTACCAAAATCCGTACTACTGGGCCGGGTTTGTTTTGATTGGCGATGGGTTATAAAATACAAAGGATTGGTTGGTTGAACTAGACAAAGCGATGGAATCCAAAGCTTTAGCTTTGGACAACAACGCCCTAGTGCAAGAAAGCAGAAATCCCGATACCACCTCAGCCAACAGCTTTCGACTGTTATCTCGCTTCGCTATGAACGTAGTTTGTCTGAAAGCCAAACTACGTATCAGGGCACTACAAGAGGTTCAGTAGGCTTTAGCCTACTTTCGCTTTTAGACGACGGCTTTAGCCGTTGGCGTTGGGTGGTATCGAAACTTCCGCTTTACTGTACTATAGTTTTCCAAAAAAAGATTTTGGAAATACAGGAAATTCAATGGGTTATAATTTAATAACCCGGTTGTAAAATCAGTTAGTTACTACCGTACATCAATTTAACTATAAATATTTTAATGGCTTAGTATTTTTCTGGAACACTATAGTACAACGAATATTGCTCCTAAACGAATTAATTAACCAAGGAGTCCAACACATTAACTTTGGAATGCGAATTAAGGGTTAAATTGAATCTTATAAAATCAATAACTTATAAAAACATCTTCATTGAAAGAAAAACCGAGATTTATCGGACTATGGACGAAATCATCCTGATGATAATGGACGAGTTGCAAAAAGAAAGTTTTAAAAAGCCGGTGACGAGTTGAAATAAATCCTTTCTAAAACTACCTGGATTATATTGGCGAAAAGGATTGGTTAGTTCAAGTCATCCGATTTATTAAACCAATCGGCGTTTTTTAATAATCCTTTCTAAAATATAATCCTTGTAGTTGTTATAAAAACGGCTTAAAACTTGAATACCATCACCAACCAATCCGTTATAAAATAGAATCCTTGTAGTTATGCGAATTAAGGGTTGAATTGAATCTTATAAATTCTTGTAAGTGGAAAACGCGCTTTGACGCTTTGACGCAAGAGACATCCACATAAGCATGCACATGCAAGCGTCACTTGCGTGCGTTAATTCGTGCGCTATAACTCTGTGAAACTCTGTGGATGCACTGAACGATGCGCGTTGCTGAATGAAATTAATCCGTTTATCCACGTCATCCGTTGTTCTTAGCATAAAGTACTTCACGAGCGCGCCTTGCTAGATAAAAATCAAAAGTGGGCCAGGTTGTAGAATTAATAGGTACAAGTTTTTTCTCACTCAACTCAAACGTTATTTGGATAAACGAATTACTGCTACTGAGTACAACGAATTACGCGGATAAACGAATTACTGTTACTGAGTACAACGAATTACGCGGATAAACGAATTACTGAAAAAGTGGGCCAGGTTGTAGAATTAATAGGTACAAACATAACACAATCAGTCGAGTTCAATCCGTTTATCCACGTCATCCGTTGTTCTTAGCATAACGCACTGAACGATGCGCCTTGCTAGATAAAAACCTTGAAATCGCGTAGCGAATTGATTTGAAGGCTTATCACCCACATTGCCTGCAACACTACCGCTTATGTACATATGCGAATTAAGGGTTGAATTAAATATTATGAAATCAATGACTTATAAAAACGTCTTGATTGAAAGTGATTTTATAAGTCTGCATTTTTCATTTTTATATCGATATTCGCATTACATGTTATTGCTTGTTTTTGGATAAAGCCGCCAAGTCATTGTGGGAAAGGCCCGTAAGTTCAGCGACTTCGGACAAATCATAACCTTTGGCTAACATTTTGCGGGCGGTTTCGAGAGCTTGGTTTTGTTCACCCTTTCCATAAGCGACTTCAGCGCGTTGTTCGGCCGCGTGGGCGCGTTGGGCCTCAATTTCTTCCGGGAGTAACAATAAATCTCCTTTGATGGTAGCCCAACGTAGCCACACCGCTTCCACATTTTTATAAATCCCAGGCCAAAGCACGAGGGTTAACCCCAAAGATTGGCTCCTAAAATGGTCATTATCCAACGGTAATTCTTCATAAACATGCCCATTAAGCCGAAAACCTTTCCAATCGCTGGGATTAAACGGGTCAAACCAAAAATACTCGGCCACTTTCAGTTGGTTTTGGTAAACCGCTTTTTTTCGGCCCTTATCTTCATTGGCGGTGCTTTCAGATAACAACTCAATCACAACATCAGGGCTTTTGCCCTCATCCCAAACCACCCAACTTTTACGTTCTTCATTGGACACGCCAAGGGTGACAAACACATCAGGGCCTTTAAAATCCTGATTTTTAAGCTGTTTTAAACTAAAATACACAAACATATTACCGCCAACGTAACCACGCTCACCCAACCAAGGTTCTAACGAATAAACCAGTAAGTCCATTTGCTTTTTGTGTCGTTCAGTTTCCATCGGTACTCCGTCATCACAAGGTAAGTCATTTTGAGTTGGAAGTAAAGATACATGGGCACCATTCGGTTCAATGGTTCCAATAGATTGCCTTATTTCCGATTGAGTTACCTTCGGATACTCACCGGGTAAATTGTATGTGGTGGGCAACGTTTTTTTAGGCCCAAATGGTGGCTTCCTTTGGGGGCTATCCGTTTTTTCTAGTAGAGCCGGCATCATAATTCTCCTATTTATACAAGGATTGTATATAATAAAGGATTTTATAATAAAGGATGAAAGCTTATGAAAGAATTTGTTGTATTAGCATCAAATCACGTCAGTCAATTTGTTTAAAATTTATTATTTGATGCTGATTGAATCGCGAATCAATTAATTTCGAGTTGATTTCATGCTGGAAAGCTAAAATTTTATGAGCAAATTCTCTTATCTAAAAGCTGATAAACAAAACTCGACTTAACTCAGTCAAAATAAGCCAACAGACGATTTTATAACTGATTGATTTGCAAACGTTTAAAACCGACTCATTGCTCAAAAATCCTTATCAATTAAATCCCTCAAGAACAAATCCGTTATTATAACGAATCCTTGTAGTTATTTTGGGGATAAAAGCCCAAACACTTTCAAGAACAAATCCGTTATTATAACGAATCCTTGTAGTTATTTTTTTGTGAAAAGCCCAAACACCATCAACCCACAAATCCGTTTTTAAGCTTCAAAATCTTCTCCAAAAATCTGTTCATCCAACTCGCGGGTTTCTTGATACTTGTCTTTTGCCATCAACAAATCATCTGCCAGCGCATTAAAGGCGGTATCCAATTCTGATTGAGACTGGTTTTTTAGCCAGATATCCATTACCGTTTCGCTGAAGTCAAAATTGTCATCGACATTGCCTATAATACTCTCAATCTCACCAACAACCAGTTCAAACATATTAATCTTATCATGGAGTACGCGCAAGATATATTCCTCAATGCTACCTTTAATACAAAAGTTAAAGATAAACACATCTTGTGTTTGCCCAATGCGGTGAATGCGCCCAATTCGTTGTTCAATTCTCATGGGATTCCAAGGCAAGTCGTAATTAACAACGACATTAGCAAACTGAATATTGCGCCCCTCACCGCCGGTTTCCGAAGCTAACAAAACCGGCACCAATTCTCGAAACGACTCAATCGCTTCATCCTTGTCTTTTAAAGACATGTTTTCCCGAAATTCGGCAAAGTTAATACCGGCTTCCGATAAACAATTGGCTAAATAGGCTTGCGTTTCGCGGTGGGTGACAAAAACGAGGGTTTTTTGGGAGGATTTTTTGAGCAATTCAACAAGTTGCTTGGCTTTTTCGACGTGTTGAATCTTGGAGGCTTGTTGGATTAAGGACTTGATTTCTTTGTGTTTAAAGCGTTTGCCTAAATTGGCTAAAGAATCAGCCAAGGCTTTTGGGCTACTGCCGGCTCGCATTAACAACGTATTGCGCGTGAGCTTTAAACTTCTTTCATCTTGATGTAGGCGCAAATAATCATTAACAGCCTGATACAGGGTTTGCTCTGCTTTAGAAGGCTGCACAGTAATCGTTGACGCAAAGCGTTTGGGCTGTTTGACATCCACCAAGTTGCGCGTATTTCGCACCATGACTTCTCGCATCAACTGCCGCAATTTTTCAGGATTTTTCGGGACACGCCCCGACTTATTAGCACCAACATACTCTTTTTTAAACAAGGCTTCTGTTTTTAATAAGCCGGGTTTAAGCAGTGTCAATAAATTAAAGAGTTCAATGAGGGAATTTTGCACCGGCGTGGCGGTGAGCATGAGAATGAAGCGTTTTTTGATGGAGTTAACCAATTTCCAATTGAGGGTATTGCGGTTTTTTAGATGGTGGGCTTCGTCTACGATAACCATATCCCATTCTCGCGCTGTGACATAATCTCGATGGGCTTTGTGTTTGGCGGTATTAAGGGAGGCGACAATCCTATCGTTTTGATTCCAAAATACTTCTGGTTTATCTTCCCGCTCGTCGGTGCTGATAGTGGCAATATCGAATTTGTCGGACAATTCCAGTTGCCATTGCGAAACCAAAGAGGCTGGAGTGAGAACTAATAGGGATTTAATCATTCCTCTGACTAAATATTCTTTACACACCATGCCGGCTTCAATAGTTTTCCCTAAACCCACTTCATCCGCAAGTAATGCCCGCCCACTAAATTGTTTGATGACTTTTTTGGTGGTTTCCATTTGATACCAATATTTGTCAACATGATGAAGGGTGGGCAAACACACTAATTGATCATAATCAGCGAGTATAGACAAATTAAATAACTCTAAACGCGCTTCGTAGTAAGATAGTGTATCGAGTTGACCTGTTTTAAGTGACTGTAACGCGGAAGAAGGCTCGAATTTGAAGGAGTATGAGTTTGACATAAAATACCTTTCACATTCAACCCC
>Ga0190343_1000022_pt1 | contig 86664 bp, 66 predicted proteins | sample 48721312_MG_FD_161664 | JGI IMG/M metagenome (GOLD analysis project Ga0190343, IMG submission 161664) | Hydrothermal vent microbial mat bacterial communities from Southern Trench, Guaymas Basin, Mexico - 4872-13-1-2_MG | ecosystem: Environmental > Aquatic > Marine > Hydrothermal vents >... | reverse complement strand
GAATGCTGATGAGGAGAAACGCCGGGAAGTCGTGGAATATCTGCTGGAAAAAGATCCGGTGCGGTATAAGTGGGCGAAGAAATACAGAGATCAAGATGCTGAAATTAAGCGAGTTATCATGAATGCTGATGAGGAGAAACGCCGGGAAGTCGTGGAATATCTGCTGGAAAAAGATCCGGTGCGGTATAAGTGGGCGAAGAAATACCTTGTCGATAAACAGCCTCCGTCCAAACTTTAGTTTGGACGACTTTATGGGCGAACAGACATGTTCGCCCTAGCTTAACTTAATGGCATTGAGCCCCAACCGGCAGAAAGGGAAGTCAAACCGTGGCAAGTCCTTTCTGGAGACTAATCTTTACCCACAAGTCGGTATGTTATTGAAAATAAGTCAATTTGTTAGGTTAAGTGTGAGTGGTTAATGAATGACTCACTTTTTAGTTAAGTGATTGTTTTAATATAATAATAAATAGCTTATGTCATGATTAATGATTAATGATTAATGATTAATGATTAATGATTAATGATTAATTTTGGACACTTGTGGGTAAAGGTAAGCTTTCTGGAGAGGGGATGCAAGGGATGTGTCGTGATTCTCAAACGAGCGAAGCGAGATCATTTTTAACGGTACAAAGTCTACTCCTAAATTGGTACGGATTTTTTTAACGAAAACGAACTGAGATAAACGTTTGATATGGAAAAACAAATTGACAAGAAGCAGCACTTTGCTGAACTTCAAAAGAAGTATAAAGCGACCCAATTTGAGGATTTATCTCCATCGAGTCATTTGTATAAAGTCCTCAAACAAATTGACTCCGGAAAGTCGCTTAATCAGTCGGATATTAACTTTTTAAGCAAGCGCAAAATGGATGAGACGATTGCGCTCGCTGTTGACAAATACGTCGAGATTTTGAAGTCCGAGGTTGAGTCTGGCGCTCTGTTGTCTAGTGAGGCTGATACTGACGGTGACGGGCAGAAACAGAATGGGGGTGAAAACACTGAGACGGTTACCCCAGCCCCAGAAGAACAGTTTGCTTCTCTGAAGTCCAAGTATGGTGTTTCGGATTATCCAGATGAGTCACCTTCGAGCCCGTTATATGCTATTTTGCAACAACTGGAGCAAGGAGAACGACTGGATCCCACCGATATAGCTTGGCTAGATGAGAATCATATTAAAACTCGTTGGGATGAACCGAAACTGTTTTCTGGCAAGATTTTGAAGGCTTACCACAAAATCGAAGCCACTTTTTATGAACAGGAGTACAAACGTACTGGCAATAAATGGGATTTACCCAGTGCGAGCAGTCATTGGCGTGGCGCAAAGAAACCGGAACATGCATTAACGCTGACGGCGCATCTGAACTTGGAGGAAATCAAGGAAGATAAGCTCAAGTCAGCTTTGTTAACCACGAGAGGCGGTGCTTTCCGGGATATTCATGACTTAGACGAAGCTGAACAATGTGCGCGACAAGCCATTGAGCATCAGCCCGATAGTCATCATCCTTACACGCTGATGGGCGCTATTTGTTATGAGCGTCATGAACGGAGTAAGTATTCTGAGGGTGATGGCTGGTTTAAGGAGGCGATTAAACGCGGCGCTTCTCCCAATGATCATGATGCTGAAATTAAGCGAGTGATCAAGAGTGCTGATAAGAAAAAACGTCATGAAGTCGCGGAGCATCTGCTGGGAAAAGATCCTGTGCATTATGAGTGGGCGAAAGAGTACCTTATCGATAAAGCTTCTCCCAAAGATCAGGATGCTGAAATTAGCGAGTGATCAAGAATGCTGATAATAAAAAACGTCATGAAGTCGCGGAGTATCATATGGAAAAATATCCGGTGCATTAAGTACTGAAGCATAAAGTTTCTGGTATTTATCGATAAGCCAATATCGAAGGGGCAACCATAAAGGATTGCCCCTACATGACACGACGGCCCCTTCGGTATGTATTATTAAAGCCAGGGGCAACGCCCCTGGAAATCCGATGTCTTGAAGACATCTGATTTTTGTTTTGATTATTTTTTTGCCCATGGCTCATAAACATTATAAAATTTGTTTTTTTTGAAGCCGTTATCGTCATAATTCATTATGAATAGTTTATTAGCTCCCCTAAAAGCTTTAAGTTTTCTTGGGCGACAGCCGGTGACGTTGCCGATTGAACCGCGCCCCGCTGCGCCCAATTATCGCGGTTTTCATGTTAATGATTGGGAACTGTGTATTGGTTGTGGTACGTGCGCCACAATTTGTGATAATCAGGCTATTCGCATGATGGATATTAAGGATTTGCCTAGCGATCCGATAAAGGGCATTAAGCCACGCCGCCCGGCGATGGATTATGGGCGTTGTTGCTGGTGTGCCTTGTGTGTCGATGTTTGTCCTACCGGTTCGTTGGCTTTGTCACGCGAATATGTGCATGTCAGCCTTGATTTGAATACGTTTTTTATTTTACCTGATGAAAAGGGTATGCACGGCTTTGGTTTTCCTAAAGGTTGGGCAAAGTCTAGCGATTCTGATTTGCTTGATTTGAAGCGGCAGGGTATGTCTGAGTTGAAGGCTGAGGCGCGGCAAGATTCGTTTGTTGAAATTGTCCAAGGCTTTGATGATCAGACGGCCTTGTTGGAAGCGTCGCGTTGCATTCAGTGTGGGATGTGCCATGATGCGTGTCCGACTAATATGCATGCGCCCGAATATATTCGGGCCATTTGGGCCGGCGATATGGAGGAGGCGGTGCGTCAGATTTATCGGACGAATCCGTTGGCTAATGTGTGTGGGCGCGTTTGTACGCATCGTTGTGAAGCGGCCTGTTCGATTGGGCGGCGCGGTGAGCCGGTTAGTATTCGTTGGTTAAAACGGTATGCGATGGATAAGGTTTCCCATGAGCGTATTAAGCAAATGGCTAAAGAAGGCCTGACAAGCACTGCTACTGGTAAAAAGGTGGCGATTGTTGGTTCGGGGCCGGCCGGCCTGACGGTGGCCTACGATTTGGCGCGTCAAGGCCATGCTGTGACGGTTTTTGAGGCTTTGGATAAAGCGGGCGGTATGATGCGTTATGGTATTCCGGAATATCGTCTGCCTTATGATAAGTTGGATGAGGATATTGATGTGATTCAGTCAATGGGGGTTGAGATTCGTTGCAATACTCGTGTCGATATCGATATGACGATGGCGGATTTGGAAAAGGATTTTGATGCCACGTTGGTTGCTATTGGATCACATGGAGGGCGCTCAACGCGAGTGCCTGGCGCTGATCATCCGCAAGTTTATTCGGCTATTGATTTGTTGCGGCGGATTACTTTAAATGAGGCGATTGATGTCCGTCAGAAAATTGCGGTCATTGGCGGTGGTAATGTCGCGTTTGATATTGCTCGTAGCCTTGCTCGTTTGCAGCGTAATAAGTTTGGTGAAGTGAATATGGTGGTGGTTGTTTTGGAGGCGCGTGAGAGTATGCTTGCCGATGAGAGCGAAGTGAGAGAGGCGGATGATGAAGGTATACAGTTGTTTACTAGCCGAGGGCCGCGTCGTTGTGTTGTGAAAAAGGGAACTTTGACGGGCTTGGAAACTGTGCGTTGTATTTCTATCTTTGATGAACAGGGCCGTTTTCATCCTATGTATGATGACGGTGATGTGATGTTCCATGAGGCGGATATGGTTGTAGAGGCGATTGGGCAAGCGCCGCAATTAGAATTCCTCGGTGATGTTCTGACGGAGCGGTTGGAATGGGATAAGCGAGGCCGTCCAGTTATTGATGCTGAAGGCCGTACTTCAGAAGCGTGGCTTTGGGCGGCCGGGGATGTGGTAGAAGGCCCTGATGTGATTCATGCTATCGCAGCTGGGCATCGTGTGGCGAGTAGTATTCATCAAGAGATCACACCGGCCTAATTATTCTTCGAGCCGGGGTTTCTGTTTTTTAGCTGGCTTTTAGTTTACCCCGAAGGGGTAATGCGAATATCTCGCGATCAAATGAAAAATGAAGAATGAACAAAGATGTCATTTCGTTTCGATTTCGACGAGAGGATAAATATTGAGAAAGCTTGAGAAAGCTTGAGAAATATTGAGAAATATTGAGAAACCTTGAGAAACCTTATAAAATAAGTTTCAATCAAGACGTTTTTGCTCAAAAAACCTTTCTTCTAGGTTGCAAATCCAAAACCACGCTGGCTTCTAGCAAAAGAGTGCTATCCCTAATCCGTTGTACTAAGGGCGGTGGTATGAAATTTGAGGGCCATAAAATACTTTGGATGCTTTCAAATTAGGTTATGGCCCTCTGTCGCGCTGTTATACTTTTTGTAGGTGTTTTGTTGCTTAACTTAATGGCATTGAGGTTCCACCAGTGGCTCTTCACATTCAAACAACGTGGCGTGTTGATAAGCTATCAACTTTCATCCGTTATAATCAGGAATTTCTCTAAACGCGGCTTAAACTGCCACCGTTGCTTTGATATGTGGGTGGGCTTGATAGTCAATTATTTCAAAGTCTTCATGTTGATACTCGAAGATAGAAGCCGGTTTGCGTTTGATAACCAACTTTGGTAGCGGATAGGGTGTTCTTGTCAATTGCAGTCGTGTTTGTTCTAAATGATTTAGGTAGAGATGAACATCGCCGCCTGTCCAAACAAAATCTCCTACGGCTAAATCAGTTTGTTGCGCTACCAGATGTGTTAATAACGCGTAACTGGCGATATTGAAAGGAAGGCCGATAAAACAATCGGCGCTGCGTTGATATAGTTGGCAGGAGAGTTTGTCCGCTGCCACATAAAATTGAAATAGGATATGACAGGGTGGCAAAGCCATTTTATCAATGTCTGCAACATTCCACGCTGAGACAAGATGTCGCCGCGAATTGGGATTGTTTTTGAGTTGCGCGATAAGGTGGCTTATCTGATCAATGGGTTGCCCGTTTGGTGTCGGCCAACTTCGCCATTGATAACCGTAGATAGGCCCCAATTCGCCATTTTCATCGGCCCACGCATCCCAAATATGTACTTTATTGTCAAGAAGATATTTGGTGTTGGTTTGGCCTTTGAGAAACCATAACAGTTCGTAAAAGATACTGCGAACATGTAGCTTTTTGGTTGTCAGCAACGGGAAACCGTGGGACAAGTCAAAGCGTAATTGCCGCCCAAAAACGGACAAGGTGCCCGTTCCAGTCCTGTCGTCTTTTTGGATACCTTGATCCAGTATGTCTTGCATTAAGTCTAAATATTGTTTCATTCTGAGTACAACTAAGTCTCTGAGTAGTACAACTAATTACGCGGATAAACGAATTAACAAACCTCTGAGTACAACTAAGTCTCTGAGGAGTACAACTAATTACGCGGATAAACGAATTTGCCTCTGAGTATAACTAAGCCTCTGAGTACAACGAATTGCGCGGATAAACGAATTAACAAACCATTGAGTGCAGTACAATGCGGATAAACGAGTTAACCACTGACTACAAACAGTGACTATGATAAACGAAATGAAGAAAATATTCACGTCTTTAGCTTTGTGTGCGTTTATCTCAATAAGTTATGCAGATGAAGTTCCTACCTTGACGGTTGATGATGAGGGTCATTTCGTCTTAACAATCCCTTATCTTGAATTTGAAACGGTAAAAGGGAAACAGGCTTTTAGGGCAAAACTCTATTCGTCTACGGTGACGATGTTTGAGGTTGATTTTGAGTCCGTTCAATCAGTCGTTCTTCAGGAGAATGATTCTGGTGATGAGCTTCCAACTGCTTTTGTCGAATGCGAAGTGGTAAGCATTTATGATGGCGATACGATGACTTTGCTGTGTTCTGAAAACTCGGAAAAAACGAAAGTGCGTTTGTATTGCATCGATACACCAGAAATGGATCAGATAGCTTGGGGCACGGAAGCACGCGATCATTTGCGTTCTCTCACCGGAAAAACGGTGAAGTTGGTCGAAATTGATGAGGACATTTATGGGCGGACGGTGGGAGAAGTGTATAGTAATAATATTAACTTAAATCTTGCCCAAGTCAAAGCGGGAAAAGCGGCCGTTTATGATGCTTTTTGTGAGAAGCCAGATTATAAAGCGGCCGAACAAGAAGCAAAAGAGGCCCAATTGGGAATTTGGGCAGAACCCGGCCTTCATCAAACGCCTTGGGAGTGGCGTAAACAGTAAAGGGAGGCTTGATGCTGAAAAACACTGCCCTTGCCCTCTTGCAACATGTAGGGTGGGCAAGGTGTTTTTTCTTGCCCACCATGCCGACTTCTCATTCATGTCAGCCAATTCTTGCTAATCAAAGCGAGTGTTTAAATTCAATCACTTATCGGTACTTATTGTGATCTGTTTCAGCCTCACCCTGGCCCTCAAGAGACAAGGATTTTTTGAACTGGGAAAAGAAATCCTTTTGAAAAATCGGATTTCTAACAAGGCTAACTGATCATTGATAACTGAGTACAACGAATTACGCGGATAAACGAATTAACAAACCTCTGAGTACAACGAATTGCGTGGATAAACGAATGAGCCATGGAGTGAATGAGCTTTAGCTTTGGACGGCTTTCATTGAGGGCCATTATTCCAAATTGATTGAACGCTTCCCAACAACTGATAACTGATAACTGATAACTGATAACTGATAGCTGATAACTGATAACTGATAACTGATAACTGAGTACAACGAATTGCGCGGATAAACGAATTGGCCTCTGAGTACAACGAATTGCGTGGATAAACGAATTTGCCGGCCTCTGAGTACAACGAATTGCGCGGATAAACGAATGAGCCATGGAGTGAATGAGCTTTAGCTTTGGACGGCTTTCATTGAGGGCCATTATTCCAAATTGATTGAACGCCTCCCAACAACTGATAACTGACAACTGAGTACAACTAATTACGCGGATAAACGAATTAGCCTCTGAGTACAACGAATTGCGCGGATAAACGACTGAGCCATGGAGTGAATGAGCTTTAGCTTTGGACGGCTTTCATTGAAGGCCATTATTCCAAATTGATTGAGCGCTTTCCATCAACTGATAACTGATAACTGAGTACAACGAATTTTGTTCCCAAACGAATACGAGGACTCCAACGTTTTAGCTTTGGACAAGGCCGCCTTAATAGGATCGTCCTGTGTGTTCTCCCCGTGTGTTCTCCCTGTGTGTTTGCCCTACACCTGCGTGTTCGCCCTACATGTTCTTCCCTTAAAACGCTTTTCCTCTTTCATCCATTATAACGAGCAAAATTCAAACGCAAAAAGTATATAGTAAACTACTATGTCAAATACATTACCCAATCCTGTTCAACAAAAAAATATTGAGCGTTTCAGAAATAAAATACCTTCAAATGCGAAGGAAAATATTGGAATATACATTCTTCCTAATGGCAGTGTCGCAGTGCAAGCGACATCACCGGGTAAAGTACCGGGTTCAAAAGCCGTTTATGAAAAGCAGATTGATGTCAATGGTAAAACGATTCAGTATACGAAAACCACGTATGATCCACAGGATGAGATTGTCCACGTTAAAGACAAAATCAATATTAGAACATATCCTTAGACTGAGGTGAACATGATGAACAGCAGAAAGCAGGTATTGCACACATTAGTTACTTTTGAAAAGCCCCTAGAACTGATTGCCAAAGAATTAAGCCGGTTTGAATGGGATTATGAGGGTGAACCTGTTATCATAGAACCCATTCATGTTGTCAGTGTTCTTAATCGCTTTTTGTCTGGTGATTTTAATGCTAAACAGGTTGAAGATTGGGCAAATCTGATCGAGTGTCGAGAAGATTTGGATTATAACGAATCCAACCAAGAACAAATGGAGCAAGTGATTTATGAACTTGCCAATCCAGAATTGGAAGGGAGATTAACGATTGAACGATGTAATGGGATTTTTTTTGTTTTATCGCTTCCACACAAGAGTAATCAGGATTACACAAAAAAACTGGGTTTAGTCCTAGAAGAGATACTTAGTCACTACAGAATGAGTGGTGTTTTAGTCAATCCATCATAAAGTTGGTTGATCCTCCCAAGGCTTTGTCTCGAAATACTGCTTACCCTGAGATATCTGTGTCACAAATCACGTCTGCAAGTCGATAACGGATGAACGCTGGGCTACATGGTTTGTTTGCTTATGTGCTTATGAAGGGATTGATTGGATTGAAAATCCTATTGAAGGAACAAATCGGATTTCTTGAGACGTAGGGTGGGTAGAACTATGCTACACTCACCACTTCTCATTCATGTCAGACAATTCTTGCCAATCAAGGCGAGTGTTTAAAATCAATCACTTATCGGTAGTTTGTCGTGTTTGTAGTAGGCGATTTATCGCCTTAACGAGATTAAGTCGCTGAAGCGACTACTACAAACTTATACTACAAACTTATACTACAAACTTATACTACAAACTTATAAGTTCATCACATCAATCACAGAAATGTGGAGCTATTGGTTGAAGGCGTAGAAGGGCAGCAAGAGACAGTAAGAACCGGTTGGCTTGTACATAAGGAAGCGAAAGAAGCACATTTAGTAACACTATATGTTCTGAAATAAGAGGTCAATAAAATGCCAGAGATAGGTGATATAGTTGAAATGACAGTCGATATGCCAGAACGAAATTTACGTGTTGGCGCGAAAGGCACAATTGTTCATTGTCACAGTAACAATGCTTACGAAGTTGAGTTTACCAATGAAGAGGGAGAAACGCTTGATTTTATGCCCCTGAGCCCAGAACAATTTATCGTTGTTTGGCGGGTTGAAACCCAAGAATGGGTAACCGTTGCAGAACAAGCCGCTGCAATCGTCAAGAATTTACCTGACAACACGGCAAAGGAAGTCTTAGATTTTGCTCGTTTTTTTATCGGTAAAACATCATTTAGCAAACTAGACGCTGAAGATACCGAAGCAGCTTCTTTTGGAAAAACTCTGGGATGAAAAGCATGAACTGAGCGATTTGCTGATCAAATTATTTTACCAGTTTCCCATCGGAATGAATAAACCGTCGTTGGCGTAGCGAACATCGGTTTTCTCTCGTTCCGTTGTTCTTTCTATCAAGCAAGCGTAGGGTGGGTAGACATGTAGGGTGGGCAAGGTGTTTTTTCTTGCCCACCATGCCGACGACGATGGTGGGCAACTACGTTGCCGGCTGATAAGTACTTAGGAGACGCGTTCCGAAACGGATAAAAAGGCTACTCGCCGAGTTAATTGTAGGGTGGGTAGCAAGCGTAGGGTGGGTAGAGCTATGCTGGGGTGATGAAAATTATTAATGATTAATGATTAATGATTAATGATTAATGAATTAAAGAATACTTAAATTATTGTTTTTAAAATAATAAAACTGAATCTAAATAAAAACGGGATCAAGTTTTAGAACCCGTTGGAACCTCCTTTTCATCACCCCACCCCCAGAGCTATGCTACACCCACCACTTCTCATTCATGTCAGACAATTCTTGCTAATCAAGGCGAGTGTTTAAATTCAATCACTTATTGGTACTTATTGTGATCTGTTTCAGCCTCGCCCTGGCCCCCAAGAGAAGAGGGTTGGTTGGAAAGGGGGGTAGGAAAAACTGGGGATGCTTATAGATTCAGTCGCTAAAGCGACTACTACAAACTTGTACTACAAACTTATACTTTCAAAATGACTAACCTAGTTTTTTCCAAAGAGAAAAATATTTTTACATTCAACCCCTTCGGGGTTGGGGCATACCAAATACCTTTTCCACAGGTTTCACCTGTGGCTATTCACATTCAACCCCTTCAGGGTTGGCGCTATTCACTATTGGCTTTTTTGAAATTATTTTTCTGAACATCTATAGCAAGAAAAACTTTGTGGGAGGTAAATCATGCCAACACCTTTTCCGGGCATGGATCCGTATTTAGAACGTCCTAGTTTGTGGGTACAAGTTCATGCCAGTTTAATTGTTGATATACAAAGATTTTTAACACCGTTACTCCGCCCTCGTTATAATGTGGCTATTGAGCAGCATACTTATCTCACCTTTTTGCCGCCAAATGAGCAACGTAGCGGTATTCCAGATATCTTATTGGCTTCGCCGATAGATGAAGCTGATGAGGATATCGCGGTTGCGACGGTGCCAATGGTGACTCGCCCTTTAGTTAGCGAGTTGCCGATGCCAAAAGTGGTGACTGAGGTTTTTTTGGAAGTGCGGGATGCTGTCAATCAGGAAGTGATTACCGTCATAGAGATTTTATCACCTGCTAATAAAATAGGGCGTGAAGGACGTAGTCAATATGAACGTAAGCGACTAAAAGTGTTAGCGAGTTTCACAAACTTGGTTGAAATTGATTTAATTCGTGCGGGTAAGCCTTTTCCAATGAAAGTCAAACAAGCCAGTGATTATCGGATAGTTGTTAGTCGGGGTTGGCAGCGTCCAAAGGCGGATATTTACTTGTTTGGGGTACGCGAGAAAATACCGGATTTTCCTATTCCGCTCCAAGAAGATGAAACTGAGCCTGTTTTACCTTTGAATAAGATTTTACATGAACTTTATGATTTAGGGGGTTATGATTTAGCCATTAACTATCGCCAAAAGCCGGAACCTGCCTTGGCGGGTGAGGATGCGAAATGGGCAACGCAGATTTTGGGACATTAAGGATTTAATGCGCCTCTTAGTACAACGACATAAGCGCGGATATACGAATTTGTCTGCCTCTGAGTACAACGAATTGCGCGGATAAACGAATTAGCTTGCCTCTGAGTACAACGAATTGCGCGGATAAACGAATTAATAAACCTCTGAGTACAACGAATTGCGCGGATAAACGAATTAACAAACCTCTCAGTACAACGAATTACGCGGATAAACGAATTGGCCTCTTAGTACAACTAAGCCTCTTAGTACAACTAATTACGCGGATAAACGAATACAAGGAATGCGGATTAAGGGTTGAATTAATTATTATGAAATCAAGGATTTTAACGCACGCTAGTGACGCATGCATGCGCCGCGTTTATTTGGTTGTCTCTTGCGTGCGTGCGTTTATTTCATTTTGTGGGCCATGATTTGATTTGAAAACATTCAAAATGTTTTATGGCCCCCAAATTAGGTCGCCACCACATCTATCTCATTCATGTCAGACAATTCTTGCCAATCAAGGCGAGTGTTTAAATTCAATCACTTATCGGTATCTTTTCTGATCTGTTTCAGCCTCACCCTGGCCCCCAACAGAAAAGGGTTTGTTTGTTGGAAAGGGGGTAGGAAAAACTGGGAATGGTTGCGAGGGTGGGCAGCGGAATACTGATATAAAGTGCGGCCCACTTGTCTGCCCTTATTGAGATTATTTGAGTAATTATCGAATAGTTATAAAAAGAGTGGCCGCCATTAGATAATTTTTTCGTTTAGGCCTGTTGACATTAAGGCATGATGTAACGATAATACGGCACTTTTTTTGAGGGAGTTGTTTTGCGTTGGCGAGCGTCGTTGCCAGCCAAAGATTTGATGCGACGGCGAATTGGGCCGGGTTTGCAAATCGCAAAATACACTTGACTTTTTTTCTTATAATAAAATCGGAGTCGGCTACGAGAAATCTTGGATTTCATTCATAATATCTGAAAAGCGATACTTTGCACCGTCACAAATTGCGCTTTTGTCGTGTCTTTTGAGCGAAAAATCTTACGCCCCGTTACGGAGATTTCGTCTCTGTCGAAATGACAAAAAAGCTCAATTTATAACAGTGTTTAGTCTATATCCCGGCTTTGATGTAATCCTTGTCGTTTTTTGAGGAGCAAACGTAGGGTGGGTAGAGCGACTTTGATCCCCACCACATCTCATTCATGTCAGCAATGCCGGAAAGATTAGCGTTCGCACATGACTTAATTAGGTTTTGCGGGAAAAGCATTTATTAAATATCGACAACAATATACGGTTTTCGTTCAAGCATTTCGTTCATCCCAACTGACGAGTTTTGATATTATGCCCATTGATTATGCTCATTGTTTACGACAACGTTTTACCGAGAATATTTTAATGTCTTTATTAGATGCGACTTCGGTGAATGTGGTGGTACCGAAAATAGGTGAAGAAGCCGATAGGTTGGTGGCTGATGTTAAGGCTTGTCAGTTGCAGAATGCCCGGGTGTTGGCGGTGAATATGCGTTTTTGTCGTGGGAGTTACCAGCAGTTTTTATTGGATTTGTGGCGGCAGTATCATCAGCAGCCTGCACAGGAATGCCCTGATTTATCGGCCATTTTAGCGGATTTGGAGAAGCAACCGAAACAAAATTTTATCATTGTATTAAATCAGTTGGATGCGATGTGTGCCAATGATGTTGATGAGCAATTTGATCACTATTTTTATGTCAATTTGAATAGTTTGAAGAATTATCGCAATGTGGCATTGTTGGTAATCACTGAAAGCAGCAGTTATCATGGCTTGTTGTTTAATATCGGTGGGGTGTTTAAAACTTCTAAATTGGATATTCAGCAAATTGAATATTTGCCAGCTTTAACGAGAGATGAGGCGCGGTATGAGTTGAGTCGGCGGCATCCAGAGTTGTCAACCGTACATATTTCTCATTTATTGCAACAAGGACAACATCGAACGCTTGGTTATGATTATGCGCTGTTGGATTATTTGTCCCGCCAATTAAGTCATTCTACTCAGTTTTGGGATGATGATATGGCGAGTTTTATTCGGCAATTAAAGAATTGGCACAAGCGATATAAACAGCAATCCAAACAAGCAGAGTATCATGCCAAAAAAATCGTCGAGGCTGTTGATAAGGTTTCAACCATTTTCAATGTGAAAGCTTTGTTTAAAAAATTATTTCTGGTTTTAAAGGTGATATTGGCTGATCCGATTCTGGCTTTGATTGAGCTTTTTAAAGATTGGTTGAAGAAAAAATCTAAGGACTAATTAACTAAGTCGATACGCATAAATCCTTTAACTATGTTAACCCATAATCAAGGATTTGATGCCTTATTCGTTTATCCACGCTTGTGTCGTTGTACTTAACCGTGAAAGTGGGAGTAGTGCGCCCACGCTAACTAATGAAACAATCCTTGTCGTTCAGCTAAAGAGTCGTCAATTATGCCCAATCCATTTGACAAACCCACTACCCCGAAAAGCAGTCTGCAACTTTTGCAGTGGTTGATTTTTGAACCGGTTTTATTTAAGCGGTATGAAAACACCTTAAGTAAATTCCAAACCGCGAGAATCGTGTTAAAGGCTATTGTCGTCAATTTCTTTGTCGTTATTATTCCGTTGACGTTGGTGCTTTATGCTATTGGTGTGTTTATTATTGCCGTTTTTGATTTACCGCTAATTTTTCCGCCGGATGCTCCGAAAAATCTAGAGGCCAACAAAGTTTTTGTTCAACAATGGCAAACCTATTCTACATGGTGGGAAAAAGCTTACCTTTTTGCCAGTTTTGATAATTATAGAAGTTTGATAGTTTTAGCAGTCGGTTTAGCACTCGGTTTAGCACTCGGTTTAGCACTCGGTTTAGCATTCGGTTTAGCATTCGGTTTAGCACTCAGTTTAGCACTCAGTTTAGCACTCAGTTTAGCACTCGGTTTAGCACTCGGTTTAGCACTCGGTTTAGCAGGAGGTTTAACAGGAGGTTTAGCAGTCGGTTTAGCATTCCTGCTATTTTTTTACCTCAGTTATTTCCGTCTTTGGCTATATCCTTGGCATTTCCTAAAATCGCTGGTGAGTGTTAATTTGACCAACAACCCGTACATTGGTGATGGTGCGATTTGGCTACCGATTTGGGGTATGACTCGTAAACTGACTGCTAAAGCGCAACAAAACCCAGAAACCGGCTTGGCGTTGGTCAAGTTTCTCCAAGAATACCGCCCGTTACAAACACAATTGGCTATGCACATCGCCCACGCGGCCACTGCCGGCAACTGGCAACACCATCCTTTAGAAAAACAATACCTGTTGCCACCGCCCTTAATTCAAGAAACGCCGCGCTTGACACCCTCGGAATCGTGGCTCAATCAAATTGATAAACTCAAAGGGCAATTTGTTGCTTACACGGAAGAACATCAGATCACTCTAAAAAAGGCACAGTTTGAAACCTTTTGCACACAACTCGACAAGTTTAGAGCGTTAACCACGTATGAAGCCTATCGCTGGCATCACTACTACCTGCCGGCACTTGAGCAATGGCAAAGCGCGGCCAAACAAGAACTTGATAAACTGGCTCAAGAGGCACAGAACCAAGAACCGATTACTCATAATATTTACCGTTTTGGCGAGATTTTATATCCTGAAAAAGACCAGAGTATTTTCTTAGGTAGAGAGGATATTAAAGTCGAATTAAAGCAACAAATCCTTACCGCCCGCACGATGCCAATGTTTCTCTGTTACGGACAACGTCGGGTTGGCAAAAGCAGTCTCCTAAGATTTTTACCCCGACTGTTAGGCAGCCGTTTCCAAGTGATTTATCAAGACTGCCAACATGCCGATGTTAATAGTCTGTCTAATTGGTTAAAAAACTTACAACAATGCTTGGACAAGCGTTGGAAATTAGCCGAAATCGACTGGCAACCTACTGAGAATTGGCTAGAAGCTTGGGGAAAAATGCAGCGCCAGTTAGAAATGCTCAGTCGCCAACAGGAAGAAAAAATCATTCTGGCTTTTGACGAATACGAATCCTTGCAGGAACGCATTTTTATGAGTAATCCAAGACAAGGCAAGATGTTGTTAGAAGCCATGCGGAGTTTTTCTCAACAGCAAAATCAAATCGTTTTTTTATTTGTGGGAGCGGCCCAATTCGCTGACTTAACGCAGCCTAATTGGGACCGATGTTTTATTCACGCCATGCCACTGCAAGTAGATTACCTATGTTATGAAGACGCAACGCGCTTGATTACCGAACCCGTTGATTTGAATTACCCAACAGCAGTGATTGAACGTATGTGGACTGTGACTCAAGGCCATCCCGCCCTGTTACAAATGCTATGCCGTTACTTGGTCAACATTGCGAATACCGAAAGCCGCAAAGACATGACGCTGGCTGATTTAGAACAAGTCATCAGCCAAAAAATTGTACACCGCAACACTTACGCCTTAAGTAGTTTCTGGAGCGAATTTTGTTCCCAGCACTAATGCCATTCTACGGTCGAGGAAATTCTTGATAATCAACCGATTACCGACAAACAGAACCGATTGAAATTGGAAGACTACGGCTATATTATCCCCGACGGCAAAAGCTGGAAACTGCGGGTGCCGTTATTATAAATGTGGTTACGGCGCTATCGGTAAGGATTTTCTCGGTTGTCAGATAGTTTCGCCAGTGGCTCTTAACATTCAACCCCTTCGGGGTTGGCGCGTCGGGAGCACATTTCCCACAGGTTTTCCTTAAGGCTATTATCTCGCGGAGCGAATTACTGCGTTTCACATTTGCAAAACTCTTTTCGGTAATGAAAAAAGGTTTTCAAAGTAGTACAACCAATTGCACGGATAAACGAATTAACAAACCTCTGAGTACAACGAATTACGCGGATAAACGAATTGGTCTGCCTCTGAGTACAACGAATTGCGCGGATAAACGAATTAACAAACCTCTGAGCACAACGAATTACGCGGATAAACGAATTAGCCTCTTAGTATTGAGAAATCCGATTTTTTGAAAAATCTGATTTCTTTGCCCTGAACTGAGTACAACGAATTACGCGGATAAACGAATTAACAAACCTCTGAGTACAACGAATTACGCGGATAAACGAATTAGCCTCTTAGTATTGAGAAATCCGATTTTTTGAAAAATCTGATTTCTTTGCCCTGAACTGAGTACAACGAATTGCGCGGATAAACGAATTGGCCTGCCTCTGAGTACAACGAATTACGCGGATAAACGAATTTGTCTCTTAGTACAACGAATTGCGCGGATAAACGAATTTGTCTGCCTCTGAGTACAACGAATTGCGCGGATAAACGAATTGGCTTGCCTCTGAGTACAACGAATTGCGTGGATAAACGAATTGGCCTCTTAGTACAACTAATATTGCTCCTAAACGAATTAGCCAAGGAGTGAATGAGCTTTAGCTTTGGACAACTTTCATTGAGGGCCATTATTGCAAATTGATTGAACGCCTCCCAACAACTGATAACTGATAACTGAGCAAGCGTAGGCTGAGTAAAGCGACTTTGATCTCCACCATATTTATTTCATTCATGTCAGCCAATTCTTGCTAATCAAAGCGAGTGTTTAAAATCAATCACTTATCGGTATCTTTTCTGATCTGTTTCAGCCTTACCCTGGCCCTCAAGAGAAGAGGGTTGGTTGGGAAGGGGATAGAAAAAACTGGGAATGCTTATAGATTCAGTCGCTAAAGCGACTACTACAAACTTATACTACAAACTTATACTACAAACAAGCAAGATTCAGTCGCTAAAGCGACTACTACAAACTTATACTACAAACTTATACTACAAACTTATATTACAAACTTATACTACAAACTTATACTACAAACTCTTATAGGTTAAGTCGCTGAAGCGATAAGAAAGGATTTCTTAGCAATGATAAGAGAATGAAAAAAATTCGATAATATGCTCTAAACTAAAATCCCTTATTATATACAATCCTTGTGGTTGTAGGTTAATCAAAAAACCTTTCCACCTCCAACTGAATATCCACCGCCTTATCGGAACACCTTACCTGATATTTTTTTTCAGGTTTGCCATAAACATTGATTTTTTGGTGAGTTGTGATTAACGAATTTTCTTGAATGTAGTCTGTTTGATTAAACAGGATTTGTTCGACTTCTGCTGACGTAAACTGTTGAACATACGGCTTTATTTCATTATCGTTCAGAATTGTGTCAAGCCGTTGGAGTTGCGCTAAGCCTTCATCAATGTCTGGGAGGATTAGAACTAAATAATCTTTGGCGCGGCTAATGGCAACGTTTAAAATATTCTGGTTATTTAAGAAAATGTTTGGACTAATTATTGGTGGTGCATTGAGTAGATTTAAAATCATGTCAAATTCGTCGCCTTGGAAACTGTGTACTGTGCCCGTTGTTATTTGAATCAGTTCATCTTCAAAAACCTTGTTTCTTGAAACAACGGTGTTTTTTTCCAACGACGACAGTGCGGCTATCATTTTTTCTACCAACGTGGCTTGTGCTAAGTAAGGGCAAACTATGCCGATTTTCCATTCGGCTTGACTGTGCTTTTTGAGGTGTTTGGCTAAAAAAAGCGCCAATTCAACGGTAAAAATGGCAGAATAAATCTGATAGGCACCGCCTCCGTCTAACCGTTGTGAACGATAAAGGCTGTCAAATCGGTCAATTTGGCTGGCAGGAAACTTAATGATCGTGATTTCTTTTAAGTCAAAACGCTCTATGTTAAGCGATTTTTTATCGGCAAGCTTGCGATGATGCGTTAAAATACCGTCATAGCTAAATTGACTGACTAATGCGCCTAAAGGTGGAATACTTCTATATTGTGTCGTCAAGTGAGTGATTGGGAAATCATGCGGAACGGTTTTCGGTGCTTGAAAGCGATTTAATCCTACCAACGTATAGATATTTTCCGTTCTCCATTCTTTTGCCCTTACCACTGGCTGAATTTGAAACGGATCGCCTCCAATAATAAAATAACAATGGGTTTGTTGATAAAGTACATAAACTATTTGTGCCAACATAATCATAGAGGCTTCATCAAACACGATGACATCCCAATCATACGCCTTAAGAAGCGTGTTTTTGAAACCATCATATAAAAAACGAGCAACAGTGGTGACAACCACACATTGTGTTAAGCGGGTTATCTCAAACGATTTATCTTTCAATAGCCCAGCCTTTTCAATCTCACTATCTCCAGTGACACCAAACCGAATTAACGGGTTTTGGTCACTGTTATCCGTTGACGGGGCCGTTTCTGGTTGAAATGGGGCCATTTCCCCATTTGACAAAGGGCGGTTAGCCGGCATTTCTGCCATGATTTTTTTGACTAACACATCTGCGACTTTATTCGTTGGTGTCAGTACCAATACTTTAGGTGAAGATTCAGCAACCTGGTTCTTTGGAAAGCTTATTCCAGTTAGCAACGGAATGATTCTTTCTTTGACTAAATAAGTTGTTTTACCGGTACCAGGTGGGCCCAAAATAAACTCAATTTTTGTGGGTAATTTGGCTTGTAAGTTGTCATTGTTTGAGCAACGTAATTGCCAAAAGGCTTCTTTGAGTTTTTCTAACATAAAGGCGATATTTTTAATCTCAAGAATAGCACTTTGTATTTGGTTTAAGTCGATTTCTTTGAGCTTAGCCGCTGACTTAAGCCGAGCGCGAAGCGTTAATTCCTTCACGCTCACCACTTCTATTAAAACGGTTTTGGTTTCAGTGCCAAGACTCAATTGTAAAGATAAGTCAGCCATATCTTCTATAATAGATGGAATGGCGCGAGAAGGATTTTTAAGGAAAATCATTTTGTCTGAAAACGTGTCTGTTTCTATCTGACTAAATTTGATAATGATTGGTTTGTCCATACTGTCGTGACTCTGCTGGTATTCTAATTCTAATAACGCCTTAAACCAGTCAACGCGATATTTTTCAGTTTTTTTAATCCGTGATTTAAGGGCTTCAATTTTCGTCATTTCGTCAATTTGTTCGGCGAATTGTTTTTCTAATTGCGCTCGTTTTTTTTCAACGGTTTTGGCAGTCGGCGTTAGAAAATTCTCTTTCTTTTCCAAGGTGGGGAAGTCATTGGTAAAGACGGATTGATGTTGGTTTGGGTATTCGTATTGTTGAGTATGAGTCAATTGTTCTTTATTTTCTAACGGAGGCACTTCTTCGGCAATAATGAGTTTACTGAGGTATTTATCTTGTTTGGTATCAGTGACTTTGGTAGGTGTTTTTTCAGTTGAGCCAACAATGCTTTCTTTTGGTAAAGGGCGGTTTTTTTTACGTTTAACTAAAAAATGCCTCAACTTTTCTAATACTTCAGTTGGCTCTTTTCCGCTTGCCTTTGCCAACTTAAACAGTGCTTCTCCAAACACATATTTATCTCGTTGTTCCTCGGTAAAATCTGGGAGTTTTTCGGTTGGAATCTGTAGCTTTTCAATTAATATTTTAGCTGCATAGTTTTCGGTTTCATAATTATTGGCTGCCAATTCGGGCACTATCGCGTCAGCCGGTTTGACGCAGTTGCCGTGACTGTTATAAAGCCAGGCGGTTTGTCGCAGTGTGATTAAAAACTTGGCATCAAAATGGTGGTATCTTTCGCGCCGGTAAAACCAGTTGTATTGCCCTTTAAAAATTTCTTGCCCTAAGTTTTCTTCAATCAGTTTGAGTAAAAACTGCCATAACCTTTTTGAGTTGTCTGGGTTTATGTGAGCCAGAAAGGCTTCCAAGCCTTCAATGTCATAATCATACGTGTATTGAGAAAAGTGATAATAATCTTGGGTATATTGCCCTTTGGTAATCGCTTCCCTTTGTTGCGTTGATAATGTGGCTTTTATTTTAATACGCCTGGGTTTGTCTTCTATGCCTAAGGCTTTAAAAAACGGGGTTAACGCGTCTTTGCCAAATTCTTTATAAAAGGGCGCGTAAAATTCGTTGTCTAAAAAATAAACGGTGGAATAGTGACTAAAGTAGTTTTTTAAGTTGTCTGTCTTGAAATAAATCAGTTGGGGTGGCAAACGCGCTATTGAATTGTCGACAAGATAACGAGCGCGACAGAAATGAATTTCTTTGAGTATTTTTATATATTCGGCTTGTTGTTGCCAAGGGCATCTTAAAAAATAATTGACTAGTTTTCTGAAATCTCTTGACATCACGGTAGGCGCAATTTCAGCGTCGGTGTTTTTATATCTTGGTAGTATATAATACTTAATCTCTTCGTATGCTTTTGGTTTATCTAAGCCGAGTGCCAGCATAAATTGCAATGATTTATCATGTTTAACAAAACAGGCTTTGATGGTGGGATATTCTGATTCCGATTCTGTTGGCAAATAGACTTGTATTTTGCCGGCGCGGTTGTAGGCGGAAACGATTTTATTGTCGGTTAACCGCAAAATCTGTTTTGTCTGAAGGATTTCATTTTTATATTTCCAGAGATAACGGGCTTTTTCTAATAAATAAGTATAGAGTTGCATTAACCATTTATCGCTTTGCTTTTGGATGAACTCTTGGGTGATACGTCGCGCCAATTTATCCGAATTCAGTTCTTGATTAACTAAATGATGTCTTACATAATCCCATAACAGTTTGTTATGATGCGTCGTTTGTGGAAACACCCATTGTGCTTGTTCATTTTTTACAAACTCACTTAATTGTTCAGCAGATAATAAATTCATTAATTCTGGATTCTCGGCTAAATAGGCTTTATTCCGTTTAGTATAGCTACCGGTTTGGGTGGGCAATAATGCTTCCTTGGATTGTAATTGGGTTAAAACGGCGTCATAAATCACTCTAAATAAATGCTCAGTCGGAAAATCTTGCTCATTAATGGGTAACACATTAAAAAACTCATCACTCAATAAACCCATTTTTTTTATGAGTCTTAAACTCTCTGCTGTCAGTAAAGCCAGTGCTTCAATGAGTTGCCGATTCCATCTGTCACCGTGCTTAATACCTTCCCGGCTATCGGTTAATAAAAAGGGCGCTTGCACAATAAAGTGAAGATGGGTAGTTTCTTTGGTAGGAAAAAAGCAATAAGCTGGAAAGCTTTGTTGATAGGCGACTTGGGGCGGTGCTTGCCCTTCAGAAGGCTTCAACAAGTAGGCAATGTTAACTTCGTTAACCGATTCTGAATCGGAAGACTGCATTGGGCGAGTAAAGACTAAGAAACGGTTCTCTACTGGGTTGTTATTCAACAGTTGTTGTGTCACAATTAAATTGACTTGATAGGAATGATTAAAACACGCTGTTTTTTGAAAAAACGGCGGTTCTTCTAATCGACAGGTTTTCGTATAACTTCCTTGACTGCCCTTAGTATAATTCCAGCTAATTTTAGTCAGATGTCTTAAAAACAGCAGTGGATAGGTAAGATTCTGTAATTTTGCTAAAATGGTTTGAAACGCATGGCTCGGAGAACTATCGGGATTATCGAATGGAAAATAAAATAGGGTTTCTTCTGGTTGTCTGTCAGGATGATCTTTGTTAAGCAAGATGGGAACAATGAACTTTTCTATTTTAAAGCAAAAAGGTGGATCATAAATTTCTGGCGTGTTGGTATATTGAAAAACGGCCTTAAAACCGACGCCAAATTTGCCGATTTGTGCTTCATACTTATTGGAATTGCCAATCGAGGTAATGGCGTTAATATGCCCTAGTCGTTGATTTTGAGTATCAATGTCTTCGGTGTCGGGAGCCGTGATAGAGAAATGAATGGTGCCGTTATGTGCGAAGAGGATGCCGGTGGGATTGAGCACCAGTCGGGCATAGGTGGCTTTGGCATCATCGGCATTTTGTAGCAGTTCATAGATAAATTGGGCCGATTCTGAGTATTTTTCGATGACGCGCAGTTTTACGCCTCGCATCGAGCGTTTTTCTAGCACTTCGGCACTTTGTTGACGATCTGTTGAGAGTTGTTCAAATTGGGTTTGTTGTTGTTTGGTTAAAGTGGACATGGATGATGTTCTCTTTCTAAAAATGATAGACTTGTCCAGATAAGTTTTGTCCATTCGGGCGCATTCCCATTTTCACGGTTCGGTTAAGTAAGTAGTACAACGGATGACGGGCCGATAAACGGATAAAGCATAGACTTGTCCAGATAAGTTTTGTCCATTCGGGCGCATTCCCGTTTTCACGGTTCGGTTAGGTAAGTAGTACAACGGATGACGGGCCGATAAACGGATTGATTGTTTATGGCTAGGTAGTACAACTGATGACGGGCCGATAAACGGATTGAGTACAACTAATTACGCGGATAAACGAATTTAGTAGCAACTATACTTTGCACCGTCACAAACTGCGCTTTTTTCCGTTTTCGATGGTTAGTGTCAAGTATCGCCTGGGGATAAATCCCCAGGCTAAAAGCTAAAGTCTGCTAAAGCAGACTGCCCCCTGCGTGCGAGTGCTCTTATGCGTACTTACAGTAGTTCTAAACTGTTCATGACAAGAAAAGCTCAATTTATGGCGGTGCTTAGTATAATTAGCGGATAAACGAATTAAAAACGCGGATAAACTTCCTCAAATTTCTGTGGCACCGCCAGCACTATAATCTTCTAAATCGGGTGCAATGGCAATGTAAGCGTTGTCTTCATCAGTCCAAAATACGGTAAATGGATAGCGTTGCATGTTAAGCCTCATTCGTATTTGTCCAACATTTTAATTAATTGGTAGGCTTGATAAGGATAAATATAACCGTCTTTGGTAATTCAAGATATCTTGTGTATTTTCTTTAGTAAAACACCTAAGCTGTACTGGTTCATTCCAGTTGATGGCCCACAAATCAGGGTTATTCACGTATTAATGCTAAGGGTATCTCCAGAAATAAAAATGTATTTTTAATCAATTAATTGTAATCAACTATTTGATTAACATAATATTTATATAACTTATTGAAAAGTCGAACTCACGTTAGTATAAACAGTGTGAGAACTTCGCCCACCTGTTTCTGTGAAACCTACCATCTCAGCAGCTTTGCAAGCATCATTAAAACGCACCGCCTGTGGATTATTACGAATAGCCGCTAAAAGTTTTTCACGTTTATACTTTGCACCGTCACAAATTGCGCTGAAAGTCATTTCGACTTAGTGAGAAATCTTATTACTTAGACTCAATCGAAGTCGTTATTTGGCCCCAATTTGACCATAAAATTTGTACGGCTATTAGACCCAATTTGGGGGCCATAAAATCGTTTGACACATTTCAAGTTTGGATTTGTTCGGTTATAAAAGAATCAGACATCCAAACTTGAGTTCGGCAAGCATCCAAACTCCAGTTTGGACAAGAACAAATCCCAACTTAGGCTCAATCGAAGTCGTTAGACTTTGTACCGTCACAAATTGTGCTTTTCGTCATTTCGACTTAAGGAGAAATCTTATGACTTAGACTCAATCGAAGTCGTTATTTGGCTCCAATTTTACCATTATTTTTGTACGGCTATTAGAGCCAATTTGGGGGCCATAAACTCGTTTGAGACAGTTTGGATTTGTTCGGTTATAAAAGAATCAGACATCCAATGTTGAGTTCGGCATGCATTCAAGCTCTAGTTTGGACAAGAACAAATCCCAAAATCCGTTACAATTGAGTACAACTAATTACGCGGATAAACGAATTGTTTCTTCAATAGGACGTGTTTTGTAGGTAGTAGTACTTAGGATGACGTGGATTAACGGATTTATGGCTAGGTAGTACAACGGATGACGGGCCGATAAACGGATAAAGCATAGACTTGTCCAGATAAGTTTTGTCCATTCGGGCGCATTGCCATTTTCACGGTTCGGTTAGGTAAGTAGTACAACGGATGACGGGCAGATAAACGGATTCTTTTTGAAAGACGTCCCGATAAGTTTTGTCTATTCTTGCTTGATGAGTACAACGAATTAGGAAATAAACGAATAAAAATTAGGAATTAAACGAATAAAGCAAGCATAGATCGTTTTTCTAGCACTTCGGCACTTTGTTGACGATCTGTTGAGAGTTGTTCAAATTGGGTTTTTTGGTGAGGAGTTTAGATGGGCATTGGTTATCTTTTATCAACAATTTCAGGATTGTTGTCGATTAGTCTCTTAGTACATCTAATTACGCGGATAAACGAATTGTTCTGAGTTTTCCCTAGGTTCGTTCCACCAGTTGATCTTTCACATTCAACACCTTCGGGGTTGGCACTATTCACTAGGGCGCATTCCCATTTTCCGGGTACGAAAGTTAATTTAGATGGCGATTATGCTTAATATAAGGATTGATAAAAGTCAATTTTTATCAAGAGTACGTTTATCCGCGTTTTTATACTGCACACGGCTTAGATTTGGACTTTTAGGTTTCCAGAATTCCAGCATCATTCCCTTCACCCCGGTGAAGAAAAAAGTCTAAATTTCACCCGTTCACAGTATAATTCGTTTAGTAGCAATATAGGCGTTCCGCCACTGCGTTTGGCGTTCCGCCACGGCGTTTCGTTATACTAAATTCGTTTATCCGCGTAATTCGTTGTACTAAATTCGTTTATCCGCGTAATTCGTTGTACTTACTTAACCGTGAAAACGGGAATGCGCCCTATTCACTATTGGCTTTTTTGAAATCTTTTTTCTGAGCATCTATAGTAGCACTTTTTGGGTTAAAAATAGGAGAAGGTGTCACCAGTTCAATTTTTTTAATCGCGTCCAAAATATCCGCCTTAACATCACCGGTGGCTTTTGATAGTCCTTGATTTAAATGGGCTAACGCAACGGATTGGGCCGTTTCGGTTTGTGGTTTCTGGTTATCTTTTTGAAAAATAAGGATATCTTCTTTAATCGCGTTGCCAAATTTGTTAGTAAACGTTCTTTCTAACGTGTGCAGTTCAATAAATCCGCCCATCGTTTGAATGAGTTGAGCAATCATTTGTCCAGCGTACCTTTGATTCTCGCCCCATCACCAGTATCATTTTTCCAGCAGGTTTTAAGGCGAGCCAAAAACTTTCGATAGCTTTGCTCATATCAAGACAATATTGCACCACCGTTTTAAATCTGTTGCTTCGATGTTTTCTATTGGCACCAAATTCGCTTTGTGCTACACGGAGAATATCAATATTCAAGCTTTCAATGATGGCGCGGTAGTTTTGGTGATAGTTAAATACATTGATGTAGGGTGGACTGGTAAAAATCAAATCGGCCGTTTCTGGTAACTCTTGGCCGACTTTTCGGGCATCGTTAAGATTAGCCTTAATTAGATTTTCTCTTACTTAAAAACGCCAAAACCACCAAATAGGGGTTCGGTTATGTTTAAGGAGTAAGCTTCCTGGGGTGATAAAACTTCTATCACCTTAGTCAAAAAACGAATCAAAATATTTCTTGCACCATGTATATCTCGGTTCACTCTTTTGCCTTGGAAAAGAATTGAAGCTTTCCCGCCCAAGTTATTTAGAACAGAACCATCCCACAAGGTTTTGGAAGTATAAGATTCATTAACATCTATGACGGTTTTACCGTATTTTTTTGCCATCCACTTCAAGGTTTGCTTGAACTTATAATGGGCCAACCCAAGCATGCTTCTAACCGTTTTGCGTCTAATAAATCGTTTGCGCGTCTCATGTTTTTTTTGCACCATTTTTAAAATTTCAAAAGTGGGCAATAAAATGACATCATAATTTGAAACCAAATCATAAGCAACCCTTCTATGCAAATCGGTAACTAAGTTTTGTTGTCTGACTCTGATTTGATGAATTCGATTGTTAAGATTTTTCAATCGTTCTTTAACCCATTGTTTTGATTTATCTTCTTGTTTTAATTTCTCACGCGTTGATAAAAGGCTATCAAGTGCCAACATTAAAGGAACCAATTTGGTTTCAATAAACTTTTCGCCATATTGTGTTGCATCTTGTGGACTAAAAGCCGTTTGAAACGTTCTAACTCCAGGGTCAAGTGAGACAATGGACAATTCTTTTGTTTTAGTTTGGGTAACAGATTGTTCAAATTTTACACTTGCAAACCATTGTCCATTGGTATAAGTGACTATAGTCGTTTTACCCACAGCCTCATTGGGGGCCGTTTCGGTCCAAGCACATTCACCTAATATTCTAGGAAATATTTGCTTGTTTGCCGATAATCTCTGAACAACAAAATATTGTTGAGGTGCATTTCTTGACATAAAAGACATGGAAGCCTTTTCACCTTTCATTCTGTTTTTAATCACGGCTGAACGTGTCTCACAAGCTTTTCGATAAGCCGCTTGAACTAGGTTGCTATTGTAACGGGTCTCATTTTGTTCGCATTCAACTATGCACCAATCACATATTTGGGTTCTGAAATCGCTATGAGGTTTACGCCCTTTTCGCATGAATTCAATTGTCAGATTATACGCACGACGAAAAAGGTTTAAGGCATCAAACCACAATTTTTCATTTTGAGGATAAATCCTTATTTTCTTGCTTGTGATTGCGACGCTTTGTTTTGTTTCCATAATGGGAATTGATAAACTTCGTTCTGAAAGCAATGAGGGCCGGGGTAAAGAATTGTTCGGTATTATTTGGCTCTTCCAAAAGTTCGACTCGCCCTTTTGATAATTCAATAATCCATTTGATGAGTGGGAAGGAGGGAAGGGTGATTCTATCCGATGTGGTTGCCACAAGGTGCAATGGATTGCCGTTGATAGCGAGTTCCAAAAAGGCTTTATATCCACGTCTATTTTGGTTAAATCCTGAGGCGATATCAGAGATGAATCGGGCGAAAGGGTATTGGCTTTTGAGCAATTATCGAAGTTTATCAAGGGAGCTTTTGAGCAATGAACTTCCGACTCTGGCGTAGAGAATAATGGTAATGGGTTCATTGACCCAAACCCGGTAATGTCCTCCTTTGTTTTTTTTTGACTTTATCAAATTTTCCCTCCAATATTTGCGTTTTGGATTGTTTCGTTTGTAACTTGAATATTCTTTTGCCAAATAACAGGTTGATTTATACATAACCTAAAATGACCGTTTTGTGTTTTTGGCAATTTTAGTGTTTTTGGTTTAAAATTTTAGCTGTATAGGGTAGGCTCAACAGCGATTTTTATAGGTAATAAAAGGATTTGGTTAAAGACTCTTTCAGCCCTAGCTTTTTATCATGTTCAGATAGAAATAACAGGTTCAGGGCCAGTATTTGTTGTTCTTGATCTAATAGATTAGAAAATAACAGTTTAGCAAGATGAATCAGATTCTGGTAACTGTCTCGATAATTGGGCTTTTTGACATAAACGGGCAAGCCTTCAAATGGGAGCAAAGCGGCTTTCAGTTTTATCGCAACGGCGGTGATTATTTAGAAATCCGATTTCTTAAAGAAATCGGATTTCTTCGATTTCAGGGCGGAGTTCATCATCAGACTTGGTGTCAATACTTATCTGCTGTTTTAGCCGTGACGATTGAGATAAAAATACCCATTATTTTGGAAACATTGGAGATAGGGTATTCATCAATATCTATCCAAACGGTGTCGTCATGTAATTTCAGAAATCGCCACAAACTGCCGGTTGTGACAACGCCATAGATATTTGGAATAGATTTTTGTTTGCTGTCATTACAGAGCTTGGAAGCAAACATTTCAGCAATATATTGTCCCATCCCAGAATTGATTCGATCATTTTTAGCTTCAACAATCGCTATGATTGGGACATCCAAAAATAACTGTTCCTTTGATAAGCTCAACATGTAGTCACAAGTACCATTCAAGCCTTTTGTTTTATCCACATTAAATTCAATTCCTGAAAACAGGCTGAGTTCAGAATTTGATTGTTTGATCAATTCCACCAATACCGGCGTAACAATCAACTCAGAGCGTGCTTTTTCGGTATCAATCGAAACCGCTAAAGGAATATTGAATTTGAGCGTTTCTTTTAGATGTGGACTACACTCTAAAGGTTCAGTCATTGGAAATAAACGCTCTTTTTCATTCAAGGATAATAATAACTTTTCTTTCACATCAGTTAACGTAAAATCGCTATAAGCCATTTTTTACTCTCTTATAAATCAAGTAGCCCATGCCGTTTAGGCTATTCTCAAAGCTAAGACTTTTTCACATTCGGTGAACAGCACATCTAAAATGCCCAATAAGCCTTCTATATGTTGAATGGAAGCCGAAAATGGATGCGCTCGTGCTCGTGCAAGCTACGCTTGGAACCTGCCAAATTAAAGTTTGGACTCCTGCCAAAGTTTGGATTTCTGCCAAAGTTTGGAGTCTTGCCAAACACTCCTGTTGCGGAGTTCATCATCAAACTTGGTGTCAATATTCTTCATAAAACTTCCTCTCACTGCGAGTCGTTTTTCTGGCGCTAATAATCCGTATGCTGTCATTTCTGTCTGTATGGGCAACAATGAGTAATCGACTATCTTGCGACAACCCTATAGTAATAAAACGGTTTTCATCAAGAGAGTGGGCCGGATCAGGAAACGTTACAGACAATGGATCGCTAAACACGGTAGCCGCTTCAACAAACGAAACGCCATGCTTTTCAATATTTTTTTTTGCCTTGTTTAAATCCCATTAAAATAACACATAAGCTGTACTGGTTCATTCCAGTTGATGGCCCACAAATAAGGGTTATTCACGTATTAATGCTAAGGGTATCTCCAGAAATAAAAATGTGTTTTTAATCAATTAATTGTAATCAACAACTTGATTAACATAAGATTTATATAAGTTATTGAAAAGTCGAACTCACATTACTAACTATAGCACAACGAATTAAGAAATAAAGCGCTAGTTTTTCAGATAAATTTGTCCGATTAGAAATCCGATTTTTTGAAAAAATCGGATTTCTCTGAATTCTCTGTTTTAATTTGGTACTGCCAAACTAAAGTTTGGACTCCTGCCAAAGTTTGGATTACTGCCAAACTAAACTCCTGTTGCGATAATTGCTCATGGCTCATCCTTTCCCCTTTCCCTTTATCCTAGTTGTTCAGTATTTTTCCGTTATTCTCTCCCCTTTAGTACCTATATAGGCCTTTCTAGGGGTGGTGAAAATCAGGTTTCAACGGGTTCTAAAATTTGGTCCCATTTTTATTCCGCTTAAGTCTTTATTTTTAAAAACAATCGCGTCGGAAAAAGTTTCGCAGAGCGAATTTTGCCGACGCGTTTAAATATCATTTAAATCATTAATCATTAATCATTAATCATTAATCATTAATCATTAATTATTAATTATTTTCATCACCCCAGGCCTTTCCCCTTTCCCTTTGCCCCTAATTGAGCAACTCGGCGATAGCATCGCGTTCTTGTTCAAGTTCACGTTGACTCGCCTGTAGGCGGGTGCGGCTAAAGTCATCTATTTCTAAACCTTGCACAATTGAAATTTCGCCGTTTTTGATAGTTACCGGGAAGGAATATATCAGGCCTTCTGTAATACCATAGCTACCATCGCTGGGAATAGCGACACTAACCCATTCATCAGTCCCCATCACCCAGTCGCGTATATGGGAAAGTACCGCAAAAGCGGCCGAAGCGGCACTGGATTTGCTTCGTGCTTTAATCACCGCCGCGCCACGCTGTTGCACCGTGGGAATAAATTTATTGACGATCCAGTCTTGATCGACTAAAGATTTAGCCGGTTGACCATTGACGGTGGCATGACTGATGTCGGGATATTGGGTAGTGGAATGGTTGCCCCATACGGCCAACTTTTTGATAGCGGTGACTTCGACACCCGTTTTGGCAGCCAATTGAGCCAAGGCTCGGTGATGATCGAGGCGTGTCATGGCGGTAAATTGTTTAGGCTCTAAATCGGGGGCACAGTGCATGGCAATATGGGCGTTAGTGTTGGCGGGATTACCGACGACTAGCACTTTGACATCACGACTGGCAAACTCATTTAGTGCTTTGCCTTGTACCTTGAAAATTTCACCGTTGATTTTAAGTAAATCGCTTCTCTCCATCCCTGGCCCTCGTGGGGCCGCTCCAACCAGTAACGCGTAGTCAACATCGCCAAAGGCTATATTGGCATCGTCCGTCATTACAACGTCTTGCAACAACGGATAGGCACAGTCGTCGAGTTCCATCATGACACCCTTCAAGGCCGGCAACGCGACGGGCAGTTCTAGCAAGTGCAAAATCACTGGCTGGTCTGGCCCTAACATTTCCCCAGAAGCAAGACGGAATATAAAAGAGTAGGCGATTTGGCCCGCGCTTCCCGTGATAGCAACACGTACTGGTGGTTTCATAATCGAATTCCTTTGGCTAAAATTCTGACATTGAACGCTGCAAATTGTTATTATGGCATATAAATCGCTTTCATTATCAGAACGGGGAAAAGAGAGAATTGTGTTTCAGGCAAAAGTTTCGCTCCGCGAAACTTTTGCCTGAAATTGTGAATGATGAATGATGAATGATGAATGATGAATTGTGAATTGTGTGAATTGTGAATTGTGAATTGTTAATGAAAAGCTAATCAATTAATAAGTTATTGTTTTTTAAATCATTAAAAAAGGCGGAATACCACCCCAGGTTTCATATTCAACCCCTTTGGGGTTGGTGCTTTACAAAACCATTACCACAGGTTTTACCTGTGGCGTATTGATTGCAACCCCTTCGGGGTTGGTGTTGTGATGCCAAAACATTTTAGTGTAACCTGTGGCTATTCGCATTCGAACAACGTGACGCATCGCTGCCTTTACTTTAGTTGCAACTGTGACTATTCACATTCAAACAACGTGGTGCTTTACTATTCACTATTAGCTTTTTTGAAATTAATTATTTTTCTGAAAATATATAGTACCCTTTAGGGTACTTTAGCTTTTAGCTAATTGCTTTAGCTATTGGCTTTTAGTTTTGAAATTAGTTTTCTGAAAATCTATAGCCCCTTGCCCTTATTACCAATTACCAATTACCAATTACCAATAGAAATATGACCGACCATTCATACCTTTATAACGCGGCTTTTCTTGATGAGTTGTATGAAACGTACTTAGCCAATCCTACTCAAGTGAGTGAAGAATGGCGTGACTATTTTGTGCAGTTGCAAAAAGAGCAACCCTTGTCACGGCCAGAAATCAGCCATGCGCCGATTCGAGCCGCGTTTGCTCAACTTAAAACGCCGCTTTATGACAACTATTTACGCAAGGGCGCTGATAATGCAACATTGGATGTTTTTGCCAAAAAACAGGCGGCCGTCTTGCGGCTAATTAATGCTCACCGTTTTCGGGGACATCAAGAAGCCAATTTAGATCCGTTACAGTTGCAAGAACGTGCTTATGTTGATGAGTTGTACCCCGAACATTACGGCCTCACTGAGGCCGATATGTCCACCGTGTTTCACACCGGTTCTTTGTACAGCGTGGATAATGAGAAGTTATCGAATATCATCAAGCGAGTAAAAACCACTTACTGTGGCACTATCGGTGCAGAATACATGCACATCACCGAGACTAAGCAAAAACGCTGGATTCAACAACGTTTGGAAGGCCCGTTGGCTAAGCCCAATTTTTTGAGCGATACCAAACTCGATATTCTGGAACGTTTGACAGCGGCGCAAGGACTAGAAGAGTTTCTACAGACCAAATATGTTGGACAAAAACGCTTTTCTCTTGAAGGCTCAGACAGTTTGATTCCATTACTGGATGAACTCATTCAACGAGCCGGCTCAATGGGCGTTCAAGAAATCATCTTAGGTATGGCGCATCGTGGCCGTTTGAATGTGCTGGTGAACATTTTTGGCAAACGTCCTAAAGACCTTTTTGACGAATTTGAAGGCAAAATCAATAGTCAAGTCGGCTCGGGTGATGTCAAATATCATCTCGGTTTTTCTTCAGATGTCATGACACCCGGTGGGCTAGTGCATTTAGCGATGGCCTTTAATCCTTCTCATTTAGAAATCATTAATCCGGTGGTAGAAGGTGCTGTCCGTGCCCGCCAAGAACGGCACCGGGATAAACAGCGTCATCAAGTCTTACCGGTACTTATTCATGGTGATGCCGCGTTTGCCGGGCAAGGCGTGATTATGGAAACGCTGAATTTGTCGGAAACGCACGGTTATGGCACTGGTGGCACGGTGCATATTATTATTAATAATCAAATTGGTTTTACTAGCAGCGATCCATTGGAATCGCGCTCAACCTTGTATTGCACCGACGTTGTTAAAATGGTGCAAGCCCCTATTTTTCATGTGAATGGGGATGATCCAGAAGCCGTGTTATTTGTCACTAAACTCGCTCTTAACTACCGGATGGCCTTCAATGAAGATGTGGTTATTGACATGATATGCTATCGCCGTCATGGACATAACGAAGCGGATGATCCGTTTGTGACACAGCCGGTGATGTATCAAAAAATCACCAACCATCCGAAAACTCAAGCCATTTATGCACGAAGCTTGATTGAAGAAGGCATTATTGGGCCCGAAGAAAGCGAAACTCTGTTGCAACAATACCGCGCGTCCCTAAAAACCAAAGAAGTGGTGTCGTTCCATCCAGTGAGTCAAGAGTTCAAACATGGGGTGGATTGGAAGCGTTATATGGGGACACACTGGACAACACCTGTAGACACTCGTATCAGCAAAGAACAACTACAACGCTTGATCGAGAAATTCAGTACGATACCAGAAGGTTTTAAACTTAATCGCGGTGTCGCCAAAGTGACACAGGCTCGTCGGCAAATGGCTAAGGGCGAATTGCTGCTTGATTGGGGCTGTGCCGAAACGCTGGCTTATGCCACCTTATTGGAAGAAGGCTATCCAGTACGCTTATCCGGGCAAGATAGTGCCCGTGGCACATTTGCTCATCGCCATGCCGTGTTGCATGATCAAGACACCGGTGAAACTTATATGCCCTTACAATATATCTCTGATAAACCAGCCAAATTCTTGGTGATTAATTCGCTGCTTTCTGAAGGGGCCGTGTTGGGGTTTGAATTTGGCTACAGCGCGTCCGATCCAGATACCTTGGTTATTTGGGAAGCACAATTTGGTGATTTTGCGAATAACGCCCAAGTGGTGATAGATCAATTTATTAGTTCTTCGGAAGCGAAATGGCAACGTTATTCTGGCTTAGTCATGTTATTGCCGCATGGCTATGATGGGCAGGGGCCGGAACATTCTTCGGCTCGCCTTGAGCGTTATTTGCAGTTATGCGCCGAAGACAATATTCAAGTTTGTGTGCCAAGCACACCGGCGCAATTTTTCCATAGCTTGAGGCGGCATATGCTGAGGCCTTATCGTAAGCCATTGATTATTATGACACCCAAGAGTTTACTGCGCCACAAACGGTGTGTGTCTCACATTGAAGACTTCACGGATCGGGGTTTTCAAACAGTGATCGATGAAATTCAAGACATAGCGCCAGAAAAAATTAAGCGTTTGCTCTTTTGCAGTGGTAAAGTCTACTACGATCTCATCGAAGCACGCCGAGAACAGGGTATTGATAACATTGCTATTGTTCGCATAGAACAACTTTATCCCTACCCCAAAGAGGCGATAGCCAACGTGCTAAAACGCTATTTGAATCTTAAACAATGCGTGTGGGTACAAGAAGAGCCGCGCAATCAAGGCGCGTGGTGGTATCTGCGTGCCCACATGGATATCCATCTAGGAACGGGGGAGAGTCGAATTGAATATGTTGGGCGACCTTCTTCAGCTTCACCAGCGGCAGGTTATTTTCAAATTCACCGTGAGCAACGCCAAGCCTTGATTAGCGAGGCTTTGCAACTCAGTGAACAGTGATCACTGAAATAGCTGAGCACTGACAAGACTGATCACTGAAATAGCTGAGCACTGACAAGACTGATCACTGACAAAACGGATCACTGACAAAACGGATCACTGACAAAACGGATCATTGAGAAGAGAGGATTTGCTTGTGTCTATCGAAGAAATAAAAGTGCCCGTTCTCGCGGAATCGGTTGCCGACGCCACTTTATTAAATTGGCAGAAACAATCCGGTGATACTGTGCGAGAAGGCGAACCATTGGTTGAAATTGAAACCGATAAAGTGGTTTTAGAGGTGGTTGCCCCTCAATCAGGCACATTGACCGATATTATCAAAGCCGATGGCGAAAATGTCCAGAGTGAGGAAGTTATTGCACATATTGATACCAGCGCCGTCGCTACGACAGCACCGAAACCGATTCCCGTTTTGATGGATGAAGTTGCAGTCTCCCCGAAGGTAGAACCTGCGCCTACCGCTGCGCCAGCAGCGGCTCCCGCAAAAACCAGTCCTGCTGTCCGCAAAATGGCGGCCGAACAGGGCATTGAGCCATCGACTGTTCCGCATTCGGGTGATCGCGTCACTAAGGCCGATATATTGCAACAATCCGCCCCAGCGGTTTTACAAAGGAAAGAGACTGATTTCACACGGCCGCAAAAGGTGGAACTTGCACCTTTTCCGGTTTCACAAAAACCAACATCTTCTCCTTTTTCACAAAAAGAGGAATTCACACCTACTCTCTTTTCGCAAAGAGAGGAATCTACACCTTCTTCCCTTTCCCAAAGGGAAAAAGCACCTTCTCCTCTTTCTCAACAAAGGGGGAATTTATCAGATCGCCCCGAAGAACGAGTGCCAATGACGCGCTTGCGAAAACGGGTTGCTGAGCGTTTACTCAGTGCCCAACATGAACACGCTATCCTCACTACCTTCAATGAAATCAATATGAAGCAGGTGATGGATTTACGCAGTAAATACAAAGAAGCGTTTGAAAAAAAGCATGGTATAAAATTGGGCTTTATGTCTTTCTTTACCAAGGCTGCGATAGCGGCCCTGCAAAAATTCCCCGTTGTCAATGCTTCCACCGAAGGCGATGACATTATTTATCATGGCTACTATGATATTGGTATCGCCGTTAGTACGCCACGCGGTTTGGTGGTGCCGATTTTGCGCGATGTTGATATGATGTCGTTTGCCGAAATGGAAAAAAATATTGCCAATTTGGGTAGACGCGCCCGTGATGCCCAGTTGACCATAGAAGATTTGACCGGTGGCACGTTTAGCATTACCAACGGCGGCATTTTTGGATCGATGCTTTCTACGCCAATTCTGAATCCACCGCAAAGTGCCATTTTGGGTATGCACAACATTGTTGAGCGTCCCGTTGCCGAAAAGGGTCAAGTTGTCATTCGTCCGGTGATGTATGTGGCCTTGTCTTATGATCATCGCTTAGTTGATGGACGTGATGCAGTGCAGTTTTTGGTCGCTATTAAAAATGCGATAGAAGAGCCTAGTCGTTTATTATTAGATATATAGGAAGCACGAATTTGAAAAATGAAAAATGGAAAATGAAACATGAAAAATGAAAAAGACTAAGGTGTCTTTCCAAAGCGGGTTTTTTGAGGGCCAGGTTGGCGAATTGATTCTGTTGATATTTTTAGAAGTCTTTTTTCATATTTTTACAAGTCTTTGTTCATTCTTCATTTTTCATTGTTCATTTTTCATTTTTTGAGGGCCAGGTTGGCGAATTGATTCTGTTGATATTTTTAGAAGTCTTTTTTCATATTTTTACAAGTCTTTGTTCATTGTTCATTTTTCATTGTTCATTTTTCATTTTTTGAGGGCCAGGTTGGCGAATTGATTCTGTTGAGATTTTTAGAAGTCTTTGTTCATATTTTTAGAAGTCTTTGTTCATTCTTCATTCTTCATTCTTCATTTTTCATTTTTTGAGGGCCAGGTTGGCGAATTGATTCTGTTGAGATTTTTAGAAGTCTTTTTTCATATTTTTACAAGTCTTTGTTCATTCTTCATTTTTCATTGTTCATTTTTCATTTTTTGAGGGCCAGGTTGGCGAATTGATTCTGTTGATATTTTTAGAAGTCTTTTTTCATATTTTTACAAGTCTTTGTTCATTCTTCATTTTTCATTGTTCATTTTTCATTTTTTGAGGGCCAGGTTGGCGAATTTATTTTCTTGATGGCCCTTTTCCCTAAAAACGTCTAAACCAGGGGCGTTGCCCCTGGCTATATTAATATCGCCCCGTTGGGGCTAAATGCCAGGGGCGTTGCTTAATTCGTTTATCCACGTCATTCGTTGTACTGCTTTAAAAGGAAAAATCATGGCAGATTATAATGTTATCGTCATAGGCGCCGGCCCTGCTGGCTACGTTGCCGCCATTCGTTGCGCTCAACTCGGCATGAAAACCGCCTGTATTGATAAATGGATGAGTCCTGACGGCAAACCCTCTTTAGGCGGCACTTGCCTCAATGTCGGCTGCATTCCCTCTAAGGCCTTGCTGGATTCTTCGCACCACTATTATTTTATGCAGAAACAGGCCAGTACGCATGGCATCCAGTGCGAAGGCTTAAGCATCGACGTGGCCGCCATGCAGGCGCGTAAAAACGAAGTCGTAAAAACACTCACCAAAGGCATTGCCGGCCTCTTCAAAAAGAATAAAGTCACCTTTCTGGAAGGCACCGCCCATTTAGCCGCCAATAAACAAGTTGAAGTCACCGCCCATGATGGTAGCCAGCAAACCGTCTCGGCCGACAACATCCTCATCGCCACTGGCTCAGTATCCTCTCAAATTCCAGTCGCGCCCACTGATGATAAATTGATTGTGGATTCGACCGGCGCGTTAGCCTTTGACAGTGTACCGAAACGCCTTGGCGTGATAGGCACTGGCGCCATCGGCCTCGAATTGGGCAGCGTATGGAATCGCTTAGGCAGCCAAGTCACCATTCTGGAAGCCTTGCCCGATTTTATCGCCACAGCCGATCGGAAAATAGCGGCGGCCGCCCAACGGGAAATGAAGAAACAAGGCTTAAACATTCACTTAGGCGCAAATGTCACTTCGGCAACGGTTAGCAATGATGAAGTCACCGTCACTTACCAAGACAAAAAAGGTGAACAACAATTGGTTGTCGATAAACTCATCGTCGCGGTGGGACGCAAACCAAATACGGAAGGTTTAGGGGCCGCTGGAATAGGCATCCAAATAGATGAACGCGGCTTTATCGAAGTCGATAAATATCGTCAAACCTCTATACAGGATATTTACGCGGTTGGCGACGTGATTGGTGGGCCTATGTTAGCGCACAAAGGCTCCGAAGAAGGCGTGATGGTTGCGGAGCGTTTGGTGGGCCAAAAGAGTGAAATGTCTTATGAAACAGTGCCTTGGGTCATATACACTCATCCTGAAATCGCTTGGGTGGGCAAAACAGAAGAACAACTAAAAGCGGCAGGCGTTGAATACAAAGTAGGCCAATTTCCGTTTGCCGCCATTGGCAGAGCGCGAGCGCATGGCGACATCAGCGGCATGGTTCGGATTATCGCCGATGCCAAAACAGATAGTCTATTAGGAGTACACATCTTTGGTATTTCTGCCTCAGAACTCATTGCCGAAGCGGTGGTAGCGATGGAATTTGAATCCAGTGCCGAAGACTTGGCAAGAACCATTCACGCACACCCCACTTTGGCGGAAGCGGTGCATGAAGCAGCCTTGGGCGTGGAAGGGCGGATGATTCACGCTTAGTTTTCCGCCTACCCGTTTGTAGTAGGCGATTTATCGCCTCACCTACTCGTTTGTAGTAGGCGATTTATCGCCTCACCTACCCGTTTGTAGTAGGCGATTTATCGCCTCAGCCAAACTAAAGTTTGGACTCCTAGTTGGAACAACTATTGTTTATTATAGGTACCTTGATCTAATGCACCTTCGCTCTTAGCAATAATCGTGGCGGCCGCCGCGTCGCCGGTGACATTGACAGCGGTACGCATCATATCCAAAAGACGATCTACACCAATAATCAAGGCAATACCTTCAACCGGTAATCCGACTTGATTGAGTACCATCGCCAACATAATCAATCCAACGCCCGGCACGCCGGCTGTACCAATTGAAGCTAAGGTTGCCGTCAAAATCACGGCCAGATACTGGCCCAAACTCAAATCAATGCCATAGACATTGGCAATAAATACCGTGGCAACGCCCTGCATAATCGCGGTACCATCCATATTAATCGTTGCGCCCAGTGGGATGATAAACGAGGCGACGGAGTTGTCTACACCGAGTCGCTTTTCGGTGTTTTCGATATTAATAGGAATCGTAGCGTTACTGCTGGCGGTACTGAAGGCAAAGATTTGTACTGGCCGCATTTTCTTAAAAAATACCCCAACGTTCAAGCCTGAGAGCATCTTTATCAAAATGGGATAAGACACAAAAGCGTGTACGACAAGAACGGCGGCAACAACCAAAAAATAGCTCAACAAGGGCATAAAGGCCTCAAACCCTTGTAACGCAAAGGTTTTCGCAATTAAACAGAAGATGCCAATCGGCGCAAACTTCATGATGATGACGACCAGTTGCATCATAACGGCATTGTAGCTATTGAAGTGCTGTTCAACACGTTTGCCGGATTCGCCCGCCATGACAATGGCAATACCAAACAGCAAGGAAAAGACTATCAATGGCAACATTTGGCCTTCAGCCATGGCCGCAACGGGATTATCAGGCACAAGGTTGATAATCGTTTGGGCGACGGATGGACTTTCCTTGGGGGTGAATTCTTGAACTGTCGTTGAGGAAAGATCGAAGCCTTGCCCAGGGGCTATTACAACGGCTGCCGTGATGGCGAGGGTGATGGCAAGTGCGGTTGTCCCTAAATAAAAAAGAACTGCTTTACCGCCTAAGCGGCCTAATTTCTTAATATCGCCCAACGCGGCGGTACCACACACCAGTGAGATAAAGACTAACGGTACCACCAACATTTTCAGTGTCTTGACAAAGATTTGTCCGATAACATGGAACACGTCGCCGACTATAAAGTCACTAACGAAGCTTATATCCATCAAGAAGATATTGAGTATTCCGCCCAAGATGCCACCGATGAGCATCGCGAATAGGATTTGTGTCGTCAAACTTTTTGCGTTCATTATGGCCTCTTTATTGTTAATAGACTGCACACGGGCATAACTTGAAACTTATTTCGCTTCGCTCATGACTTCGTTTCGTATCGAAGCTTCGCTCGGAAACCGTTTGTTCCCGCGCCAAGTATAACACCGCCCTTACCCTCACCCTCAATGCATTAAGGAAAAATCCACAAAAGTCGTATCCACCTGATTTCATCTGTATTTTGGTGGATACGCTTAGCGATATCGGCCCCCTACATTGGGATTATAGATATCCAGATAAGTTCTGAGCTAAGGAACCCTACATTGTCTTAAGCAGCAGGGGTGAGGGTGAACTAATCAGATCATCTCAGGCCCATCGTAATTACTATTGGGGTTATCGGGATCGACTTTTATCTGTTCGCGTCGCCGCTGTGCACGTTTTTGCATCGCCTCCGCTTTGACAGGAATGGTCATTTCCCCAAACAAGACTTGTTTAAGCAGCCTAAAGCCAAACTTTAATAAGGCCACATCGTCTGTGAAAAGTAGCTCAAATTCTTCGGCCGTTAAGTCGTAAACCTCCGAAAATCCGTCACTTTTTACAAATACCCTTAAGCTGTCTAGGTTATAACTGACCATAAAAAAGAATTGAAAACTACGCGGTGAGGGCTTGCCTATGGTAGGCCCGGCCGAGCGTTTTTTCAAGATAATCTGTCGCCATTCATGGCAATTGTCGTCATAGTGATCCACGCCTTGTTCTTTGCGATAATCACGAATCGCAATGGTACGAGGTTCATTATGACCAAGGCAATGGTCTTCCTTGATTAAAAAATAGACATTTTCATCGCTAGAGGAATCCTGTTTACGCATGGACATCAAGCCGAGCGCGTAATATCGACAGACGGTTGGGCGATCTTCATAGACACTACAACCCTCTTCACGGAGAAACGGACAAGCGGGATTATCATCGGCCGTGCGAATTTTTACCCCTGGCATTCCGTGAGCGTCTATTTCATAAGGGACGGTATATTGTGCTAAAAACTCATTGGAAGTCAGAGCCAAGCATTGTTTCAAGCGCAAAATGTCGTAAGGGGTAAGTGTAATATCAATACGCTTACAGCATTCATTGAAACAGGCAATGTCTTTATGACAACGAAATTGGATGGTGTCGTCTAAAGAAAGTTTGACGGGTTGAAGGGGGCTATCGTGAGGGAAGTTTCCTAAAGGTGAGTCACTCATTAATAAAGTCCTTTTTTGTAGGGAGCCGATTACGCGACGCTAATCGGCCCCCTACGCTTGCTAGGCTTGCGATATAGTGAGCCTAAATGACTTGTAAAATTATCGTATAGCAAAGACAGATACTAAGTACCCGTGCAGGTATTTTAAAAAAATAAACCTTGTGCCATAACACTGGAAAACTCTTGCACAGGTACTTATCCCTTTCCAGGATAGTATCTGCCCTTACAAATTATTCAGGATGTTATAAGTGAAAAGTAGCGAAGAAAGCGAAAAAAACTCGTCTATTGGGGGCCATATGATCGCTTAACTATGTTTAAACTTTTTTTAGATCGTAGCTCGTTGTTGTTTAAATTCTTGGATTCTCTCAACAAGCTTATCAAGGTGATCATCTGTCACATGAATATCCACCATATGATCTCCTTTCACGATGAAAAGCAGTGTTGCAGCATAGTCTTCTGGCGTATTGTCTGTGTTGATAGTAATTTCTTGATTTTTCTGGGTTCTGTGAGCCATATCTTCTCCTTAACTTGATTAAGGAATTTGCTAGTAACATAATCCGCGCCGTCAGCCTCAGCGAACATAGCTCCAGTTCACATCGGGGCGCTGTTCCATAAAGAGGATTTTTGTAGGGTGGGCAAAATCCTTTTCTTGCCCACCAGCCTCATTATAAAAATTAAGTTTGTTCCCGCGCTGAGTATAGAACACACCCACCGCAACTCGTAAAAAATGGGGGTGTTCTATCGAACTTCAAGTGAATTTTTGTCGGAATAGACACAAATAATATTCCATGTTAACAATTATCAATATGTTAAGTCATCATATGGCCCCCAATAGACAAGCTTTCTACAAGCTTTCTTCGCTACTTTTGTGAACGATACAAGCTTTTAACCAAATCCGAGATTGGTAATGCCCATAGCCTTTTGTCCATTATCCACAGCCCATTACCCAGTCAAGGAGACGGACAAAACGGCTCAAAGATGACTGTGTATGCGAATAGCGAAAGGCGACATAATGAGTACAGTCCTGCAGCAAAAAAAAAGCCAAAGTTTCATAAAACAGAAACGCGTTTCAAACGCCATCGGGTTTAAACCGGGCAATAACTTCTCTCTGTGATTACCCATTCGCCATTCCCATCAATGAAAATTAAAGCATAATACCAAATTTATTAACAAACCTCTAATTTTAATAACAATTGCCCGACAGAAATAACCCACCTTCGAGGCGCTGACTGAGGTGAAACTCTTGAATTTTTGGAGCCGGCCCTTATAACTGTGCGGTGAGTGCAGCGCTTTAATTAGGCGTGGTTCTAACCAAAAACCGTGTTTTTGGAGATAAAATGGCGAGCTAATGTAAGTTGCGGCATGAATATTGAGGTTATTTTATACGGAACTTAACGAAAAATCCGTGTTTCGGACTCCCAGTCAAATTACTTAATTATGTAATCTTTTCATTTTTCATTTTTCATTAGTAGTATAACCGCCGAGAACCAAGGCAATACGCCCTCTTTGAAAAGTGAGGGCTTTGGGATATTCCCCCACTCTTAGGAGTGCTATTATTAACATTTGTTAACATAAATGAATCGGATGTTATATTTAAGTGAAATACTAATACAGCATCACGAGTTGCAAACTTTTGAAGAATTAGTCGAACTCGTCAAACAGAAAGCCCAATCGGGTGAGCGTTTTTTTCGTATGGACGTGCGCCCATCTTTTCCAGACACTCCCGAAAATTGGGAAGATCGTTTAGAAGCGGCCTTTTACTAACCCAGTGTTCAGTGATCAGTAATCAGTGATCAACGATCTGTGAAAAGTGTAAAATGATCATTGAACAAAAAGTCGAATTCGTCAAACAGAAGCCCAATCGAGTGAGCGTTTTTTTCGTATGGACGTACGCCCCAATGTTACTCAACTCTAACGGGTTATAACTCTTAGAATTTTGTTCTCTCAACCTAAAACTCTAATTGGCTTTTGCATTAATGAATTGGCAGTGACGTGCGCCCACCTTTTCCAGACACTCCCGAAAATTGGCAAGAACGTTTAGAAACTGCCTTTTACTAACCCAGTGATCACTGAAAATTGATAACTGATCACTAATAACTGATCACTGAAAACTGAAAAACGGGTGAGTGACATGTTGTGGCAAGATGATGAGCCTCAAAAAGAGGCAGCTATCGAACAGACTATTGTGGATATGGTCTTTGACATGAATTGTCGTTGTTTACCGGTCGATCATGCTTATGCTCTATCCCAAGCGATTTCCAAGGCCTTGCCTTGGTTTGAGCAAGAACCACAGGCGGGATTGCTTTTGATTCATGGGGCCGAATCGGGCAACGGCTGGATTCGCCCTGATGAGCAAGATGATCTATTGTATTTGTCGCGCCGTACCAAGCTGACGCTGCGCCTACCTCAACACCGTCTCGCCGAGGCAAAAACGCTCAGCGGCATGACTTTAGATATTGGCGGCTACTCGCTCAAAGTTGGCGCGGCTAAAGAAAAGCCACTTAGTCAAATGCCGGTATTGTTTGCGCGACATATCGTCGCAAATCCGCAACAAGATGAGGACGCTTTTTTAGACACGGTTGTTGCACAATTGCAAAAAATGGGGATTCAGTGTCGCAAAGCGTTGTGTGGCAGAAGCCACCGCTTTAAATTGCCCGACGGTGATTTATTCACACGAAGTTTAATGATCGCCGATCTGGCACCGCAAGATTCGATGACTTTGCAAGAGCGGGGCTTGGGCGAGGGTAGGAAAATGGGTTGTGGACTGTTTGTGCCCCATAAGGACATCAAATCGATGAATCCTGACGCGGAAAAGTGAATTGATAATTGGTAATTGGTACAGGACTCACGCATTGACAAAATAAATTGATTGACTATTCAATCAGTTACTTCTAAAAGGCCACAGCCTTTATTTTAACAGTTTTTAACTAAAATCAATGAGTTAGTTCACTGATTGCGTAAGTCATAGTGGTCATTGGTAATTGAACTGCCATGGCTGCAGGTAGGATTCTACGCGGCCAACTTGGTTTCATTTTGAATAATAATTTTAGGATATGGATTTTTTAATGGGACCGGTAAATTATGTTCTTTCAACAAATTGAGATGTTCAATCATTCCCCATTTAGCTTTATATAAACAATCCTCGACGGAATGTCCAACCCCAGTGAAACCTTCTAACTCATTAGAATAAAAACAAAAAAAATAGGGTTCAACTGTGGCTTCAATGACAAGAGAATAGGGTAGTTCAATCAATTTTCTTAACCTTTTTTACTTGATACCAGCCGCTTTTAGTATAGCATGACAAGTCCCGCTAGGAACTTCCTTGGAACCATGATAATCAACGCGAATTAATGGGTTCCATCCCAATTTTCCATAATATATTACCGAGCCTTTTTCTTTCAGATGTTTTTCAAGTAGTCTAACTAATTCGCTAAACTTCATTCAACGTCTCCTTTTCGATGATCAAACCAAGTTTCTCAAAGAAACTTGGCTTATATTTGGATTATACTAGACATGCGAATTAAGGGTTGAATTGAATCATAAAAAATCAATGAGTTATAAAAACGTATTGATTGAAAGTGATTTTATAAAATTATTAATTCGCGTATAAGTTTGTGACGGTGTGCAGTATGCTTGATACTGGCGGCCTTTAGCCTGTAGGGTTCCTTTCATTGCGGATATCCACCTGATGAAAGAGGCCTTTTCTCAATTTTAAGAAACTTGGTTTCTTTGGCGGGCAAAAAAAAATACCATTTCTAAAAAGAAATGGTATTTTTGGTTTGGATTTGAATATCCTTAAAATAATTAGCTTATGTAACTTATGTAATTGTTACATAAGCACCCTAATTTCATTAACAATTCGTTAACGAAGTTAACGAAGTTAACGTTTCATCACCCCACCCTAGGCTCGTTCCCCCCTTTTGTAAAGGGGGTTTAACGGGATCTGGAGTTAATTACTAGTGGTAAAAAATAGACGCTTTTGTGTAAAAAAGTGCTCACAAAGTACAGAAAACACTTGACATCCTTTGCCGTTTTAGTATCTTAAAATAATACGGTAGGCTCTGCCTGAATTTAAGCTCGTGGAGTACTTATGAGTCCTAGGGAACTATGGGTTGGCTCGCCACCGTAAAAATCCCCACAGCGGGGATTTTTGGGCGAAAACCAAGCCTTTTCCTCTGGGCTGTGTACTGTGAACCGAGAAGTAGACCGTGATCACATTTGATCACAAACTACGGAGCAGGTCAATTACATCATGCCCATGTCACCCATGCCGCCGCCCGGAGGCATGTGAGCGTGTTCTTCCTTCTTCGGTAACTCAGCCACCATCGCTTCAGTGGTAATCATCAATCCAGCGATAGATGCCGCGTTTTGCAAAGCGGAGCGAGCCACTTTAGTCGGATCTAAAATACCCATCTCTACCAAATCGCCAAATTCATCAGTGGCGGCATTGTAACCATAATTACCTTCGCCTCCAGCCACTTGGTTCAAGATGACAGACGCTTCACCGCCCGCATTTTTCACGATTTGACGTAGCGGCTCTTCCATCGCACGAAGGGCAATCTTGATACCCATGTCTTGCTCTGGGTTAGCGCCTTGAGTGTCTTTAATGACTTTTAATGTACGTACCAAAGCGACACCGCCGCCGGGAACAACACCTTCCTCTACCGCGGCACGAGTGGAATGTAACGCATCTTCCACACGAGCCTTCTTCTCTTTCATTTCTACTTCCGTCGCTGCACCGACTTTAATCACAGCAACACCGCCTGCCAACTTGGCAACACGCTCTTGCAGCTTCTCCCGATCATAGTCAGAAGTGGCCTCTTCAATTTGGGCACGAATCTGGTCAACACGCGCTTGAATTTCTTCTTGCTTGCCTGCACCATCAATAATGGTGGTGTTTTCCTTAGTAATAATCACACGCTTGGCGCTGCCCAAATCCTCCAAGTTGGCTTTTTCTAAGCTCAAGCCCACTTCTTCAGAAATCACTTGACCACCAGTTAAAATAGCAATGTCTTGCAACATGCCTTTGCGGCGATCACCAAAACCGGGGGCTTTGACGGCCGCCACTTTCACAACACCACGAATGGTATTAACAACAAGGGTGGCGAGGGCTTCACCTTCGACATCTTCAGCGATAATGAGCAGCGGTTTGTTGGCCTTGGCAACCCCTTCCAAAATCGGCAACATGTCACGAATGTTGGAGATTTTTTTGTCGTGCAACAGAATCAGCGGATTATCTAATTCTGTCGTCATCGTCTGTTGATTATTGACAAAATAGGGAGAGAGGTAGCCGCGATCAAATTGCATCCCTTCGACGACATCCAGTTCATTTTCTAAAGCAGAGCCCTCTTCGACAGTAATCACGCCCTCTTTGCCGACTTTGCCCATCGCTTTCGCAATAATGTTACCAATGGCTTCATCGGCGTTAGCGGAAATGGTGCCGACTTGGGCAATGGCTTTATCATCTGTACACGGCTTAGACAGTTTTTTCAATTCCTTTACCGCACTGCTTACCGCTTTGTCAATACCGCGTTTCAAATCCATAGGATTCATACCAGCGGCAACGGCTTTCATGCCTTCAGTCAAAATCGACTGGGCCAAAACAGTAGCGGTAGTCGTACCATCACCCGCCGCATCGGAAGTTTGGGAGGCCACTTCCTTGATCATCTGGGCCCCCATATTTTCAAATTTGTTTTCTAATTCAATCTCTTTCGCAACGGACACGCCATCTTTAGTGACCGTAGGGGCACCGAACGATTTTTCGAGTACCACGTTGCGGCCTTTAGGCCCAAGGGTGATTTTCACGGCATTCGCCAAAATGCCCACCCCTTTAATCATTTGTTGACGTGCATCATCCGAAAAGCGTACTTCTTTAGCTGCCATAATAAATTTTTCCTCTTAATTCAATCGTTGAGAATAATGGAGTAGACTAGCCCTCGATAACACCCATGATGTCTTCTTCGCGCATCACCAGCAATTCTTCACCGTCGATTTTCACTTCGGTGCCAGAATATTTGCCGAATAACACAATATCACCCACCTTGACATCGAGGGGACGCGCTTCACCGTTGTCCAGAATTTTGCCTTTGCCCACCGCTTGCACTTTGCCGCGAATGGGTTTTTCGGTGGCAGAATCCGGGATGACGATACCGCCAGGGGTTTTTCTTTCTTCTTCAAGACGTTTGACGATGACTCGGTCGTGTAACGGACGAATTTGCATATTCGTTATCTCCTTATAAACAAAGAGTTAGCTAAAAATTAGCTTTAGAATGTGAGAACTTATTAGCACTCTCATTGAGTGGCTGCTAATAAATAGGGCCTCATGTTTTTATATCAAGGGGGACACTTTGTCAAAATTGCTTTAAAATTTTTATGTCCCCTCACCTTAACCTTTTCCCCAGAAAAAATAAGGGAACACCCGAGGGTGAAAATTTTTGGTAAGTACCCGTGCAAAAGTTTTCCAATATTATGTTTTTGTTAGGTTTATATTTTTAAAATACCTGCACGGGTACTTAATGGGTAATGGGCCGAGGGTGATTATGGCTTAACTTATTGTTTTTTATTTACTTTAAATACAAGTGAGCTTTGTTAGTACAAAAAAGTGAGGAATTGTGTAACCAATTGTTTTTAATAAAATTAATACTATAGGCCCGACTATAAATGCGAATTAAGAATGAAAAATAATTTTATTAAAAGTTTTTTGGAAAAAAACGTTTGCCGACTGTCTGATTTTTTATTATTCAATTCAACCATTAATTCGCATTATAAATCAATCAGTTACAAAGTTAATAAGTGACAAAGTTTTGTCCGGTACTGAGACTTTAGAGACACTAAAACGCTTATCAAATAAATGGGAATTTATCCGTTAATTCCCTCAAGGAGTTAATCAATAATATCACCCACCCATTACCCATTGCCCATTACCCATTACCAATCACATCAAATTGAAGTAGTTCCCGTGGAAAAGGCGGGATTTAATTGTGTCTTAAATCAAAAGAGAGTTAACCCTACTATGAGTCGAAACATACCGATTGGTTTTAGTCAACTTATTAAATTGGCTTGGTTGGATTTTACCGCGCAACAAAAATTGAAAGGGCATTCCCAGGCTGAAATTAGGGCGGCATTGGATGATTTTTTATCTGATCAAGTCTCAGTGGGCAGTAATGCCCGGCGTAGTAGTCGGCAAAAAGCTATATCCATTTTGTCAAAAATTTGGGTTAATGTGCCGCAATCGCTTGAATCTTTTAGAGATGAAGGATTAGCGTTATTAAAACGTCTGCCCGATAGTCATATCGCGCTGCATTGGGGCATGGCGATAGTCGTTTATCCGTTTTTTGCGATGGCAGCAGAGAATGTGGGGCGTTTATTGCGGCTACAAAATGATGTGTCTACGGTGCAGTTGCAAAAGCGTATGCGTGAAAAAATGGGGGAACGGGAGACGGTGGCGAGGGCGACACGTCAGTTGATACGCTGTTGGGAGCAGTGGGGCGTGTTGACGGATACCGATAAGAAAGGAAGATACACGGCAACAAAAGCGCATACTATCACCGACGCTCAGTTGACAACTTGGTTGTTGGAAGGCGCGTTGATTGCCAGTGAGGGGCAATCGGCGGTGCTGCATAACTTGGTGAATTATACGCCGGGTTTGTTTCCCTTTGGTTTGTCGTCTGATTATTTTACGCCTAATGAGCGATTGGAGACGTTTAGCCAAGGGGTTAGTGAGGTGAGTGTGGCGTTTAAGTACAATTAAAAGCACTCAGTATCAGCCATCATACTGAATCGCTTAGCCCTGACTGGCTCAGAGCGTGTTTTAAAAGCATTCGGTTTTTCCAGCGACAGATACCATCCATCAAAGGGATGGTATCTGTGGGCTCGTGCTTTTCCACCTGTGCCTTCGCGCTTTTCTTGAGCACAGTATCCTGGAGCAAAGTTTTTAGTTTGGCAGCCGCCACCTCCGTCCAAACTTTAGTTTGGCAGCCGCCGCTGGAGTCCAAACTTTGCTGCCGTTTTTTTTCAAAAAAAATTGCCGACTTTTTAGTTTGGCAGTGCCAAGTTAAAACTGGCCGACGACTAAAACCCGTCAATTGAACATTGACAGAGTACTAGTACAGCTAATATTGCTCCTAAACGAATTAGGTTAAACTTGGCCGCCGTGCAGCCAAATTAACTCCTGCTGCCAAACTCAAGTTTGGACTCCTGTTGCCAAACTCAAGTTTGGACGGAGGCTGCCAAACTCAAGTTTGGACTCCTTAAGCCAAACTCAAGTTTGGACTCCTGTTGCCAAACTAAAGTTTGGACTCCTTAAGCCAAACTAAAGTTTGGACGACTGCCAAACTAAAGTTTGGACGCAAACTAAAGTTTAGACTCCTTTATGGGCTTTCCTAAGTGTTTGCCCTAGCTTAACTTAATGGCATTGAGTCAAGGGCCCCAGTGCCCTATAAGTTGGGAATCAAAAATGAATTTCCGAAACACTGATAACTGATAACTGATAACTGTTCACTGACAAACTGATCACTGTTCACTGATAACTGTTCACTGACAAACTGATCACTGAAAAACGCGACTGCTCACATTACAAAGTAATTCATAAGCAATCGTACCTGCTAGAGAGGCAATTTCTTCTGCTAGCAAATTCTTCCCCCATAATACGACCGGATCACCAACGCGGGCATTCGGTTGGCTACGCAAATCTACCGTTATCATATCCATAGATACCCTTCCTATTAGCGGCACACGTCTATTATTAACCAGCACCGGTGTCCCAGAAGGCGCATGGCGCGGGTAGCCGTCGGCATAGCCAATGGCAACCACGCCAACGGGCATGCTTTGCGGACAACGCCAAGTTGCGCCATAGCCAATGGCATCACCTTTACGGAGTCGCTTGACGCTGATTAAGGCCGATTGCAAATGCATTACCGGCTGTAAACCTTCCTCTTTTGCCACACTCTCGGTAAACGGCGAGACACCATACAACATAATCCCCGGCCGTACCCAATCGGCATGAGTTTGAGGCCATCCCAGTATTCCGGCTGAATTGGCTAACGAGGCTTCAATATTCAGGCTTCTGGCTAGCGCCAGAGAAACTTGAGTTTGTTGTTCAGTGGTGGAATCCTGACGATCATCAGCACAAGCAAGGTGGCTCATCAAACGAATGGGTTGTGCTACCTGTGTACATTGTTTAAAAAGTTTGTAAATCGGCTCAATTTCATTCGGCGTAAAGCCTAAACGGTGCATGCCACTATCCACTTTTAGCCACACACTCACCGGTTTCGTCAGTTGCGCTCTGAGCAAATGTTCAAATTGCGTTGGCGTGTGGATGACTATCTGTAAATCTTGGTCAACAATCTCCGGCAATTCGTCAGTGTGAAAAAAACCTTCTAGCAAGACAATAGGTTTCGTTATGTCCGCTTTCCGCAATTGAAGTGCCTCTTCAAGACAACACACGGCAAAAGCATCGACACCAGATTCAAGTGCGTTGGCTACCCTAACGGCACCATGACCATAAGCATTAGCTTTGATGACTGCCATGACGCGCTGCTCTGGGGCACAAACTTTCACCAGTTGCAAATTAGCACGCAGGGCGGCTATATCAATGAAGGCACGAGTAGGACGGGTCATGTTGGTCATTCTCCGTAATAAGAATCGTTGGGCGTGGAGTTTTCAAATTTGGTGAGATTTCCCCGAAAAGACAGATGTCTTGTGCCAATAGGGCCGTTACGCTGTTTAGCAATGATGATTTCGGCTAAGCCTTTATCGGGACTATCTTCATTGTAGACTTCGTCTCTGTAAATGAAGACAATCAAATCGGAATCTTGTTCAATGCTATTACTAACTGTAAGGTTATTAGCCGTAAAATTATGCACAGTCGGAACCGTTAAATCGAAAACTTTTTCTTCGCCTGCTGGCTCATTGGTAGCAATCCTATCCCAATAAATGTCACTTTGCGCCATCTTTTTCAATTCGTCGGATTGCAGTGCATTGGCGACACGTAATGCACGTTCTCTGGTCAGGTTATGAGTGAAGATTAAACGTTGGCTACTGTCAGAGGTTCCCATCTTTTGGCAAAATTGAGCGTGTGTCATGCCAACTTGTTGCATAGCCATTACAGCGGTTTTTTTCCATAAGTTATTCGGGATAACATCGCGTTTGCTTATAGCTTTATTTACTCCAAAAAACTCACGCACTTGTGCAAGCGATTGTGTTTTATATTCTCCTACTGTTCCCACCAAATCAGCAAAACGCAGTATATCAGTTTGTCCTTGCAGGATAACGTGGTATTGATCTCGGCCTTTGTTAGGTTGAGGAACTCGACTAACCCGTGCATTGATACCTAACCTTAGCAACAACGATTGAATATCGAAGGCAAGATGGTAACTACTGGTAGCATAGTAAACATTTGGGTAGATTTTATTGAGACAAATGCAACCATCCGTTACCCACAAATGGCGCAAAAATGTCGCAACGCCCTCATTCGATTGCTGAAAAACTTGTTTAGGAACACGTTTTTCGTAAGAACGTAATCCCAAAATTCCTAGCCTATCTAGCCATTCGCTAACGACACTTTTGACACCATGCGTATGTTGACGTGTTGAAGATAGATACACTTGAAACCAACTGCGTTCTGCATTGATACGTGGCGCAACGAAGCTGCCAAATATTTCTACGGCCAATTGTGCTACCAATTCGGCTAAATCTTTTTCTCGCGTTGTGTACTGTATGGCATGTGTAGGCAAAGTACAGCCATCGCCAATGAGATGCCCTAGCAAAGCCAATTCTGCCTCAGTCTTAGGCGTTATTTTTTTTGGAGCAGGAATGCGACGTGGCAAAGCTAAATAATCACCCGTTTTCAGTTCATCCAATCGTTTCCAGCCATCAGGCGTATAAAATTTATGATTACCAGTAGCGCGAATGGTACGTCCTAGACGAGTCGTTAAACGAAATACTGGTTTTATGCCAGTACAAAACGCTCTACTCACCTTGGCGCGTTCTAATCGCATCGTTTGCGTATTCAGTCCCCAAACATAAAAATCTGTTCGTCCCACCAAATCACGAATCAGCACACGCGCCCCGGTGTCGGCACAAGTCACCAAACTATCACCATGCAGACAGCCTGATTCCCTTAAATCTGACATCTTAGGACGTTTATCAGTACGCTGCTCTAAACTGCGGTTCAGTTGTGACAGTGCCATCACCGGGACATTCAATTCTTTGGCTAACGATTTAAGGGATCGCGATATTTCAGAAACTTCATTAGCACGACTTTCCTTAGTGTCTGGGACTTGCATCAATTGTAAATAATCAATCACAACCAAGCCTAATTTACCATGTTCACGCGCCAAACGGCGCACTCTTGCCCGTAACTCCGTCGGACTTAAGGCTGGCGTATCATCAATAAATAGCGGTGCTGATTCTAACTGGCTAACCGCCCTTGTAATTTGGTCCCACTGATCATCATTCAGTATGCCAGTACGCACATTTTGTAGATTCACCTTTGCCAAGGATGAAATTAAGCGCATGGCTAATTGTTCATCCGACATTTCCATGCTGAACACGGCAACGGGTATTTTGAGTTCAACCGCCACATGTTCAGCAATATTCATGGCAAACGAGGTATTATGCACACAAATATCATTAGCGACAAAATTATGAGTATTAGGGATAGTTAAGTCATAAACTTGTTTGAAGCCTATCGGTTCAATCGCCTTGATTTCATCCCATGCGATTTGTTCCCTTATGTCGGTAGAAATCGGGTTATGATTGCTTTGATTGTTAGAAATCGCGGCTTGTATTTCAGATAAGGCCTTTTCCTTGGCAAAAATACCAATTTTATCAATAAAAATCTGAAGAGATTCTGCGTCCAATATGTCAAGTTGCCACGCTTGACGGTGTGAATGGTTAATAGTACATTGTTTAATGCTTGCAATAATCCCAAAGCGCAAGAGGAGATGTTGAACTTGTCTGATAAGTTCGTAACAATCATTGCAATAGCCTAATTGGACTTGCCCACGGTGAAGCACAGAAGCCCAACCATTGATTGCAAAAAGGCGATTTAAAAACAGGGCAATTTGTGCCGGTTGCAACTTGAAAACAATAGAGGGAATCAATTTACTTTTGGCATTTTTCTCCCATAAGCCTAATAATTCTTCTAACCCTTGTGTCAAGGGATTTTTGAATTGCTCAACGGCCCCAATAAAATCTTTCTGTATTTGAGGATGGCTATTGGTCAAACGAGGTTGACTCCCGGTGAGATTACCATCTCCTATTAAATAGGCTAATAGTTTGATTTGACATTCTCTTAATGTTTCTTTGCCAAACACCTCTATTTTTCTAGGCACAGCGATTTTGTCCCCAACTGCAATTTCTGAAAGCGGATGCCAGCCTTGAAGGGTTAAAAATGGATGTGTTAATGTTGTTTCTATAACTCTACCCAACTGAGTGGTTACCCGAAAGACGGGCTTAATGCCATCGTCTATGAAATCAGTGGGTTGGGTCATCAGAAATTGGTAATCTTGTCCTAAAGTGAGTAATTGCGCTTTTTGGCGTTGGTAAATGTCTGCTATGGTAGCAAGGCTGCCATCAGCAAGCACTATTTTACAATCGCTTGCAATGCATTTACCCATCGACGGGCGGCCTGCCACGATAATCAAATCAGAACTTTGTAAGCCAGAAGTGAGATTATCAAATTCATTAAAATTCGTCGGTATCCCCGTAATATTGCCTTCTTGTTGAGAAAGTATATCTATACGAGCCAACGTATCGGTCAAAACCTTATCAATTTTGACAAAACCACCTTGGCCGCGTGCCCCTAGTTCCGCAATTTCAAAAACCATTTTTTCTGCGTTATCAAGCAGTTGTGTCGTTTTTCGCCCTTGGGTATTAAAAGCACTCTCCATAATATTCGTGCCCACGCGCACCATTTGACGCAAGATGGAACGATCTCGTACAATTTCCGCATAAGCAACAATATTCGCGGCGCTGGGGGTGTTGCTGGCGAGTAACCCTAAGTAAGGCCCACCGCCGATGGCATCGAGTTGATTGTGTCTTTGCAACCACTCTGATAAGGTAACTGGATCGCAAGGGTGGCCTTCTTCGGACAATGACTTGATGGCGCGGAAGAGAATCTGATGTTCGCTCTGATAAAAATCCGTTTCTGTGAGAAGATCAGCAATAGAAATCCACGCCTCATTATTGAGCATCAAGCCGCCCAACACGGATTGTTCGGCTTCTCTTGAGAAGGGCGGGGTTTTGAGGGATTCAACGGCGTTATCGATGGGAACACCGGGATAAGTAGGTGCCGGCATAGAAGCTTTTCTAGCGGTTATTGGCCCCTCACCCTCACCCTCGAACCTTCGGTACGGGAATAGGGAGTACACCTTCTCCCTTGAGGGAGCAGGAGGGGTGGAGTGTCACTTGGAACGAAACACCCCCTTTGAGGGAGCTACTCTATGCACACAAATCGTTCGTAGGGTGGGCTGCTAAGCAGCAAGGACTTGAAAAATACTTGGTTAGGCTGAAGTTTTTGCAAAAGTTTCCGCAACGGAAACTTTTGCCTGAAAGCCTGAAAGCCTAACCAATAGTACAATGCCATTAAGTTAAGCCTTCAAATAAATTCTAAGGTTTTGCGCTTCCGTACGTATCATGGCACTATTAGTAGTAGGCTTTAGCTGAACGATAGCGAATACCGAAGAAACGAAGTAACGAGCTTCGCTACGATCATTTATTCTGAGGCTGAAGCTTAACTTAATGGCATTGAACCAATAGTACCGCCCGCTTGCCCACCGAAAGCGCGTAAATAGATATAAAAATATTATGCTTAAAAAGTTATGTGCCTAGAGTAGTTGAGGGAGAGGGCCGGGGTGAGGGTAAAAATCAGTTTTCGGCGATAACTTGAACAGTCACGAAGGCATCTACATCGGAATGTAAGTGAACTTCTATGTCATACTCACCAACTTGTCGTATAGGCCCATCGGGTAAACTGATTTCGTGTTTAGAGATTTTTATGCCTCCTTCATTGATGGCTTGTGCAATATCGGCGGCGGTGACAGAGCCAAACAATTTACCTTCAACACCCACTCGGCCGGCAATTTCGACAATAATCTCTTGTAATTGAGCGGCACGTTCTTGGGCCGATGTCAGTGCATCTGTTTGTGCTTGTTCAAGCCCAGCACGACGTTGTTCAAATTTCGCGATATTTTTTTGGGTGGCCAGTTCTGCTTTTCCTTGAGGAATCAGATAATTACGAGCGTAACCGCTTTTAACCGCCACAAATTCACCTAGATTGCCTAAGTGTTTTATTTTTTCGAGAAGAATAACTTCCATTAGTTAAAAAACCTCAGTATTCTGGATTTTGGTAATTGGTAATTGGTAATTGGTAATCGGTAATTGGTAATTGGTAATAATGGGCTATCAGTTATCAGTAGGGAAACTTGAACGGGTGAGGTGGCTAGGAGAAAGGTTTTTTTAGCTATACTTAGCACCGTTACACACCCCCCAACCCCTCTCAAGAGGGGAGTCAAACCGTGGCAAGTCCCTCAAAGCGGGGATGCCTGGGGTGTGTCGTGATTCTCAAACTTATCGAGCAAAGCTCTCTTTGAGTTTCGTTATCTCGCAAGCGGAAGTTACTGCGTTTCAGAGCGAAGCGAGATCAAAAACGCTTTACGAAGTTCTTCGCTACGCGAAGAACGAAGTTTGCTGCCGCTGAGTCCCTTTCCCCTTTCCGCTTTTTCGTGTTCTCATGTTTTTTCTTTCCCCTTGCTCCGAAACCATTAAACTAATCATGTGCGTCGGAGTAAGGCAACAATGCCAAGTAACGTGCGCGTTTAATCGCTTTGGCTAATTGCCGTTGATATTTAGACTTGGTGCCTGTAATGCGACTCGGCACAATTTTGCCTGTTTCGGTGACATAGCCTCTGAGGGTGTTTAGATCCTTGTAATCGATCTCCTCAACACCTTCGGCGGTAAATCGACAATATTTTTTGCGACGAAAAAAATTACGTGACATGGTACGTGCGCCCCGTTGAGAGTGGGTGGAAAAATGTTGAGTTTGGTGTTCGTTAAGCCGCTTTTTTTTCATTTTCATCACCCAAGTTATCTTCGTCGTCTTCAGTCTGGTTGTACGATTCTTCTTCTGATGGTTTCTGTGGCGTTGGCTCCTTTTTAGCCAGCACAGATGGTTCGGTAATCGCTTTTTTCCGCCCAAGGATCATGTGACGAATCACTGCATCGTTGAAACGAAAAGCGCCAGCGAGTTCATTTAGAACCTCTGTGTCACACTCAATGTTCATCAAGACATAGTGCGCCTTGTGTATCTTATTGATAGGGTAAGCTAATTGGCGACGCCCCCAATCTTCGAGGCGGTGGATACGGCCATTTTGGCCTTCTATGATTGCCTGATAGCGTTCAATCATCGCCGGCACTTGTTCACTCTGATCGGGGTGAACGAGAAATACCATTTCGTAGTGTTTCATGATGTTCCTTATGGATTAAGCAGCTTTATGCCCTTATTGAGTCATTAAGCAAGGATATGCCCCCCGGTTTCCCCCAAGCGGACTCTTATGGACACACAAGTCAGTATGTTATTGAAAATTATCATTTTTTAACTTCTCAGCCTGAGTTGTTAATGAATACCCTTTAAAAAATCCGATGTCTTAAAGACATCGGATTTTTAGCATTACTTGTGTGCGTCGAGTAGCCCAGTGGGGGAAGGATTAGGGGGAGTTAGGTATTTAAAAAGTGGCTAAGTATAGTAGACTTGATGGGGGATAGCAACTAGGCCCGGCGCCTTTTGATTTGTATGAGATTTTTTTCCAAAAGGGGATGAACGGGGTGTGTTTTTAGTCCTGTTTTTAGCCGCGCAAAGTATAAACATCGGGATAAATTCGCCAACCACTCCTCGGTATTGTGTTTTTTTGTAATGAAACTTTAATACCGGCGGGGTTTTCGATATCCCGTAGGTTTTTCGCGTTGCTTAAACTCCATCCCTTCATTCGTTTACTGTGAAAATAAACATCACACCGAGTACAACGGATTAGGGGAATAAACGGATTTTTTCAAGGCCAATTATAACTTTAAAAAAATCCGATGTCTTTAAGACATCGGATTTTTAGCACTACCGCGAATAGTGAATAGCCAATTACCAATTACCAAGTCGCCTTTAAATAAGTTTCAAGGCTTTACGCTGATGTCCGCTAAAACGGACTAACTATTTATTCGTGCTGGTTTTAATTAGTCGCTTGCTAATCAACGCGCATGTTGGAGTTCAAGGCTGGCTTTGAACAAAGGACGCTAAGGTTTTGATTTCTATGAGTCCGTTCGCGTGTCAAGCCACGGTAAACCTTTCTAAAACTAGCCAAGAACCACCAGTTTAATCAATTCAAAAATACCGGACGCGATTACGTTATTCGCTATAGATTGCCCCGTTTGACTTAATTGCTGTTTTTGCGCGTTAGTCAACTCCCATTCTTGTTTCTGTGTCCATTCATTGAATGATTTCTCGTCTCGCACGGCGCGAGTCAGTTCGTCCGCTAACCACCATAGTAAGACTTCGGGACAAATCCGCCAACCACTCGGATTTCCGCTGTCTTTGGTAATGAAACCTGTTTTTTCTAGGCGGCGCAATTCTTGTCCAGTGAAATCCTTCATCTCACGGAGTAAGCGTTTTTGAGTAAACGTGTTATTTTTCACTAGCTTGGGTATCTGTGTTAATGCTATCGTCATCACCGCCATGCGTGTCATCGGTGTCCAGAGTCGCCAAGTGTCGTTGAATGTCAATTCGGCGTTGTTGTAGAGTTGTTGCCCGGCCTGTTCTCGCCGTTGTAGGGGGTCTGTTTCGCCGTCTTCGTAGGCTTCCCATAGGGCCGAGGCGGCGGTTTGTAATAAATAGGGATGGGTGCCGGCGATTTTGCTGATGAAGCGACGATCTTCTATGTTAAAGCGTTCACCGGCCTTTTTTAATAATGTCTTGCTCTGTTCGTCTGCGAGCGGCTCCAACGTAATTTCTCTAAGTATATTAAAGTAAGGAGAGCCTGTTGCGGTGTTGTATTCTTGTGTTTGAGTGTTGAGCGTAGACAAGGACTGGCGACCGGCAATCAGTAAAGACAGTGCGGGCTGTAGGGAGGCTAGAGAGCGTAGACTCCCGAAAAACTCTGCATTGTTGAGGTGAGGATGGTTTAATAAGACATCAAATTCATCTAACATTACCACGAGTACAACTAATTACGCGGATGAGTACAACGAATTACGCGGATGAGTACAACTAATTACGCGGATGAGTACAACTAATTACGCGGATAAACGAATTAGGAGATACTGAGTACAACGAAACGCAGTGGCGGAACGCCTATTACGCGGATAAACGAATTAGGATAAATGTAGTGCAACGACACTGCGTGCGGATAAACGAATTGGCTAAAGATAAAATCCATCCATAATTGGTTGGTTATACTTACTGTAATTGGTTTATCCTCAAAACGTTGTATAGTATTACGCAACGACAACAATTCGTTTATCCGCGTAATTAGTTGTACTCTCATTAATTCGTTGTACTCATCAAGACAATTCGCTTATCCGCGTAATTCGTTGTACTCACTCCTCAGGACAATTCGTTTATCCGCGTAATTAGTTGTACTCTCATTAATTCGTTGTACTCATCAGGACAATTCGTTTATCCGCGTAATTAGTTGTACTAACTCGTTGTACTCAACGTTGGAACGACAAAAAATGACTAATAACTAAGTGCAATCAAGTAGTTACCTGAAGGCAAACCCTCAAGGTTTTTGCAGAATTTTTCTGACAACATGAGTATATGCGTGTTCTCTTCACCTTGCCAACGATATTCTACTATGACTTGAGGTGAGGTTGGGTTGGATTCGCGTTTGACACGAAAATATTCGGCAATCATCGTTTTACCTTCCTCGGTGCGCAGGCGAATTTGTCCATCATATTTGAGACGAGTTATTCCAGTGATGGGCACTTTTTTAGCGGCCACTGCTCCCGGATCGTCCATGCCTTCATAAATCAGTAAGTTGACAGCACGGTCTTTGTCTTCTCTACGAATACTCCACCACTGCAACACCCATATCCCCAAAACCAAGAATACTAGCACCAGCGTAAATATTGCGAATGCGATTAATAAAAGGTTATCTGATATTAATAAAACGATATCTGATAATAACGAAATGACAGATTCTAATTTTATGCTAGGGAGAGAAAGTATGACGAGTATTATTAAGATGGAAACTAGTCCAAAAATAACACTATTGTAGGTTTTCTTATAATGTTGTTGAGTTTTCTCCAAGTTAACTTGCTCTCGTTTCGTTTTTGCGAGAGTTTCCTCCAAGTTAACGACATCTACTTCAGTCACAGCCAAATGCAAATAATTCTTCGTAATTAGCTTCGATACCAACGACTTTGGCTAATAGCGTTGTAGCCGTTTTTTTATCACCGCTTTGCAATGCCCCTAAAGCATTTTGATAGAGTTTCGCCAGATGAGTTTGTTGCTCCAATTGTGCTAATTCAGAACGCCAGTCTTGCAGATCGGAGAACTCGTTGGCTAATTGGCGTACCAATTTCAACGCTTCTTGAGAACGTTTTTCCGTTTTTAATTCTTCCAACTTTTTTAAAGAGTTAGAGAATTCTCGGTGACGTATTTTCTGCTCAACTTCGGCAACTTTCTCGTTAAGCCCAACCTTCCGATAGGCTTTTAATGCGGTTTCAAAATCATTTTTAGCCAAAGCCGCATCACCGCGCTGTTGCCAAATGTCTATTCGTCTATCTGCTGCTTCTGATTGATTGGGTTCTAATTCCAGCACTTGCTCATAGAAGCCCAATTGTTGTTCCTCATTATCAGCTTTGTTAGCCAATTCCAGCAAAGCCTGTCTCAAGCGCGAACGAGCGGCAACTGGTTGATATTCATACAATCGTTCCAATAATTTTCTGGCTTCTTCGGCTTGCCCTTGAGCCAACAGAATATCAGCTAACAACTGATTCGCGTTGACATGATTGGGATTCAATCCAATAGCTTGGCGTAACGGATTGAAGGCAGTTTCTAATTGTCCGCCTCGATACAAGCCCAAAGCGGCTTGGTAAAAGCTTTCCGCCACCGGTTCAATGCGATCAAGTTCTTCCTGTACTCGCTTTAAGGGCTTATTTTCCTCAATCCAACGGCGCAGTAACTCAACGCGAAAACGATAGCCACCGTTAGCGGGTTCCAGCAAATCCCACTCTCGCAACAAACGGGGGGCATTTTGTAATTCCCGAATGACTACACGCACACCGCTTTCATGCAGACATTTTTCCAAGGCTTCCTCAGTCATGGGTTTGGGGCCAGCTTCAGCCAAAGCCGAAGCCACTATTCGTTCGGCTGGGGGCAAACCATCCCATAACCACTCCAAGGTATTGCGACTGGAGTCCAAAGTATCGAAAATAACTTCTTCCACATCCGCAGGAGTGGCAGCGGGAATCGTTTCTGGGCTTTCATCGTAGGCGCATTTCTCCCAAACATGGGAACACAGTTGTTGTGTGAGAAAGGCATGACCGTTTGTGTATTGCCAAACACAGTCTATCGCCTCATCAGACCAGTTGAGGCTATGATTAGCCTCGGATAAACGCACCAGTTTTTGAGTATCTTCTTGATTTAAAAGTGATACACGCTTGGTATCTGTGCCTTTAAATACAGACAAGGCAATATTGGTGAGATCAGCAACATTACGCCCAATCACAAACACAAAATTCAGATGTTGGGTATCGATATCCAGTAGTTGACGCAAATAGGGAAAAAAGGCCTTTCCTGCCGGCTGTTCGGCTTCGGGCGCCGCCAGTAGTACATCAAATTCATCAAACAACAAGACTAAGGCCCTATTTTCTGCTGACAAACTTTGCAAGACATTGGGTAACCACGTTTCTTGGAAAGCGGTTTCAGGCGCTTCGCCCAAATCCGGATCGGCTTGGTTTAGGGCATTGGCAATGCTTTTGGCTAACACACTGACGACTTGGCCCACTGTCCAACTGGCTTTGTCTTGTAAGTCAAAGTAAATTGGGCAATAATTTCCTTCGCTGGGCAAATGGGCCTTTAAGTATTGCAGCACCGAGGTTTTACCAATGCGCCGTTGGCCGTATAAAACAATGGCATTATCTTGAGGCCGACGCAACATTTGCACAACTTTGTTCAACACATCGATGCGTCCAACAAAGGCATTGCTATTGCCGACGGGATTGCCGGCGATGTAAGGATTATCTGGCATGGCGTAGTTCTAAATAGAAAATCATATTTTAGAGATACCGTTTGGATGAATAATTATAGTCTATTATTCATTTTCAAACTATTGTGTTTGAGAACATGGCCCATTATTCGGGGCCTTCTGATGATGAATCTTGTTTCAGTTTCGGCCGGCGTCCAGTTATAAAAACATACGCCAAACCAATTAACGTCGTTCCATACACAATAAGCCCAGAAATTTCAAACCCATAACCAATTAAGAACATTCCGCTAAACGCTATCATGCCCACTATGAGAAGAGCGTAATGTTGACCTCTTGACTGAACTTGGTATATTTTGTCAAGCTTTTCTTTTTCCATCTTTTGACGATGTACCAATTGCCGTTCGGCCATTTTTAGAATTCTATTGGCAGCACCTGGCAACACTTCCTCGTATTCTTTTAATGCCGACGGCGGTGGAAGAGGCCCCTCCCAAAATCGAGAAATAGAACTCAGTTGCGGATGTTTTTGTATCCGAATAATAACCTCTTCTTTCTGTTCATCATCAAGTTGATTAAACAACTCAATCAACTCCCTTGAATCATCCAATCGATCTTTCGTCTCGTCTTTGCCACTTTTATTGGCTAGTTGTTTCTCTTCTGAACTCATTTCTGTTCCTTCGTGTTAAAGAGGGCATATTCGGCGCTAAAGTATGCACTCCAAAGATCATCACCGACATTTTGCCAATCTGATTGCAACGCTTGTGTATCAGACTGGTAAAATAGAGCATCATCAAGTAACGATGAGGCTGAGACTTGCGGGTTCAAATTAAAAATAGAACTCGCACCCGCCAAGTAATCTGTCGGTGTGTAAACACTTTCAACTTCATTGATTTTTTTGAGGGCTTTGAGTTTGGCTAGATAATTTTGACGGTTTTCACCACTTTCGTCATGCTCTTTCACGGCCTTAATCAAGGCTTCCAGACACGCTTTAATGGCATTATGGCGTTTTTTCTCTTGAGCCTTAATAGATGCTATTACTCTGTTCATGTTGCTACCCTGGCGTTGTTTGGATATCAGTTTATTTTTCTATTTTAGCGTTTTCGATACCGCTTGGAAAGCCAAGAGTACAACTAATTACGCGGATAAACGAATTAGGAGATACTGAGTACAACTAATTACGCGGATAAACGAATTAGGAGATACCGAGTACAACTAATTACGCGGATAAACGAATTAGAAGATACTGAGTACAACTAATTACGCGGATAAAGGAATTAGGATAAATGTAGTGCAACAACACTGCGGATAAACGAATTGGCTAAAGAGAAAATCCATCCATAATTGGTTATACTTACTGTAATTGGTTTATCCTCAAAACGTTGTATAATATTACGCAACTACAACAATTCGTTTATCCGCGTAATTCGTTGTACTGTCATTCATTCGTTGTACTCATAAGGACAATTCGTTTATCCGCGTAATTCGTTGTACTGTCATTCATTCGTTGTACTCATCAGGACAATTCGTTTATCCGCGTAATTAGTTGTACTCATCAGGAGGACAATTCGTTTATCCGCGCAATTCGTTGTACTCTCATTAATTCGTTGTACTCATTTTAAATGTCCAAAGCTAAAGCTTTGGACTCCAAAATATAGCAGCTTTAATCTGCAACGTACTGCAACAAGCCTCCATATCGGTTCCCGTCGGAAAATTTAGCATAAACACTCACTTTGCCCATATCAATCGCCACATTTCCCACAAAATAGGCCCCTTGCTTTTCGAGATGAGACCATTTTCTACCAATAACAACGGCAACCTGTTGAGCCCCTGGCACGGCTAATTTAAAAGTTTGCATCGTGCCCACTTCCAAATGACGCTGCATGGGCGTATACAGATAACCACCCTTTTTCTTGAACAAGGCAAACGTTTTCGGAAAACCAATCTTGCCCGACATTCCCCGACTCACTTTCACTTGATAATCCAACGCTTGCTTATAAACATTAGTGGTATCATCTTTCCGTTTAGCAAATAGCCGCAGCAAGTATTCACCAGGGCGCGGAAAAACGGCCAGAATTTCATATTGCCCCGCTTTTCTCTGGACAAACGTCAGTGATTTATCTAACCGTTTGTTATCCTTATATAATATGGCACTCATCAAAGCCTCATCGGGGGCCAGTATGGTCACTACGACTTGTTTTTTGGCATCTATCAAACGGTGAGGATGGCTACCGACTTTTAAGCCCGTATCAAAAAAGGCCTGATCAGGAGAAACCGGTATCACGTCGGCTTGCATTCCTTGACTGGCTCTAATTCGGTAATCCAAAGCCCAATGGAATGCGCCCGGCTCATCTTGCCGCTTAGTAAAAAGTCTCAAAACATACTCGCCTGGGCGAGGAAAAGTCGCACTAATTTCATATTGGCCAGGTTTTTTCTGAATAGCCGTGTGTGATTTATCAAGTTCATAGCGGCCCTGTAGCAGTTGAGCAGTGATGGCCGCCTCTTGCGGCGCACGCAGCGTGACGACAATTTTGTTTCTCGCCTTAATCATACCTTGCGGATGACTGTCGATGGCTAAGCCCACCCTAAAAAAGGCCGGCCGCAGATAAACCCGTTTATCATAGTCGGCCTTTGAAATGGACGGTTGTAGCAATTGCCATTTGGAATCTTTCGGAAAATGATCATAAATGAATTGCTCAGGCGGCGTTAAAAAATAATGCGCTTGAAACCGATGGACAAAGCGTTTGTTCTTCTCGTCCAAATAACCGGCGCCCCATGTCGCGTCTAATAACTGCCATTGCCCATCGATTTTCACGGCATTCCACGCATGATTAATGGCATCCGTCTGATGCACTGAATAACTGTAACCTTTTGAATAGCCACTGATATTCACCACTTCAAGGCCGGCATGTTGTCCCAGAGTCTTAATAAGCCCGGCATAGCCGTCACAGACTGCGCGACGCTGTGCCAATACACTTAGCGAATTTAAGTCTCGGTATTTACCAGCAAAATAACCCTTATCATCGTAACCGATATTGTGGGTAATCCAGCGATAAATCGCGCGCACTTTTTGGCGATCATTTTTCGCCGGCGCTATGAGATAGGCGGCTAGGCTCTCCAATGATTGCTCAACAGGCTTGGGCGCATTGAGCGCATGCCGGTCAATCAACTCAAATTCAGAACGAGGACTCGCTCCGCGCTCCTCGAGTGGCTCAGGCGCGACATTGGCCCCTTTTTGAAGGCAACCCGGAAAACCCACTGAAAACAAGGCTAAGCATGTTAGCCATAATGTGATGCGATTAGTCATGTTTTTTTCCTTTAAAAAAAATCATCATGTTACAATTACAAACATTAAAGTTGGAGTCCAAACCTTTTGGAGTCCAAACCTTTAGGTTTGGACGGGTTAAAAAAAGAATTGTACATGGAATATATAAGTGGGTAAGCAAAACATAACGAGCGGCTTGTGAGTCGCTTTTGCGACTACTACTCTAGTCACCAAAAATGATTTATGCGTACCTACTTAAGTATAATATTCTATAACTAATAAGGGTTTTCCTCCAGGTAGATACACTGGCTATATTAATGTCGCCCCGTTGGGGCTTTTCTATTAGCCCCTTCGGTAAGTGTTATTAAAGCCAGTAACTACCTGGCTTTCTTATTTATTTACGGACAAGTCTATTATACTGCACAAGTGATATCGCTTGCGGAAGTTACTTCGTTTGCGTTTTTTGACAGCGATAACACACCCCTAAATCCCCTCTAACAGCCCTACCACCTTAGAATAATTATACTTAGCACTGTCATAAACTTAGCTTTTCTGTCATTTCGACTTAAGGAGAAATCTTATTGGACTCGCAGATTTCTAGCTCAAAAGACATGACAAAAAAGCGCAAATTGTGTCAAGTATATTAATTGTTAATAATTATACTAGACATGCGAATTAAGGGTTGAATTGAATCATAAAAAATCAATGACTTATAAAAACGTCTGATTGAAAGTCATTTTATAAGGTTTCTCCGATCAAAGAAATAACATCTTTGTTCATTTTTCATTTTTCAGTTAATAGCGAGATATTTGCATTAGACACCGTCATAAACTGAAATTTTTGTCATGTCTCACGGCGTTCTGAAAATGGAGCCATGAAAACCAGATTCTGGCGAAAAAAGAAATGACAAAAGCGCAATTTTTGACGGTGCAAAGTATAATTATTAATATTTCTAATAAGGCAGGTGGGCAAGAAAAAAACTTTGCCCACCCTACTTAAAAGATTTATTTTCAATCGCTTAAAAATACTTTAACATTTTATGGCCTAGCTGATGGCCGTTCCTACTGCAAACCTCCGAGGTTTGCTAAACCTCCGAGATTTTTAAGCACAGAGGCGAGACGAGTGCATTTTTGCTTGAGCGACACTTTTGTTGCAGCAAGAATCCATTGATTTACGCTAATATAATCATTTAGAAAAGTTTTGTCTGTAAGCAAAAAACCTCCGTTTCAAAACCTCGGAGGTTTGAAGCTTAACGTTTGCATCATTGCAATGTATCCAAGTAAATTAAATCTTAATTACCTACGCAAAACGACAGCGGGTAAGCGTTGGATTAAAGTCTACGCCCCAAATGAAGGTAGGAGTCTCATCACAAAATGGCTTGTGGTGGTTGGCTTAGTTATAATAAGTACCTTTGTCGCGTTCTTGATAGGCAACCAATATTATCCTGAGTACACTGAACCGTTGTTAAGTTTTGCACGAAATATGATGGGAGAGGTCAGCCCCGATGAAAATAGTCATGCAGATGAAAATCGGACGGCTGAAAAAATAGAGTTAGCTCAGCAACCTTTGGACAATTCGCCGGCCAAAAGCGATAAAGCGCGTGATGATGAAAAGCGGCGAGTAAACCAGAAGCCGGCCGCTGAAAAAACGCCGTTAGCTCAGCAACCTTTGGACAATTCGTCGGCCAAAAGCGATAAAGCGCGTGATGATGAAAAGCGGCGAGTAAACCAGAAGCCGGCCGCTGAAAAAACGGCGTTAGCTCAGCAACCTTTGGACAATTCGCCGGCGAAAACCGATAAAGCGCGTGATGATGAAAAGCGGCGAGTAAACCAGAAGCCGGCCGCTGAAAAAACGCCGTTAGCTCAGCAACCTTTAGACAATTCGCCGGCGAAAAGTGATAAAGCGCGTGATAAGCGAGAAAATAGGCTTAATTCACGTCCAGAATCAAAGGCCACAACAAATGTACCGCCTTATAAACATAAGAAACCTGCCGTTACAGCACAGCCGGCACCGCCTCTTTCTGACGGAAAAAAACGTCCTCCAGAGTCGTCCGTCTCACCGGTGCCAAAACCGCCACGGGTATCTGCGCCGACGAGGAAGGCCGATAACGGTGTGGTTGCGTTATTGCGACAATGCAAAACTCACTTGAAAGCTAATCGCCTCACGAAGGGTAAAAAAGGTACGGCTTTTGATTGTTATCACAAAGTTTTGGCGATTGATTCTGATAATGCTAAAGCGAAAGCAGGATTGGGTCAAATAGAAGCACGCTACCAATACTGGGCGGAGCGGGCCCTGAAAAGAGGGAAATTGCCAAGCGCACGTAGACACATCAAGCGTTTGCGTCGGGTTAATCCAAATTCATCGGCTTTGCCCAAACTACAGGAACGTTTAAGAACGGCAGAACAGCAATTGGCGCGGCAGCGTACAGAGACATTATCGCCGCCAAAGCCGCGTACCGATAAGTCTCAGCAGCAGACATATCCTAAAAAGCCAGAATCGCGGCCGGCCGCTTCACCACAGCGTACCGATAAGTCTCAGGAGCCGAAACCAAAAGAATCGCGCTCTACCGCTTCACCGCCAGAGCCGGATATCGATAAATATGCGGAACCGATACCTCTTAAAGAGCCAGAATCGCCGTCAGCCGCTTCACCGCCAGAGTGGCATACCGAGAAGTCTCAGCGGCAATCGCCGCGACGTACAACTTCCGAGCCGCCCGAACAACAGCGTATAATAACTTCTCAACCGCCTAAATCGCGGCCGCCCCTACCGGCGCAGCAGTGTAGTGATATTCTTTTTCAAGAATCGTTAGGCATAAGGCCTTTAACACCAGAGCAAAAAGAGTTTAAGCGAGAATATTGCAATTGACGTATCAGACAAGCCTTGTACTCAGGAAATCTTGTCTGGGCGTATTTCTATTTTCCGGCTCACATTACCCCGAAGGGGTAACAAAAACTTACCACAGGTTTCATATATAGCGATTCACAACCCCTTCGAGTTTTGGGGGCCATTGGTTCGTTTTTTACCAACGGTTTTTTCATATATAGCGATTCACAACCCCTTCGAGTTTTGGGGGCCATTGGTTCGTTTTTTACCACCTGTTTCATATAGTTATCCAGATAACTTTTGTACCTAAAACCAGAGTACTTTGAATTAATAAATTAACGAATCAAGCCAAGTTTTTCCAAATTTAGTCGTTTATTTCCCAATCAAAGTACTCATCAGGAATGGACAAAACTTATCTGGACAAGTATATATAGCTATTCACAACGCCTTCGGGTTTGGGGGCCATTGGTTCGTTTTTTACCAACGGTTTTTTCAGATATGGCGATTCACAACCCCTTCGAGTTTTGGGGGCCATTGGTTCGTTTTTTACCACCTGTTTCATATAGTTATCCAGATAACTTTTGTACCTAAAACCAGAGTACTTTGAATTAATAAATTAACGAATCAAGCCAAGTTTTTCCAAATTTATTCGCTTATTTCCCAATCAAAGTACTCATCAGGAATGGACAAAACTTATCTGGACAAGTATATATAGCTATTCACAACGCCTTCGGGTTTGGGGCCATTGGTTCGTTTTTTACCAACGGTTTTTTCAGATATGGCGATTCACAACCCCTTCGAGTTTTGGGGGCCATTGGTTCGTTTTTTACCAACGGTTTTTTCAGATATGGCGATTCACAACCCCTTCGAGTTTTGGGGGCCATTGGTTCGTTTTTTACCACAGGTTTCACATTCAACCCCTTCAGGGTTGGCACTTTAAGGTAATATAGGTAGTGATATGCAATTCATTAAGATTATTTTTCTGTTATTAATCAGTTTTATCGTTTCGTGTCAGCCAGCGCCTACTAAAACGGTGACAAGGCAAACTTATTTTTCATTTGATGACGGAATTCACCAACTCGCCAATGGTTTGTTGACCAAATTACAACAAAGAAAAGGCTTTTTGAGTAGTGGCATTTCTTCGGTGGTGATGAATCCGTTTTTGGATGTTGACACTGGACAAGTTTTGCAGGTGAGTTTAGACATCGAAAGGCAGTTTCTTGAGGAAACCAAGCATTTTGAGCAGCTCTTTGTGAGCCGAATTACGCCAGAGAAACTGGTTGACGCTCAATACATCCTCAACGGCACCATTAAGTATGAGGCGGACAAAACGTTGCCCGGAGAAAAACATTACCAAGTTTCGGCAGCCATTGTCGATTTAAAGACGAAAACGATTGTGACTAGCGGAACCGTGTGGATTGTCAGCCCAGGACTCAATTATCAGCCAACGCCCAGTTATGGAGATAATCCGATATACCTCAAGGGCGAACTGTTGAAACACACGCTCAGAACCGTTGAAAGTCCAATAGATAGTTTAGTTGATGACGACTACTACACTTTTATAGCAACCAATGCTTTACTTATCGCGGCACAAACCGCTTATGATAAGAAAGACTATGAACTGGCAGACCGCATGTTCAAAGAGGTCACAGAACGGCCTAATGGTAACATAATAGAAGCTTATGGTGGTTTATATGCAGTTGCCTTTAAGGTGGATGACTTGGAGAAAGCTGAAGAAAGCTTCAGCCAAATGGTGGCTATTGGCGTTGAAAATGGCAGTCTGCCGGTCAAATTTTTGTTTCAACCACACCTGACGGAATTTTTAGATATTCCAGAAATTAGGCAACAGTATGCCTTATGGCTGCGGCAAATAAGTTTGTACCTTAAGAATCATCCAGACAAATGTGTCGAGATTATAGGCCACACCAGTCAGTACGGCATATACAAGAATAATAAACGGTTATCGAAGCGGCGAGCCGATAAGATTCAAGAACTGATGCGCCAAACTTTTCCGAGAATTGTTCACCGCTCGACGACAATAGGCATGGGTGCTGATAAAACGATTGTAGGTACGAAGCCAGACAGTGCTGATAATGCGATTGATCGTCGCGTTGAATTTAAAATCGTCGATTGCTTTTCCTAAAAACGTTCTTTTGTACCATCCCAACGTCTTTTTGTTGCCCACCATCGTCGTATTTTTGGTGGGCAAGAAAAACACCTTGCCCACCCTACTGACTTTACCAATCAATAGGGGCTTTGCCGCATTGCTGAAGATATTGATTGGCTTGGCTAAAATGTTTATTGCCAAAAAATTGTTTGGCTGACAAAGGCGATGGGTGGGCTGATTTTAAAATCAGGTGTTTGTTGTCATCTACGATTTGGCCTTTTTGTTGGGCATAGTTGCCCCATAGTAAAAACACGACTTTGTCTGTTTCTTCTGAAATGAGACGAATGACGGCATCGGTAAATGCTTCCCAGCCTTTTTTGTGGTGGGAAGCAGCTTTGCTGGCTCTGACTGTCAGGATTGCATTGAGCAGTAATACGCCTTGTTTTGCCCATCGTTCTAAGTTGCCGGTTTTTGGGATGTCTTTCCCTAAGTCGGTTTGAATTTCCTTGAAGATGTTTTTTAAGGAAGGCGGTATTTTTACGCCGTCATTGACGGAGAAACAGAGTCCATTGGCTTGCCCTTCTCCGTGATAAGGATCTTGTCCAATAATGACGACTTTGAGTTCTTCAAACGGACATTTGTCAAACGCATTGAAAATCAACGGTTCTGGCGGATAAATTGTCTGCGTTTTCAGTTCTTCGTCGAGAAAAGTCAGCAGCTTTTTAAAAGACGGCTTTTCAAATTCGGCCGCTAATTTTTCTTGCCAAGAGGGTGCTAGTTGTGCTTGCATATAAATAACTCCAAAAAGGATGAGAAATTAGTACAACGAATTACGCGGATAAACGAATTAGTTAGTTAGTACAGCGAATTACGCGGATAAACGAATTAATTAGTACAGCGAATTACGCGGATAAACGAATTAATTGGTTAGTACAGCGAATTACGCGGATAAACGAATTGATAATAATGGGTATAAACGAATATCGATATCCTCAAAATAAAAATCAACCCACTTGTTCTCATTTGATGAGAAAGGCTCATTCGTTTATCCGCGTCATTATCGTTTTTCAGATAAATGTTTTGGTGCGTAAAAGCCTCCAAGGTTTGGCAAACCTTGGGGCTTGCCCCAATGCCATTAAGTTAAGGGCTTTGCACGTGGGATTGCCCCTACGAACCGGATTGTCTGCTAGGGGCAATCCTTTATGGTTGCCCTCACGAAAAAGCTTAACTTAATGGCATTGGGGGCTTGCCCCGGTATTTTTCTGAATAACTATAGTTCTACTACGTAGCAACTAATTCGTTTATCCGCGTAATTAGTTGTACTAGATGAATTAGAGGTACTACATGCCTGTGGCAACTAATTCGTTTATCCGCGTAATTAGTTGTACTAAGTGAATTAGATGTACTAAGTACTGAAGCATAAATTTTATGGTATTTTAAGAGAAGCCAATATCGAAGGGGCAACCATAAAGGATTGCCCCTACATGACACGACGGTTCGTAGGGGCAATCCCACGTGCAAAGCCCCTTTTGATTCAGGCAAAATACCTGATAATATGTGCTTCGGTACTTACATGTCAGTAGCAACTAATTCGTTTATCCGCGTAATTAGTTGTACTAAGTGACGTAATTAGTTGTACTAAGTGAATTAGATGTACTACATGCCTGTGGCAACTAATTCGTTTATCCGCGCTTGTGTCGCCTTAAGCCCGACAAATTGACACCCCGCCACTATGAACTAACTCATAATAGCGCTTTTCCAATTCATTTTTATGTGTCAACTCCTCATGGGCAAGATAGCGAAATAACTCCTGAATAGGGCCAGCCGGCGTTTCTTCAGCGAGGGCCGAGTATTGTTCTATAGCCGCTTGTTCCCGCCCCAGCGCATATTGCAGAATGGCCTGATCATCGGGCAATTCGCTTAATTGCGGTGTTTGTATATAATCAGAAAAGCGATGATCACTCGGCGGAGTCTTGATAAGTTCGGCCATCTGCGCCGGCACTTCAGGATACTGGCTCAAGCCTTGGAATAACTCAACGTGACGCTTTTCCTCGTCCGCCAATTCCTGCACGAGAGGACGCAAGCGTTTGCTAACTTTATCCTTGAGCGCAGTATAAAAAGCAAAGGCCGTCTGCTCAAAGGCTGTGGCGGTTTCTAAAATCTCGCCGACTGTCGTTTTGTCCTTGAGTTTGTGGTAACCTTGACCTTCATGTATTGGTTTGTTTTCTGTCGTCATAATGTTTTTTTTAGCGACTGCTGTTTTTAGGCTCACCCAGCCTTCTCCCTTGAAGGAGGATTTAGGCCAACCCCGACAGGGGTTGAATTTGAATAGCCCCAGGTGAAACCTGGGGGATGGAAAAAAAACTCCCACAACCCCGATAGGGGTTGAATGTTAAGAGCAAGTGCAGCAAACGTGGGCTGGGGTAAGTAAAAAAGTCCAAATTTCACCCGTTCACAGTATAAGTTAAGTATAACTGAAAACGGAAAACAGATACACAACCATTTTTACTTGGCAACGCTACAAATTGAACTTTTAAGGATAGCGTTTTTCCCTTTGAGAAATGGGAGACGAGGGAGATTTGATTGAAATCCTCCGATTCATAGCTGAATCAGAAGTTTGGTTTGCCCCAAGATTGTTCTGAACAACGATACAAAAAGCGTGCATTTCTATTCACCCGCTTAACCCCTTCAGGCTAAAGAATTTTGGATGTGTCCCACTTGTCTTTTTAGAAGTTTTTCTCGATAGGGCCATCAATCAAATCAAGTTAATCAATTCGGCAACATGGCCCTCAAAAAACCGCTTATTTTTGACACCTTAGTCTTTTTAATTTTTCATGTTTCATTCTTTCCTTTCCAGCGCGAGATCAATGATAACGGTGCAAAGTCTCATTGAGAAAGAAATTTTGAGCTGATAGCTTCGTAAAGCTGGTTAGCCATTAAACGATGCCCCCGTTTATTAGGATGTATGTTATCCCATTCTCGAATTAATAATCTTTTAAATCCGCTAGACTCAAACACCTCATAGACATTAATGACATCAAAGCCCACACGATAAAACTCATGTTCGACTACATTATAAACGGCCCGATAGATATCCTGATGATTTTCCGTTAAAACAGGGATAGTCACCACGATGACATGAAACCCATATTTGTCTTGAAGCGTTTTTAACTTTTCTAGCGCATATCTTAATTTTCCCAAATGTGGCTGCGATAAGTACATTGGAACAAAATAATCAAGCGCCTTTTTATCCACTTTCAAACTCAACCGGAGATGATTTATACGATTATTGAGTTCTTGATCGTCTCCAACATCGACGATGTAGTCTTTGTTATCTCTAACAAATCGTGCGTGACTATTGATTTTCCTTGAATACTCGCTTAAATTGAGTTTATCAAGCCTTGATTGAATCAATTGTATTAACCGGAGATGATAAATAGAAGAACCATACTTCTGTGCCGCTTGAATGTATCTCAGGTTAGGAGAAGTATCTCCAATATCATTGATACAATAACCAACCACCACCAAATCTGGCGCAAATTGAATTCCTATCTGTTCAAGAGTGCTCACCTCTTGTAAAGTATTATAGCCGCCAAGGCCTAAATTGAGTACCTCGACATGCTTGCCTTCTGCCTCGTACAACGCCTCAAGCTGTTCTGGATAAACATCCTCAGCCGGCAAAAAATTGCCAAACGTAATTGAATCGCCAATGGTAATAATGCGATAGACACCGGAAGCTTTTTCAAGTCGATATTCTCTATCTCTAAAACCATAAGAATTTATTTTGACTTGTGTTCCCCAAGCAGAACCCTCTGCATTAGGAGTCGCCTCGTATGTTCTCTCTTTAATCTCAGAAGGACGAAGAATTAATTCCCTTCCATTAAGTAGCTCCTTAAACGGATGATATCCAACAGCCCTTAAAATAACCTCTAAAATCATACAGGTAATGACGATAGAAAAAACAATTAATAAGAGATTTGAAATGGGCCGTCTTTGATGTTTTTTTGTCATAGTACCCCCCTTTCGGTTAATAAAGACGATTTTTTGGAAAAATCAGATTTCTGGGTGGTATGGGCTTGATCATCCTATATCAACTGGCTTTAATAAAAGTCGAACGTCCGATCGGCCTTAAATTATCTTTCATGTTCATATAATTATGTTCATTATTAAAAAGCCACAGGACTCTTGTTCGCTTGCTTTTCGGCGCGGTGGGAACCGGTGCCCAGCCATCTGTAAAAATGATGAGGCCATCATAATCTTTATTCGTCTCAATGTAATCCACCACCGGTTGAAAATCAGTGCCGCCACGTCCAATCACTTTGACTTTATACTTAGCCTTTTTCAAAGAGAGCGGTTTTCCTTTCACCTCGGCATCAAATTGCAGCACATCGACTTGTTCAATGCCATATTTAAAAAGTTGATTAATGACAGAGAACGCCTTTCTGATGTCATGACTACCAACCGAGCCGCTTACATCAACCGCAAACAACAGTTTAGTGCAAAAATCTCGACGGCTGCCCATGTATAAAAACCCATAACGACGGCTAGGTTTCATCCGCGTCAAGACGCGGTTGACAGAAAGAATGCTGGCTCTGAAGGATTTGAGTACCTCCCGATAATTGATTTTGGGCTTTAAAGTGGCAAGAATCAGTTCTTGTATCCGGCTTGGAACAGTGCCCCAAGAATTATTCTCTAATGCCGATTCGATCTTGTCATTGATCTGATTACTATAATACTCATTAGCATCCCAGAGTTCCGTATTCTCCATGCCACTGGTTTCTGGATCGGTATATTGATCAATTCCTTTGGTTTGATCACTTCCCTTGGAACGGGCTTTTGGTGATTGTTTTTCCTCAGGCGCCGGCCCTTGTGAACCCGCTTTGCCACCACCGCCGTCATCCTCAGGTGCCTGTTCTTGTGAATCATCTTTGCCACCACCGCCGGCTTTTTGCTCACCATTTTCCTCTTGGCTGCTATCGCCTTGTTGTTGTCCAAAACCACCCTGTGCAGATTGCCCCGGCGTCGAACCCTCTTTTTCCATTTGCTCTAACAATTTAGAGTAATAAAACTCAAAGTACTTGTTATCATATTCATCCGTCTTAAAAACCTGTTTTGCGGTAGGAAAATCAAGCGGTGTCTTCTGATATTCTTGGACGGTAATATTGCTTGCCGCGTAAGCAACGGTTTTGTTTTCTTTTCGGCGCAAATAGGGATGCTTTAAAATAATCCGCATCACTTCAAATTGAAGCACTTCGTAAAGTGTTTTATCATCCAACGCATCAATAAATGCTGGATTATATTCTATTTTGCCTTGCCCAACCCGGATGTTTTTAATGTTTGGGTTGATGCTTAATTCGTGAGTCGTCCAAACCGCAAAAAAGAGCGGCTCGATCACATACCATTTTTCGTTGATATTTGTAAATCGTTGTTTAGTCAGCATTTTAAACTCTCCTAAAGTCCAAGATAAATCTTGGACTCCATTTTAGGCGATAAATCGCCTACTACAAACGTTTTTCGTTGATATTTGTAAATCGTTGTTTAGTCAGCATTTTAAACTCTCCTAAAGTCCAAGATAAATCTTGGACTCCATTTTAGGCGATAAATCGCCTACTACAAACTGCCAAATAAATTATAATCGAATATGACTGATATACTCAGTCAACTCCACCATAATCTCCTCAGAATCAGCCACTAACAAACCCGCAACTTTTTGAAATTTGTCATTCTCGATCATTGAAGCGACATGAGCAATGGCTTCCGTTTGTTTCACCTTTTTGAGGTGAAGTAAATATTGATGGAAGTTTTTCAACACCGCCTTTTTTTTACTTGGTTTATAATTGTCGCCGTTTAGCCAGTACACGATTTGCTCGTTTAAAAAGATAAAATCCTTCAGTTTAAAGGATTTTAACTTTCCTTTGTATTTGGCAAAACTTAACAGCAGTTGTTCAGCCGAGACTTTCAAGGTGGTTTCCAAACTCTTTTTAAAGTTCATGGCGACCTTGATTCCCACGATGCCAGCCATGATTTTGATATGGATATCTCCAATCTCATCAAGCGGCTTCATCAGGTTAGATACCTTTTCCCATGCCCGGCGATCTGGCGTTTTATTGAGTCCCGATCCGGTAGAGAGGCCACCCTCACTATCAAACACCTCCTCAGGATCAAGGAAATGATGATTCTTTTGGATAAAGGCGATCACCCGCTCATCAATCCCCTTGTCATTGGCCCATAACAGCCAATCTTCTACCGTCGGCGCAAACTCATATAAATTGAACCGTGACACCAAAGCCGGATCTAAGTCGGTTAATTGATATTCCTCACCTTCATTGACAGCGGAAATAATGATACTTCCTTTTGGCAATTGTTTGCCAGCCAAAGTCTTATTCAAGGTCAAATCCTGAACCGATTGGAGTATTTCCGGCCGAGCGCGATTCAACTCATCCAGAAACAGGACAATCGGCTTATTATCAGTCGGCCACCAATAGGGCGGTAAAAACTCCGAGTGCCCCGTCTTCTGATCCTGATACATCAGCCCAATTAAGTCACCCGGATCACTCATTTGCCCCAGGAAAAAAGCAATCACTTTCATCCTTTTGTAAAATTCAGCGATGATTTGTGATTTGCCAAGCCCGTGCTTGCCGATGAGCATAATATTTTGCTCCGGTGGGGTTAGCCTTAATATTTCGATGAGTTCTGGAACATCAACTTTTATAGCTGCCATAAATCCCTCTAAAAAATTAGAACCTAAAAAATGAACCAACGGCCCCCAACCCCGAAGGGGTTGAATATAAATAGCCACAGGTGAAACCTGTGGTGGTAGTAAAACCAACGGCCCCAACCCCGAAGGGGTTGAATATGAATAGCCACAGGTGCAACCTGTGGTAAAAGCATCAAATCCATGCCAACCCCGTAGGGGTTGAATGTGAATAGCCCCAGGTGGAACCTGGGGAAAATGTGTACCCGACGCGCCAACCCCGTAGGGGTTGAATGTGAATAGCCCCAGGTGGAACCTGGGGAAAATGTGTACCCGACGCGCCAACCCCGAAGGGGTTGAATATGAAACGCAGTAATTCGCTACGCGAGATAATAGCCTTAAGGAAAACCTGTGGTGGTAAAACCAACGGCCCCAACCAACCCTGAAGGGGTTGAATATGAATAGCCACAGGTGAAACCTGTGGTAAAACCAACGGCTCCAACCAACCCTGAAGGGGTTGAATGTGAATAGCCCCAGGTGGAACCTGGGGAAAATGTGTACCCGACGCGCCAACCCCGAAGGGGTTGAATATGAAACGCAGTAATTCGCTACGCGAGATAATAGCCTTAAGGAAAACCTGTGGTGGTAAAACCAACGGCCCCAACCAACCCTGAAGGGGTTGAATATGAATAGCCACAGGTGAAACCTGTGGTAAAACCAACGGCTCCAACCAACCCTGAAGGGGTTGAATATGAATAGCCACAGGTGCAACCTGTGGTGGTGGTAACAGTAAGCGTTAATTATAAGAAATCCATTCAGGTTCCCAGTAACCCTTGGGATAAGAGAATATTTTAAAAGTGATTCCTGAATCACGTAATTCCCGTACCGTTTTAATCGTTACCTGTAACTTTTTGAGGCTATCTTGAAATTCGTTATAAGGAATATCAATTGCCATAATTTCAGATTTTGCAATACGAACAAGCAGTTTGACTTTGGTAGCGTATTCTTCGACAGAAAATTCAAATTTATCTTCTTTAGCGAACTCGTTGATTTTGGCAATGATGGCCTTATGTTTGAGTCCCTTAATCTTTTGCTTCTTGAGTTTATTATTTTCTCGTTTTAAGTAATTGGCTTCCACTCGCTTATATTCCAACTCCATTTTCTCACCAAGCGTATAAATTTGGTCGAGATGATAAACTGGAGAGTTACGCCAATACCCTTCCTCGATGATCAATTCATTTTGTTCATTAAATTTCAGGCAAAATTCTTGATCACGATAATATTTTGAGGAGGAGCGAATTTGAAAACAGCAAACAGCCTCATTTTTCCGGTAATTTCGGTAAGATGAGGTCTTCAACAGAGTGAAACCCGCCTTCGCGCTGAATTCCTTGTTGATATTTGAAATAAGCACTTTCTTTTCAGCCCCAAACTTGATAAGAGGCATTTCACCTTGAAACTGTTCCCGAAAGAGTTTTTTGATGGTGCTGTCGTGTAATGATATAGCCATTTTTTTACCAAAACTTGGGAACTTTTAGGCGCTAAAGCGCCTACTACGAACGGTATTTACTTCTCAAACAAATCTACAAATTCTCCATAGCCTTCCTCAAGCAACTTTTCCTTTGGGATAAATCGCAACGCAGCGGAATTGACACAGTAGCGTTGCCCAGTCGGTTGTGGGCCATCCGAAAAGACATGCCCTAAATGAGAATCGCCAGATTTGCTACGCACCTCAGTACGCGACATAAAAAGCTTAAAATCCTTACGCTCTACGAGGTAATCTTCATTAAGAGGCCGAGTAAAACTCGGCCAACCCGTCCCTGACTCAAATTTATCCACAGACGAGAAAAGCGGTTCTCCGCTGGCAACATCGACATAAATACCCTCCCGCTTGTTATCCCAATATTCATTTTGAAATGGCTTTTCCGTCGCCTCCTTTTGTGTCACTTCATATTGAAGTGTTGTCAGTTGACGCTGCAAAACCTCATCCGAGGGTTTTTCATATCTTTTAGCAGCAGCCTTGGGTGGCGTTGCCGGCACCTCAGTCAAATCTAGGTGCAAATCACTGCCCCAAGATTTTTCCAAAAATTGATCCCGCCCAGAGTGAGAGCGATAAAATTGATAGCGAATGGGATTTTTTTTGTAATAGTCTTGATGATAATCCTCGGCCGGATAAAACGGCTCAACAGCTAAAATTTCAGTCACGACGGGCTTGTTAAAACGCGTTGAAGCTTCAAGTGCCGCCCGTGATTCTTCAGCAATAACCTTTTGCGTTTCATCATGGTAAAAAACCACCGGGCGATATTGTTGTCCTCTGTCCCCAAATTGGCCCCCATCATCAGTCGGATTAATTTGCCGCCAAAAAGATTCTATCAGAGTATTATATGAGACGACGGCCGGATCATAATAAACCTGAATCGCCTCCACATGTCCACTGTTACCAGACGAGACTTCCTCGTAAGTAGGATTTTTCACATCACCGCCGGTATAACCGGAGATCACTTCATGCACCCCCTTGAGTTTTTCAAACCCGGCCTCCACACACCAGAAACAGCCGCCGGCAAACGTGGCTATTTGTAAATTTTCACGGCTCAATTTCAGACTCCTCTGTGAACGGTTATCATCAACGCCCTGGTTGCATCCGCTCAAAACCAAAAGAGCGCACACCATACCTGTCATAAGACTTTTCATAAAATAACTGTTCCTAAAAATCTACTCAAAACTATGAATATGTAATTCGCTCTCTGTTGATAATCCCGAAGGATTGCAACTAGAGTCCTGGTTGAGCAGTCCCAACCGTTGTCGCTCAGTCCGTTTTAGCAAGATGGATTTGACCTTTTGCCAAGGTGTCCAACGATCTATCTCCGGATCGTGAAGTCTTGCTAAAATGTTTTGCGCAGCATTCTCATCAGCTTGTAACACCACCCCGTCGAAACCGTGAAATGAATCTCCGCTACGTTTTCCTAAAAGGACTCCGTGACGGCTATCCATTTGCATCGTTCCCGCGCTATTGACGAGAATAACCGAAGAACCTCTTCGGCGAGAAATCATGTCTAAAGCGGTTGCTATCACACCTTTTGTCCAAGCGGATAGTCTTCTGGTAACGTTCTTACCAAATTTCTTTGAAGCAATTGGAGAGGTTAAATCCTCAGTCGCAATGACTGAAGCCTTATCAATCAACTTATGTGTTGCTTGGCAAATTTTATCTTTAACTTGGCATTTTACCTTAATATTTTGGCGATTAAGCTTTTTTCTACCTAAATTATTTTCAATAATATTTGTCTTTTTATGAGGTTTTTTAGTTATGATTGTTTTCAGCTTATTTCTGGCTTGATATTTTTTCTTGAGTCTATCACTGTGCTTAGTCAATAATTTCCCCAAACCTTCGCCATAATGTTCGCCTTCGGAATCAACAAAAACCTCGGTATAACCTTTATCTATCCCAATAGTTGCCGAACCACAATTATGAGTTTCAGTAATTTCTATCGTGTAGTGAACCTCAACTTCACTATCTTTTAAAATCAATCGCAAAGTGCCTGTCGGTTCAACCGTTGTGTTTAATGGGATCGCTATTCGTTTTCCTTTTTGCAAACTAGGAATTTTTATCCAAGCATGTCCACCCAGTTGGAACGTCGTATAATTATCAGAACGCACGACTATTTGATTATAAGTGTGATTACGTCCATGTTTCCAATGTTTACGCATTAAACGTCTTAAATAATTATCAGAAGTCCAATTATCAGACTTTAGTTTTTTATAAAGTTCAACGCGTTTTTTATCATCAGAAACTTGTTTGTAAATAATTTTTCTGACCTTTTCCTTGGCTGATTCCCGATTGGCTTTAATGTTGCCAAAAGCATCCCTTAAAGTTTCTTTCCAAGCATTGGCTGAAACATTAAACTGCCGTTTTTCTTTGAGCCATGAACCGCGGATTGTCCTATCACTTTTGATAGATACACCGCTAATCGAACAAAAAGAGTGCCAAACTTCAGAACGGATTTTACCCAATCGTTCAGCTTGTTCTTCTAGCTGTTGGTATTTACCTTTATTTAAATTCTTGCTCTTGAGAATTCGAGTCGCTTTCATTGATAATTACTTTTTTTATATTCTTTTTATACTTTCTAAAACCGTATAAACGACAAGAAAAAGTCTGAATAATCGCCATTAAATCTTCTACCATTTCTTGCTGGGGGGATAATGATTCTTGATTAACCACTATTAATTCACATCCATTTAGAATTGCCAAATGTTCAAAATATTCTCCCACCAAATCTAACCAGTCTATCTTTATGAGCAATCAACAATTTCGATATCTCACCATTTTGAATAGCATCCATGATTTTTAAAAACTTTTTGCTTTTAAAATTCATACCACCACCTATTTCATGCACCCATTCATCAACCGATATTGCCGACGATAAGCAAAATTGTTCCATTGCTTGAATTTGAAATTTAAAATCTTCTTTTTGATTATGACTATAAACCCGACAATAAACATAATAATCATTGGTCTTAATTCCCAATAATCGTCTGACATCAGATTCTTCATAATATCTATGTCCAGAATGATGTATCGATGCTAAAAATTCGCCAGAAGCATACCATCTTCTTCGTTAAGAGACGGATTTACCAACTCTTTTTGCAAATTGACTTATGCTATATATTCTACTCATGCGATAAATTTTGCATAGATTTAGATAGAAATCAAGCAACCGTTGTTAGCTCCTAAATAGAGCAAGTATAGGATGGGTAGAGCTGTGCCCGTTGCTAACATATAGTTATTATTCTGAAAAAAACAAGGGCCACTTTGCCATATCGTTAAGATGGGGTCCAAGATTTATCTTGGACGTCGGGGGAGTCCAAGATTTATCTTGGACGTCCAATCTTCATCTTGGACTTTTCTAAAAGACTATAGAGATGTTCAGAAAAATAATTTCAAAAAAGCCAATAGTGAATAGCGCCAACCCTGAAGGGGTTGAATGTGAAACGCAGTAATTCGCTACGCGAGATAATAGCCACAGGTGAAACCTGTGGAAAATGTGCCCCCCCGACGCGCCAACCCCGAAGGGGTTGAAAAGTCTGGTATTGATATAATCAATAAAATTCAACCAGTTATACATTTCAACAGTTACAATCAGGACTAAACGGATAACTATATATCAAAACACCCTGATGGAAAGACTTCAATTGGGGGCCATATCGGGAACCGATTAAGTGTCAGTTTCTCCACAAGTACAACGAGTACAATGGATTAGCGGACTAAACGGATTTATCTCTTTGACAGAAAACAACCCGTCCTCACGAACAACCCATAAAACCATCTGTTGCGACTGACTCTAATCGCCCTATACACTGAAAGCTAAATTGCGTTGAGCTTCTTCATATTGTTTCTGTTCTAAATAATTTTCTATTCGAGTTGCTATATACCCAATATATTTTTTTTCAATTTCAAAACCAATGACATAACGTTTGTTTCTGAGAGCCACTTCAGCGGTGCTTCCTGAACCCATAAACGGATCAAGAATAATGTTATTTTCATTACTACATCCCTTCACAATTCTATCAATAACGTCAATTGGAAATTGAGCGGGATGTGTTGTTCTTTCTATTGAACTCCGATTTTTCCCAGAAGTCACTTTTGGAAATTGCCAGACATCCGTTGGATTTTTTCCCAATGGATTACATTTGAGTTTGCCGTTTTTCTGTTGGTTTGGGTACTTTACATTTGGATCCCGTATCTTATCTAAGTGAAATATATAGTTGTTAGGATCTTTGACATACCAAAGAAACTTTTCATTTCGTGGCGAAAACTTATGCTGACAAGCCACACCGGCACCATAATTCCAAACAACTTCCTGTATTAAGTAGAAGGGGGAGCGATCCCAAAGCAAATAAGGGATAGGTATTGCTTTTGCCTTACCCGGTATTTCAAGATAGCCAAGATTTAACCAAAAAGCACCAGAAGAATTGCTTAAGCGATAAATTTCGTTAATCCAAGTTTCACACCAATCAAGATACTGATCAAGTTGACGTACCTTTTCATATTCTTTACCAATGTTGTAAGGGGGAGAAGTAATAGTCAAGTCAATACTCTGGCTTGGCAACATAGACATGAATTCAATACAATCGCCATGATAAATAGCAATATTTGATGTTTCATAAGCCGGTGTACCAAGTCTTGTTTTAATTTGGTCAAAAAAAATATTTGTTTTCATGTTTTTTATGCTATCCATATTATAAATGCGAGTCAAATACTAATCCTCCTCAAACTATTCCAAACTCGCAGACTGGGCAAGAACTACAAGGATTGTCTATAAAAAAGGATTATAAGTAAGTACAACGAATTACGGTTAAGTACAACGAATTACGGTTAAGTACAACGAATTACGCGGATAAACGAATTGATTCGTCAGTTTATTTTATCGTCAGTTTATTTAGGTTTCAAGGTACCATAGCTCATTCAACTGTGTACAATCACTATTTAATACAATTCACTCAAAAACACGCAAAGAATCAATTCGTTTATCGGCCCGTAATTCGTTGTACTACAGCCAACAGCATCAGCCGTTGTCTAAAAGCTTAAGTACGTATCAGGGCACTGAGTTAGTAATAAGTTTTAACCTACCCGCGCTTTTAGCCATGAGCGGTTCCTCTGCACATCGATCTACTGTCCCCTAAAGGGGACTACCCAATAGTTAGTTGGATTTTTAGTGCCCTTTAGGGTACTTGAGCTTTTAGACAATGTTGGCTGAAGTCTAGTACAACGAATTACGCGGATAAACGAATTTATTATCTCTTTGACACCAAACAACCACTTAAACGAACAACCCATAAAACCATTTATTTGGATCAACTAACTCTAATCGCCCTAAAAAACAATCCGTTTAATCCTAAAAGAAGTTGTACTAGATATAGATATAACGATAAACAGACAGAAGGGCGAGTCGATATCAAAACACCCTGATTGATGGAAAGACTTCAATTGGGGGCCATATCGGCAGCCGATTAAGTGTCAGTTTTTCCAAAAAGCTCTAGTACAACGAATTACGCGGATAAACGAATTGATTATCTCTTTGACAGCAAACAACCACTTAAACGAACAAGCCATGAAACCCTCCGTAGCGACTGATTCCCTCTAATCGCCCTAGACACCCTCCGTTTAATCCTGATTCTAACGGATGAAAGTTGATACCTTATCAAAGTGCCAACCCCGTAGGGGTTGAATGTGAATAGCCACAGGTGCAACCTGTGGAAAATGTGCCCCCGACGCGCCAACCCCGTAGGGGTTGAATTTTCGGACTAAACGAATTGATTATCTCTTTGACAGCAAACAACCACTTAAATGAACAAGCCATAAACCCATCAGCAGCGACTGACTCTAATCGCCCTAGAAAACAATCCGTTTAATCCTAAAAGAAGTTGTACTAGATATAGATAAAACGATAAACAGACAGAAGGGCGGGTAGCTATCAAAACACCCGCCCGATTGGGTTTTGGTTTGGGAGAGGGTGGGTTTCGCTTACCTGCCCCCGACGTTCGCTGGGATTGTGAACCTGGGTAAAGGGTTTACCACCATTTTTGAGGGATTAAGGCAGTTTGACTTCACAATCTCCAATGCCCTGACTTTTTTTAATGAACCTTTGGTCAAATGTCAAGAAAATAGATTCTGTTTGACTTTTGGCGAGGTGTAACGCGTCTGGGAAATCTAAACCTTGTTCGGCCCAATCCAGTGCATTATTCATAAGTTGAGGATTTTCAACAAAGACATTGGGTAAGCTCAATAATTGCCGAAAAGCTTGAATAATTTTGTGTTTTTCAAACTGATATGAATACCTTAACACCAATTCTGTTTCGAGCAACACGGTTTCAATCAAGAAAATATCTTCCTGTTGAAATAACGCATAAACCTTTTGGTATTGTTCAGGATCATCTTTGGTGAGCAAGCGAATCAAAATATTGGTATCAACAACCCGCCGTTTTTTCATTTAACAACCCCTCCGCAAGTTCTCTTTCCATGTCTTCCAACGTTTTAGGTTGGCCTTGATAAGCAAGACAACCGGCCACTTCATCAAGTGTGACAGTTGGAAATGGTGAATTGGTTTTTAGATGCTGCGTCTGGGCCGGCATTTCTAAAAAGGTAATCAGTATTTTTTGTGACTTCTCAATTTGGACGGGTTCTGACCAAGCAATCTGTCCAAATCGATTAATGGTTGCTTCTATTGTTAACATGTTGTTCTCCTTAATTCATCAAGAACTACAAGGATTGTCTATAAAAAATGATTAAAATCAAAACCCGTCACTACAAGGATTGTCTATAAAAAAGGATTAAGAGCCAGACATAACGAAAATTTAATCTAATCCGTATCGATTATACAATTCCTGTAGTTATCATTCTTCAAACCACTTTAAATGTCCGAATAACTATTCATTGATTTCGGAGATGAGTTGTACTAGTCATAAGTTTGTAGTAGGCGCTTTAGCGCCTAAGTTAGTAGTAGGCGCTTTAGCGCCTAAGCTTGTAGTAGGCGCTTTAGCGCCTAAGCTTGTAGTAGGCGCTTTAGCGACTACAAACAGTACTAAGGGAGTTGTGGCTAAATACCCACACAAAAAACTTGTTTTCTCTATGGGTATATTATTGGAACGCTCCTCCCCTAGACACAATCCGTTTAATTCGCGATACTTAGTTCTGAACGAAGCGAGATCATCTATCCGTTGTACTAGAGAGATATAAACCGATAAACAGACAGAAGGGCGAGTCGATATCAAAACACCCTGATTGATGGAAAGACTTCAATTGGGGGCCATATCGGCAGCCGATTAAGTGTCAGTTTTTCCAAAAAGCTCTAGTACAACGAATTACGCGGATAAACGAATTGATTATCTCTTTGACACCAAACAACCACTGTTCACAAAGAACCCATAAAACCCTTTATTTGGATCAACTAACTCTAATCGCCCTAGACACCCTCCGTTTAATCCGCGAAACGCCGTAACGAACGAAGCGAGAACATCCGTTGTACTAGAGAGATATATAACGATAAACAGACAGAACGGGCGGGTAGTTATCAAAACACCCGCCCAGTTGAGCTTTGGTTTGGGAGAGGGTGGGTGCAGCAAAGCGCTACCCGACGCTAACTACGCCCAAATAATAGGAACATCATAATGTTTAAATTGGGCATCTATGTAATAATTGACAAACCTTCTACTTGTGCTTGTGCAATCAGCATTCGGTCAAAGGGATCGTCGTGGTGTCGTGGTAAATTTCCTGCTACCAGTCCATGTTGCACGGTGATAGGAAGTTCCCTAAATCTTCCATACTCAATCGCTATTAATATTTCTTCCTGATCAAATTCAAGCCGACCCAGTGCCCGTTTGATTGAAGCTTCCCATAAACTGACCGAACTCACATAAATTTCGTTATATGGATTAGCAATTAGGTTTTTGATTTCAGGACGCAAACGAGGACTCTCGCAGAGCCACCATAATAAAATATGGGTATCAATAAGGAATAATTTCATGCTTGTTCTCCGCGAAAAGCGGACGCAATAGAGTCCGGTAACGGCGCGTCAAAATCATCGGCTATTTTGAGACGGCCCGCCAAGGCACCTGGCCGCCTGGGTTGTTCAAATGGCTGCTTGGGTGCAATGGGTGCCACTGTCGAGAGGTTTTCCAGAGGGACTTTTGGAATCACAACCACTTTAACAACCGTATTGTCAGCAAAAGGGATGTTGTTGAGTTGTAATTGTCCCTGTTGAACGCGACTTTCTATTGTAAATTGACGCATTTTATGATTCTCTTATGATGTTGAATACAACCGAATCGAGTACAACAGAATCGAGACAGAGAGGTATGGAACCGATTAAGTGTTAGTTTCTCTACAAAAGTCTAGTACAACGGATGATCTCGCTTGCGGAAGTTACTGCGTTTCGCGGACTAAACAGATTGATTATCTCTTTGACAGCAAACAACCACTTAAACGAACAAGCCATAAAACCATTTATTTGGATCAACTAACTATAATCGCCCTAAAAAACAATCCGTTTAATCCTAAAAGAAGTTGTACTAGATATAAATATAACGATAAACAGACAGAGTCTGTGAGTATATATCAAAACAGCCTGATGAAAAGACGTCAATTGGGGGCCATATCGGCAACCGATTAAGTGTCAGTTTTTCAAAAAAACTCTAGTACAACGAATATTGCTACTAAACGAATTGATTATCTCTTTGACACCAAACAACCACTTAAACGAACAAGCCATGAAACCATTTATTTGGAGCAACTGACTCTAATCGCCCTAGAAAACAATCCGTTTAATCCGCACGCAAATCCGTTGTACTTAGGACTTACGCCTTGACAGATGACCCATTTCATGAACCATTTTAAATACAAGGCATTACAAATTTGGGATGAGTCGTTTTCGGTCAATTTTGACAGGTTTAATCGTTGGTAACATTTTCATAACCTTATGATATTTATCATGAAAACAAAAAATAGCGTTTGTCAAGGCGTAAGTCCTAGTACTTACTATAGAGAGATAAAACGATAAACAGAAGGCGGGTAGCTATCAAAACACCCGCCCGATTGGGATGAGGTGGGTTTGCTAAGGTGATCCTGTCCCTTCAACTACTTTGAGTCTTCTTGGTGCCGGTGCGCCGCGCAGCAGTCCTTCTGTGCTTAAATCTTCATCAATGTCCGGCCAATGAATACCGTAACCTGCCTCACAAATCTCCCAAGTTTGCCGTTGCTCTAAAGTGGCGTTAAAGAGTTTAGGATACCATGCTAACGGAACAGAAATCCCTCGTCCATCCATCAGATCAACCATCAATTTATCTTCCGTAAAATAAACGTCTTGTACTCGTTCATCCGCGTTAAGAGCCAAAATACCCATACCAAGCCTCCAGTAATGTGTTTTGATGTTCAATAACCAATAAATTCAATCTATTCAACTCTTTAGCTTTAAAACCCAGATTGCTCGCCAGCGAAATCGGCTTCAACCAAAATTTGGCCGATAGGTTATCACGATCAATATGAATATGAGGAGGTTCATTTGGTTCGTGACTGTAGAAATAAAAACGATATGGCCCATGTCTTAGAATCGTTGGCATTATTGTAATCCTTGAAACTGAGTCGTTATTAGGACTTACGCACTAATTAACTTGATTTAAAAACTTTTAAACTAGAGGCTGTAGCCTTATAAAGGTAACTGATTGAATAGTCAATCAATTTATTTTGTCAATGCGTAAATCCTAGTTATGTAGGATAGAGTTTTTGCTGGGTAGTACATTTGAGTCGTTCCAAAGCTCAAAGTTGGAACGCATTGCGCGAAGCGTGCCGTAATAACGTGGAAACGAGAGCCACTCTGCATCGCCTGTAGCAGAATAGATAAAACGATAAACAGACTAAGCGGGCGAGTAGATATAAAAAAACCTGATGGAAAGACTTCAATTGGGGGCCATATCGGCAGCCGATTAAGTGTCAGTTTTTCAAAAAAACTCTAGTACAACGAATTACGCGGATAAACGAATTGATTATCGGAAAGACTTCAATTGGGGGCCATATCGGGAACCGATTAAGTGTCAGTTTTTCAAAAAAACTCTAGTACAACGAATTACGCGGATAAACGAATTGATTATCTCTTTGACAGCAAACAACCACTTAAACGAACAATCCATGAAACCATCTATAGCGACTGACTATAATCGCCCTAGACACCCTCCGTTTAATCCTGATTCTAACGGATGAAAGTTGATACCTTATCAAAGTGCCAACCCCGTAGGGGTTGAATGTGAATAGCCACAGGTGCAACCTGTGGAAAATGTGCCCCCGACGCGCCAACCCCGTAGGGGTTGAATTTTCGGACTAAACGAATTGATTATCTCTTTGACACCAAACAACCACTGTTCACAAACAACCCATAAAACCATCTATCGCGACTGACTCTAATCGCCCTAGACACCCTCCGTTTAATCCTGATTCTAACGGATGAAAGTTGATACCTTATCAAAGTGCCAACCCCGTAGGGGTTGAATGTGAATAGCCACAGGTGCAACCTGTGGAAAATGTGCCC
>Ga0190343_1000021_pt1 | contig 88536 bp, 65 predicted proteins | sample 48721312_MG_FD_161664 | JGI IMG/M metagenome (GOLD analysis project Ga0190343, IMG submission 161664) | Hydrothermal vent microbial mat bacterial communities from Southern Trench, Guaymas Basin, Mexico - 4872-13-1-2_MG | ecosystem: Environmental > Aquatic > Marine > Hydrothermal vents >... | reverse complement strand
ACATTTCGCGGTACAATTCGTTTATCCGCGTAATTAGTTGTACTACAATTCGTTCATCCGCATAACAAGCGTTCCGCCACAACATTTCGCGGTACAATTCGTTTATCCGCGTAATTAGTTGTACTACAATTCGTTCATCCGCATAACAAGCGTTCCGCCACAACATTTCGCGGTACAATTCGTTTATCCGCGTAATTAGTTGTACTACAATTCGTTTATCCGCGTAATAGGCGTTCCGCCACGACATTTCGCGGTACAATTCGTTTATCCGCGTAATTAGTTGTACTATAATTCGTTTATCCACGTAACAAGCATTCCGCCACGACATTTCGCGGTACATTTTTCATTCGCATTACCACTGATCCAACAAAGCAGTAGCAATTTCTCGTCCAAGCAACGGAGGTACGGCATTGCCAATTTGCTTAACAATTTGGCTCCGATTACCGATAAAAATATAGTCATCGTCAAACCCTTGCAATCGCGCGCCTTCTCTTGGCGTTAATGCTCTATCTTGATAGGGATGGATACATTTATTGGAAGCGGGATGAACAAAGTTGACGGTTAATGTGACTGAAGGTTCATTAGGTTCTATTCGACTATAAGAGGTGCTAAAACCACTAGATACCATACCAGGTGGCAAAGCAGCAATATTTGAACCAGCATGTTTAATGATTTTCAGCATTTTCGGTGAATGGGCGGTACTTTTATGAAGTGTTAGCTTTTGAGTGTTTTTGCGTCGCGCCCATTCAAAAGGTGTTGGCGAAATATCAGTTCTATAATATTCTGCACTATCACCAGATTTTAGGTTTGGCAGATCATGAATCGCATCCATGACGCTAATGGCGCGGGGAAGTTTGTTATCCATTAAGGGATAGGTACGAATGAGTTTTGGATGATTTAAAGGTGCCATACTTCGCCCTTCAAAAAAATGCGTCGGTTGTGGAAAAACAATTGAAGATAATCCCCGTCGTCCAATCATAATGACTCTTTCGCGTTTTTGTGGTAATCCATAATTAACGGCATTCATGATTCGCCAATCCGTTTTATAACCTAAAGTTTCAAAAGTGTCTATCATCTGTTGAAGCGTTTTTCCCTGCTGATGTGTTATTAAGCCCACCACATTTTCTAACACAAAAAATGGCGGTTGATAAAATTGCACCAAAAAAGCGAATGATTCAAAAAGTGTATTTCTTGGATCATCAAAACTTAAACTTCTAAATGGACGTATTGAAGAAAAACCTTGGCACGGTGGGCTGCCGATGACAACATCAACCTCACCGGGCGCAAGTTCAGTGATTTCTGAAAAAGTGTCGGGTGAGCATTTTCTAATATCAGCTTCAATCACACGGGCAAACGGATGATTAGCTTTAAACGTCTTGAGTCTATTTCCTAAAACATCTAATCCCGCCTTAACTTTAAATTCACCGTTTGCCTCAAAACCGGCTGAAAACCCACCCGTGCCACAAAAAATATCTATAATATTCATAGTATTAACAAAGTAAGTTCGTCAAAACAGCGTAAACCATGCGATAAGTACTGAAACAAAAATAAACAGGTATTTTCATTGAATATCCCCCTTTAACTTCGGTGTTTTATGAATTCAAAATACTGAAAACATCTGTTTCAGTACTTACAAACGCAAGGCGCTAAAGCGCCTACTACAAACGCAAGGCGCTAAAGCGCCTACTACAAACGCAAGGCGCTAAAGCACCTACTACAAACTTAGGAATTCAAAATACCTGAAAACTTGTGCTTCAGTACTTACCACGAACATAAAATGCTTGGCTTTATAATTTTCCATTCTTAAATAATTGAAAAGCTTTCACAACAACTTTCCGTTGTTTAGTGGTTAATGGTTTTAAAAAGAACAATTTAAACTTTTTAAACATGAACCAACCTAATCGAGAATAACTCTGTTCAGGTGATTGGAGTTTTAGCATGTCAAAAAATAAGCACTTTAAAGAATAATGCAAGGTTTCCTTATTGATGACACCTTCTATAAAATCATATGCTAATTGTCTTATTTTACTTAGAAAGTCATCTACTATTATTTTGCGTGCTAACACTAAATCAAATCGGTTTAAATTGCAGATTTCTTCTGTTTCTTTTCCCCTTTCAGTGAGTGCTTTAATTTTGCCATTCGGCAAAAACACAAAATGCAATTCAGGCTCATCAACTTCAGGATTTAGTAACAAAGGTTTTTCAGCCAACAAGCTTGGTGAATCTGCTCGGCATGAATCTTTATCCAATTCGCCATGATTATCTAACGGTGGTTTTGTCACTCGAATGCCAGTCACTTCAAGTGGAAAAGCGTTATATTTTGCTCGGTTACATTTTTCACAAGCTGGAATAAGATTGCTCCATTCATATCCTAACCAATAATAACCCGTGTGCGTATTATCCTCTTTTATTTTGTCTTTGGGGCGATAATGATCAACTCTCAACACACTGCCAGTGACTTTGGTTTCACAATAAGCACATTTTCCAAAGTATAACTGTTCCAAATCCCGACGAACTTTATCGGGGTGCCCATAATAATATTGACTGAAACTGTGCTGATTTTTTTCCTGTAAAGCCTGTTGAATTTTGTTCTGACAACCCTCACTTTGCAAAATGTCGGAAGGATTGTCAAACTCTTTGTTGACACTTCTCATTTGGCGTCAGTCTCAAATAAGTCGTCAGGAAAATCTCTATCACTGGCTTCAAAGGCTGCAAGCCGTGCTTTGATTTCATCGTTTAACTGTACTTCATCATACGTCTCTTCAGTTCTCACTTCTGAGATATTCTCATTGTTTTCCTGTTTGAGGTCTTCACCGTCTAAATCAAAAATAGGCGAAGTCAACAGAGAATTGGGCAACAAATTTTTAATCTCTATATTAATTCTCTCTAATTGAATGCCCGCCGCTTGATTTCGGTTCACTTTCAGAAAAACCGAGTTTTTCGGTGCGCCTAAAAAAGGAATGAGGCTATGTGTCGAGACAATAAATTGTACTTGAGGAAAAATCTCAGACAGTAAAATAGGCAATTTGCGCTGCCATTTTGGATGAAAATGTAAATCCAATTCATCAATCAAGACAATACCACTTAACCCTTTAGGTTCAATGACTTGTGGTTGTTGTTCATAAAAACGAATCAACATATCACCAATCATAGCAATAAGACTTCTATAGCCAGACGCTAACTTCTCAAAAGTGATTGGCTCATAAACGTTATCACTGTTCTCGCTTTCTCGTTCAATATAAACCACTTCACTATTATTTTTAATCTGTATATCAGCCAGAGAAGGCATCAGTTTCAATAAAGTGGCTTTGACAATCTCATATTTAGGATTTTTGGTGAGGTACCATAGCAACAGTTCATATTCAATATTTAACAAAATCCCATCGACATTAAATAAACCATAAGTTGTGGTTAATTTTTCGGACATTTTATTTTGGGCGTGTTGGTTTTGAATTTCCAGCCGTGAAGGCCCATAAGCCACAAAATGGGTAAATTGCGGTTTGCCCAATTGCGTGATTTGATTTACGCCATTATTTTTCAATTCAATGGCTATTTGACACGCTTCTTCGGTCAAAATTCTCTTTTTATCTTGCTTGCCAAATAAGCCAATGGCAATCGCTTGTAACACAGACGTTTTACCAAAGCTGTTTTCACCCGTCAGAAAAATCCATTGTGCATCTACTGGGATTGCAGTCAGACGGGTTTTAATAATGCCTTGATAATTTTCTATATGAATTTGCTTAATGGCACAAGGCAAACTGGTTTGGTAAGTGTCATCAAAAAAAACCTCTTTGGATGCGTCTATCAGTAAACGAGGAAACGGTATAGTAAAACAAGTGGTTACCACCGGGTTAAAGGTGGCGCGTTCATTTAACGAATCATTTGAAGACATAGTTGACATAAATGTTGAATAAAATTGATTGTAACATACTGTGGATTAAACGAATCATATGTTAGGTTGCGTGTTGTTAATGCGAATTAAGAATGAAAAATGAAAAATGTATAATGAACAAAGACTTATAAAATCACGTTCAATGAAAATGTTTTTATAAGTTATTGATTTTATAAGATTCAATTTAACCCTTAATTAATTCGTTTATCCGCGTAATTCGCTGTACTTAATTCGTTTATCCGCGTAATTCGTTGTACTTAATTCGTTTATCCGCGTAATTCGTTGTACTTACTAAAATTTTTTTTATAAGTCATTGATTTTTTTAATTTCGACCGAAGGTTGTCATTTCGTGTATATCCCAGTTGTCTTTTTAGAATAATATCAAGGGCCATCAATCAAATCAACAAACTTTGCTCCGCAAAAACGGGAGCAAAGTTTATCAATTCGACAACCTGGCCCCCAAACCAAAAGGTTTTAGACACCTTCGCATGTAAGCCATTAAGAAATTTAAGCTTTGGAGTCCAGTGCCAAAGCTGAAGCATAGACTTATCTATTAAAGCCTGGGGCATCGCCCCAGGTTTCAATGGATTTTTCAACCCTTAATTCGCATAGCCAGCTTATTTCCGGTTGAGCGTCAAGAAATTGGATAGCCGCGGTAAAATGAGTATAATTTCACACATTCATGTTTCACTATTCTACAAAGAGCACAGCTCAAGGCCGTATTTTGCTTGACATCTTTGACAAGCAAGCATAGTAGAATGAACATTCTTTCGGGCGCATACCTTAACGCGATGAAAAAATTTTATAGATGAAAGTTAAAAAGATAAAAGTTAATAACTTCAAATCTTTAGTTGATTTTGAGTGTCCTTTAGATAAGTTCAATTGTTTAGTTGGACTTAATGGTTCAGGGAAATCAACAGTATTACAAGCCTTTGATTTTTTGTCTCAACAAGTTAGAGGTGATATAAAAGGATGGTTAGAAAAACGGCAGTGGAAACCCTCTGAGATTCATTCAAAATTGACTTCTAAACAGAACATTAATTTTGAAGTTTTATTGTTACATGCTAACCGTTTTGAGGTAAATTGGACGGCCAGCTTTAATTGTCGTACACTGCGTTGTACTTCTGAGCTTATACATTGGAACCAAAATTTGATCTTTGAAGTCAAAAACGGAGAATACCGTATTCAGGCTTTGAATGAGCAAAAGTCAAGAGAACCCATTAACTTTGATTATCAAGGATCATTAATTTCACAGATTAAGGAATCTCAATTAACGCCAGAAATACTGGAATTTAAAAGATTCTTTGAGGGTTTACTCACGCTAGACCTTTTAGAACCTGAATTCCTAAAAAAACCGACTCGACGTGCCAGTAAAAGTTTAGGTTTAGGCGGAGAGGGACTGTCTGCATTTTTGCATAACTTAGAGGAAAAAGAGCGAGATTTTATTCAAGACAAAATCTCTATTTGTTATCCAAATCTTAAGCAGTTTAATGTCTCACAAATGCGTTCTGGTTTGAAAAAATTGTTCATTCAAGAACAATTCAAGGAAACGACTTTAGAGATAGAATCGCGGCATATCGCTGATGGTTTTCTTCGTTTGCTTGCGGTTTTTGCTCAATTATCATTGGCACCAAGTTTTTTGTTACTTGATGAAATAGAAAATGGGATTAATCCCGAGTTAATTGAGTTCCTGATGGACACCTTAGTTGAAGCTCGCCCACAAGTGCTTATTACGACTCATAGCCCAATGGTTTTAAATTATATTGAAGATGACATTGCAATTAAAGGTGTTGTCTATCTCTATAAGGAACCAAATGGAGCGACACAAGCGGTGCGCTTATTCGATATTCCTTCTCTGCGTGAAAAATTAACCGTTATGGGGCCAGGTGAAGTATATGATGATACCTTGTTATCTCAACTGGTTGAAGAAATTACTCTGCTCAAAAATCTGAAACCGTGTAAAGGGTGGTTGTGATGTTCTTGGTGCTAAGTGGCGAAGGCCCATCTGATATAGGCATTCAAGATGATAAAATTGGCCCTATGACTAAGCTGATTGATCTGTGGATCATTCGGCGTAGTGGTTATTCCTTAATTGAATGCGAACAGTACACGATTTTCAGAAAAGAGCAATTAGCAAAACAAGCAAAAACTTTAAAATCATATTCAGGGAAAAAGCAGAAGAAGGAAACCGGTTATTTCTTTAAAAATGCGAGAGCTTTAGCTTTATTAGCTAAGGAAGAAAGTAGTCAACGCAATGATATCACGGTAATTCCGGTATTGTTCAGAGATGCGGATGGTACGGCGAGTTCTGGTAGAGGAGAATGGCAAAAAAAGTGGCAATCTATGTTGGATGGTTTTGAAATGCTAAATGGTGTTCCTATGATTCAAAAACAAAAGTCTGAAGCGTGGATTTTGTGTGCTTTGCGAGAAAAGTACCAAAATTGTAATCAACTTGAATACGAATCAGGTAATGATAATTCTCCGAACTCCTTGAAAAAACAGTTAGCAAAACATCTTGGTGAAGACGCAACAAGAGAATTAATCAATAAAAAAATAGACGAAGGACAAATAGATATTGATATGATCGTAGATATGCCTAGTTTAACTCAGTTTAAAGAGCAATTAGACAAGGTGTTGGATAATTTAAAGTTACCAAAAGCTTTCTCATGACATGCGCCGGCAAGCGTACGTTTACTAAACTTGAAGCGGCAACGCGTCGCATCCACTCTTCAAAATCGTTGAGACTGAAAATCGCGCTTCGCGAAATCGGCAAAAAGTGATTAGGTTAATTTCAAATGAACTGCAATCCGTTCCCATAAATTTTGTAGATCAATTGGCAGAGTGACATATTCTAGCCCGACGAATTTTTGCCGAAAGTCTTCGTCTTCCATTAACGCCGTTGAACACATAAATATAACCGGAATTTCTTGAGTTTCCTCTTGTGATTTAAGAACTTTATAAGCTTCTAATCCGTCCATTTCTGGCATGAAAACATCGTTTAAGAAATCCCTTTTTATCTTATATACAATCCTTGTTGAAGTTTGTAGTAGGCGCTTCAGCGCCTAAGTTTGTAGTAGGCGCTTTAGCGACTTAATCTTTATGTGAGTTGTGGCTAAATATAGCATTTCCCGATTGAGTGAAGTACAACAAATTAATCACATAATTATCCAACCCCGATAGGGGTTGAATTTGAATAGCCCCAGGTGAAACCTGGGGTATGCGGAAAAATGCGTCAACCCTGAAGGGGTTGAATGTAAATAGGGGTTTTGTATTTAACCAAATCGGGAAATGCTATAAAACACCCACACACTCAAAAAAAAAACTTTTTTTCTCTATGGATTATTTTCACGCTCCTCCCTTATTGCCAAATTCAAGTAATTATTGCTGCCACCATTCTTTCAACCAAAGCCACAATTGCGTACCCCCAACCACAACCGTAAAGATGAAACCCACGATACCTGCGATAACCGGCAACTGAAACGCAAACAGCAACCCAATCAGCCCAATAAGCACAAAAACCAAAGACAATAATCGCAATTTTTGTGTTTTTTGTTGTTTTGCCAAAGGTTTCCAGCGATAACCGGGAATGGGTAGTCCATCTAGCAGTTTACGGAGGGATTCATAAGCCTCTCCGCGTACATCATCATCATTATCATGTAAGCTACGATTGAGGGCAATTAATACCGGTTGTAATTGCGCTTCAGCTTCAATTTTCAGTTGTCCTAAACTTTTTACGGCTGCGATTCGCACAAAATATTCTTTATCCTGCAACGCCAACAGCAGTGCATCAATCACTTTTGGGCTTGTCTCGCCCAAATCCCCTAAACTGTAAGCAGCAGCGCGTCGCATATCTTCATCTTTATCCAGCAACGCCAACAACAGTGCGTCAATCACTTTTGGGCTTGTCTCGCCCAACTGCCCTAAACTGTTTGCGGCTGCGCGTCGCATATCTTCATCTTTATCCAGCAACGCCAACAACAGTGCGTCAATCACTTTTGGGCTTGTCTCGCCCAACTGCCCTAAACTTTCAGCAGCAGCGCGTCGCACCTCTTCATCTTTATCCTGCAACGCCAACAACAATGCATCAATCACTTTTGGGCTTGTCTCGCCCAACTGCCCTAAACTTTCAGCAGCAGCGCGTCGCACCTCTTCATCTTTATCCTGCAACGCCAACAACAATGCATCAATCACTTTTGGGCTTCTCTCGCCCAACTGCCCTAAACTTTCTGCGGCAGCGCCTTGCATCCAAGGTTTGTTATCTTGCAACGCCAACAACAGTGCATCAATCACTTTTGGGCTTGTCTCGCCCAATTGCCCTAAACTTCCTGCGGCAGCGAATCGCACTTCTTCATATTTATCCAGCAACGCCAACAACAGTGCATCAATCACTTTTGGGTTTGTCTCGCCCAACTGCCCTAAACTTTCTGCGGCAGCGCGTTGCACCCAAAATTTGTTATCTTGCAACGCCAACAGCAGTGCGTCAATCACTTTTGGGCTTGTCTCGCCCAACTGTCCTAGATTTTTAGCAGCAAAGCATCGCACATATTCATCTTCATCCTGCAACGCTAACAGCAGTGCATCAATCACTTTAGGGCTTGTCTCGCCCAACTGCCCTAAACTGTTTGCGGCTGCGCGTCGCATATCTTCATCTTTATCCTGCAACGCTAACAGCAGTGCATCAATCACTTTTGGGCTTGTCTTGCCCAACTGCCCTAAACTTGAAGCGACAGTATATCGTATATATCCATCTTGATTCTGCAACGCCAACAGCAGCGCGTCAATCACTTTTGGGCTTGTCTCGCCCAACTGCCCTAAACTTGAAGCGGCAGCGCCTTGCACATCTTCATCCTGCAACGCCAACAGCAGTGCATCAATCACTTTTGGGCTTGTCTCGCCCAATTGCCCTAAACTGTTTGCGGCTGCGCGTCGCATATCTTCATCTTTATCCTGCAACGCTAACAGCAGTGCATCAATCACTTTTGGGCTTGTCTTGCCCAACTGCCCTAAACTTGAAGCGACAGTATATCGTATATATCCATCTTGATTCTGCAACGCCAACAGCAGCGCGTCAATCACTTTTGGGCTTGTCTCGCCCAACTGCCCTAAACTTGAAGCAGCAGCGCGTCGCACATACCATTCTTCATCCTGCAACGCCAACAGCAGTGCGTCAATCACTTTTGAGCTTGTTTTGCCCAACTGCCCTAAACTTTTAGCGGCTGCGCTTCGCATCCACATTTTTTTATTCTGCAACACCAACAGCAGTGCGTCAATCACTTTTGGGCTTGTCTCGCCCAATTGCCCTAAACTTTCTGCGGCAACGCGTCGCACATATTTATCTTGATCCTGTAACGCCTTTATGAAAATAGCAATGACAGTCTCACGAGGTAAAGCTTGTTGCTTAAGGATTGTTAAGAGAAAGGATAATTGTGCCTCATAAAAGGGATTATTGATCCATTTTGAAACACGTTGTTCAGCGAATTGAGAAAATGTGGTGGTTAAGGTTCGCGTTTTGGCTGAAATAGCACAATCCGCATAACCTTGCGCGGCTAATTCAAATTCTCGCATTAAATGCCATGCCAATCGTTTTTGCCATTGGAAACGAGGGAGCCACTTGCCCAAGTTTAACAAGAATAACCACTGGTTTGTCGGCGGCAATAACCAACGACTCGGTGCTTTATAAACATTTAGGATCGTCAGCAGCAAACGTTCCGCTTTTTCAGCATCACCACCACCGCAGGAACCTAAATGTCCAATCACCAATAAATGCACCTCTCGCCACCACGCTTGATGCAAATGTGCCATCACCCTGTCAATATAAATCGGATCAGGTAGGGCAGCAATATGGCGAGCGGCAAGGTATTCTTGAAAAGTACGGTGGGTGAATTCTAATGTGCCATCACCACGCCCTTGTAATAAACCACTGCGATCCCGAATCGCTTTGATAAAATCACGGGCTTCTTGTTCAATTGGTTTATTGCTAGACGCTAAGCCACTCTTTTTCCTCAACCGTTCTAAGGCGTGAGCCAGTTGTTTAACGACAGCCTCTTCTGGCATGGCTAATTGTTCGTGGTGTTCATGAAACCAATACGCCACCGGCATCAACAATTCTAATTTAGTCTGCCAATCAAAACCGCCAATTAAACCCGATTCTTTAATAAGCTTATTGCGTTCCCAAGTATCTAATAAAGCTTCGCAGCATTTGAAGTACAATTCCACTCGGCGATTAGGTAAGACGCGATTATTGCGATAAATAATCGCGATGATGGTACACAACAATGGATTTTGAGCAATTTCAGTCACGCGCTGATTGGCTTGGATAGCACTGATCAAGGCATGGGCTTCGTCTTGATAGTCAAACTCATAAGCGGTTTCATACCAATGTCGGATAAACTCGGCAACCTCATCGACTGTAAACGCTTGTATTTCAGTGCGTTGAAATTGGGCACTCAGAGACACATCCCGAAAACCATGCGGGCGTGTCGTTAACAAACAACGAACCTTGGCAAACGTTTGGTTTTGGACAAAGGCGGCTAAGGCTTCCAAAAAACGTTGCCGAACATTTTGAGTGGCGATTTCATCCAAGCCATCAATTAATAACAGACAAGGCTTGTGAGCCAACGTCTCAGACATCCATTGTTCAGAAACGCCCTCAAACTGTTTGTCCTTACCAACATAACTGGTAATCACTTCAGCGAGATCAAAAGTAGCCGGATCATCTATCAGCTCTTTAAAGCGCGGATAAAAACGCCGCAACTCGATGACTATCGGTATAGCGGCTTCGGTAAAATAGGCCCCTAACCGATCCGGCTCAGCTTGTTGTTGATTCGCAAAAATCACGGCTAACCAACGTAATAATGTGGTTTTACCACTGCCGGGCGCACCAGTAATGAGTAAACGTGGGTATTTTTGTAAGGCGCTGGCAAGGGCAATAGGCTCGGGAGAACGTTCTGCCAACTGTTCACGTTCCCATTGGTGGCGCAGAAAGTCTTCGTCTTCCAAAGCTGAAGCTTTGGACTTCAGTGCCAAAGCTGAAGCTTTGGAGTCCTCCAATGCCAAAGCAGAAACTTTGGACTCCAATGCCAAAGCAGAAACTTTGGACTCCAGTGTTAATTTGATAAAGATTTTATCTAATGGAATGTCGTTCAAACGCGGATCACGTTCAGGCAATCCCGTCAACGGGATGCGGTTATAAATTTTTACCACTTGTTGGCGATAGATTTGTTCGATGTGAGTCATTTTTCAGTTCTCTAAAATGGGTAATGGGTAATCGAATTATCAATAACTACAAGGATTGTATATAAGAAAGGATTTATAAGAAAATATTTTATCATTCCCACGCGGAGTGCTCATCCTTAGACATAAGTTTTTAAATACTTGATTTTATTGATTTTAAAGGGTAGGGCCCACGTAAGAGATTCATTAAAAATCAATGCTTTTTTATCCGTTTATTTCGAGTATCCGTTGTACTGATCAGGAATGCACCCGGTATCCAATAGACTTATGTATAACAATGAGCGCCGAATGTGGAAACAATCCGTTTTTATAAATCTAAGAAAGGATTTCCTCATTCCCACGCCGAGTGTGGAAGCAATCCGTTTTTAGAAATCCCTTCTTATACACAATCCTTGTTGGTTTTAGAAATCCCTTCTTATACACAATCCTTGTTGGTTTTAGAAATCCTTTCTTATATACAATCCTTGTTGGTTTTAGAAATCCCTTCTTATACACAATCCTTGTTGGTTTTAGAAATCCCTTCTTATACACAATCCTTGTTGGTTTTAGAAATCCCTTCTTATATACAATCCTTGTAGTTATTGCCAAATTTTTTGTAGGTATTTTGTTGCTTAACTTAATGGCATAGTCCTCTCGTCGGGATCGTCGGGATCGTCGGGTGGTTCATCGGGTTCGTCGGATTCGTCGGGTTCGTCGGATTCGTCGGATTCGTCAGGACTCGACATGAGAGCTTTGAGTTAAATAACAAACGCGCAAATTGTGCCAGTGCTAAGTAAAGTAATGCCAACGGTAATGCCAACGATAATGCCTGCCATGAGACGGAGCACGCTTAGTCGCGGATGTTAAGTGATTGATTTTTTAAATTTCGACAGAAGGTTGTCATTTCGTGTATATCCCAGTTGTCCTTTTAGAAGTTTTTAATATCAAGGGCCATCAATTAAATCAACTGAATCAATTCGCCAACCTGGCCCCCAAACCAAAAGGTTTTAGACACTGGCATGTAAGCTTTGGAGTCCAGTGCCAGTGCCAAAGCTGAAGCTTTGGACTCCAGTGCCAGTGCAACTGACTCTAATCGCCCTAGATAGCATCCGTTTGTTTAGTCCCCAAATCCGTTGAATAAGATAAATGTACCTTGAAACTGAGTACAACGAATTACGCGGATAAAGGAATTTTTTCGTTCGTGTCATTGACTGAATCGGTTGAATTAAAAGAGTGGTTGTACGCGGTTGAATAAATTTATTGTACCTTGAAACTGAGTACAACGAATTACGCGGATAAACGAATTTTTTCGTTCGTGCCATTAAGTGAATCGGCTGTATTAAAGAATAATTGTACACGGTTGAATAAGATAAAAGATAAGATAAAAATGTACCTTGAAACCTAATCAACCTCAAAATCAATTCGTTTATCCGCGTAATTCGCTGTACTTTTCTGTCGTGTCATTAAGTGAATCGGTTGTATTAAAGAATAATTGTACACGGTTGAATAAGATAAAAGTACCTTGAAACCTAATCAACCTCAATTCGTTTATCCGCGTAATTCGCTGTACTTTTCTGTCGTGCCATTAAGTGAATCGGTTGTATTAAAGAATAATTGTACACGGTTGAATAAGATAAAAGATAAAAGTACCTTGAAACCTAATAAACCTCAAAATCAATTCCTTTATCCGCGTAATTCGCTGTACTTTTCTGTCGTGTCATTAAGTGAATCGGTTGTATTAAAGAATAATTGTACACGGTTGAATAAGATAAAAGATAAGATAAAAATGTACCTTGAAACCTAATCAACCTCAAAATCAATTCGTTTATCCGCGTAATTCGCTGTACTTTTCTGTCGTGCCATTGAGTGAATCGGTTGTATTAAAGAATAATTGTACACGGTTGAATAAGATAAAAGATAAGATAAAAATGTACCTTGAAACCTAATAAACCTCAAAATCAATTCGTTTATCCGCGTAATTCGCTGTACTTTTCTGTCGTGCCATTAAGTGAATCGGTTGTCTTAAAGAATAATTCTACACGGTTGAATAAGATAAAAGATAACATAAAAATGTACCTTGAAACCTAATAAACCTCAAAATCAATTCGTTTATCCGCGTAATTCGCTGTACTTTTCTGTCGTGTCGCACGTATCCCGATCAAAGCCAAGCCATGTAACAGATCATCCTTCTCGGCAGATGATTTGTCCGATTGGTTCAGACGATTGAGGTAAATAGTGCGAAAAACACTGACTAGCCCACCGATAACCCGTTCTGGGAGGGCATCAAAGTCATCCAAAATCAAAATCAAGGGCTTACTGAGGCTACCTTGTTTAAACAACATATAAAAGTCTGCTAACGTGTTGATGGTTTTATTCTCTAAGCCCAAATTTTCCATCAAGTCTTGGGCAATGGCTTGAACCGCACGATTGACATCAGTCACACTACAAAGATGTTGCAACGGGAGGATAACCACATCAAATTGTGTCTCTTGCTGAAGCATGATCCAAGTTTTGCCCGTTTGAGGCGGCGCCCAGACACTAATGTAATGGCCCCCGTTGTCGGGATTATCGCCCAACAAGTGTTGATAAACAAAGTTGACCAATTCTTGGCGAGGAACGTAATAATGGAGTTCCTGATCAATTGGGCCATAAGATGAAAATTTTCGCATGTTGAAAACTCCTATAACAACAAGGATTGTATATAAGAAAGGATTAAAACCAATAACTACAAGGATTCTATATAAGAAAGGATTAAAAAGCCATTTAACGGATTTAAAGATTAACAGGATTAGAATATGAGGGTTAATCCTGTCTATCCCTTAATCGTCTGAATCAGAATTAAAAGAATTTTAGAATTAACCGAATTCAAAATAAAACCCCAAAATCCATTCTGAAAATTCTCGAATTCTGAAAATTCTGATTCAGACATTTTACAATTAACCGAATTCAAAATAAAACCCCAAAATCCATTCTGAAAATTCTCGAATTCTGAAAATTCTGATTCAGACATTTTACAATTAACCGAATTCAAAATAAAACCCCAAAATCCATTCTGAAAATTCTCGAATTCTGAAAATTCTGATTCAGACAATTAACTAGCTATCTTTTAAGATAACTTTCTCCGTCAAATGAATCACATCTTGCTGACGACTGACACAATGCAAATCAGCCAAATCTTTCAAAACCTCATCCAGTTCGTCAGTGCTAAAACTGAACTTCAACTTGTCTTGTTGTACTCGGGCTTGTAATTCTGGCAACGGAATTTCCAACTGCAACTCAGCACCAGATAACTGATGCAATACGAGTAAAACCCAGGCATGTTCCGGTTTCAATTTAACCGTTTTCAAATCAATGGCAAACTGAATTAAGTACAAAGCCGTTTCCACTTTCATCTGCCAATCGTGGATGATAAAATCACTAACTACGGGGAAGTCAAGGGCTTCTCCTAAACTGTTTTGGGCATCTTGAATTAACGGTTTCAAGTTAATCTGCATATTCGGCACCAGTTTAGCAGTTCTCGCGGCAGTAACAACGCCCGCTTGACGCTCAAGCGTCACCGCGTTTGCCTGATCGCTACCATATTCCTCCATAAAATCTTCAATAGCCGCCAGGGACTCAACCGCTCGTCGCCCATCTTTAAAAGCAAACTGTCCAAAGTCATGATAAAGTTCTAATGGAAATAGCATTTTTTCTCTCCAAAAAGTGTAGTAAACTGTATAACAATTCTCCTGCTGTGCAAATCTCTTATACTTTACACTGTCACAATTTGCGCTTGTCATTTCTCGGCTCTGGTAAATCTTATTGGGTGGAAGACGATTTCTCCTTTAGTCGAAATGACAAAAGCTCAAATTATGGCGGTGCTTAGTATCAGTAGTTGAGAATGGCTCCTTCAACGCGAACGCTCGCTGCCGACAAACCGGCCCACTAAACGCGATCAATTATTTTTAGCATCATTCTCAACTACTGAGTATATCTCTTGAGGTACTTGCAAAACGCCAAAATCCTTGCCTCCAATATTGGGGCACTCTTGATATCTTATCGTTAAAGGTGAAAAAATGAGCGAATATCAATATTACGAATTTCAGGCGATTGATAAACCATTAACCGCTGCTGAGCAACGCAAAATCAATGCATTATCGAGTCGAGTTGAACTGACTTCCACCACTGCTAAGTTTGTTTACAGCTACCGTGATTTTCCTGCCAATGCCGAAGAAATTTTAGCACAACACTTTGATGCCATGCTCTACATGGCTAACTGGGGTACGCGACAACTGATGTTTCGATTTCCTCGCTCTGTTATTAAGGTTGAAACACTCACACCTTACTGTGTACTTGACATGATTTCTACCAATGTCACAAAAACCCACATTATTTTGGATATTGATTTTTCCGAAGTAGACGCGGGCAGTTGGATAGAAGGGGAAGGTTGGTTACCTTCTATGGTGTCGTTACGTCGAGACCTATTACGCGGCGATTTACGAGTTCTTTATTTGGCTTGGCTAAAAGCCAGCGTCGAGTATGGTGGAAATGAAGATGAAGACCAACTCGAACCTCCAATTCCTGACAATCTCCAAACTCTCTCAGCGCCACTCAAGAGTTTTGTGGAATTATTTGAAATTGATCCACACTTGATCAAAACCGCTGCAACCGCCAGCAAACCCGCTAAAGAGACTGACACCTTCATGACGGAGCCTGAAAAATGGATAGACAAATTACCGTTAGCAGAACGCAACCAATTTCTGGTGCGACTTGCCAAAGGTGAACCCAATGTCGATATTCAATTACTTAACAGGCTTCGTGAATTAGCTTATCCTCAATTTCCTCAGCCCTCCGTTTCTGCACCTCGTCGTGGTGTGGCTGAGTTAGAAAAATCGGCCCGAGAAGAATTTGAAACGGAACAGGAACGACAACGCCAAGCCGCCGAAGCTGCCAAAATCAAAGAACTTGACGCGTTGAAGCACAAAGCGCCCCAAATATGGAAAGAAATCACCGCGTTGATTGAACGTAAACAATCCAAACCTTATGACGAAGCCGTTACGTTATTAGTTAAACTACGTGAACTTGCCGAATATATGGGCAAACTGGATGAATTCAACACCCGCCTAGACAAACTTCATCAACAATATACACGGCGCCCTGGTTTGTTAAATAGATTGCGTCAGGCAAAACTTATTACTACCTAAAGACTACTGATGAGTAAGTACAACGGATGACGTGGATAAACGGATTTTCGTGTCATTGACTGAATCGGTTGTATTAAAGAATAAATGTACACGGTTGAACAAGATAAATGTACCTTGAAAGTGAGTACAACGGATGACGGGTCGATAAACGGATTTTTTCGTTCGCGTAAGTGAATCGGTTGTCTTAAAAGGGTGTACTAACTAGAATTTACAGAATTTTAGAATTAACAGAATAAAAAGTGTTTTAACCGGATTAACCTGCTTAGAATCCGAAGATTAATCCTGTCCATCCCATAACATAATCCGTTAAATCCTGTTAAAAAAAGATTAATCCTGTCTATCCCTTAATCCGTTAAATCCTGTTCAAACCACTCCAAACTCTCCGACTGTGCAATGCCTTCAAGGATAGCGGTCATAATCGGAAGATGAAAATTTCCGCATCGTTAAAACGCCTATAACTACAAGCTTAATACCGGAAAAAAATTTAAGCGGCACTCATTGTTTTTATGTCATGTCTCAGTAAAATATTTTAGATAAAACTTATCAGTTTACTGACTTTTGTCCGGTGCCGAGATACCCAAGGACAAATCCCTGCTTATACTCAATCCTTGTAGATATTTGGACTCATTTTAACCACTAATTTTGTATGGCTATTGGCACTGGTTTGAGGGCCATAAAACCATTTTTAATATTCAAACTTTGCACCAGACAACTTATCAATTTACTGACTGACTTTTGTCCGGTGCCGAGATACCCAAGGACAAATCCCTGCTTATACTCAATCCTTGTAATTATTTGGACTCATTTTAACCCTTAATTTTGTATGGCTATTGGCACTGGTTTGAGGGCCATAAAACCATTTTTAATATTCAAACTTTGCACCAGACAACTTATCAATTTACTGACTGACTTTTGTCCGGTGCCGAGATACCCAAGGACAAATCCCTGCTTATACTCAATCCTTGTCGTTTTTAATATTCAAACTTTGCACCAGACAATTTATTTAATTCATTGATTATGAAAAATTTATTGAAGTCATTGAGGGTAAAATTGATTTCTCCTTCGCTACCTGCTTTGCGGAGCAAAGCAGAATCCGTTTGTGAACGTAGGAACGAGCACATACCAATATGAGGGTAGCGATTATATTTTAAATGGATTATTGTGCAACAGTTCTGTTGCATTGAATCGGAAAATTTCACCTTGAAACTGAGTACAACGAATTACGCGGATAAACGAATTTTTTCGTTCGTGTTATTAAGTGAATCGGTTGTATTAAAGAATAAATGTACACGGTTGAATAATAAGATAAATGTACCTTGAAACTGAGTACAACGAATTACGCGGATAAACGAATTTTTTCGTTCGTGTTATTAAGTGAATCGGTTGTATTAAAGAATAAATGTACACGGTTGAATAATAAGATAAATGTACCTTGAAACTGAGTACAACGAATTACGCGGATAAACGAATTTTTTCGTTCGTGTTATTAAGTGAATCGGTTGTATTAAAGAATAAATGTACACGGTTGAATAAGATCAAAATACCTTGAAACCTAATAAACCTCAAATAAACCTCAAAATAAATTCGTTTATCCGCGTAATTCGTTGTACTTAATACTCAATTCGTTTATCCGCGTAATTCGTTGTACTCATATCCACGTAATTCGTTGTACTCATATCCGCGTAATTCGTTGTACTCTCTTTTCAATCATTAAATGTTACATTTCAAGTGTAGAATCCTCTCTCATAAAAAAACGTGGTAATTGGAAAAAGGATGTCTGAGCTTGAGTGTATCCTTGCATGACGGTACAGGCATAATCAAAACCGACTTTTTTAACCGCATCACTGATGTGCCGACTATATTGCCCATCAGGATAACAAAAAGAGTTATTTCTTGACGCACCTGTCAATTTTTCCACTAAATGGTAACTTTCTATTAATTCTCTCTGTAATTCAGGTTCCGACAAATAAGTTAATCTTTGATGACTGGCCCCATGCCCACCAATTTCGTGTCCCAGTCCTGCGAGTTGAATAAGCTCGGATTGAGATAAATAGAATTGTTGTGGCGTAGGTATAGTGGCAACTTGTAACGTTTCCGTCAGTTGTTGCAACAGAGCATTGCGTTGATAAAGTGTGGCCTGTTGTAAATATTCCTTCACCGGGCCTTTTACCCACCAAACAAGGTTGTCATCAATATCCACCGGGTTCTGATCCAATAAACCTTCTAAACGAATACCATGACGCTGTTGCGCTCGGTGCAATAACGCATAGTAATGGTCGATAAAGATCAGTGAAGTAGTATGCGCCTCTCCTAGATGACGAGCCACCGGAAATAACGTCAATGGATAATCACTAATATGGTGTTCTAAAACATCTCGATATCCATCATCAAAGGTGATGGCACAAAGTGGGGTTGTTTGGGATGGAACACGGTGTAATAGTGCCATGCCCTGACTTAAAGTGACAAATTTTACCCGCTTTGATAATCGTTGAATTTGAGTATGGAATACTTTTGGTGTGACAGCGGTACCACGAGTAAAATAGCAAGCCGTATCTGGATTCTGCTCACAAACTCGGTGATACATTAGAATGATTAGTTTATTCATAACCAAGGCAATAATGTGAAAATCTTGGGTTGCGGAGAGACTCCTTGCAGATTTACTTTAGCACAAAGACTTAAATCTTGCCGTCGAATCAGGAGAATGGCCGTTTCAGTTGGCCCTGTTGCTCTGTCGCACCAACGGACAATCTTACGTTCATTAATGCGGGTGAATGCGACGATAAAATAGTCCGCCGTCACCAATAAACCGCGACACCAACCACTATGCCCAAAACGATCAAATAATTCTATTTGCATTAAGCGTTTATTGGTAACGCCCGTTGCCTCCACAGCATAAGCCAACAAATAACCATTCGTCGTTGTCAGCCAAAAACATCCTTCTTGAATAAAGCCATCATGAGGATAACCGGGTAAATCATCAATCACGATACGCCAATTCCGTAAGTCTTGAACACAGCGATCACGAAAGCGAGTAACGAGCAACTGTTGCCCAAAGAAACTCAAATGATTAGGGTGAATGCAATCCCTAACACGACGGCGATGAAAAGGAAGCTGGGTTTCAACCGGAGTTTGGTAATAGGCATCGGTTGATGAAACGGGCGCATCGGGGTGCTTAGGTAAAGCGTATTTCCAACCAAGCTGTTGAATTGCCAAGCAATCTTCTTGGCTGTGCGGAGATGTTTCTTGTCGTTTCCGCCCTAACCAAGCCGGAATCAAATCATAGCCTCCCAGATAACAACCATCCATCAGATAACAGTCAATGCGATCTAAGCCAGTATTAACGATATACAAGTGTTCGCCGGCGATGGCGAGATGATGTAAATCATTCATATCGGGGCGATGCAAAATATCGGTGACACACCAAAGGTTTGGATTGACGCGAAACACGGCCGCGTAGCCACACACCAATAAATCCGAAGTGCCAGGCTTGCCTGTCCAAGCGGCGCCAGTAAAACCCTTACCATACACTTGCAAATGAGAAGGTGGCAGATAATCTAGCACAACTTCCCAAGTTTCTTGTAATAAATCAACAAACACCAATTGCCCATATTCCCGGCTAAAATCACCTAACGTGACTAATATTTTCATGATGGCCTCGCCGTTCGTTCGTTCGTTCGTTCGTAGTAGGCGATTTATCGCCTTTAGTGGGCCAGCTCGTTTATCCGCGTTGTTGTACTAAATTCGTTTATCCGCGTAATTCGTTGTACTTAATCTTAATACTCAATTCCTTAATCCGCGTAATTCGTTGTACTTAATCTTAATACTCAATTCCTTAATCCGCGTAATTCGTTGTACTAACTAAATTCCTTAATCCGCGTAATTAGTTGTCATTAAAAAGCGACATGCGACTTAATCCATCCGCTCCCAATATTCCCTGGCTCTTTTCTAGGTTGTTCCAACAACTTTAACGCGGTTTGTATCGCTTCTTCTGGCGTTTTGGCTGACATGATGGCTTGACTATGGCGATCATCCAATACTTGCCCCGATAATTGTTCTCCCCAGCCGGCAATGTCGCTGAGTCCAATAATCGGCAAGCCTAATTGCCATGCCAACGCGATTTCACTGAGGGTGCCTGAACCGCCACCTATCGCAATGACGACATCAGCACTGGCAACTACTAAAATATTACGCCCCAGTTGCATACCGGTAGGAATCACGATATCCACCCACCGGTTCGCTTGGCTTGAGCTATAGCTTGGAATGAGACCTAAAACCATGCCCTCTTGGTAGTGTGCTGACTCGTGCGCTCCTTCACTGACTGCTGCCATCACGCCATCTAAACCGCCTGTTACCAAGCGAAACCCAGCATCAACTGCCAAGCATCCTAGTTTTTTGGCGGTTTCTGTGACTTGGAGCGGTAAGGTACCGGCGTTACCAATGACGGCTAAGATGGCTCGTCGTGAAGGTGTGGCTTTAGTCATAATTATCCTCCTTGGATTGGAAAATGTCTTGCATTTCTTTTAAGCATAAGCTTGTCAGTTTCTGTTTGGAACTACAAGTCATCCCAGAAATTAACGAATTAAACCAATGCATAACGGGTGCATTTCTATTTTCCCGCTATGAATGCCAAACAATAATAACTTAGCCAGAAATCCGATTTTTTCAAAAAATAGGATTTCTTTGATAAATTTTATCAGAATTACCTGCATCCCATTCAAAACCCTTACATTCTGATAAATTCAATCTGAGTACAGGATATTTTTTCTACTGTCATTTCTTTTTGGTAAGAAATATGACCCTCAATGAATTCAATAAATTTTCTACAATCAATGAATTAAATAAATTGTCCGCGGCAAAGTTTGAATATTAGAAATGGTTTTATGGCCCTCAAACCAGTGCCAATAGCCATATAAAAAGAATGGTATTTAGGCACCCAAACTTCCAAATGGTTTTATGGCCCTCAAAGCAGTGCCAATAGCCATACAAAAATAATGGTATTTAGGCATCCAAAAGAAAATCAAAGCCTTAGATGTTTGTAATGATACCTAAGGTGAATAGCACACAAGTCTCAATAGCCGCGATAGTTTTTGGCGTGAGTGAACCAAGTAGGCGTTGTAATCGTGTTTTATCCAGCACACGGAGTTGATGGCACAATGCCACAGAATCGCTCGCTAGTCCTCCCTCCCCTTTAGATATTTGGAGACATGATGGTAAAGAAGCACGACGCAAATTCGTTGTCAGGGGAATAGCAAGCACAGTTGTTGTAAATGGATTGATGAGTTCATTTTGACAAATGACTACTGGGCGTATACCAGCTTGCTCCGAACCGCGAGAGGGATTGAGTTCTGCTAACCAAATATCACCACGTTTGACACTCATTTTTTTTCCTCCTTGACTAAGGAAGCGGTATATTCTTCCATGCCTTCCTCAGCCAGTTGACGATCTTCTTCAGCAAATTCTGCATAGTGCTTAGCCATTTCCGAGATATCAGGTGCGGGTGATATGGCTTTTATACGGAGACGGAACTTCAAAAAGGACACATATTCAATCACTTGTTTCAGTTCTATCTCGCTCAAATCATCCAGTATTTGTACAACTTGGTCTTTTATCGACAAGTTGGTTTTTTCAAGTACGTAACTCATTGTAATACCTCATTTTTGTACTCATAAAACGTTTGAACTGAGTACAACGAATTTTTAAAAAGCGCAAATTATGACAGTGCTAAGTATAACCAATAACCCAATAATTCATATTTGTTATCATATCATTCCGCCTTGGATTGGAAAATGCTTTGCATTTCTTTTAACCATAAGGCGGGCTGGGTTCGGAACTTTGCCAATTCCACGTTCAATTGTTCAATTAAGTGAGGATTTGTCACATAGCTTTGTAAACGTTTCAACAAACGGGTTTGAGTTATTTTATCCGTTTATTTCGCGTATCCGTTGTACTAAAGAGTGGTACTCAAGATTGATAATGACCTTTTTTTGGGAATGCGCCATCAAACCGATTTTTCGATTATCGATTGAATTGCACCACTACCTATTTGTTATCATTCCGCCTTGGATTGGAAAATCTCTTGCATTTCTTTTAACCATAAGGCAGGTTGCTCTCGTATCTTGGCTAATTCCAAATCCAATTGTTCAATCAGACCGGGATTTGTCACATAGCTTTGTAAACGTGTCAACAAACGGGTTTGGTTTGAACCGGTGGGTTCTCGGTACAAGCGCAGCAGCGTTTCCAGTTCAGTGAGCAACGTCTCAAGTGCTTGCATAATCGCTTCGTCTGAGTGCCACCAAGTCGTCGTATCCGTTTTTATCTGTTGCTGGATGTGTTGGAGATAGCACCAAGCCATATTAATATTGTTTTGCAGACAAAGACTCCTTTCAGACAATTTTTCCTTCAGCATGGTGGTATCGTCTACTTTTTCATCTGCGGTTGGCAGAATACAGCGGCTTAAGACGACTCCTAACATCTCACTTATCAAGCTTTCCCAAAGGCGTTCGCTATCCAATTGCCCGGCTTGAAACCCGGCACTCTTATCTGCTGGTTGCCGATCATGTCGTAAAGGCACATTGACGGCATAGATACCAGCGGGGTAAGTTTGCTGTAGTAATGCGCTACCTAACATATCAGAACGACGACTGGTGATCAGATCGATGGTGACGCTTGGATAAGTATGGGCTACAAAGACGTCGATATCAAAAAAAGCCGCGTTACCGCCGTGCAGTACCGAAGAATAAGGAACGAAATCAGGACGCAATAAGAGTGGACGAGTGACAGATTTACCGCTAGAAATACCTAACGCCGCTTGCAGATAGGCGAGAAATTGATCACGTACCCATTGACTCGTTTCGGATCGTTTTAACCAACGAAAGGGGGTAAAGAGATGCGTCTTACCCGCTTCACTGTGATCATAATAATAATCCGGTAGCGCAAAAATCGCTTGCTGAGGCGGTGATGGATAGATCGCTTGTGGTTCCAAAGCGGAAAACCATTCAAAATTAGCCAACAAATCAAACAATTGGGTGCGGAGTACCGCATCCGGTCGAATCGGTGGATCGCCGGTTACGCCACCAATCGCCACAGAAATTTCTGGGTGTTCTTGCCATAATGTGGCTAACGCGTGGATTTGACCAACATCATCGGTTTCTTGTAGTTGTCCTTCATTGTCTACACTGAGGTTAGTCAGACGTAAATCGTCATCCAGCATCCAAATAATATCATATTGTTGCCCTTGCGCTATTTGATGCACCACCCAACGAGTTTGGGCACGGCGACTGTCAGCGATGGCTCTCCCATAGCAACCATCGTCCAACTCATTGATTTTTAAACCCTGTTCCCGTAAATCCTGTAACACCGTTAGATTAGCCTGGCGGTTTTGTTCTTCTACACTGTTTTCTACCACTAATAATGCTAATGGTTGTCCTTGAGCGTGTTTGAGCAAGCTTTCTCCCAAAGAACGCAGACATTGTGGCCTATCGGTCGTCGAAACCGTCACCAATAGGCGGGGAAATTCTGGAGCAGGGCGAGCCGTTGCCCAAGGTTTCACTTGGTGAGCCTGATAAACGGCTAAAGCTTTGTCAATCGGTGCTTGTGCCAAGCCAAATTGCGTTTGCAACAAGCGTTTTGCCGCCGCGAAGCTGCGTATGGGCCGATCTAGCTTGCCAACCAGGGAATATCGTTCATAAAGCCCATTTCTGATACTGATCAGTCCGTGAGGAAAAATGCGTACTGCCCGTAAGTGTTGTAAAAATGGGCCGTAGCCCGTTTGAGTATGATGATGGTGTAAGGATTCCGTAAAATAGTCAAAATGACGGGGAGTGAAATCTGCCCAATAAACTGTTTTCCAGCGTTCCCGTTGTGTTTTACCCAGCCAGCGTTGCAAACATAACTTGCCTTCTTCTGGTTTGGTACGGAAACGCCAGCCCATCCATGCCTGTTCATCCGCCTTGTCTAACGGAAAAGGTCGCCGATAAGGATGACCATTACCCACATCGCAAAGGTAACTTTTGTTGGCAATATCGACTCGTATCACCAGATGATCGCCGGGCGCATTAATGGTGGCTGCCACCAGATGGGCATGAAAACCCAAACCGCGCAATAAGCTTAAAAAACCAACGGTTTGCACATGACAAGGCCCACCCTGATTGGCTAAGATGCTGTTTAATGAATCCTTAGCTGTTAACGGAGCAGCATAGCCGGCATAACCAGCCAGTAGATAGAGATTATGAAACACAGAATGGCATAAATAGGCCCATTGCACCTGCGTCAAATAACTTAAATCAAGCTGTGCAGGTGAAGGCGGGAGAGATAGCCGTTCGACTAAGCCTTGTAATTTTTGTTGACTGAGTAAGGGAATACCATCTTTCATTTTAAACACACTTTTAACGTGAGTTCGACTTTAAATATCAGTGACTTCTATAAGTATTAATTGTATAAAATAGTTATTTATAATGAATTTTAAATAAATCAGTTAAAAACAAAACCAACAAGCAAAGTTTCCATTCGATGGCCCACAATTAAATAGTTATTAACGTATTAATGTTAAGGGTTTCATTGTAAAAAATAAGTTTTTAGGCCGATCATTGCTCATAAATTATGTAAGTACCGAATCATGAACTTTATGGTTTTTTAAAGCAGCCAGGGGCGTTGCCCCTGGCTATATTAATCTCGCCCCGTTGGGGCTGAATTTAAAACCTCTATGAGATCGGTCGGGGCGTGTTATTAAAGCCAGCCAGGGGCGTTGCCCCTGGCTATATTAATCTCGCCCCGTTGGGGCTGAAAAAAAAATTATTTTCAATAATATACCTAGTTGTGGGTAAGGATTAGTTAGCAAAATTGAAAATTCCATCTATAAATGCCGGTTTATTCCTGAACAGGTACTTACCAAACCTTCGAAGTTTGGCAAACCTCGAAGGGTTTTGCCAAAAAATTTTATGGAGGACTCTATTCCAGACAGCTTGCATACGTTTTATTCGCCAGCCGCGATACGATTTATCCATTCAAACACAGTGGCGAGTTGCCGTTGATGTAGGCGAATAGTCCAAGCGGGTATGGATTCATTGGGTTTATGAATCCCAGAACGGGGATCATTGATACCTATCGCTAAATACCGTGCGCCGGTTGGCAGTTGTTTATTAAAAGGGCAACCGTTCTGAAAAAAAGCTTTATTCAGTGAACGACTTTCTACTCGATAGCCCACCTTCCAAAGTGCCGCATCTTGTGCCAGAGAGTCTATCAAGGGCCATAAAGCGCGATCAGGTGGCAAATCGCCTTCTTGTTCATTTCCTATGACACGAGCCAGCAATCGTTGGGTACCCTCATTATCATGATAGCCGGTTTCTTCTAACCAAAGCGTTGCTTTTACCCCCGATAACAGCGATGGAAATTGTTGATGGGCAAAAGGAGACGCGATTTCTTCCTCACCTTGAATAATCCAAGTCAACGCGGGGGCTTTGTCCATGCCCGCAATGGTTTGTAAGCGCACCGCCAAAGCCCCTTTATTATCGCCAATACCGCAACCATAGAGCCGGTTATTTTTGAGGGTGAGTTTTAGCGGATCGGTGTCCCAACGTTCAGGTTGAGGTTTCACTGTGTCATAATGCCCATAGAGAACAAGATGTCCTTGCATACCCATAGCAGCGCGGCGAGCGAATAGGATGGGCGCTTGTCCTTTGTTAGTCAATGTCTCCACAGAAAAATCCATGGCCTTTAATTGCTGTAGCAACCAATCCACGCAAGTTTGAACATCTCCACCGGCAGCGGAAGTATTGAGGGCCGTCATATGTGCCATTGTTTGTAGCAACGTTTGATTGGGCAACAATTTATCTTTAAAAGGTTCCCAAAGGGCTTGCCATAACGCGACTTTGCCGCTGTTGTAAACATTGCGTGCGGCATGAGTCTGGAGTGCCTTTCTGGACAGCAATTCATCCCGAAACAAACGATCCAGTTGTTGCCGCTCTGGCAGTGTTTCAGGATCAATTTTAAAACGTTCTGCTGTCCGTAACAACTGATTATAACCTTCTCCAGAGCAATAGTGTTCATGCGCTTGCTCTAAAGTCAATCTGTTGCTATCTCTTGGTAGTCCCATCGCGGTTTGGGCTAATAGCGTCAAGGCGTCATCTAAATCGGTACTGCCAGAAAACATACTGATCTTAAAGCTCATAACGACCTCACTTAGTGATTCACACCTTGAATTAACGGAAATTCATCCGTATTAAAGCGTTCCCAGGGCGCAACGCTCACCTGTGCATTCGTCGGATGCCAATCTGAATGACTCGATTTCCAACGACAATTGGCATCCATATAGATACAGATGAACGCACGCCGATCTTTATCGGTTTGGTTTGGGGCCGTGGTATGCCAAGATAAGCAACTATGGAAAATGACCCAACCCGCTGGCACCGGCACTTTACGTACCTCAGCACGACGTTCTCCCCAATCTTTATCTGATCCGAGAAAATCTTGAGGCGCTTGTTCGCCTTCAAGGTGAGCGCCCGGCAAAAATTCTAGGCAGCCAGACTCTTCAGTCACTTCATCCAAGGCTAACCATGCAGAAAGCGCCGTTGGTTTATCAACCGGCCAAAATGCATAGTCTTGATGCCAAGGCACCGCTTTTGAATGTCGTGGTGGTTTGGAAATCAGATGATCATGAAATAACTGAATTTGTGGCACCCCCAGCAATTGGCGAGCAATGGCGGTGATGTCAGGATGATGGATTTGAGCGGCGAATAATGGGTGTTGTTTCCACAGGTTTGTCCACTGACTGAGTACTCGGCAGTAATCTTCCAGCGATTCGCCCTGTTCTTGTGCCCATTGTCTCTGTAAATCAGAAAAGGTGTCTGTCAGTTGTTGTCGTTTGGAGTCATCCACTAATGGCCCAACTGCGAGATAACTTTCTTGATGGAAATGTTCAATTTGTTTCTGACTTAGTTGCATATTGTAAAACTCCGTTACAATCAGAAAATATGGGGGTGTCCCACTTGTCCTTTTAGAAGTTTTTATCGATAGGGCCATCAATCAACCTGGCCCTCAAAACTTAGTACAACGGATTAGGGGATATCACTCCTTGATTGATGAACCGCACGGGATAGAAATCCGATTTTTTGGAAAAATCGGATTTCTTAAATGAGTACCTACTTATTAAGCAAAGAGTAATCGGTATATCCTTTTGCCCCAGGAGAGTAGAAGGTGGCTGGATCAGGCTGATTCAGTGGGGCATCCCGCTTAATCCGTGCGGGGAGATCGGGATTGGCTAGGAAGGCGGTGCCAAAAGCCACCGCATCGAGCTTCCCTTCGCTAATAGCCTCCGCGGCTTCTTTTGATGTGTAAGCCATGTTGCCGATAATTGTGCCTTTATAGTGCTTTCTAATTGGCGATAAAATGTCGCCGCTTTGCTGCTGAAAAAAGTCACCCCGCATAACATGGAAATAGGCAAGGGCAAAATCGTTGAGCTCAGTCGCAAGCCATGTCGATAGACCGATCGGATCGCTATCGATCATGCTGTTGAAGCTGTTTAGCGGTGAAATGCGAAGACCGACATGATCACTCCCCCAGATATCACATACCGTTTCAATGACTTCAAACATAAGTCGCGCACGGTTTTTGACTGAACCGCCATACGGCCCGCTGCGTTTGTTAGCACCATCTCGTAAAAATTCATCCAGCAGGTAACCGTTCGCTCCATGCACTTCCACACCATCGAAGCCGGCCTGCTTGGCATTTTCAGCCGCCTTTCTGAATCCAATAACGATGTCGGGTAGTTCATCATCGCGCAGTTCGCGCGGAATGACATACGGTTTCTTGCCCTCTGGTGTATGGACGTCATCGCCAGTGATGGCGATAGGACTAGGAGCAACTGGCTGTCTCCCATTATTAAGCAGTGGATGACAGGCGCGTCCGCCATGCCAAAGCTGGATGAAAATTTTACCACCGGCTGCATGAACGGCATTGGTCGTTTTTTGCCAGCCCGCGACTTGTGCATCGGAGTAAATACCGGGTTCCATCCAGAATGCCGAGTTTCCTTCCATCACCATCGTGGCTTCGGTAATGATCAGACCTGCACTCGCACGCTGGACATAATATTCAGCCATCAAGTCGCTTGGGATATGCTGATCCTTTGCTCGGCAACGGGTAAGGGGTGCCATGATAATACGATTTGGCAGTTCGAGCGCACCAACTTGAACTGCTTGAAATAGTGTTTGCATAGTCATCAACCCTGATTGTTTTAAGTTCAAAAAGGCCTCAACCCCGAAGGGGTTGAATGTGAATAGCCCCAAGTGGAACTTGGGGAAAGCTCAAAAAGGCCTCAACCCCGAAGGGTTGAATGTGAATAGCCTTAAGGAAAACCTGTAGGTTTTGGCATCACAACACAACCCCAAAAGGGTTGCGGTGCTTGGTTCTCTTTTTCCCCATGGTTTTGAAAATAATTATCTGAAAACCTATAGTACACGAAAGCGGAAATATCCATACCATTGAGAAATCCGATTTTTCAAAAAAATCGGATTTCTAAGCACTAAAGCGTGAGCGTCACTGCCATTAAGTTAAGCAACAAAACACCTACAAAAAGTATAACTAATGAGGCGCGATAGAGGGCCATGACTTAATTTGAAAACCTTCAAAGTATTTTATGGCCCCCAAATCGTCCAAATAACCATTAAAAAAATATGTTAATAGATACCACTCGCCCAAAGCTAAAGCTTTGGACTCCAAGCTAAAGCTTTGGACTCCAGGTATAAGCGATTGCGTCATACCATTTATAATAATAAAAAAATAAAAATACAAGGGATGACGTTCTAATCATTTCAAAAACCTGACAGGTTTCAAAAACCTGTCAGGTTTCTTGTATTTTCAAAACCCAATCGGTAAATCATCAATCATTGATTTGGGAAACATTTTCAATTCATCAGCTGAAAATGGAAAGTTAGGTAACCAATTTTGTATTATCTCAGCTAAAATTAAGGCTTGTTTTTCATCTCGCCGTGCTTTTCCTCTATTGGTTTGATGAGATAACCACATTTTAGGGATAACACCTCGGATCTGGCACCACCATTGGGGCTGGAAAACCATCTTCACCAATAATAATCTGTGTCACTTTCTGGCTCGAAACAATCCAACGTTGGCTGGCAATCGGGCTCGCGACCCAATCATTTTCATCACCAATAGTCTCAGCTTTTCATTTTTATAAATAAGAACGTATTTATAACGGAAAAACGCGTTTAAAACAAGGGGTAATAACTAATTAGGTCACCTCCTATCAGTTTTTTATAACCCACCCCAATAGAAGTACAACGAATGAACGAAATCAACGATATCAGACAGGGTGCCATTTTCGACAAACTGATAGGTGGTAAGAACTAATTAGGTAAAATCTGTTAAAAAGGGCAAGTTTTGGACAAGATTAAAACGGATTTTTTTAATTGACAGCCAACAGCTAAAGCAGTTGTCTGAAAGCTCAAGTCCCCTAAAGGGGACTAAATAATTATCTGAATATCTATAATCCCTTCTTAAGGATTAGATCGAAACAATACCCACTAACTAATCCTTTCTTATATACAATCCTTGTAGAAATATACAATCCTTGTAGAAGGAAGTTAAGTTAAATCATGTTCAAAAGGATTAAACGGAGGCAAGGATAAATCTGATTCTTAAATATTGCGGTTCAGGTTGCAAACAGGCTCTTGCTTAAGCAATTTCAACTCTCAGCCTATCCGAAATACCTTAGTAATAGGCAAATGAACATCGAGCAGTTTATCAACAATCTCTGTATCATTCATATCAAAAGTTTGTTTTTCACCTTGCGAATAAATATTAATCACCTCCACAGAAGGCATTACTAACCAACAACTTCTAACGCCAAGCGCAAAATAAGCCTTAATCTTAGCCAATAAGTCCGTAATCGCCTGCTTTGGAGAAAGGACTTCAATCGCTAAATCCGGTATTTTAGTGACTCGCATTTCATCAAAAGCCAAAACATCTTCTTGATCAACCGGGGGTTCAAGGTAAACACTGATGTCCGGTACCAATTCATCTTTAGCTTTTAGATCAAATTGGCTTAAATCAATCGCAGTTGCATCTAAACTTAATTCAACAAAAGGTGTGAACCGCTCATCATTCCCAAACAAGATGGTCAAATTAGTTTGGGCTAGGCTATGTTTCTTTGAAGGCATATCTATGTTCTCCGCTTCTTCAAAGTGGCTAAAGTTATTCATATCAATACTCACTCCATCAAAGTAGAACTCATCATGTCAAATCCATTAATTCGTTAATGGGCGGGTTTTGAACAATATTAAACGGAGGTAAGGATAAACCGGATTAATTCTCAAATTGTCTGAATCAGAATTTACATAATTATAGAATTTACAGAATAATTTCATTTACTTAATGGTTTTTAATCCTATTAATCCTAAAATATTGATAATCATAATTCAGACAATTCTAGTACAACGGATTAGCGGAGTAAACGGATTGATGAATAGGGGATTTTGTTCGTTCTCAGAATCTTAAAATTCTTTGAACTGACAGAGTCTAATTTCAAGGCTCACTTAAAAAAATCCGGCAATGAAGTCAATCCGCTGTACTTACGAGACAAGAATAAACCACAATAACTACAAGGATTGTATATAAAAAAGGATTAGATCGAAACCATACCCACTAACTAATCCCTTCTAAAATACAATCCTTGTAGTTATGGTTTTAAATCCGATATGCACAGGTACTTACGCGCTGAGTGATGATTCATTTAATGTGGCTTGTTCTAGCTGTTTCAACACAGTTAAAACTGTATATAAATCATTACCGGGATTATTCAGTTCAAATACTCTTGATAACGCATATTGTGGCATTTCACTTTTGACCAATTTGATAAAGACAAAACTCCCACCCGTTGTTATCATGCCAAAGCAAGGTTTTTCCTGATTCTTATTAGCTAACATATAGGCCAATATTTGTGCCAGTCCTGCTTCGATAGAAAAGGCGGCCTGTTTTGATTCAATCACCATGATCCAAAATTGCTCCTTCAACACCAAAACATCAATTTTTCCGTCAACAATGACTTCTCCATCCCTATTGGAGATTTTAACCGAATATTCTGATTTGGTATGAAAAGGATACAGATAGAAACCAGCAAAATATAACAATGGGCCTAATACCGCCATTTTAACGGTGTCTTCAAGCAAGGGAGGATACTTTATGAGATTGAAATAACCTGCTTTCAGTCGATCTAAAAGTTGTTTATCTAAATCCGTTATTTCTGGCAAATCACCTTGCCACTCTGAAAAAAAGTTCTCATCAAAAGTACGTTGTAAACAAAATTGCGTTTCCAAATCATGTAATGAAATGTCACTCGCATGAATGGGTTGACTCATCGTATTTCTCCTTTGATAATGTCGCAGACGTGGTGACTTTAACGAAGTTAGTGCTTGGGGATAAATCCCCAAGCTAAAAGCTCAAGTCTGCTAAAGCAGACTAACTCCCCCCCGGCGTGCCGGGCGAGAGAAGCTTGGGGATAAATCCCCAAGCTAAAAGCTCAAGTCTGCTAAAGCAGACTAACCCCCCCCCCGGCGTGCCGGGCGAGTGCCCTTTAGGGCACTTGAGCTTTGAGCTACTGGCGGTAGTGGAAAACTTGATCATCGAGTTCTACTATTAGCCTTGAGATTTATTTCAAGGCTGAGTAGTTACCGCTTTTATCCCTTAAATCTATCCGCTATATAACCTATCCTATCTATGATGCCGGAGACATCACTGATATAACAACCTTTTCTATCGGCAGTCAATACCGAGTTTTCCAGTAAGTAAAACTCCCACTCAACACCGTCTGTTATAATGCCGTACACCTTGCTTTGTTCAAATACTTTTAGCGTCGCGTACATTTCAGCCAGACAGTGATACCTTTGCTGTGCCTGTTTCACTTCAACAATTGATATGATAGGGGTTACAAATTTATAAGCATGTAAACTCAAAGCGCAATCATACTTACCGTTTAACTGATGCGGTAAATCGGGTGTTTTTTCCAGTTCAAGATTAATCGGTGGCTCGAAAAAAGCACCCACATCTTTTACGACGCAAGTATTTAATAAGACAGGCGTTATCAAAAGGTGACTTCTTGTTGCTTCATTAGTGTCCTCATTTAAGGCAAAACGAGACTTGATTTCATCGACGGCTTTTTGAGTCTCAGGGTACGCTTTGTGACTTGGTGTTAAGTTTTCAAACAAGTTGCCCCTAGCCGTTTGCACTTTAAAAATTTTTTCTAACTGGTCAGTTGAGTATCCTTTATATTCACTAAAAGACATTGCAAAAACCTCCAAAGTTAAAAGAGATATGCCGTTGACGATATCTATTGTATCATCAGGTAATCAAATTAAGACTGCAAATCCTTTAATCATGCATTTTGGTGGGCAACACCGTTTGCCCACCCTACGTTTGATATGAAGCGAAACCTACTAGAATAGTTTTGTTTTGACAACTCCAAATGTGTAAGTTTCCCCGGGTTTCACCTTTTCAGGCAAAAGTTTCCGTTGCGGAAACTTTTGCCTGAAAGGCTATTCATATTCAACCCCTTCAGGGTTGAGGCCTCTTGCACGGCCCTTCCCCAAGTTTCACCTGGGGCTATTCATATTCAACCCCTACGGGGTTGGGGCATCTTGCACGGCCCTTCCCCAGGTTTTCCTTAAGCTATTCATATTCAACCCCTTCGGGGTTGGCGCGTATCCGATACCTTTTCCCCAGGTTTCACCTTTTCAGGCAAAAGTTTCCGTTGCGGAAACTTTTGCCTGAAAGGCTATTCATATTCAACCCCTTCGGGGTTGGGATCGTTGGTTCTAGTCTGCTAAGAAAATAGAAATGCGCCCGGTTGGACGGTTTTTGGAAATTATCCCGTATTATAAATAACATAAGCTAACTTGGTTTTTCCATCATGAAGTACACATTCGTCTTCCTGTTGTTCCGTTTTTTTTCTGTCGAGATATTCCTTGTCATAGGCACGTAAAATTTCTTTATCCTTTGTCGCTTGTTCTTCACCACCTTTATCATCATATTGTCCCCATTGAGGCACGACAGCGCGTCCAAGCACCATGGCGTACAAGATTCCAGTTGCGTCCAAAACGTTTCTATACCATCTTTCGGTTTTATTGCCAGGAATATAATACCCAGCCTCAATCAAATGATCTTCAATGATTGAACGTCTTTCACCTTGAACATTCAGGGTGATAAAGATGGCTTTTCCCCCCACAGTGGTTGCCTCAAAAAAAGTTTTTGAGGCTTTTTTCAGGCTTTCTTGAGGTAATAATTGAAATGACTTTTTATTAACGATGAGATCGAATTTGCCTTCAGCAAAACTTTCTCTAAAGTCATGGGTTAAAAAACGAGGTTTTAAATGCTCAAACTCAAACCCATGATCTTTTAGTTCTTTGGCAAAAGCCTCATGATTCTCAATGAGAGCTTCAATATTTTCTGTCGCTAACTCATTAAGAAAATTGCTCAAATAGGCAGAAATGTCAGTACCAAAAACGCGACATCCAGCATGAGAATAGATGAAGGGTGTTATATCTAACCCACAACCTGGGAACCATACCTTTCTCTCCTTTGAATGTAAAGCAACACCGAGATAACTGAGCGTTTGCCAATTTTTTATTTTGTCCCAGTTATCAGATTCAACACTGTGATTAATCGATGATAAATAAGCCTGATAATATTGTTCCCAAGCAACATGATCATCTAAATTATCCGGGGTTTGTAATTTTTCAAACATAGGATTGCTGTTAATGGCTTACCATAATGAAAAATAAAATATGAAACATGAAAAATTAAAAATACTAAGGTGTCTTTCCAAAGCGGTTTTTTTTTGAGGGCCAGGTTGGCGAATTGATTAATTTGATTTGATTGATGGCCCTTTTAAAAATGAAAAATGAATAATAAAAAGTACTAAGGTGTCTTGAATAAACTGTTTTTTGAGGGCCATGTTGTAAAAATGATTAACTTTATTTTATTGATGGCCCTATCGATAAAAACGACTAAAAGGATAAGTGGAACACACTTGTCTGTTTTTACTCATTCTTATAAACGGGCTTTTTTTCTAACTGTTTTATTCAAATCATAGATTTCAATTGTGATTGAAGCACGTTCTTGATTCTTCTCCTGTGTCGCCCAAGATTTCTCCGATCCTAGAAATGACTTTCAGCGCAGTTTGTAACGTTGCAAAGTATAACATATAAGTTTGTAGCCGCTTCAGCGACTTAATCTGGCTGGTTTGTAGTAGTCGCTTTAGCGACTTAATCTGGCTGGTACTATAAACTTGGGCGCTGAAGCGCCTACTACAAACTATAAACTTAGGCGCTGAAGCGCCTACTACAAACTATAAACTCAGGCGCTGAAGCGCCTACTACAAACAAACTCAGGCGCTGAAGCGCCTACTACAAACTATAAACTTAGCCCACAGCTTGCATTTCTTCACGGATGACTCGGCGCAGAGTGTTTTCGTCAAAGAGTGGCCTCGTATTGGCAATATATTCTCGCATGGCTTTATTCATCATGCTTTGGTAGCCAATTCCAGCGTTATCCGCTCTTTCACGAAACGCTTCAAGTACATCATCATCAATATAGATTGTTATGCGTGTTTTTCCTGTCTGTGGAATGACGGCACCACGCTCGCCTTTACTGAAATCATATTCCGCTTTCATAGTTTTGCCTCTCTTTACGGGTTGCACGACGCGCTGAGATTAAACGAATATTACTGCCTCGATAGGTGTATACTACAACCAAAACACGTCCTAGAGAATCTAAGCCGATTGACTGATGGCGTTGTTCACTTTCGGCATCTTCATCTTCACAGGAAATAGCATTGGGTCAAACAACACTGCTTCTGCGTCTGATAAACTAACACGGTGCTTTTTTAAGTTGGTTTTTGCCTTGTTGGGATCCCATGTCACGTTCATATAAATGTTCTCCTAGCTTTGCTGAGAATTTATCTTTGTCATCTTTATTTCCTCTTTATCTGTGTTATAAAGAGTATAACAATTGTCAATCGGCTTAGATTCTTTCGAACGTGTTTTGGTTATTGTATGTATATACCTACTTTTAATCTATAATCTCGCGTCGTCACTCAACTATTCTTTGAATAAAGTCTGCAACCACTTATTGGTGTTGATTATCTCACTTCAATAATTCCGTCAACTACAGTTGAAAGAGGTTTCAATAGGGCCATGAGTTGAAATTCGTTGAGCCATTATGCGATATGGCCCACAATTGACGGCCATCAGTCTATCGTTCTCGTTTTTCGCACTTAGGAAAACTACTAGGCGGTATTTGAGAATTGGCTACAAACTTAGGCGCTGAAGCGCCTACTACAAACTATAAACTTAGGCGCTGAAGCGCCTACTACAAACTATAAACTCAGGCGCTGAAGCGCCTACTACAAACTATAAACTTAGGCGCTGAAGCGCCTACTACAAACTATAAACTACAAACTCTGAGAATTTACGGATGTGCAATCACCACCAACGTCGGTGCCCTGCGAAGCACACACTGTAATGCGCGTCGAAGATTTTCTGGATCAAGCGCGGCAAAGCTTTCGTCTAAAATAATTAGATCAGCCTGTTGAAGGAGCGCACGGGCAATATAAAGCCGACTGCGTTCGCCGTGGGACAATTGCCAGCCGCTCTCGCCAACCATTTGCTGAAATCCGGCTGGCATATGTTCAAGTAAATCCCCAAGCCCAAGTTCACGGCAGATCGCTTCGGCCTCTTCCAAGTCGGCACGCAAAGGAGGCCAGCGCCGTCCCATCAATAAATTAAACGCTAATGTTTCTGTAAATACATGATTTTCGTGGAATTGTGGTGCAGTCACAATTCGTTGCCGCCAACTTTCGGTGCCAAGGATTTGCTGATCGATACCCCATAATAATAATTGGCCGGATTCAGGGAAACGCATCCCCGCTAACAGCGCCGACAGTGTCGATTTTCCCCCGCCAGATGGCCCTTCTAATAGTAAGCGATCTCCTTTATGAATTGTCAGGCTACAAGCTTGCAAGATCGGAGAGGCATGCGGCCGATAACGAAACGTCAAATCTCGTGCCACCAACACAGGCTCACGCGCCTGTTTTCTCTCGAATTCGGCCGGCAAAATGAACTTGGCGGAGTGCAGCTGAACTTGACCGCGTGCTGCGGCATGGAAAAGTGGCCCCACCTGTTTCCAAGTAATCACAACGCCCACCAAACTCGATACGCCACTGACGAATTTAGTCAAAGATTGCGAAGCCAGCAAAATGCCCCCTAAGCTAATCGCCAAGGCGGCCGAAGCGGCCGGCGCGACAATGAACGTATAAACCACCCCTAAAAGCCCCACAATCAGCCAGCCGCGTCCAACAACCGCCTTGATTATGACATTAATACGATCTACTCGTTCCGAGTGCCGCAGATAACGCGCCAGAAATTGCTCTTCCTCATCGTGCCAATGGGCCGGCGCTTCCTGCGCTATACGAGTACGATGCCCTACCATGCGTTCCACCAAATCATTGGTCATTTTCCGGTAAATCGTTACCCATTTATTAGATCGTAGGTAATAATACCAGCAAATCCAGCCAGTAAACATCATCCAGCCTAACAGTAGTAAGACGTGAGACATCCCCCCTGCACCTATCGCCAGAACGCCCATTGCAATAAACAATTGCAACACGGCCATCAGGGCCATTAATCCGCCTCCCAAGGCAAGAGATTCCAACGACTCCGCTTCCATAACTAACCCCAAGAACTGGCCTGAACCCTGATGACGAATTTCTTCTGGCTCCAGTTGCAAAATGCCATACAACAGCCGTTGTTTAAAAAGACCACCAAGGCCTAAGGAAACGAGGTTATCCGTCCATAAACCTAACAGTTGCAAGGGAATAGCGGTAAACAACAGCAAAGCCCAAGCCGACATCCATGCCCAATTGAAATGTCCCTCTAATGCGCCCCTACCAATGACCCACCATCCCAGCAACATAAGCAACTGTCCAATCAAATTGGTTCCAATAATTATCAACCAGTAACGTGGCAAGCGGGCATGACGAATCTGTTTCATAAAATCGTCTCCCGGCGACAAACGTAATAGCCAACAGCCACCGATAGGCACTGAACCCAGTTGCTCGCGCAAAATAGCGGTTTTCGTAAAAGCTTGCCGTTCTTCGGGCACACCGGCATCCGTGAGTAATGCTTCAATCACTGGAGCCAAAGGCGCTTCCAAGTCATAGGCCAACACCTCCCGCAATTGTGTCGAATGGATGCGCTGCACCTTCCAATCGGGCATGATAACCTTTAGCCATTTTTTGCCGCCTTTGAGTACCGCTAAGAAGCGAAGCTCTTCTCCGCCCGGCAAGCGAATCAAAGCGGGGCCAATTTGTTGTAGCCTTTGTTCAAGTTCGGCATACGACAATTCCACCGCTTCAGCTTCAATGCCAAGTTGGCGAGTAGTCACTCTCATCCATTGGTTAATATGGTGATCATCCACCGGCCCCACATAGCCAGACAATGTTGTTATGTCGGGCAGCTTGGGCAGAAAGCCGGCTTTTCGGGCCAACACTAACGCCGCTTCATGCCCTTGTGATGCCGGCCACCCATAAGCACTTAAATCAGTTGTTTTTTTCATGCTCCGAGCCTTTCTATAACCATAGGTCTCGTCATACTTTAAATATAATAGGCGATAAATATAATAGGCGATAAATCGCCTACTACAAACCTACAAACTTTAGAAGGCGATAAATCGCCTACTACAAACCTATAAACTTAAGAAGGCGATAAATCGCCTACTACAAACCTACAAACTTTAGAAGGCGATAAATCGCCTACTACAAAACTACAAACTTAAGAAGGCGATAAATCGCCTACTACAAAACTACAAACTTAAGAAGGCGATAAATCGCCTACTACAAACCTATAAACTTAAGAAGGCGATAAATCGCCTACTACAAACCTACAAACTTGTGTTGAAATGGATATTTTGTTTTGTGTATAATGTAATTTAGTCTGATACTTTGTCAGATTTGGATTATCGACTATTGATTTTTTGTTCGGAGATTTAAACATGAACATGAAAAGACATGCCCAAGCCGCTACAGATGAAACGAAAACGGCAAAGCCCGATGTGGTGCGCCCTAAGCAGGGCGGGTTACGGACTACCACTCACATACGGGCTGGTAAGAATTGTTGTTTGGAAGCGGAGTATTATAAAGGACTGGCTGATTATTATAACAATATGGACAGAGATGATGTTTAGAGGAGATTAAAGCAAGAGGGGTGAGGTGGGAATAGATAGTGTGGGTAGCATGTATATACACCATCTCACATTAAATCGCAACTTTTCTTATGAAGAAATGGCGTTCTCATCGAAACGGGAACGCTATTTTTTTAATTCATTTGGGTGCAGTTCCTATAGATTTTCATAAAAATAACATCACTTTATCTGACCCCTTACCCCAAATTCCTTACCTGAAGTGGGCCAGGGTGAGGCTGAACATTTTGGCGTTTATATACCTTAAGCCGAAAATATTTTGCACTAATAATTTATTTTTCGGCAATGTTTATATCATTTCCAAGAAAATAAATATCTCAATATTTCAATCAGTTATTGTCGTTACGCCAAAAACGCAAAAACCAATTGATTTGCAATCACTTTTAATTTGACGGAAGACAGGAGTATTTACACTCAATTCATTTTAGACATTTTAGACTTCTCTAAAGAGAAGAGTAGGAGAAAGACTGATGAAAAGACCAGCCCCAAACCACCAACCTGCCTCCCAACCACACACGGACAACAAGCGCACAGTGCGAGCGGGTATTCATACGAGCACTGCCATCCGCGCCGGAGGATTAGTAGCACACAACAATTCGCCTACGCTTCTTCCAAAAGATTTTCAACATGAAGAAAGCCGTAGTTTTTAGGGATGGCTTTTTGGTTAAGTATGATCAGTAGATCGAAAACATTTTTAACGTGAGTTCGACTTTTCAATAAGTTATATCAATCATATCTTAATCAATTAATTTATGACAATTAATTGATTAAAAATACATTTTTATTATATGGGAGAACCTTAAATTTAATCAGTTAAAACAGAAGATTTGTGGGCCATCAACCGGAAGAAGTAAGTACAGCTTATGGTTTTTTTTTTACTGATTGATAATTAAGTCATTTTAACTAAATAATTGATATAACTAATATTTTTATAAATCATTGAGATTTTAAGTCGAAATCACGTTTTTAAATATAGAGTGGTGCTGCTAAGCTAATCGATCTGTGGTTTTTCCTCTGAGTGCTCGCTTAGCAGCCCACCTTTTCATCGAATTTAACCATAAATATTTAATGGAATTTAGATCGACTGATGATGGCTATTGAGTCAAGTCAATCGTTTTTTTCATGCAACTGTCCGTTTTCTAACCAAAAATGTCGCCATTCTGCACTTTCCCACAGCCCACGGCGCACCGCTTCTTCCGAGTCCAACAATGTCCGATAGCGTGATTCGGCCTGTTGCATAAGCGTCTCTGGGGCATCATCTTCAACAACGCGCCCTTCTTCCACAACTAACACTCGGTTAAACGTTTGGGTATCACCGACATCGTGCGATATAAACAAAAGCGTTGCTTTCCGCCAGTAGCGACGTGTCCGTTCCAACAAGAGCCGGCGTTTTTCTCTGTCCAAGCCGCGAAAGGGTTCATCCAGTATCACCAATCGCACATCGGGGCGGAGCATGGCTCGGCCCAAGCGCACACGTTGTCCTTCGCCACCTGATACCAGTCCGCCTCCTTCACCGAGCGATGTCTGTAAGCCCGCCGGTAATTTCATAAAAATTTCCAACAGATCGGCTTGTTCTATTATAGTCTCTAGCGATTCAGTCGGTGCGCCTCGTGTGCCGTAGTAAAGATTGTCACGCAGAGAACGGTTCCAGATTTGTACAGAGGGATCCACCCACGCTGTTTCTTTACGCATGGTATGTAGACGCTCTGCCTGTAACAATTCGCCATCCACCCGAACACGGCCCACCGCAGGGTGATACCAGCCCAGCAGTAGCCCGACTAAGCTCGACTTACCCGCACCCGACGAACCAATAATGGCTAGGTGTTCACCCGCTTCGATAGTCACCGAAATATCGTGCAAAATAGTATGTCCGCCGGCTTTGACGCTGACATCGTGCAGTTCGATGGCAACGCCAGCCTCTGCCATGTTAGGCGAAGTTGCCGAAGGTGGCGTTTTTGTCTGCTCGTCATACCACATTTCGGTTTCTTCCGGGGCATTCAAGGGTTCTAACAAGCGCAGTACCCGGTTACGCAACATGGGATACTGTTGCGCGGTATTCGCTATATCCATGCCCAACGCCGGCAATCTCAGCGTCCAGTAAAGCAGCACCAACACTCCACTGGCTTCACCGCCTTGTGCCACATAATCAAATACAATCCACACAGCAAAACTGGTATTAACCAGTGATTCGACAGCCACAAACAGTACACGAGCCTTCGCCAGGGCCAAACCAGCATGTACCCAGTTAACCAATAAACTCTCGTGTTCATTGCGAAGCGCCCGTGCTGCGCCGTGGGTGCGAATCGGTACCAGTCCTAGCAACGCATCCAGATAGAAACGGCTTAACGCGGCACTATGGGTGCGAAAGCGCAAGTCTTGTTCTCTTAACAGGGGTTGGGTAAGGAACGATAAGCTTATCACCATGCCAGTTGCCAAAAGTGCCAACAACAGGCTATTTGGATTTAACCAGATAATGCCGACTGTCGTGAGTACAAGGGTGAAATTCAGACGTAAAAAAGTAAGTGCCAGATCGGGCAGGGTGCGTATGATTCTTAGTTCATAAGCCCGTTCGGTCATATCTGAGGTCAGCCGGCTATGGAAATAGCGATCACCGAGACGCGGAATTTTTTCCAGAAAGGCGAGACGTAAACGGGTTTCCAATCGTCGGCCCATGCGCGTGATGGATGAGGCCATCGGCATTTCCAGCAATAGCATAATCAAGAAAAAGACAAACAAGGCTTCGATAGCACCAATACGCTGTTCCACCAATCCAAGGTGTTGACCAATATCCAACAGTCCTTTGAACAGCAAGGCTTCAATCGTTACGCCAACCGTGGCGAGAGCCAGTGCTATCAGCAAAAGAGTGGGGATCAAAAAGCCGTCCGCTTTTAATGCCCGCCAAATATTGCGTTCTGGACTGCTCGCCGGTTCTGCGAGGGCTGCGGCCAGTTCTGGCGATAAGGGTTCCGGCGCTTCAAACTGCCCAGCGGCCGCTTGCTCCCGATGGCCTATCACTTGTACGAGTACCGCTCCTTGGAACAGCAATTGTTCTTTATCGTCGGCTAACGTGCTGACTGACCAAAAAGATTGTGGAATGGTACTGGTGTCCGCTGAGGCTTCTTGTGCCTGCTTGAAAAACCGTTCCAATACGCGGCCGGCTTCTTTGCCTGGTTGTAGTCCGCCAGTACGCACCAGCGTCTCCACCATGCGCGTTGCTGCATCCAAGGCCGCCAGCGATTCCCAACCCAGCATTTCCAACGCGCTCTGGATTAACCGCTCTCTCTCCGCTTCGGCGATTTGTAGTTCAGCTAAGCGTTGGTACAACGGATCAGCAAATCCCTCTGACGCGGCCCAGTCGTACCATGCTTCGGCCGAGACGGCCTGTGTATGGAGGTACAATTCATCGAGAAAGCGTTTTTTGCTTAACCAACGTCGGCCGGTGCCCGGATCCATGATCTGGACAAACTGCCCATGCATTCGCCAAATAACCACAAAGTGCGTAAATCCGTTAGGTAGACGTATTACTGTGATGGCGGGCAACACTTGGGATTCGGGCCGTAGCATATGATCGACTGGCACCATGATTTGTTGCGCTTCCAAACCTAACTGGTTTGCAATCTCTTCTAGCGTGTCAATGGAGGTACCGTCCACATCTGTTTGACAAGCTTCACGGAGACGGCCGTAACTGACGCTAATACCAAAACCTTCCAATAGCGCTTTGAGGGCTGCTGGCCCGCAGTCCATTGCGGAGGTTTGCACGACTTCTGGCACCAAGAACCGGCGTTCTGGAGGAGAATTATCGAAAATCATATAAAAACGCCGTTTTTATTGGCAAAGACTGGTAACCAGGGGCGTTGCCCCTGGCTTTAATAATACGCCCCTTCAGGGCTATAGAGATTTTAAAGTTAGCCCCAACGGGGCGAGATTAATATAGCCAGGGGGGCGTTGCCCCAATGCCATTAAGTTAAGAAATAAACGAGAAAGAGCCTTTGGTAAAGCCGTTGTCTCAAAGCTAAAGTCCCCTAAAGGGGACTGGTAAATTCAGGATTTTTTTCAGAAGCAAACGATATGGCATTGAGTCTTCAGTGCCCTTTAGGGCACTTCAGCTATTAGACGACGGCTTTAGCCGTTGGCAGGGGGATTATTTGTTTCTAATTCCTTAACTTAATGGCATTGGGGCGTTGCCCCTGGCTTTGAGTTTATTTTTATGAAAATCTATAGATCGGAATGACATACTCAGTTGTCGCGGCTTGGGTGGATAGCCTACACTACAAAATTTTCCAACGGAAAGCTTGCTATTTTATCATGTTTCGATGTTGATATAGAGAATGCCACTTTTCAAGTCGATAACGAGAAAAATTTAAAAATTCACTCACTGATAAGTAGATAATTTTTCTATGACTTTTAGTAAAAGTTCAGTTTGTAATTTTCATAGATTTGAAGTACGTTTCGTATAGCTTTAAGCTAATCGCTTTAGCTATTGGCTTCTGAGCGTGTTTTGCAAGAGGCTCAAGGGTACTACTCGATGATCACGTTTTTGATGGTTAGCCCAAAATATCGCCTGGGGATAAATCCCCAGGCTGAAAGCTCAAGTCTGCTGAAGCAGACTAACCCCTAGGTTTGTTTAGTTTTCGTAGTGCCCTTTAGGGTACAGTAGCTCTTAGCCATGAGGTTGAGCTACTGGCGGGGGGTACGGGAACTTCCGCTTTCGTGTACTAGAAAAAAAATCCGTTTATTCCAAAAATCCGTTGTACTCTCACTATATAACGGCTAACCACGAATCCCATTCCACATCTGAAAATTCCCTCTACCTCTTCCTCTTTTAGGACTTGAAAGAGAATAAAATTGAGCCCAGCCAGCGCGAACATTGGTCGTTACTCCCAGCCCACTTACACTGGCTCGCCGGTACCCAATTGCCTCTGTTTTCTGGTGCCCCTCTTGCTTATTAACGGTTTGCTTTAAACTCTTCATCGTACTCTTTGCTCCTTTTTGTAAGAGTTGCGGGGTTTTTAAACCCCGCTGATCTAAAAATACCTAAAAATTCAATGGAGTTTTATTATGGACTGGCAGACAGTGGGGGTGTTTCTGTCAACAAGCCAGAGGCTCGTAGTACTAAGGCAGCCGGCGTAACATGTTCTACTTCGATTTTGACTTCTCCGCCTTCATTTTCGGAAAAAGGATTTGGGGCGGCCGCATCGATCTCGGCCCGCAAGACAACGGTTCCTTTTTTCGGCCCTGTCGGCTGTATCACATTGATTACGGTGGCAGGAAGCGGGCCAGTCTGTTTACCAATTTTTCCGTTAAGGCGTAAAAACGCCGCTTGCCCGGGGTGGATGCTTTTTAGGGCCTGTTGTCCAAATTCAGCGTTAATTATCCGTTGCCGGATGACTTGTACTTTCTTTGCTCCCATGCCCGTGCGAGGAAATTGACTTATAAGATTTTCTTCAGCAGTCATCGTCACATCCGGGCTGATTTCATAAGAGGTAATCTGGGCGGTGAGAAACCAGTGAGCCCATAAGACGGCCAACACTATCGCTGCCAACAGTCCTGCCAGTGAGGTGTAATAATTATCGGTTTGGAGTGAACGTATCGTGCGTGAGAAGGGCGTTGCCATTTGGATGAAAGTATTTTGGAGCGAGTTTTTCAAATTTAGGTGATTTTTCATTTTTAAATACCCCTTTGGGGTTGGGGCCCTCTCCGGCCCTTCCCCAGGTTGCACCTCAATGCCATTAAGTGTAGGGGCAATCCCTTGTGGTTGCCCTACAAACCGTCATGTCGCGTAGGGGCAATCCTTTATGGTTGCCCTCACCGAAAAGCGGTACGATATGGCATTGAGGTTTCACCTGGGGCTATTCATATTCAACCCCTTTGGGGTAAACTGAACGATAAAATAGAAATGCTCTACGTTGTCATAGTCGCATTGCTCCTACTACAAACGCAGTTATAAAAAACTTTTGTTGACCTACTTATCTCAATCCAACGGTGGATGCCAATTCATTGCTACCCATAAACTTCTGGATTCCACGATATATTCATTGTTCATCCGTAAGGCGATAACCGTAGCACGCCCCGTCGGTGTTAAACCAGTGATGTGAGTACCACCATTTGCCCACGTAAAATGCTCTTTCAAAATTTGAAGGCGTGGGTTAAATAGAGGAACTAATGCACCCGTTGCAGGATCAATATTCTCCGTTTTTGAGCTTTTGAATTCATTACAACGATAGCAAGCCGCCGCGAGATTTTCCCGGTCATCACCACCGCCTTTTGCTTGAGGAATAATGTGATCCATGACTAACGGCATTCCAATTATCCGCCGACAAGTACGACAATACTCGCAGCAATGCCCCGCTTCCGCTGACACTTGCTGTTTAAGTGTTTCAGAAATGGATGACATATTTATGTTAAGGGTAACTCATCTAATGCCGGTATTCGATAACCACGCCAACGTAATAACGCCCAAGCATAAGCTTTTTTTAACATTAACTGATCAGCCGCTTGGCCTAATTCTCTCAGTTCTTGACGTTCTTGTAGCTCCATTGACTCGTTTTTTTGGTGGTACTCTAGTAGAACTAAATGGCGTTGTTGTTGCGCCGTTGGTACTTGGCTATGAGCTATTTTTAGCAATTCTTTAATTGAAAGTGTTTGCATAGCCTGTAAACTGGCTTGCATTTCCAAAGGTGCATTTTCTACGGTTGGTGGTAAATTACCTTCGATGCTCTGAATGGCTAGTGATTCAATGGATTGATGAGTCTTCTTGGCAATTTTAGCGAATCTGTAAAATATCCCTTCTGGTAATTCTATGGTCAATTGTTGGGTAGCCATTTCATTAAATACCTCATTTATTAAGTACATTGCCAAAAGCATCAGCATCGCCAAGCCATGATTTTCCCTCGGTTTCACCAGCCTCCCCAGGTTTCACCTCAATGCCATTAAGTTAAGGGCTTTGCACGTGGGATTGCCCCTACAAACCGTCATGTAATGTAGGGGCAATCCTTTATGGTTGCCCTCACCGAAAAGCGGTACGATATGGCATTGAGGTTTCACCTGGGGCTATTCATATTCAACCCCTTTGGGGTTGTAGCCAAACCTGACATGTTTTTAAAACCTGTCAGGTTTAGTTTAGTTTCGACGAGACTCTTTTGAGTTACTTCGCGGCAATTTCTTCTAACTGCTTGGCTTTGATGACTTGTCCATCTAAGGCGGCTTCTTTGGCACTTTTGCCATAAGCGACGCTCATCAAGGTGCTGTAGTACACCGAGGGTATGTTGAACTTGGTGCCGTATTTCTGGTTGATTTGGTCTTGATAAACCTCCGTATTCATCTGACAGACGGGACAGGGGGTGACAATCATGTCGGCACCGCCATCGTAAGCGGCCTCAATAATATCCTTCACTAAGGCTTGACTCTTTTCAGGTTCCGAAAACATCAGCGCACCGCCACAACAAGAGACTTTCTTGTCGTAATTTTCCACTGGTTCCGCGCCCAGCGCCTCTATCATTTTGTCTAAATAGACGGGATTTTCAAAGGATTCGCCGTCGATACCAAAAGGGCGGTTAGTCTGACAGCCCACATAGCCGGCAATCTTGAGGCCTTCTAAGGGCTTTTTGACATGCTTTTTCATCTCGTCATAGCCGATGTCTTCAATCAGCACTTCAACCATGTGACGGACTTTTTTCTCACCTTTGAAGGTTAAGCCGGCCTCTTTTAAGGCCTCATTGGCTTCCGCCATTAACTGGTTGTCTTGCTTTAAACGCTCATCGGCCTCCCGAGTGGACAACCAACAAGCGGCACAGGTAGCCACTATATCTTGCCCTGGATGGTGTTGTTCAGAGAGGGCCAGATTACGCGCCGACAACGTTAGGCGCGGCAACTCTCCGCCCCCAGCGTAGCCGATAGAAGCGGAGCAACAGTTCCAATCAGGTATTTCGTTCAGTTGAATGCCTAACTCATCACAGATGGTTAGTGTTGAGCGCAACTGGTTGAAAGAGGAGGCGCCTTTTTGTGAGGAACAGCCGGGGTAAAAGGAATATTCTTTAGCCATAATCTGTTAGTCTCCTTAGTTATTAGGCTTGTTGGAATTTGGCCGCTTTCGCTTCTTCGATTTCACGGGCTTTATTTAAGGCAGCCTGTAAGCCTTTGCTGTCTTTGCAGCTATGTCCACCGAATATTTCAAAGGGATTCATGCGCTTAGTCTTGTACATCCCCAGGCCGACCTTTTGCATTTTCAGGGAGGTTTTAACGCCTTGGGCAAAGCCATTCATAAAATAAAGGCTGAGGCCCAATTTCAGTTCGTTGACGCGGCCTTTTTTGTACAGGTTATCCCAAAACCGTTGGGCGAATTTCTGGGTTTGTTGATTTTTGGGGACAAACCCTAGTTTGCTGGCGTAGTGAGCCAAACCGTGCATGATATGAGTAATGGGCAATTCGCGTGGGCAACGGGCGATGCAGTTGTAGCAAGAGGTGCAAAACCACATGGAACTAGAACCAAGCACCTCGTCACGCTGATTGGCGCGGATCATCATAAAAATTTCCTGCGGGGGATGATCCCAATGGGGGCCGAGTGGACAGGAGCCTGAGCAGACTCCGCACTGCATGCACATTTTTACCCATTCGCCATCTTCGACATTGGCTTCTACTTCACGCAAGAAGTTATTGCGGTATTTTTCAACCGTTGCGGTATTTGGGTTACTCATATAAAGTCTCCTTAGATGCGAATTAAGAATGAAAAATGAAAAATGTAGAATGAACAAAGATGTTCTTTCGTTTCGGTTTCGGTTTCTTTGCTCTGAGAAAGCTTGAGAAAGCTTGAGAAAGCTTGAGAAAGCTTGATAAATCTTGAGAAACTGTCATTTCGTTTCTTTGATCGGAGAAACCTTGAGAAACCTTATAAAATAAGTTATCTGAAAGACGTTTTTATAAGTCATTGATTTTTTATGATTCAATTCAATCCTTAATTCGCATGATAACTTCATTAAAATGGAAAACGGCCGGTTGAGTAGTCCTTACAAATTAGTGTAGTTATTTAAACTCAATAAGTTATATATATTATTAAGAGCAATGGTTTGTAGTAGTTGCTTTAGCAACTTATCTCGTGCCACTTTAGTCGCTAAAGCGACTACTACAAACATAACTACTACAAACTTTAGTCGCTAAAGCGACTACTACAAACATAATTACTACAAACTTTAGTCGCTAAAGCGACTACTACAAACATAACTACAAACATAACTACTACAAACTCTGAAAACTGATCACTGTTCACTGAAAACCTGAAAACAGATCACTGAGCATTGATCATTGAACACTGTTCAAAACTTGAGCGGAGTCAGACCAATTTTTTCAATGGTTGCCGCCATGTCGTTGATGATTTGAGGCACACGCTGAATGTCGGTAATGGCAATTTCGTAAGTCTGCACCCGTTCCGTTTCCAGTTGCAATTGTTTCAAGGTGTCATCGATTTTGCTCATCCGGTCGTGCGCCATTTCGCTCCCTTTGACAAAATGGCATTGGTAATCGTCGCCTTTTTTGCAGCCCATCAGAATCACGCCGTCATAGCCATTATTCAGGGCATCTGTTATCCAAATGGTGTTGACGGAGCCAAGGCAACGCACCGGAATGACACGTACAAAAGCGCTGTATTCTTGTCGCGTCATCCCCGCCATATCCAAGGCAGGATACGCATCATTTTCACAGGCAAGTAACAAAATACGCGGTTTTTCATCAAACTCGTCGGGAATGTCAACGATTTTGATGGCTTGCCCGACGGTTTCCACCGAGTAATTTTCAAAGGAAATCACGCGCACCGGACAGGCCCCCATACAGGTACCGCAGCGCCGACAACGTGCTTCATTAAACAGTGGATAACGCTGTTCGTCTTCGTTAATCGCACCAAAAGGACATTCGACAGTGCAGCGTTTGCATTGGGTGCAACCTTCTTTACGAAAGCTGGGGAAACTTAAGTCGCCTGAGCGTGGATGAGCGGCTCGCCCAATGGCGGCATTTTCTAGGGCTTGGATCGCTTTTAGGGCCGCGCCCATCGCGTCTTCCATCGCTTGCCCCATGTCCATCGGACGGCGTACCGGCCCGGCGGCATAAATACCGGTGCGGCGCGTTTCGTAGGGGAAACAGATAAAATGAGAGTCGGTGAAGCCGTTTACCAATTGTGGTATATCGGCGCCTTGGCGATAGTCCAGATTCAAAATGGATTCAACTGGAACAGTGGCCGTCGTCGCGGCCTCTTCCTTGGCTTCTCCTTCTTTCTCTTTGTCCTCAGCGGGCGCCGTTTCAATATTGATCCCGGAATTAGGCACCATGCCGGTCGCTAATACCACTAAATCGGCGTCGTAATTGACGTCTTCATCAAGAATTAAGTCTTTGAATTTAAGGGTTAAATTACCCTCATTCGGGACAACTTCGCTGGCGATACCTTTGGTGAAGGTAATCCCTTTATTTTGGCCGCTGCGATAGAAGTCTTCGCCACCGGCACCCGGCATACGCAGTTCGGTATAAAGCACCATGGCGTCTATGTCAGGATTAGCGTCTTTGAAGTACATTGCCTGCTTGACGCTCGTCATGCAGCAGTGCCCTGAGCAATAGGGCAAATGGCCCTCTTTTTCACTGCGTTGCCCGGCGCATTGGACAAACACTACGCTTTTGACGTCCTTGCCATCGGAGGGCCGTTTAATACTGTTGCCATTGGCTTGCTTGGCTAGGGTTTCTAAGCCGAGTTGATCGACGACATCGGGCGATTTGCCATAAGCAAATTCTGGCAATTGCGTCGCGTCGTAAGGTTTAAAGCCACTGGCTTGAATGATGGAGCCAAAGTTTTGGGTTAGCGTCGAACCGCCATTGGTGGTAATATCGGCACTAAAGCGTCCGGGAGCGCCGCTGGTTTTAGTTACAGTGGCGTTGAGATGGACGGTGATTTTGTCGTTGTCATCGACTTGTTTTATTAAATCTGTTATAGCGCTTTCTTGTGGATCGGCAAACGGTGAACGGTTAGGGATGCGTTTGTTCAATTGCGCCGCGATGCCACCCAATGCGTCTGTTTTTTCGACAATCGTGGTAGAGTAGCCGGCTTTGGCGATTTCAAGGGCGGCCGTTAAACCGGTAAAGCCACCGCCTACGACAAGAACATGACGTACCAAGCCCTGCTCTTCGCTGGGAGCGGGCAAATTCATGTATTTGACTTCGGCGCAAGCCATGCGTATATAGTCGTCCGCCATTTCTTGCGTGGTTTCTTCGGCTTCATCGGTAGCGGGGCGCACCCAAATCACGCCTTCGCGCAAATTGGCACGAGAAAGTGCCACATTGTCAAAGTTAAAGGCATCGGTTTTGGCGCGTCTGGAACAGGCGGCAATGACGACATGATTGACTTCGCCGGCGTCAATATCGGCTTGAATCATTTTCACGCCGTCACTGTTACAGAGAAAATCGTGTTGTTTGGCAAAACCGACTTTGCCCTCGCGTGTGGCAATCTTTGCCAGTTGAGCAGTATCTAGGCGTTCACCGATACCGCAGCCTTTGCAAATATAAGCCCCTAATTTTTTATCGGCCATTTTTTTTAACCTCCCTGAGTAGCGGCGACTTGATTAACGACTTGAATAGCCCGTAAAGCGCTGGCGGTAGCACTTTGCACGGCCCGATTGACATCTAACGCATCGGTGGCAACACCCGCGCCAAACATGCCGCCATTACTGGGGTCATTTTCAATAAACCCGTGTTCATTGACGGTCATATTCACGTCTAATTGGCTGAAATCGACACTCGGCTCCATACCGATAGCGAGTACCACTAAATCATGCGGATTGCTATAACGGTTGTAACCTTCGGTGTCTACGCCGTGCAAAATGGGATTACCCGTCGCTTTGTCTTGGGTAATGCTCGCAACTTTGGATTTGATGAAATGTACCGTTTCGTCAGCTTTAGCTTTGTGGTACAGATCCTCAAAGCGATCAATGGCACGAATGTCAATATAATAAATAGTGGACTTGCCATCATCGCCATATTGTTCGCGCACATAAGTGGTTTGTTTCAGCGAAGCGGTGCAGCAAATGCGGGAACAGTGTTTGAGGTAATTGCGATCACGCGAGCCGGCGCATTGGATAAAGGCAATGTCTTTGGCTTCTTTACCATCTGACGGCCGCAAGATTTTACCGCCCGTCGGCCCCATCTGATCCATCATGCGCTCAAGTTCAACACTGGTGATGACATTGGGAATACGATCATAGCCGTAGGGTTGAATTTTGTTGGCATCATAAGGCTTCCAACCGGTTGCCCAGACGATGGCACCGACATTTAGCGTTAAGTCTTGCTCCGGCATGTCCAACTCAATGGCCTCATATTGACAGGCGGCTTTGGCTTTGTCGGCATCGGCCGTGCCGATGAGGCGCTGATCGATAACGTAGTGTTGCGGATAGGCCATAAAAAACGGCAAATAGGCCCCCTTGCGTTTGCTATCCATCACGCCGTAGTTGTATTCGTCATCGAATTCAGCCTCCACCGCGTCTTTACAGGCCCCACAGGCCGTGCAATTGTCATTGACATAGCGCGGAGATAGCTTGAGATTGACGGTATAATTACCGGCCTCGCCCGTCACTTGAGTGATTTCGGCCATCGTCATAACGCGCACTCTTTTATTGGCCTTGATGCGACGCAGATTGATTTCCATGCCGCACGTCGGGTGGCACATCTTCGGGAAATATTTATATAATTGAGATACCCGTCCGCCGAGTGACGGATTTTTTTCAATCAATATCACGTCCTTGCCACATTCTGCGGCCTCCAACGCAGCGGTCATCCCGCTAATTCCACCCCCCACGACTAAAATAGTCTGGTTGGTTGCAACGACATCAGTCATGCGATTCCTCCACAAATTGTAAGGTCTCTAAACAGAGGCATATTAGGATACATTGATATAGCACGATAGTCTAGGATAATTTTTAATGGGACAGGTAAGGGGGAAGGTTAAAGGGGGAATAAAGAGCAGCGGGGTGAATAGTGAGTATAGCGAATTGCGCGTAAGTACAACGAATTACGCGGATAAACGAATTTAATAGTCAGTGAGTACAGCGAATGAATAGTGAGTACAGCGAATTACGCGGATAAACGAATTTAAGAGTCAGTAAGTACAGCGAATTGCGGGGATAAACGAATTGAAGCCCCAACGGGGCGACATTAATATAGCCAAGGGCACCGCCCCTGGCAAGCCCCAACGGGGCGACATTAATAAAGCCAGTGTACCTACCTGGCAAGCCCCAACGGGGCGACAGATTTATCGCTCAAAATACTTGACAAAAGCGCAAATGTCAAGTAAAAAAATTATTACTCCGTCAAAAACTCCAAGAGACTGATTTTAAACAGATTGCTGGTTTTCCTCACGCCACCGATGAGGCGATTTTAGCGTTATCCGATCCGCCCTATTACACCGCTTGCCCAAATCCTTGGCTGTCTGACTTGTAAGTACAGCGAATTGCGCGGATAAACGAATTTAAGAGTTAGTCAGTAAGTACAGCGAATTGCGCGGATAAACGAATTTAAGAGTCAGTAAGTACAGCGAATGAATAGTGCTAAGTAATTAGTTGTACTAAGTAATTAGTTGTACTAAGTCCTAATTCGTTTATCCGCGTAATTCGCTGTACTATGTGCGTAATTGGCTGTACTATGTGCGTAATTGGCTGTACTACGTGCGTCATTGGCTGTACTACGTGCGTCATTCGCTATACTAAGCCATTCCGCTCCTTGGCTGTAACAATTTAATTTATATCAATGAAAATATTAAACGATTTATTCAGTAATCGGGCAAGCACTCAACCGGTTAAATGCTTAGGCTTAAGCTTTGAAAACGACGATGCGCGTCGTGCCCACTTTTTAGAATTACTCAGTAAAAAACTCCAACAGACTGATTTTAAACAGATTGCAGGATTTCCTCACGCCACCGATGAGGCTATTTTAGCGTTATCCGATCCGCCCTATTACACCGCTTGCCCAAATCCTTGGCTGTCTGACTTGTAAGTACAACGAATTGCGCGGATAAACGAATTTAAGAGTCAGTGAGTAAGTACAACGAATTGCGCGTAAGTACAACGAATTTTTGTCGCTGTGGATCGTCCCAAAAATAGGTACAGTGCCCTTTAGGGTACTTTAGCTTTTAGACAACTGCTTTAGCTGTTTTGGTAAGTTATTTTTTAGCCGATCCTGTACTACGTTTATCCTAATTCGTTTATCCGCGTAATTCGCTGTACTACGTGCGCAATTCGCTGTACTACGTTTATCCTAATTCGTTTATCCGCGTAATTCGCTGTACTACGTTTATCCTAATTCGTTTATCCGCGTAATTCGCTGTACTACGTGCGTAATTCGCTGTACTACGTTTATCCTAATTCGTTTATCCGCGCAATTCGCTGTACTACGTGCGCAATTCGCTGTACTACGTTTATCCTAATTCGTTTATCCGCGCAATTCGCTGTACTACGTGCGTAATTCGCTGTACTACGTTTATCCTAATTCGTTTATCCGCGCAATTCGCTGTACTACGTGCACAATTCGCTGTACTACGTGCGCAATTCGCTGTACTAAGTAATAAGCAATAAGTTGTACTAAGTAATTGTACCCAACATACCAAATTTACCCATTACCGATTATGCAATATTCCGACTTAATCCAATTTAAAAACCTAGAATCCGTTATCCAATTCCGACACGCTGAGCAATCAAGCAAAGCCAAACGCTTAGTACAAACTTATGTCATTTCTGACGAAATGGCCGATAAATTGATCAAGTTAGTGTTTGAACAACTCGGTTTTGACTTAGAAGGCGACAAAAAAGGCCTCTTTATTGTCGGCAACTACGGCACCGGTAAATCACATCTCATGGCAGTGATTTCCAGTATCGCGGAACAAACAAAATTAGTGAATTACTTAACTAATAAAACCGTGGCGGAATCTGCCAAAAAAACCATTGCCGGCCAATTTCAGGTTATACGGGTAGAATTAAGCGCCGTCAAACGTTCCCTACGCGATTGTCTTACCGAGGAAATCGAACAGTATCTGGATCGTCTCGGCGTTTCTTTCCAATTTCCGCCAGCCGACAAAATTACCAACAACAAAGGCGCCTTTGAAGACATGATGGCCGCTTTTGAAAAGCATTATTCCGGGCAAGGACTGCTATTAATCGTTGACGAATTGTTGGAATTTCTCAGCAGCCGAAAAAGCCGTGAATTAATTGTTGATTTGAGTTTTCTACGCGAAATCGGCGAAATTTGTCAAAACACACGGTTCCGTTTTATCGCCGGCATGCAAGAAACGATTTTTGACAATCCACGTTTTAAATTTGCCGCTAATGAATTGCGGCGCGTCAAAGATCGTTTTGAACAATTGTTGATTACGCGCAAAGACATCAAATTTGTGGTAGCGGAGCGGTTGCTGAAAAAAAAGGTGGCACAAAAAAAGAAAATTCGAGCTTATTTGCAACCTTTCGCGCACTGTTATGGCAGCATGAATGAACGCCTGGATGAATTTGTGGATTTATTTCCGGTACATCCTGACTACATTAACGTGTTTGAACAGATTATCGCGGTGGAAAAGCGCGAAATTCTCAAACAGTTAGAAGGCACCATGCAAGAGTTGCTCAACCAAACCGTGCCCGAAAATCAACCCAATTTACTGGCTTTTGACAGCTATTGGAACACACTGCGAGAAAATTTCTCCCTTCGTGCCACCGATGACATTCGTGAAGTGATTAATTGTAGCCAAGTCTTAGAAGATCGCATTGAGCGAGCTTTTACTCGCCCAAATTATAAAGCCATGGCACTGCGGATTATTCACGCGCTGTCGGTGCATCGGCTCACCACTCACGATTTTTCCGCGGCAGTGGGCATGACGGCGCAAGAATTGCGAGATACGTTATGCTTATATCAACCCGGTATCGAAGAATTAGGCAATCCCGCCGCTGATTTACACTCTCAAGTCGAATTAGTCTTACGTGAAATTTTAAAAACGGTTAATCGGCAATTTATCTCGGCAAATACCAACAATGGGCAATATTACCTGGATTTGAAAAAAACCGAGGATTTTGATGCCATTATTGAAAATCGCGCCGAAATGGTTGAGGCGGACAATCTGGATGACTATTACTATGTCGTACTGCGGCAAATAATGGAAGCCACTGATGAACCTTATGTGGGCAATTTTTTGATTTGGCAACGGGAATTAGAATGGCGCAGCCATAAAGTCACGCGCCTTGGCTACTTAATTTTTGGCTGTTTTGCCACGCCAAATGAACGCGCCACCGCCGTGCCAGAACGGGATTTTTATCTTTACTTTCTGCAACCCTACGAAACCCCAAAATACCAAAAAAGTGCCGCAACCTCGGATGAAGTCTTTTTTAACCTCAAACACAAGGATGAAACCTTTCATCAACTGCTACGCAATTACACCGCGGCTTCCATTCTGGTTCGCCATTCATCAGGGCACCCTAAATCGGTGTATGAAAATAAAGCGCAACTTTATTTCAAACAAGTGGCGGCATGGTTGCAAAACAATATCACCAAAGTCTTTGAAGTCACTTATCAAGGCAAAACTCAGCCTTTGTTAGATTGGACAAAAAGCCAAAACATCCGCGAGCTTGCTGGGCTTGGCAAAGAAGAGCGCATCAATTTTCGGGAATTGATAGAATTAGTCGCCAGTATTTGTTTAGAACAGACGTTTACCGACAAAAGCCCCGAATATCCGGTCTTTTCGAGACTCATCACTGGCGACAACCTTGCTCAAGCCGCCCAAGAAGCCATACGAGGCTTGTTGGCGGCACCCAACAAACGCTCTAAACAAGCCAACACTATTTTAGATGCGTTGCAACTGTTAGACGGCCCCAATATTACCCCCTTAAACTCGCCTTATGCATGCTATATCATTGATTTACTAAACAAAAAAGCCAAAAGCCAAGTGCTGAATTACGGTGAATTGCTCCCCGACTCTTATCTTGCGCCCGAAAAATACCGCCTTGAGCCAGAATTTGTGATGGTGATACTCGCTGCGCTTATTTACAGCGGGGAACTTGTGTTAGCCATGCCGGGTAAAAAATTTAATGCCTCTAATTTCAATGAATTGGCAGGCGCTCCTCTTAAAGACTGGTTAACTTTTAAACACCTTGAACGCCCGAAAGATTTTAATGTGCCAGCCTTAAAAGCCCTGTTTGAATTGTTCGGTTTGCCCACCGATTTAGCCATTGACTTAACCCAAAATAAACCAGAGGCGGTGCAACAACTACACACCTTTGCCCATAAACATCTCGAATCGGTGGTAAAAACACAAAACGACTTAGGCAAGGCAATCCTGTTTTGGGGAAAAGCGGTGCTAAGTACGGCGGAAATGCAGCATTATCAAAAACGGTTGGCAGACTGCAAGGCGTTTTTGGAAACGCTGCAAGCCTACTCCACCCCTGGACAATTCAAGAACTTTCGCTACAGCCTTGATAAAGTAACCGCCCAACGGAGCGGCTTTGAGACTTTACAAGAACTCAATCAATTGCAATCCATTCTCCGAGAATTGAATACCGCTACCGCTTATTTAATGGCAGCCGAAGCGATGTTACCACCCGAACATGACTGGGTGCAAGACATGAAAGCCACGCGGGCTGAACTACTGCCCCGCATGAAGGATAGCAGTCAACGCGCCAGCAGTGGTTTTAGCTATCACATTCAACAACAACTTGGTATTTTACAAAAAAACTATCGGCAACTCTACCTTGACTTACACCAACAAGCGCGACTAGGCGCGGCGGAACATGAAGATAAGAAAAAGCTGTTACGCGATGCGCGTTTGACACAATTAAAACAACTGGCGCCTATTGACTTGATGCCACAACAACAATTAGACGATTTTGAAACTCGTCTCAACCAACTGCAAACCTGTTTTGATTTAAGCGAATACGACTTATTTGCCCAAGCATTTTGTCCACACTGCGAATTTAAACCAACTTCACCACCGCCACCGCCCGCTGTCGATAGACTGACTGAACTCAGCGACACCTTAGCGCAACGGCACAGTGAATGGACACAAACGCTACTCACCGAGCTCAACAGCGTGGCTAAATCTGAACGGTGGCAACTACTCCAAGCCGAAAATCGCGCCCGACTAGAGATATTTTTGAGTAACCAAACCTTGCCAGAACAAATTAGCTACGAATTTTTAGAAGCGGTGCAAGAAGCGTTATCGGGGCTGCACAAAGTCACACTGAATTTAACGGAATTTCAAAATGCGATTGTCGCAGGTAGTTTTCCCGCCACACTACCAGAATTGCAGCAACGCATTGATAACTATTTACAAGAACTCACCCTGGGCAAAAAAACTCATAAAATACGCATAGTATTGGGTGGAACCTAGGGCGGTGAAAATTGTGAATTGTGAATTATGGAGTCCAAACTTTAGTTTGGCAGGACTCCAAACTTTAGTTTGGCCATAATCCAAACTTGCTTTACTGAAACCTGTAGTCAGTACCCGTGCAAAAGTTTGTCGGTATTTTGACGACGAAAACGACTGTAATGTTTAAGTTTATTTGTTGAAAAACTATAGTATAACACTACCTTTTTGAGGGCCATAAAATCATTTGAAAGTTTCCAAATGAAAGTATGGCCCCCAAACTGCGCCCAAAAGTCATACTTTTTTTAAGTGTTTATTTATAATTAGTGATCTTTTGGTTTTCATTTTTGAATGATCTCCGAAAAGCCTTGAGTCTTTAGTAAAAACGTTTTTTAGCACTCTCAAAGAGAATAGCAACCTAAAATTTCAGAATTGAGTTTGTAGTAGGCGATTTATCGCCTAAAACGGTTAAAAGTAATTGTTTATAAAAATCGGATTCATTCACTCGTTTCCATGACGATTTAAAGTTTGAAGTTTGTAGTAGGCGCTTTAGCGCCTAAAACGGTTAAAAGTCATTATTTCGCAAACTCGGATTCATTCAAACGTTTCCATAACAGTTTAAATAATACGGATAAACCAGAAATGCGAATTAAGATATTAAAACATCAAACCCAAACACCTCTACGAACAAATCCCTTATTATATACAATCCTTGTAGATATGACTTTGTTGTCCTCGCCAGACAAACCCTAGCCACGGCCCTTTCACCCAATAATAACCTTTCTCTAAAAGGGGTTATACAAAAAAAATAGCGAGCAGGGGGAGTGAGGGCAACCATAAAGGATTGCCCCTACACGACATGACGGTTTGTAGGGGCAACCCCACGTGCAAAGCCCTTAACTTAATGGCATTGCCCCTGCACCCCCCCCGAATAGGAAAAGGGTAAAAGGGAAAAGGATCAAGGGTTACTGCATCCTAGCGAGCCGCCCACCGTAGACGCCGTTGCGGGAAGTCGGCGTGCCCCTGATGCGGAACGCCGACCGCGCCCTCCTCGCTTCGCTGCCCCACGAGGCCCCGCGCACGGCAAAGCGGCCTGCACTCTTCGCACAGCGTTGTTCCTTACCGCTATACGTGCCTTCATATTCGGAACATGTCCACTCCCACACGTTCCCGACTGTATCATATAATCCAAATGCATTCGGTTTAAAGGAACCTACCGGGGCTGTGTATTTAAAACTGTCACCACAATAATTGGCATAACAATTGGCTTGATTGGAGCCAATGTCATTGCCCCACCAGTATTTGGTTTCCGTTCCGGCACGAGCGGCGTATTCCCATTCCGCTTCGGTAGGTAAACGATATTGATGGCCGGTTTGTTCAGTTAGCCATTTGGCATAAGCGGTGACATCGTGCCAAGACACATTGATGACTGGACGGTTGCCACGCCCCCAGCCGTTATCAGAAGGCTTTGTTCTACCCATTGCTTCGGCAAACTTATCATATTCGGCGAACGTTACCTCATAGCGCCCCATCGCAAAGCTTTTGACAGAGACTTTATGGACGGGCTGTTCATTACTACTACCACCGCCTTGAATGTCACCCATACGGAACTTCCCGGCCGGAATGACGACCATTTTTGGGCCATAGCTGCCGTCTTTCAAACGGTCACGGAGTACTACTGCTTTACTCAACCAATTAATATTGTTGTCCACTTCTTCGAGTCGTTTGGACAAGTCGCCGGCCTTTTGGACAAGTTTGTTGTCTACTTCAGTGAGCCGTTTGGACAATTCGCCGGCCGTTTGGGCCTGTTTGTTGTCCACTTCGGTGAGTCGTTTGGACAATTCGCGGGCCTTTTTATCATGTTCATTGTCCACGGCGGTGAGTTTATTGGACAAGTTATCGACCGTTTGGGCTTGTTTGTTGTCTAGGGTGGCGATTTGCTCGAACAATCCGCCGGCCGTCTGGACATGTTTGTTGAGTCGTTTGGACAAGTTGTCGGCCGTTTGGGCCTGTTTGTTGCTCAGCACGGTGAGTTTTTTGGACAAGTCGTCGGCCGTTTGGGCTTGTTTATTATCTAGGGCGGTGAGTTGTTTGGACAACTCGCCGGCCTTTTGGACAAGTTTGTTGTCCACTTCGGTGATTTGCTTGGACAATTCGTCGGCCTTTTCATCATGTTCATTGTCCACGGCAGTGATATTATTGGATAAGTCGCCGGCCGTTTCGGCTTGTTTATTATCTAGGGCAGTGAGTTGTTTGGACAACTCGCCGGCCTTTTGGACAAGTTTGTTGTCCACTTCGGCGAGTTGCTTGGATAAATCACCGGCCTTTTGGACATGTTCATTGCCCAACGCCGCTAATTCGGTTCTCAAGGCTTGGGTCGTTTGGGCCTGTTTGTCGTCCAGTTCGGTGACTCGCTTGGACAAGTCGCCGGCCGTTTGGACATGTTTGTCGTCCACTTCGGTGACTCGTTTGGATAAGTCGTCGGCCGTTTGGACATGTTTGTTGTCCACCGCCGCTAATTCGGTTCTCAACGTTTGGGCCGTTTGAGCCTGTTTGTCGTCCAATGTGGTGAGTTGTTTGGACAGTTTGTCGTCCACAATGGTAAGTCGCTCGGACTGTTTGTTGTCCAACGCCACTAACTCGGCCTTTAAGTCATTTATAGAGTTATCATATTGATAAACCAAATCCATCCCAAGCAACACCGCCACCAAGACAATTGCAACTAGCGAGGTAGTATACCAACCTAACGACACATAACGGGGTGGCCGTTTTGCTTGTTTATCAAGGCCTTGTTCAACACGCTTCCAAGCAAAACGCAGTGGTTCTAAACCATCGCCAATCATCGACAGCGAAAAAGTCGCCGACAATAACGTCGAGACGCAATCCTGATAATCCACATCATCGGCCAGTTTAGGATGATCCTTCAGGGCCACTAAGCAGCGGCAATGGCTCTGCCAAAACGCCCGCGGCGTTGCCGTCGTCCAATCCGTTTGCCCAAGTGGCACCACCAAATCGGCCACTTGGCTATCACGACGGGCTAACTTATCCACCCGCTTCATCAACTGATCCATGCTTTTATGTCGAGCCGACTCCTTATCAAACCGCTTTTCAATCGCTTCCCAAACTGAGCCTAGTAACACTAAACTCGCCTCCATCTCCCAACACGAAAACTCGGACGACACCAACTCAGACACCTTGGCGTGAAAGGCCGAGTCCTCGGCCAGTTTAGGATGATCTTTAAGGGCCACTAAGCAACTGCAATGGCTCTGCCAAAACGCCCGCGGCGTTGCAATCGTCCAATCCGTTTGCCGAAGCGGCACCACTAAATCGGCCACTTGGCTATCACGATTCGCCAACTGATCCACCCGACTCATCACCTCAATGCCATATCGTACCGCTTTTGGGTGAGGGCAACCATAAAGGATTGCCCCTACATTACATAACGGTTTGTAGGGCAACCACAAGGGATTGCCCCCACATTACATAACGGTTTGTAGGGCAACCACAAGGGATTGCCCCTACACTTAATGGCATTGACTCATCACCTCGGCGGCTTGTTGCGATAAGATATGATGACTCGCTAAACTCATCACCGGTGGAATATAGTTAACGTCCCATTGGCCGTTCTTCATTCGCCCAAGCGGTAAGCCTTCACCGGTTTTAACTAACTCATCAATACCGGCATGCCAAGCTCGCCACTCTAATTGAACTTTATACAATGGAAAATCCGGCAACGTCTCTCGCAGTGCCGTAGACATCCGAAAGGGCCGAGCGATAGCGAATAAGCCATTGTTTTCAATCGGATTCTCACACTCAGGTACCTCGGCTTCGGCACACACCAAAACTTACCCGTGGCCGTCACCGCGAGTAATTCAGTAAGCGCGACAGGCCTATCTTGTTGAATATCAACAACAAGTGGATACGACGGGCACAAGCCAAAATGCTGTGCATTCCAAGCCAAGCCGCCATACAAACGCGCCAAGTGCGCCAGCACTAAATCATGCAGCACCAAACGCACCTCACTTAATGCTTGGCCATCTTGCCAAGTTTCAAATTCCGTCAAGAGTCGAAAAAGTTGTTGTTTCATAATTGATAATTGATAATTAAATCCGAATTGCGGTTAAGTAAATACAACGAATGACGGGCCGATAAACGAATTAAAACTTCGTGGCTATTTGAACTTCGTGGCTATTTGAAAATCATCCACATCTAATAAATAATCAAGGTATGTCTTATTCGTTTATCCGCGTAATTCGTTGTACTAAATTCGTTTATCCGCGTAATTCGTTGTACTCAGCTCAAGATAGAGAAATTGAGATTAATAAATGACTTTTGAAAACGCAGCATATTAAACCGAAATCCTTTCACAAGCAAATCCCTGCTTATATACAATCCTTGTAGGCATAGAGAAGGCATGACATCATCAACCCCAAACACATCTACGAACAAATCCCTTCTTATATACAATCCTTGTAGAGTCAGTACTTAGCTAAGTTGCCAAACGTGCGCGTTGTTGTAGTGTTGTATTGTTTATATGTTGTATTGTTGGGGAGATTTTTTTGCTTGTAACTAGTTGTTTTTATTCAAAAAAAATTACTATTCTGGGAAATTGTTAGTTCTATTCTGGGAAATTGTTAGTTCTATTCTGGGAAATTGTTAGTTCTATTCTGGGAAATTGTTAGTCCTATTCTGGGAAATTGTTAGTCCTATTCGGGGAAATTGTTAGTTCTATTCGGGGAAATTGTTAGTCCTATTCGGGGAAATTGTTAGTTCTATTCGGAACTTTTTTATTGACATTATCCCCGACTAGATTATGTTATACTAATATATAGTTTAAAATTGACTAACTACTTAAAGGCACTCGTATGAAAAAAGAGATTATAGAGACTGTGGACAATGTAAAAATGGAAGTCTCTATGATGGCAATTACCCGAACAGTAGACCAGAAAAATCTTATAGTGACACAAGCTAACGCGCTAGCACGATCAGTGCAAGAGATGACTTTACAGGAAAAACGGTTATTATTGTTAGCAATCTCACATATTCGCCAAAGCGATGACAATTTTGTGCTATACCGCATTCCTGTGACACGCATCAGAGAGTATTTAGGTTTGGATGATGGCAGTTATTACACGCGCATAAACAAGATAACGACAAGCCTGCTAAGTCGAGTGATAGAAGTTGAAAAAGAAAATGGCGACTGGGAAAAATTTCAATGGGTCTCTTATTGCCGTTATCGCAGCAAAGGGACAAGCGATATGCCTGAAGCGTGCACGACTGTTTACGTCCTCTGTTATTAAATCTGCAAAAAGACAGTGTTTATTTACACCAGATTGCCCCGATACCAGGGTTTAACTCTATGCGGGTATTTGAACTTCTTTACTACTCGGCTATGTACTCAAAAACCGAACGGAAGTTTAAAAAATCCAACCTGAGTTTTGAAGTCACTGATCTCAAAAAGCGGTTAGGGATGGAGGGGAAATACCGAGATTTTCGAGACTTCCGAAAAGACGTTTTAAACCGAGCGCAAAAAGATTGTGAGGTGTATTCGCCGTTAGTGTTCAGTTGGGAAGAGGAGAAGAAAGGGCGGAAGATAGTCACGCTACACTTTACAATAAAGTTAAACCCAAAGTTTAAAGATGAGTCGCTTGCATTAGTCAATCAACCTGTGCCCGAAACGCCGCCCGTCAATACCGAGTTTGAGTTGGTACCAACAAGTGTACTAAAACCAGCGAAGTCGCCTTTTGCTCGGCCGGCCTCAACGCAAAAAAAACCGATAAGCAAAGGAAGCAAAGGAAGTTCAAAACCAGTCAACGAGTTAGCATCAAACGTTGTAACAACTGAACAAGATGTCAAAGAGTTAGTATTCGACTATGCGCTGGCGACGTTTTCGGCCGATGAGAAACGTCAAGCCTTAGCCGCAATAAATGGCATCCCGACGCTCGATCAGCAAATGGTCTTAGATGAGTTGAACGTTGCCATTGGACAGGGTAATGTCAAAAAGCGTTGGCAATATTTAAGTGGATTAGTGAAGGCATACCATAACGGCCTACTTGTACCGACATCCGACTTGGCGAAGCAACGTAAAGAGGCTGAAACAAAACGTTGTTCGTACTGTGAGAGTAACGGTATGATTTACTATCGCATCAACGACGGCGCGGTATTACCCAAACCGTGTAGTCACAATGAGCCGGAAATCATAGATTTTGCTATCTCAAAAGAATACAACATTGAGAATGCCAAATCTAGTAACAATCGATTTGATGCCATCAAGACTGAATTTGAGGAGACTCGGCATCAAAAAGTCAAAGAAATTGTACAAAGTTGGGATGAAAATACCAAACGGGCCGAGATGATAATTTTTTTAAAGACAACCGATAATTTCACTCGTCAAGTGTTTCAGGAAAAGGGTTTAAATCACCCAGCTACACTAGCTCATTTGACACTGTACATGGTGAAAAATAACTATTTACCACCCGAATTTAATAGCCTGAAAGATTGGTACTTGATGATTTATCAATAAGAGAGTAAGCCTCCGGAGTCCAAGATTTATCTTGGACGTCTAATTCCTCAAACTAAAGTTTGGACTCCTAACTCTACCCATCAAAACAAGTTTAACAAAAAAGTAATACAAAAAACCCGAAATATAAATCATCTATTAATCAATTATTTGAAGACACACAATGATTAAAAATAATTTTTTTTTGAGATTAAACCCTTAGCATTAATACGTCAATAACCCGTATTTGTGGGCCATCAACTCGAATGACTCAGTACAACTTATGGGTTTTAACGGATTAATACCGTTTTTCAGATAAATCGTTAATAACCATTATTTGTGGGCCATCAACTCGAATAACTCAGTACAACTTTTTTCATGCGCCCAAACGCCCAAGGAATGTCTATAACAAATTGTCAACTAGATTGTTCCAACTGAACGAGCGTGGGTAAAGCGACAGCGCAACGAAATTTCTACCCACTCTACGAAATCTAATCACTGTGAAAGTTTAGCCATTGCTAACCTATTAAAACTGACACCAGATTTGACAGCTTGAATCACAAGATTTCGATGTATTTCAGGGGGTACATGCACAATAAATTGACCACTGTACGGCCCAATAGCAATCGGTTCTGGTATAGATTCATGATTTTTTTGCATATCGGCTATGGCCTCTGCAACCACTTGGCGGATACCACTAAATGTCGTTTCAGGTGTTTCATCTAACCAGCTCAAACTAGGAAATTCCGTACATAACCCAATGTACTCACCATCTTCTTCGGACCAAGTCACATAATAGGTATATTTACTCTGATCTTGTCTCATCGTCGTCCTCCAACTTTTCAACGGCCTTTAACACTTGTTTGACTTGATATGCTTTAGCTTTCCCGTTAGAACTTTAAATATTAACGCGAGGATCTCCCTGCCAAGGCATTTTATAAACTTTGTGGCTGGTACTATTTTAACGCGCCTCACCGAAATAGTAATCACATACCCTACATAAATCACTGAACTGAATGTTCCTTGGATTTTTTGCCATTTTAACCAGAAGATCAGATATCGTAGCCATAGTTAAAATACATCCATTTTCATATGATTAAGAGACATAATCTGAAAATAAACCCTGTTTATATAATAAAGGATAAAGCATTCTAGCGAAGAATACTACAAGGATTGTATAAGTAACTACAAGGATTGTATATAAAAAAGGATTGCATCGAGAAGGCTTGACTTCAAACCCAAACACTTCTACGAACTAATCCCTTATTAGAGACAATCCTTGTAGAATATTTTTTGGATTTCTTTGACTTCTAATAAATAATCAAGGCTCGTTATGTCTTATTCGTTTATCCGCGCAATTCGTTGTACTCAGTTCAAGATAGAGAAATTGAGATTAATAAATGACTTTTGGAAATGCGCCGGTTCAAACCTAAATTGTGGTTAAGTACAACGAATTGCGGTTAAGTACAACGAATTGCGCGGATAAACGAATTAAATCTCAGCCGGCACGACGTGTTTCTTATTGATTGATATATCCCTGAGCTGACTTATCTATCAAAGTGCCCATTTATCGAACCATCCACGTCTAATAAATAATCAAGGTATGTCTTATTCGTTTATCCGCGTAATTCGTTGTACTAAATTCGTTTATCCGCGCAATTCGTTGTACTCAGTTCAAGATAGAGAAATTGAGATTAATAAATGACTTTTGGAAATGCGCCGGTTCAAACCTAAATTGTGGTTAAGTACAACGAATTGCGGTTAAGTACAACGAATTGCGCGGATAAACGAATTAAATATCAGCCGGCACGACGTGTTTTTCATTGATTGATATATAGCATTTCCCGATTTGGTTAAATACAAAACCCCTATTTACATTCAACCCCTTCAGGGTTGACCCCTTTTTCCGCATACCCCAGGTTTCACCTGGGGCTATTCATATTCAACCCCTATCGGGGTTGAGAAGTCGCTTATGTTGAGCGTTATTGATTTGTATTTCACTCAATCGGGAAACGCTATATCCCTGAGCTGACTTATCTATCAAAGTGCCCATTTATCGAACCATCCACATCTAATAAATAATCAAGGTATGTCTTATTCGTTTATCCGCGTAATTCGTTGTACTAAATTCGTTTATCCGCGCAATTCGTTGTACTCAGTTCAAGATAGAGAAATTGAGATTAATAAATGACTTTTGGGAATGCGCCATTTAAAACCTAAAACCTTTCACAAACCAATCCCTTATTATATACAATCCTTGTAGACATCGAGAAGACATGACATCAAACCCAAACACCTCTACGAACTAATCCCTTATTATATACAATCCTTGTAGCGAGTTTGGATTCTTACAATTGATGCATAATCAAACACTTACTTGGCACAGCGGCCTGTGCGATTTCTACTAAACGCGGATGATGCGTCAAAAATAGAATTTGCGTCTTTTTAGACAATTCTCCTAACACTTCAAATGCCGCTTTGGAGCGGTCATCGTCAAAATTGACGAGAATATCATCTAAAATCAAAGGCATCTGAGAATATTCCGCAATATGACGCTCAATGCTTGCCAGCCGCAGTGCCAAATAAAGTTGATCGCGTGTTCCGTCGCTCATACCGCTGGTGAAAATACCCGTACTCTCTGGAGTACGCAGCCCTACCAAAATCGGTTGATCATTGTGAGTGGTATAGTCGGTTTTGAGTCCACAAAAACTGTTCAAGGTGAGACGTTGAAACAATTCGCCGGCGCGTTTCACGACAGGGCCTTGATGTTGTTCACGATACTGTTCCATCGACTTCCGAAGCACCGAGGCAGCGAGATGAATTTGCATATAGCGTTCACTTAAATTTTGCATTTCGGCTAAAGCCAATTGCACTTCATCAGCAGCTTGGGCAGCATTGGCGTTGCCATCCATTTGTTTGATTAGGGTGCGTAGTTCACCGATACTTTGGTCAATGGTGGAGCGTTCTTGCTCTAATTGTTGAATTTGTTCTTGGTAGCTTTGTAGTTGGCCGGGTAATTGATCTATCTCTACCGCCGCTGCGGCATTCGCTAAGCCTGCTAACGACATGCCTTCGCCTTGTTCTAGTAATTGTTGTTCAACTTGAGCCAATTCTTGTTGCACTTCCTTTTTGTGCTCAGAAGCTTGTTCGGCTTCTTCCAAGGAGACCAAATCGTTACAATGCGCTTGTTCTAATAAAGCTTGTAAATGGGCTTGCGAGGTTTGGACTAGTTGACTGGCGTGGGCTAAACGTTGCTGTTCGGCGTGGTAACGGTGCTGTAATTGTTCTGAGCGCGTTAAGTCTTTTTCGGCTTGGCTTAAGCGGTTGGATAATTCTGGCACGATTTGTTCCGCAGCATCGTTGACTAATTCCGGGGCTATTTTTTGTACTAGGGTTGCCACCTCACGCCGGAAGACTTCGGCATCTTTCAGCATGAGTTCTACCCGGCGTCGCAACCCGTTGGCTTTATCAATTTTGTTCAAGACTTGATCTAAGTCGTTAAGCACATTGCGAGCGGTTTCTGGCGGCGTATCGGCTGGCAATTGTAGGGGCGTGATGGCTTGCGCCCAGTCGGTTTGCCATTGTTTTAACGCGTTGTTGGCTTGCTGCCCCGCGGCCTCGGTGCGCTGTTGTTCGATGGTTAAGTGATTGATTTCTAATTGTAAATTTTCACGTTGGCGTTGCAGATTCGTTACTTCAGTCACACCGACATTGCCTTGGGCAATTAAATCCGATAGGCGCGTTAAAATCGCCCCTTTCACAAACGCTTTTAAAGGAGTGAGTGCTTGCGTTAGTTCTTGGCAAAGCCTGGTTATTAATTGTTGCTGTTCTTCTAATTGTCGGCGACGTTCTCGCAACACGCTGGCTTGTTGGCGTAAACTAAGACATTCGTTTAACCAACCCCGCATTTCGGCCGGTGTCCAAGGTTTGATATCAAGGGATTTCCAACTGTCTTCCCATTCGTTCTGTAACTTGGCTATTAATGCTTCTACGGTATACCATTTTTTTGTTTGTAGTTCTTGTGAACTCAGGGCGCTTTGTTGTTCGGCCAATAACATCGAGTATTCAGCGACTCGATTGGCTTCGCGGCGTAAGCGATCTGAGAATTCATCAGCGTAAAGTATGGCGTCTTCAAAGGCTTCATATAATTGGTTAATCCCTCTTCGTGCTTCTTTTTCAGAGGAGAGATTGGTATCGTCGTCATCAAAGCTGATCGTTTGAGTAGCGCCGTTGTCAAATAGGGAAATATTGGCTTCGCCTTTGGCGGTTTTGCCTTTCTCTTTCGGAGATTTTAACTGTTTAATCTTTTGCCAGTGCTTTTGCCGGACTTTTCTGGCTTTCGCCAGCGTGCCTTCGGTGGGTATTTCTCCCGCCCAAGAGAGGGCGTTGATTTTCTGAGTAGAACGCTCATTCCGTTGCCGGGCTTCAAGCAAACGTTCTTTGATGCGTTGCCGGTCATTTTCAAACTCGTTAAAGCGGCGAAAAAAACTATCAATTCTTTCCATTCTTGGCAACGCGGCTTGTTCTAAACTCTCTAAAGTGCTAGTCCAGCCTGTTTGTTTTAAGCCGATGTTTGCTCTTTCTGTTAGCAAACGTACCTCGCTCTCATCTTTTGCCTGAATTTCTTCTAAATTGCCATATTGACAGGCTCGTGTTAACGTGGCCCGTAAGACGGTTAACGCCGGCGGTATTGGCAAGGCTTCCAAAGCATTGTGGTGTTGTGCCAGTTGTTCAGTCACCTCTTCCAAGCGTTTTGCGATGTTGCGCTGTTTTTCATGCAAGGCTGGTGCTTTTTCTGCCAATCGCTTGAGGTGTTCGCGTTGCTGATTTGTCACCGCCAGCGTCGTGGGGACATCTTTTAAATCTAAGTGAGGATAAATGCGGCGTAACCGGGCGCGAGCTTCACTTTCGACTGTCCGCATTTCGGTGCGGACGCCGGGTAAATCACGGGCCGCTTTTTGGTGACTGCCCAAACGTCCACGCAAGTCATCCAGGGTGGTTTTGTGTGCCAGTAACGCTTGAGGAATTTTGATGGCCTCGATTTGGCTTTGTAATTTGGCTATATCTTGGTGGGCTTGCTGTTCTTGGGCTTGCGCGGTACGCAAGGCAAGCTTGACTTCAAAGTGTTTGGAGGCCGCATCGTCTGGTAACAGAATGACTTGGGCGATAAAGGCCTGTTCTGCTTTGAGTTCTTGATGCCGCTGCAACAGGGGGCGGGTGCGTTGGATACGCTCTAGGCGGTGTTGCTCGGCGCGGAGGGTTTGTAATTGATGCGTTAATTGGATATGTTGCAGCTGCGCTTCATCCAAATTTTTGGCGTGTTCGTTCCATAGGGTAGGTGACAGCGAACTGTCATCGACTCGTTTGCAGGCTTCTTTATAATCCCGTATTGTCTTATTTAACAAGGGCTTACTGCCACGAACCTTGAATAACTCCTCTTTTTCCTTATCCAATTCAGCTAACACATCATGCACTTTTAAAGTGCCGGTGCCGGCCTCAAATAGACTTTCTCCGACATTGCCGCCGCCATTGAGTAAATCTTCGCCGCCTTGGCGTAAATGTTCATGATCAAAACAACATAAGGTGGTAAATTGTATCTCATTCATGCCCCCAAGAAAGAGTTGTAAGCGTTTTTCGTCCAAGGGTTTATTGTGGGCATCAAGCAGCGTATTTTTGCGCCCTTTGCGCCGATAACAAATTAATTCCTCTCCGTTGCTATTAAGCAATCGTGCGCCAATGCGTAATTGGTCATTGGCATGGAAATAGGCATCGGGGGTGCGTTCAGGAATCCCGAAAAATAAATGGGTTAAGGCGCGGCGCATGGTACTTTTGCCGGCCTCGTTATCACCATAAAGAATATGTAACCCGGGCTTATTGGCGGAAAAATCTAAGGTTTTATCGGTAAATAAGCCAAAAGCCACTAAGTAGAATTGTAAAATTTTCATGTTGTTATCCTTTTTACCCTCACCCGACATTGTCTTTCAAGAGAGAGGGCGTTGTTCAGTCGTCCAAACTAACGTTTGGCAGGAGTCCAAACGACAGGAGTCCAAACTAACGTTTGACAGGAGTCCAATCTACGCAAAAATTTTTCGCTATACTCAAGATGGGAACAAATTTTCAGGCAAAAGTACAGCGAAGCGAAACTTTTTGAGAAACCAAAATAACGAAAGGGGCGTTGCCCCTACAAGCCCCAACGGGGCGATCTTAATACAGCCAGGGGCACCGCCCCTGGCTTTAATAATATTGCCGACTAAAGTTTGGACTCCGGTTTGGACGACTGCCAAACTGGACTCCGGGCATCAGACGGTAACGAAAATCCGCCTAAATATTTATACCAATTTTTAGTTAAATTCATGTTATGATTTTTAGTATTATGGTATAAGTTGTGACTTATAGTGCCTATTTATAAAATGTGTTTCAATCCAAAATAAGTATTACCAAGGGCACTCAAAAATGCCTATAAAAAATCCGTTTATACCCCAAATCCGTTGTACTCTTACTATATAGGCAAATAGTTTTATCATTATACGCTTTGCGTAGCAAGGCGGTAGCCGTTCCTTTGCTTTAAAAGGAACGACAATAAAGAAAATGTGTTTCATTGGAATACCTGCGTGGGAGCGATAAAAGTGCTTAGCAATTACCAATATCGTTATCCCTGCGCGAGTAGCCGTGCCATCAATAATTCTTCTACACCGTTTAGCAATTTGCGAATGGTATCGGGATTGTCGGGATCGACACCGTCGCCTTTTTTGTCATCTCGCGCCTCTAGCGGGAGTGCGTTTTTTAAGGAGCGAAATTCGGTTGTCAAGGCATGTAAACCGTCGTTATCTTGGACGAGCCCACGTAGGAAATGCCCCAATTCGGCTAACGGCCCTTCGTCTTGCACCGGGTTGGCGCGAAGTGGACGGGTTTTTAGGTCGATTTTTTCTACCCAAACGTTGCCTAAGCCGACATCAGTGGCGGCGGCGCGAATTTCGTTGATCCAGCGTTCTGAGCGACTGTGTAGTTCATTATGCACTGGGGTTGCGCCTTCAATGATAAAACGTAAGGCTAATGGCCGCCCTTCGGCGCTTTGCATGGTTTCGGTGACGGCCCAACGTGCTTTGTCTATTATTTCATCTGCCACCGTTACGTCGCTCATGTCCAGTTGACAGATTTCCCAGCGAAAGACATCGACAGGGACGTGCGTGAGAGTGGTTTGTCCATTTTCTTCTACCTTAACTAGGGCGCAACCTTTGGGGCCAGTTTCACGGATATGTCGTCCTTGTATGTTGCCAGAAAAGACTACCCATGGTTTTTCATGGAGGATTTCGCGTTTATGGATATGGCCGAGTGCCCAGTAGTTGTAGCCGTGCGAGAGTAAGTCGGGTAGGCTAGAAGGGGCATAATTGTCATGGCCTTGGCGACCATTTAAGGATGTGTGAAGTAGGCCTATATTAAAATAGCCGGAGAGGGCGTTTGGATAGGCGGCACTGAGATCGTCGGTGGTGGCTTTATTGGCGAAACTTTGGCCGTGTATCGCTACGCCTAAATGTTCTAGCACTTTTGTCTCGGGCTGGCGATCACTAAATTCAGTCACATTGTCTGGTAGCCTGAGTTGGCGTGTGATAGTATTGCCAGCGTCGTGGTTGCCAAGTACCATGAAGACGGGAATGTTGGCCTCGCGCAAGCGGCTCATTTGCTGATTGAAAAAGAGTCCGGTGTTGTAGTCTTTCCAATCGACATCATATAAATCACCGGCCAGCAAGATAAAGTCAACGGCTTCAGTGCAGGCGAGATCAATCAGATTAATAAAGGCTCGCCGCGTTGTCTGTTGGATTTGTTCAACGGGTGCGCCTTCGTAACGTGCCAGTCCTTTGAGAGGACTGTCTAAATGGATATCAGCAGCGTGTATGAATTTCATGTTGTTTATCTCTTTAAAAATGGTCTCGCTTATAAGACTATCTTAAATACAAATCTAATTCAATAAACAACTGTAAATATTTTGTTATTTGAGTGGGTGTCGGTGGGTTTTAAGAAGCGTGTTGGACGTGTAAATGGGCCGGGCGGCAAGGGATAGTTGTGTGAAATAAGCGACTGATAAGTCCATTAACAAAGAGAAGATGCTATGTTGTTTGACAACCATTTAAGTGCTTAAAACCATTTAAAGGCCGTCTGGCAAAAGTGGAGATCGAAGCCGAAGTCTCAATCCCATTAAGTTAAGGAAGAGGCACGTTTGTATACTCAAGATGGGAATTGCCAGGGGCGTTGCCCCTTTCTTGCTCATAGAGGTTTTAAAGTCAGCCCCTTTGGTACGGGATTAATATAGCCAAGGGCAACGCCCTTGGCTTGGATCTAAAGCAACGCCGCCCTTGGCTTGGGGCGAGACTAATCTAAAGCAACGCCCTTGGCTTGGGGCGAGAATCTAAAAAAGGGCAACGCCCTTGGCTTGGGGCGACAATCTAAAAAAGGACAACGCCCTTGGCTTGGGGCGACAATCTAAAAAAGGGCAACGCCCTTGGCTTGGGGCGACAATCTAAAAAAGGGCAACGCCATTGGCTTGGGGCGACAATCTAAAAAAGGGCAACGCCATTGGCTTGGGGCGACAATCTAAAAAAAGGCAACGCCCTTGGCTTGGGGCGACAATCTAAAAAAGGGCAACGCCCTTGGCTTGGGGCGACAATCTAAAAAAGGGCAACGCCCTTGGCTTGGGGCGACAATCTAAAAAAGGGCAACGCCATTGGCTTGGAGCTCGGAATGACAAAAGTCCCGACGATAGGAAGGAACTTTTATGCCCGTGCTGAGTATAGTAGGCGATTTATCGCCTCACGCGCAGTCGTCCAAACTAACTAATGGCCGAGTAGTGATACGCGGGCCCCTGTTATTGACCTATTTTTTTGCAGGTTTTTGGACTGACAGATTTTGAGGGCCATAAGAGACTTTGGAGGTTTTCAAATTAAGTTATGGCCCTCTGTCACGCTTCATTAGTTATACTTTTTGTAGGTGTTTTTTTGCTTAACTTAATGGCAGTGACCCTAAGCCTCAACATCAATTGAACTCGCGTAGCAAAGAACGAAAGATAAGAAAGAGGCCTTAATTTAGCGGTTGCTTAGCAAAAGTTAACAGTTGTCTCAATGCTGAAAGCGGCTTTGGGGGCCATTGCACCGTTTTTTTAAATTAAATCAAAGCGATAGTTTGCAAAAAAGCTTTGGCAAAAGCTTAGCAGATAAGAAAGAAGCCTTAATTTAGCGGTTGCTTAGCAAAAGTTAACAGTTGTCTCAATGCTGAAAGCGGCTTTGGGGGCCATTGCACCGTTTTTTTAAATTAAATCAAAGCGATAGTTTGCAAAAAAGCTTTGGCAAAAGCTTAGCAGATAAGAAAGAAGCCTTAATTTAGCGGTTGCTTCTCAAAAGTTCACAGTTGTATCAATGCTGAAAGCGGCTTTGGGGCCATTGCACCGTTTTTTTAAATAAACCAAAAATAGCTGAGTTTCCTTTCTTAATTAAAGATTTAGTCGGCTTTAGCCTACTTCGGCTGTTAGACTGGGGATTTATCCCCAGGCTCATGGCTAACTCAAAAACTTGATCATCGACAGATTTAGTCGGCTTTAGCCTACTTCGGCTGTTAGACTGGGGATTTATCCCCAGGCTCATGGCTCAATGCCATATCGTACCGCTTTTGGGTGAGGGCAACCATAAAGGATTGCCCCTACACGACATGACGGTTTGTAGGGGCAATCCCACGCGCAAACCCCTTTTGGGTGAGGGCAACCATAAAGGATTGCCCCTACATGACATAACGGTTTGTAGGGGCAATCCCACGTGCAAAGCCCTTAACTTAATGGCATTGAGGCTCATGACTGGGGATTTATCCCTAGGCTCATGACTGGAGATTTATCCCCAGGCTCATGGCTAACTCAAAAACTTGATCATCGAGTGAAAGCAGCTTTGGGGCCATTGCACAGTTTTTTTAAATTAAATCAAAGCACAAACGAGGCGATAAATCGCCTACTACAAACGATCTAAGGGCGATTGGCTTGGGTGGTTGGCGTGGTTTGTTTGTCATCCCTCAACAAAATCGGCAAAGCCGCCCGCAAGTAAACCATCATCGACCATAAGGTTAAAATGACGGCGACATACAACAACACAAAACCTATGTCGTAAATAGGCAACCCTAACAGCGGTTCGTGATAAAGCAACATTAACAATGCGGTCATTTGGGCCATGGTTTTAATTTTGCCAATCATTGACACGGCCACCTTGGCGCGTTGTCCAATTTCTGCCATCCATTCGCGCAAGGCGGAGATGGTAATTTCACGACCAATAATCACGGCGGCGGGTATTGCCATCCAAGGGGTGGGATGGACTTGCACTAGGAATACCAAAGCGGTGGCAACAATCAATTTATCGGCAACTGGATCCAAAAAGGCTCCGAAGGCCGAGGTTTGGTTCCAGCGTCTGGCTAAATAGCCATCAAACCAGTCGGTGATGGCGGCTAGGGCAAAGATTAAGGTGGTTAACTCATTTGCCCAACTCCAAGGCAGATAAAACACGCCCACAAACACGGGAATAAGGAGAATTCTCAATAATGTCAGTATATTAGGAGTATTCATATTTTGTAATGGGTAATGGATAATGGATAATGGATAATGGATAATGGATAATGGATAATGAATAGGACTAGGGGCTAGGATAAAGGGACTAGAGTTTTTCAGGAAATAGGAGCCCATTTTTTTTAGGCTAAAGTTAAAAAAAACTTATAATATTTTATTTTATCTTTGAAAATCAAAACCTTTTTCAAGTACGTTGCGTATATACTCATAGTACAACGGATACGCTTTCCGAAACGGATTTTTTATCGGCTGAATGAAAGGATTGAAAGTCAATAAAAATACCAAACGGGTCATTTTTTATTTTCACCCGCATCTGTACATTCCGTACATTACAGAAAAAAATCATAAATCTTTTGTGCTAATTGCCGATTGATGCCCTCCGCTGCGGTTAAATCTTCTACGCCGGCCCGTGATACACCTTGCAAGCCTCCAAAATGACTGAGTAAACGTTGGCGGCGTTTGGGGCCGATGCCTTCAACTTCTTCTAAAATGGAGGTGCGCCGCACTTTGGCACGCCGTCTACGATGGGCCGTGATGGCTTGCTTATGCGCTTCGTCGCGTATTTGTTGGATAAGGTGCAGTGCAGCTGAATCTTTAGGCAGTCTCAATGGTGTGTCGTCTTCAGATGAAATCAAGGTTTCTAGGCCAGGTTTACGGCCGGGGCCTTTAGCTATGCCGATGATGCGTATGTTGGTTAATTGTAGTTCAGTTAGCACCGTTTGTGCGATATTAACTTGTCCAGCGCCGCCGTCAATAAATAGAATATCGGGTAATTGGGCCTCTTCTTTTTGCAAACGGCGATAACGCCGTGTCAAGGCCTGTCGCATAGCGGCATAATCGTCACCAGGGGTGATATTTTCTATATTAAAGCGGCGATAGTCACTGCTACGCGGCCCCTCGGAGTCAAACACGACACAAGAAGCGACGGTTGCTTCGCCTTGGGTGTGGCTAATATCAAAACATTCTAAACGCTGTGGCAGTTCCTCTAAATGCAGGGCAATGCTTAAAGCGGCTAAACGTTCACGATATTGATTCGGTTGGCGTTGTGCAAGACTGGTACGAGCATTTTCGAGTGCCATTTCTATCCACCGTGCACGATAGCCCCGTACTCGTGAGTGGATATGGACTTGTCGTCCGTGCTGTTGGCTAATGACTTCCGCGACTAAAGCCATATCGTCAATGTTGTCGTTAAGAATAATTTCATATGGAATCTCGCGGTTGGGAGTGAGATAATATTGAGGCAAAAAGGCCGCCAGTAGTGTTTGTACTTCGGCAACTTCAATTTCCTCTTCTTTCAAAGAAGGCCCATTAACGCCCACCTTTGGAAAAAGGCGGGGGATTTTAGGGAAAAAAGCACGATTCCCTATATGTCGCCCATCACGCACTGTCAATACTTGCACACAACCAATCCCGCCTTGAATGACAGCAGCAACAATATCAATATTACCCGTTTCTGTACTAACATATTGATGTTGTTGAATTTTTATTAAATAGCGGATTTGGTCACGATATTTTGCCGCTTTTTCAAACGCTAAGGTTTGAGCGGCCGCTTCCATTTTTTCGCTTAAAGTCGCAATAACTGCCTGACTTTTTCCTTCTAAAAACCACACGGTATGTTGTACATCTTCCTGATAACTGGCTTCATCAATCAAGCCGACACAGGGGGCAGTGCAGCGTTTGATTTGATATTGTAAGCAGGGGCGTGAGCGGTTGCGAAAATAACTGTCTTGGCATTGGCGAATGGGAAATAATTTTGGTAGCAGATTTAGCGTTTCATGGACAGCACGGACATCTGGATAAGGCCCAAAATATCGCCCCCGCTTATTTCCCCCTTTGCCAAAAATTTTTTTACCACGATGCAAGCCTAAACGGGGAAAAGTTTGGTTAGATAGATAAATATAGGGATAACTTTTATCGTCGCGCAACAGAATATTGTAGCGAGGCTGATGAGTTTTAATCAGGGTGTTTTCGAGAATTAAGGCCTCGTTTTCAGTGTGCGTGACAGTGACTTCAATGTTGGCAATCTGTGCTACCAAGGCGCGGGTTTTCGGCGAAGTGTTTACCGATTGATTAAAATAACTGGCGAGCCGTTTTTTTAGATGACGCGCTTTGCCAATATATAATATCGTGCTGGCACTGTCTAACATACAATACACGCCCGGTTTGTTAGGTAAATTAGCCAGAAAAGTTTTGGGGTTAAAAACGTTCACCATTTTATGGACAAATATTGACAAATTTCTCTGTTTATGTTGTTCGTTGAAATTAGAGTTGACTACTTATTTTTTATTTAGTAATATAGGCCTACCTTTTAAGGTGTACGGCGATACCAAAGGAACTAACGCATGCGGACAAGACGGCTCTGTTTCTGGAATTCTGGAAACAACCAGCTTGGTTGAAGCAGGAACCGAACCGTGGAATAAGATATGTTGTCGGCCCAAATCGGAGAACGGTTAAAGGCCATGGCTGTACTCGTGCGATTTGGTTTCCACTTTTGGGTGAACTTAATGACATTGATGGTATGCTTGATTCGTTTGACACTCGCGATCGTCTTGGGAGCCTTTTGGCCGTTATCAGCCTACACTTTGGGATGATGAAAATACTTCTCAGCAATTTCAGGAAACGGCCCAATCTAGGTTTGATTTATTAAATGAGTTACGTTTAAACGGAAGTTTTTCAAAAACGCGCTTTGACGCGCTTATTGCATTGATATATTTTCTGGTTATTTAGACTACCTGATTTAGGGGCCATAAAATGTTTTGAATGGTTTCAAATTGAGTCATGGCCCCCAATTGTGCCTCATTAGCCATACTTTTTGTAGGTGTTTTATGACAACGAGTCCTTATAGCATCTCGATTGAATGGGCTATAAAATAAACGCGCTTTGACGCGCTTTGACGCAAGAGATATTCACATAAGCGCGGCGCTTGCAAGCGTCATTTGCGTGCGTTATTTTCAAAAACGCGCTTTGACGCGCTTTGACGCAAGAGATATTTTCTGGTTATTTAGACTACCTGATTTAGGGGCCATAAAATGTTACGTCGGCAAAAGTACAGCGAAGCGAAACTTTTGCCGACGTGAATGGTTTCAAATTAAGTCATGGCCCCAATTGTGCCTCATTAGCCAGACTTTTTGTAGGTGTTTTATGACAACGAGTCCTTATAGCATCTCGATTGAATGGGCTATAAAATAAACGCGCTTTGACGCGCTTTGACGCAAGAGATATTTTTTACAATACATTCAACAGATTTATTCAATTTTCACGGCATCGCAATCCATAATTGTTCTTCGTGATCTTCAAGGGCGTATATCATGCCATTTATTGAATAATGATGAAAGCGAAAAATTCCGCTCACAGTTTGAAAACCAATTAATTGCCGATCAAGAAATCCATTGTTATTGTGCAAATCCTGTTGTGATACGGCATGAGCCGGACGATCCGTTGTGGATAAAGATGTTAGGCATAGCTGTTGAAGACAAGTCCAAGATTCGTGAAGGCGTTTTTTATATAAAATTCGTTGGAATGATGAAAATATCTACCGCTTGTTTCTCAAGGTGGCATTTGAGAGTTTAAGCCGGTATTTAACAGAGAAATTTCCTGACATCTATCCACAATTTAAACAGACATCGGTTGGCATCATACCACCGCAACCTGAAGAATATATCCGCCCGATTATAGAATCGTTAGTCGGGGAACATAAGGGTACCGACAAGCGAAAAGATATACTTTTACTTGGATTCCCAAACATTTGTTAGATAGCCAAAAACAGGTGGCACCGCGTTGGATTATTGCGTTATTTGCTGAAGCGGCAAACAATGCACTTGATAGTAACTTACCAAGTCCCATTATTCCGCAGAAAATGATTCGGGAAACACTTAAATCCAAAGTTTCTGAAATCGCTGTTCGTGATTTGAGAGTGGAATATCAGCAGGAACTGAGGACAAACGGAGATTTTTGGCATGAGACTTTTAAAAATGTCTTTAACACGTTTCCCCAGTCACGAGATAGTATGTTAAAGTTGATTAAATCACGCGCCCGTATAAAAAATGCCACTGATGAAACTCTTCTAAAAAGAATGGAAGAAATTTGTTTACTGGAAAGGCGTGAACCGACGAGGAAACGCCCAGAAATACATTATCAAATTCCAGACATTTATTTGTACGGATTGGGATTGTCTCGGCGCGGTTGAGTTGATTCAAGACACGCTGTGATGAAGCCTATTACAATCAGAAGTACAACGAATTTTGAAATAAGCGAATAAGTACAACGAATTTTGAAATAAGCGAATAAATAATTCAATTAATTTGCTTTATTCGTTTACGGTGCTTGACTAGCCGTAATACTTAGTACAATTTATTTTAGAGATTTTCAGATAATTATTTTCAAAACCAAAACCCACAGGTTTATCTCGCTTCGCTATGAACGAAAGTTTCACCTGGGGAAGGGCCGTGGAGGGCCACTACCACAGGTTTCACTAAAGCTATTCACTATACGCTTTAGCTAAGGAACCCTACATTATCTTAGCATTGCCGCAGGGTTAGGAAAAGTCTGTTTGATGTGATTTTCCAATTCGTCCAGTAATTCAACCTGTTGATTGTCCAGTTCTGACTCCTTCCTCAGTTTGTCAATTTCCATTAGCGCGACGGCGGGAGTGGTACGCTTGTTGTATTTGTGATCGAACAAGGCCTCGTCCTCATTTTCTGGATTGACGCGCCGCATGTAATCTTCAAAGTCTTTCGTCAGCATGGTTGGCAAGTTGTCGGGATAATTTCGACACAAAAGACGACTCGCCAATTGACGCATGTCAATATCAGCAAATTTGCTGACCATTTCCACTTTTTCAGGCAATTTTTGGGACAACAGGGCAGCGTGAAATTGACGGCCTAATGCTTGTTCTTTTTCGGGTAAAAAGCCGTTTTGATAGAGTGCCGCTTCGATATCCAAATCAGGAATTTTGGGATATCGATATTCGCGGTGATATTGGATCATTTTGTGGAAAACTGTGGTGTGAGACTGTAGCCAGTCCTTATTTTCCTCAACAATGCGCTGTCGTTCTTGGCTCAAAGAATCCCAATAACGTTCCTTGGGCGGTAACACAATGCCGGGTTCACCGTATTTTTTACGGATAACCCAACTTTTATGAGAGAAACGCTTTTCCTCTTCAGCAGAGCTCGTCTTTGAGGGAATATCACTCAATTGGATATCGCGCAATTTGAGATTATCCAAACGCAACCACAGGGTTTTATTTTTGTAAGGGATTGAATTACCTATTAAAAGCACTGGCACTTGATAGTGATTGGCTGAACCGTATTGGTTGCCAATCATCAACGCGATGCGATTAGTACAGGCAATACTGCGAAAAGAAATGGAGATTTCTTCAATCCGTTTGGTGTCTTTTGCTTTGTCAAAATAACCATCCAAGTACTGCCACATTTTTGGTTCTTTATAAAGTCGCCGTGCTAATTCGAGGGTGGCTTCGACATCCACCATCGCATTATGCGCCGGCCCGCTTGCCAATTGGTTCGCCTTGCTGAGGTATTCGAGTCGCATGGTTGGCTTGCCATCAATTTCGGGCCAATTATCTAAGACTTCCCTTTTGTACAAGTAGTACATAATAGTAATAGGCAGTAAATCGCAGCGACGACAGCCCTCTTTATGTTGATGAGTGTAGGGTGGCAGCAAGTTGCGATGAAAACAGAAGCGTAGAAATTCATCATCAAACCTTGAAGTGTTGTAGCCAAGACTGATAGTGCCCGGTTGATTGACAAGACGGTGTATTTCTGCAATCGCTTCAAATTCGCACACGCCCTGCATTGATTGTGCAATAGAAATGCGATGCGTTATCGTCGCCTTTGGCGACGGGATAACATCGGGGCGCAATTTAACCATAATGTTGTGCCGCTCCATTTCGTTGAAATTCATATCAGTGCGAATAGCGGCAAATTGCAATATTTGGTCAAAAGCTTTGTTTAATCCCGTTGTTTCTGTGTCGTAGAAAAGATAACTGTTCATGTTGTCACCTTAAGATAACAATTTCATAGACAAATAGCCCGACATGTCCACGTATCACATACTGTTCGTGTCATTATTGTCATTCCGAAGAAATGAGGAATCTTAGCGAATGCGAGAAATGACAAAGTCCGGCTTTTTGGGAATGCGCCCCAGATACTATCCTTTGAGGGATGGTATGTGTACGCTCGTGCGTTTAGGGTTGTAACTCGTCGAGTTGAGCGATCTCAGGCTTTAGCTTGAGCAATACCCTTCACGCTCGCACTTTTAAAACACGCTCTTATTAGATTTCAGATAAAATCCGTCCAATATTTCTTTTGGACGTCCAAGATAAATCTTGGACTCCAACCAAAAGTAAGCGTTTGTATACGGCACACGGTTGATATTTTCAGTTTTAACACACCCAAACTTGGGATGTGTTAAACTCAAAAAGAGCGAAGCGAGATCAAAATATCATTTTTAGCCGTGCCAAGTCTAGTAACTGAAAAACTTGACTCTGTGATCATTGATAACTGACAAACTGTTCACTGATAAACTGTTCACTGATAAACTGATCACTGATATACTGATCACTGATAATCACTGAAAAACTGAGAACTGAGAACTGAAATGAACTGGGTGGATTTTAGCATTATTGTGTTTGTTTTGCTGTCGGGTGTAATTAGCTATTTCTACGGCTTTGTCAAAGAACTCTTTTCGTTCTTGAGTTGGCTACTCTCATTCATCATAGCCCTCCTTTTTTTAGGGGGACTGGATGACCTGTTGACGACGCTGATTCCAACGCTGACTCCTTATGACGATCTGCGTTTAGGTGTGGCTTTGATAGCGCTGTTTTTCTTATGTTTTCTTCTTCTTGAGTTGATTAGTCATTTGATCCTCAATTCTATAGGCCCCACCCACTTATCGGGCCCCGATCGTGTCTTAGGGGTAGTCTTTGGTGTTGCTAGGGGCAGCGTTATCGTCACTTGGTTGATTATGCTGGCAGGATTAACCCATCTCCCTGCCGGCGCTGCGTGGCAAGAATCGGTGTTAATTCGCCAATTTCTGCCAGTTGTCAAGGAGTTGCGTAGCCAATTGCCCTCTGATGTTGCCACCAAATTTGATTTTGACCCCCCGCCTGAACTTCAGCCACCGTCTTTTTAGGAACCGTCCATAAATAAGTGACTCATTTAAGGGTTAAAACCTTGCTCAAGATTTGAGCAAGTTATTTATGGACAAGTCCTTAGGTTAGGATAGCGCGAGCGATAAACCGGCTTATTGGCTCAGTCTCGCTTAAAGGCGGTAACGGGCCGGCTATGCCTTCGATTTCATTCTCTCTCGTCTGGAGTTTTTATGTGTGGAATTATTGGGATTGTCGGAAAATCGAGTGTGAATCAAGCCTTGTATGATGGGCTAACGATGTTACAACATCGCGGTCAAGATGCCGCTGGCATTGTCACTTGTGATAATGAGCGTTTGTATCTGCGTAAGAATAATGGCCTCGTCCGCGATGTTTTTCATATTCGCCACATGCTGAATTTACGCGGTCATATGGGCATAGGTCATGTGCGTTATCCGACGGCCGGTTGTGAGTCGGGTGGGGAAGCGCAGCCCTTTTATGTGAATTCTCCTTACGGCATTACGTTGGCACATAATGGCAATCTGACTAATGCGGAGGCCCTGAAAAAGGATTTATTTCGAGAGCAGTTACGCCATATCAATACCGATTCTGATTCTGAAGTCTTACTCAATGTCTTTGCCCATGAATTATATAAGTTAAATAAATTACTTATGAATAATAAGGATGTATTTGAGGCTGTCCGAGGTGTACATCGGCGCTGTCGGGGCGGTTACGCGGCGGTGGCGATGATTACGGGCTTAGGCATTGTTGCTTTTCGAGATCCTTACGGGATTCGTCCAGTGGTGTTTGGCAAGCGCGAGACTGATAGCGGGACGGAATATATGGTGGCTTCGGAAAGTGTGGCGATGGATGTGCTAGGGTTTGAGTTGGTACGTGATATTGCTCCCGGTGAGGCGATTTTTATTACGGCCGATGGACAATTATACACTCGCCAATGTGCCGATCATTCGACGTATTCGCCTTGTATTTTTGAAATGGTCTATATGGCACGCCCCGATTCCATTATGGATGGCATCTTGGTGTACAAAGCACGCTTACAGATGGGCAAAACACTGGCGAAAAAAATTCTACGTCTTTACCCCAATCATGATATCGATGTTGTTATTCCCATTCCTGATACGAGTCGCACGGCGGCCGTGCAACTGGCTCATGTGCTCGCGCGCAAATACCGCGAAGGCTTTGTAAAAAATCGCTATATTCCGCGCACCTTTATCATGCCGGGGCAAAGTATGCGTAAAAAGTCTGTGCGCCAAAAGCTTAACGCCATTGGTTTGGAATTCAAAAACAAAAATGTTTTGTTGGTAGATGATTCGATAGTGCGCGGCACAACTTGTCAACAAATTATCCAAATGGCGCGTGAAGCTGGCGCTAAAAAAGTTTATTTTGCTTCTGCGGCACCGCCAGTGCGTTATCCGAATGTCTATGGGATTGATATGCCTTCGGCGCAGGAATTACTTGCCCATAATCGCACTACTGAGGAAATTGCTCAGATTATTGGTGCTGATTGGCTGGTGTATCAGGAGTTAGACGACTTAATCGCTTGCGCTCGCAAGGGCAATAAAAGCATTAAACATTTTGATGCGTCCTGTTTTACCGGTCATTATGTCACTGGTGATGTTGATCAAGGCTATCTTGATTACATTGAACGCTATCGCAATGATGCAGCGAAAGCGGAACGTCAGGCCCAAGAAACGGAAGTGATTGATTTATATAACGTTGCTTGATTTTAAGTTCTCAGTGATCACTGATCACTGATCACTGAACACTGAACACTGAACACTGAAAAAATGATCACTGATAAACTGATAAACTGAAAAAATATGACAGACTGGGACGAATTCGGTTTTAACACCCGCGCCGTACGAGCAGGGCAAGTGCGTAGTGATGAAGGCGAGCATAGTGAGGCCATTTTTCCCACTTCTAGCTATGTCTTTGAAAATGCCGCCCAAGCCGCGGCGCGGTTTGCAAACAAGGAACCGGGCAATATTTACTCCCGCTTTACCAATCCAACGGTGCGTAATTTTGAACAGCGCCTTGCGGCCCTAGAGGGCGGGGAGCGTTGTATGGCAACCGCTTCGGGCATGGCGGCTATCTTTAGCACTTGTTTGGGCTTGCTCAAAGCCGGTGACCATATTGTGGCTTCGAGAAGCCTTTTTGGCTCGACTGTCACGTTGCTCAACAATATTTTGGCAAAGTTTGCTATAAAAACGACTTTTGTCGATTTGACGGATATTGATAGTTGGCGAGTGGCTCTCCAACCCAGCACTAAGCTGTTGTTTTTGGAAACACCTTCTAATCCGTTGATGGAAGTTGCCGATATAAGTGCGCTGGCCGAATTAGCTCATGCACGCAATTGTTTGTTGGTGGTTGATAATTGTTTTTGCACGCCGGCGCTACAAAAACCGTTGTCTTTGGGCGCTGATATTGTGGTTCACTCTGCTACCAAGTATTTAGATGGACAAGGACGCTGCATAGGCGGTGCTATTGTGGGCCCAGAAAAACAGGTCGGAGGCGACATTTTCGCCATACTTCGCTCCGGTGGGCCTACCATGAGTCCGTTTAATGCGTGGGTTTTTCTTAAAGGCCTAGAAACTCTGAGTTTGCGTATGCAGAAACACTGTGACAATGCAGAAACGTTGGCACACTGGCTGGAAAAACAAGAAGCGGTGGAGCGTGTTTACTATCCGGGGCTGCCGTCTCATCCTCAGCACGAGTTAGCCAAAAAGCAACAAGGCCGCTTTGGCGGTTTAGTTTCGTTTGAAGTCAAAGGCGGGCAAGAGGCCGCTTGGCGCGTGATTGATTCAACACGCATCATGTCTATTACGGCCAATCTGGGCGATGCCAAAACCACTATTACGCATCCGGCAACGACCACTCATGGGCGCATTACACCAGAACAGCGCCGTGCGGCCGGCATTAATGATGGCTTGATTCGCATTTCGGTGGGCTTAGAAGATATTGAAGATTTGCAAGCTGATTTGCGGGGGTTGAGGCTGGAATGATGAATGATGAATGATGAATGATGAATGATGAATGATGAATGATGAATGATGAATGATGAATGATGAATGATGAATGATGAATGATGAATGATGAATGATGAATGATGAATGATGAATGATGAATGATTAATGATTAATGATTAGCCCCAACGGGGCGATATTAATATAGCCTGGGGCAACGCCCCAGGAAAGCCCCAACGGGGCGACATTAATATAGCCTGTGTATCTACCAGGTATCGACATTAATATAGCCTGTGTAACTACCAGGAAACCTTCGCCAATTTTATAACTTATTGTTTTAATGATAAATTTAGATAACAATTTTATTGACAATTATTGACATGCTTACCTTTATGGAGTATGTCTTTCAACAATTATGAATAAGGGAGTATCAGCCCTTTATCCCCTCGCCTAATGAAAGCTTAGGGTTACTTGAATGCTTGAGAGTCCATTTTTTTGATGTGGAAGGCTAACCACCTCAAGCACATTTATGGTACTTTAAAAATAACAAAATGTCAATTTTTTTTAGATAATGTCCAGCCAATATCAATAGTTATCAATATTTTTGGGCCGACTATACAATTTGACACTGGTAACGGCTGACAGTCATTTTGACCGAATTGAGGGTTTGAAGGTTGAAAATTGGCTGACAGGGAAAAAAACATCAGTATCGTAGTATCGTATAACTTTTCAGATAAATATTTTGGCCTCCTATTTTCTGAAATACTATAGGGTGGCTTCCGCTACGCGAAACCACCCAGAGCGGGGGTTAGTAGAAAGGGGACAGGAGAAAGGAGAACAGGAGAAAGGAGAAGGGGAACCGGAACAGGCCCAATTCCCAAGATTGGTTTCAACTTGAATTTGGCAAAGGGCCTTGATTTGGTATGAAACGTTCCGGACTCGGTTGCAAACAGAACCCGGCATCTACCATCATTTATCCGTTGCTTGCTGGAGCATTTTTATCTGAATAGGTTAGGGTGATAGCAGAGGCCACTACCTCATTTCCTTTATTTTTCCAATAGTTATAACTGGCAGACACACCCGCAGCTAATCCCCTATTATTTCCATAAGAGAAACCTTTTTCTTCTAAAAACGCATTCAAAGTCGTTAGATTAATCTTGATATCTTGAGAATACAATGCAAAGGCTAGTTTACCTATCAATTCGTAACTGTGTGTTGATTGTTGCTTGCTCCACAGTCAATTTTGTCTCTGGCATTCTAAACGATATTTTGCCATCGCTCATCATTTGCAAATCTCGTATAGAAAATGCTTTAAAGTCGTTTTCTTGAGAGACTGCCAAACCAAAACCATTTATCTCAGTCTCTATTTCATCCAGCAAACTGAACATTTGTCCGTTTATGATTTCTTCATAACGTAAAAATGTCTCCCGAATTTTGTCTGGTAAATAGTCATCTGTTATGTCACCAATATACAAGTTTTCGTTGATTTCACTGATAGTTATCTTTGCCAAAATATTTTTTTGAGAATCAATAAGAAACATTTTATTGCCTCCAAGTTATTCAACAGACGTATTTTTAAATACCTGAGATAATTTTGCTTGCATTAATGTCATTGAAACCAGAAACCCCCTCTGGATGAATGAGTCTCCCATGATTTGGAAACTTTTTGGTTGGATCAGGCATCACATCAAAACCGACTTTTTTAATATCATCCAGTTGTGCGCTACCCACAGTCTTAGCTTTTTCATGTAACCTCGTTGCATTTGGAAACGCTTTTTTCAGTTGTTTTGAGGCATCATACGCGCTTTTTCCACACAATACCGAAATGCCGGGTGGCTCCAACTGTTTTTCCAAAGGCTGAAGTTTTAGATTATTAACATCACCGCCACCAATCCTGTGAACAATATGGCATTCTCCCGATATCCCCTTTGGCATTAGCCAATTAACGGAGTTAATAAGAAATAAAAGTGCAGTCCTCAATTTCCTTAGTGAGTCATCCATTTTCATCATAACGGCGTGTTGTATTGTTGTAAAAGGAGAAAGGAGAAAGAAGAAAGGGGGGGGGTAAGGAAAAAAAGGAAATAGGGACAGGCAAGATTTTGGAGTCCAAACTAGAGTTTGGCAAGCGGAGAGTTTGGCAAAGCGGAGTAGCTACGTTGAAACGTAGCACTCCAACAATTGACTTATAGATATTCAGATAATTATTTAGTCCCCTTTAGGGGACTTAAGCTTTCAGCTGTTTTGAAACGATTTATCTGAAAAACTATAGAACCGACGGGCTAAGCTAAAACCCGTCGGATGGATGGGTTGGTTTTAGCCAACGTCGTTATTGACTTGGACTGACTGGCACTGGCGATCCACCTGGTTGAATCAAATAGTTCCGACCCGTGGAAATACCCGTAATCTGGTTGATTAGTGTGAAAAGATTATCGGTAAGACTACTTGTCGTGGCTGGAATGTAGCCCGCCAGATGACCACTACCACCAGAACCTACAGCGGTTACGGTTGTTTGTGTCATCGTCGCCACGGTTTGGCTAATAACTGTGCGTCTTCTGAGGGCACTTACGGAGGCTCTCACTACCGTTCGTACTATTGTACGTGCCAAGGTGGTTACCGCAACCGCTGCCGCACCAAATCCACCCCCCTGCGTAACAATGGTTTGGGATACCACACTTTGGATCACGGTGACTGCCGCCGCTGCCGAGGGCGCCACCACTGGCGTTGTAACTCTGGGTGAAAATGCCACCCATTGGCCCACACGAACTCTTGTTGTCGCTCGCGTGCGTGTTACTATGCGGCCGTTGCCCTGTACAATGTTGATGACGGAAATACGTTGGCGCGTGAAAAACGAAAAGACGCTTCCCTCCGGGTAGATCGTTTTGTCTTCCATCTGGATCGCAATTTCTGCGCCGCGCTTGCCGAGCTTGCCGCTGCTGTATGTGGCTTGGCCCTCGTGAAACTTGAAGCTCGCGCTATCCTGTGAACTTCCTTCAGGCGTGTACACATATTCGAGGATAGACAATTTGGACTGATCAAACACATCCCATTGTGTGCCGTCGGCAAGCGTCAGCACCACCGCGCCTTCGCCGATGGTTTCAATGGTGTCGCCTTCGTAAATAGCCGCATTGTTGCGGAGTACCCGCTGATCGCCCCCCTCCGAGTAGGCCAACACCTTGCCCTGTATCATCAGCACTTTGCCAACCGCATCCTCATCAAGGGTCGCCTGCGCATGCACGGCCGGGTTTAAGCTCATCAACCCAAATAGGGCGAGGCCTGTTACTGCGTGAATGAGTGGTTTAAGTTTCATAGCACAATTCCCGTTGTTTGTGGAAAAAACAGTTCAACAACAGTTTGTTGAGATAGCAATTCTATTGATAACTATTGATATACATACTTTCCGGGAGTATGTCTTTCAACAATTATGAAAGGCTTACAATCAACCCATTATCCCCTCGCCTAATGAGCGCTTAGGGTAACATTAATGCTTGAGAGTCCATTTTTTTTTACAAAGAAGGCTAACCACCTCAAGCCTGTTTATGTTACTTTAAAAATTAAAAAATGTAAAGTTTTTTTAGTTCATGTCCAGCCAATATCAATAGTTATCAATATTTTTGGGCCGACTCTAAAATTTTTCTTTGTACCGGACAATTTCTTTAAGTCATTGATTGCCATTTCGAGTCCTGATGATATCCCGACTCAGTGAGAGAACTTGAACTTGAGAAACCTTGCTGTTTTCAAAGAGACAAACGAAAAAATGTCCGGTACTCAGAAAATTTTTACTGACTCATTTTATTTGGTATAGCAGATAATAATAACTTTGGCATCTATTTCATCGGCCAAAATTTATATCTATCAGATTTTATTAGATAAAAATTAATAAAAATTTTTCCCCTCTCAACGGACTTCTTTTATCATTGCTTAAAAGTCCAAGCTAAAGCTTGGACGGAAGCTACCTCATTGAAAACAATCGCAGCCACCAGCGTTGACGGTTTTTAGGAATGGGGGCTTCATCAACAATGGTTTCTGGGGGAATGCGCGTCAGTAACCAGCGCGGAGGAACAACAGTGCCGCTGGCACCACAAACTGCGCCGAGATTATTTGGATCAAAAATCTTTATCATGGCTGGCGTTTCTTTATCATCCGCGTAGACAATTCCGCAATAGTCGTAATCATGCTGTTCCTAAAAATCTACTCAAAACGATTCATAGGTAATTCGCGGACTAAAGATAACCCTTTTAGATTGCAACTAGAGTCCTGGTTGGTCCGTCCCAACCGTTGGCACTCAATCCGATTGAAGTCGTTTCGTGCAACCAAGTATTGTCATTTTTTCCGGCAGTCCGCTTGGGTCAAATTTCAACCCCAAAGCGAGGCTTGAGACTGAAATTTACCAACCGTCAAAATCAATACCCAGTACGAGAAAACTTTTCTCATATGAGTCAACATGACCCATACTAATCA
>Ga0190343_1000020_pt1 | contig 88641 bp, 64 predicted proteins | sample 48721312_MG_FD_161664 | JGI IMG/M metagenome (GOLD analysis project Ga0190343, IMG submission 161664) | Hydrothermal vent microbial mat bacterial communities from Southern Trench, Guaymas Basin, Mexico - 4872-13-1-2_MG | ecosystem: Environmental > Aquatic > Marine > Hydrothermal vents >... | reverse complement strand
CCATACTAATCATTATAGGATCACTTGCTCCCATTTTAAAGTGGCAATTGATTTTTCCAAGATATTCTATTCATTTGACTAGATATATATAGATTTAAATAGAAATTAAGCAACAGTTAATTGCTCTTTTTTCAGTAAGATATCAATCTCTTGGATGAATTTATTTAAGGCCGCAGCATCAACGGGCGCAGTTGGCACCGTTTCCCCAACAAAGTAGACGTACCACCCCTTCGGTTGCGCTTTAACCCTTTCCCAGAGTTTGTCTAATTGCGGCCAACGCAACATGTTGAGAAAACGGCCTTTATAATGTTCCTGAAAGGAAATCGTGGATATGTCCATCGCGTTTTTCAGTGATCAGTTCTCAGTGATCACTGAACACTGAGAACTGAAACATTATTTCAAATTATAGGTGGTTGACAACTTTTTCGGCACCCCAATATTTTTAAGTGTCACATACTGCGGCAAGCCATTTTCATAAGGCGGATAATCTTCGCCCAAAATCAGTGGTTGCAAATACTCACGGCAAGCCTCGGTAATGCCAAAGCCATCATCACTGATGAAATCAAGGGGCATTTTTTTCTCCACATTTGCCACATCGGCCAAATTGGCCGAACCAATTTTCCAGCGGTAGGGATTGTTAGAGGTACGCACAATCGTTGGCATCACCGCGTTTTTGCCTTCTAAAGCCAATTCCACCGCGGCTTTGCCTAATGCGTAGGCTTGTTCTACATCGGTTTTCGAGGCAATATGACGCGCCGCGCGTTGCAAATAGTCGGCCACCGCCCAATGGTATTTGTAGCCAAATTTGTCTTTAATCATGCTGGCAACCACCGGCGCTACGCCGCCCAATTGGGCATGTCCAAACGCATCGCGAGTCCCCGCTTCCGCTAAGAATTTGCCCTCCTTGTTTTTGGCACCTTCTGACACGACGATGGAACAATACCCGTATTTTTTCACCGCTTCATCAACTTTAGCGAAGAATTTGTCCTGATCAAAAACAATTTCGGGGAACAAAATCAGATGCGGAGCATCGCCCTCTTTTTCGGCCGCCAAACCTCCCGCCGCGGCAATCCAGCCAGCATGTCGCCCCATCACTTCCATGACAAAAATCTTAGTAGAAGTTTTTGCCATTGAAGCCACATCAAAGCTGGCTTCACGAATCGACACCGCCACGTATTTTGCCACGGAGCCAAAACCGGGGCAGTTATCTGTAATCGGTAAATCGTTATCCACCGTCTTCGGCACACCGACACAGATAATCGGATAGCCCATTTTTTCGCCTATTTGTGAGACTTTATGTGAGGTGTCTTGAGAATCACCGCCGCCATTATAGAAAAAATAGCCGATGTGGTGCGCTTTAAACACCTCAATCAGGCGCTCATATTCGGCCTTGCTTTCTTCCAAACCTTTGAGTTTAAAGCGGCAAGAGCCAAAGGCACCCGACGGCGTATGCCGCAGTGCGGCGATAGCCGCATCGGACTCTTGACTGGTATCAATTAAATCCTCCTCCAGTGCGCCGATAATGCCATTACGGCCGGCATAAACTTTACAAATCTCGTCTTCATGTCTACGGGCGGTTTCAATCAAACCGCAAGCCGTCGCATTAATGACGGCGGTGACACCGCCCGATTGGGCATAAAAAGCGTTTTTTGGCATGATGGCCGTTCCTTCTATGGATGAAAAATGAAAAGTTTAAACCAAATATTCATCGCCGTCCACCGGTTGACTAATGAGAAATGAAAAATGAAAAAGTAATGAATAATGAATTATAAAACTAACAATTTCTCTGTGAAACTCTGTAGAACGAAGTGTCTCTGTGTTGAAGAATTTGAATTGTGGGCCATGACTTAATTTAAAAACATTCAAAAGGTTTTATGGCCCCCAATTGGTATCGTCTCAATTTCAATTTGCAAAATAATTTGTATTTTGAATTGCAATTTGCAATTGCCGCGCCTTAATCCGCTCGTTTTACTATTAATATTATTAAAAACAAGTAGTTATATTTAGGCGCAAAAATTGCAAGAACTCAGTTTGGCATTGTTTATTAAAATATTTTGTATCAATGAGGCTACAGCCAAGGCTGCCAAAGGTTTGACAAGTCTATTTGACAAAGGCTCTATTTCTCGATGATCAAGTTTTGAGTGGATATTGGAATGACAAAGCACCGCACCGCTCCGCTCGACTTTATCACACTAACTCATTGTTTTTAATTAATAAAACTAATTAGCCTTATTTCCAGAGGTAATTTAAATAAAAGCTGATAAATCAGTGTGTTAATAAAAAACGTGATCATCGAGTATTTGAGATTTAAGTTGACATGTAATGATAGATTCATTTAAATACATAAGTTAGTGCAGAAAACGTCGATTGACATGCACTCTCTATCGGTAGGTACTTATAAAACTGTGGAGGTTAAGATGAGCTCAACAAATCATCACAGCCATGAAAAGCCAACCAGGCTGACATGGTTTTTTTGGCACACAGCAGCGGTACTGGCTTTATCAAGCCTATTATCGCCGGCGCAAGCTGAGGAGGACTCACTCGCTGGGCTATTCAGTGGTGATCCCACAGAAACCAAGCGTCTCATTGTCGTTTTGAAAATGCCCGATATCGAATCCGAGGCCGAATCTGGCACACGGAGCAAAAGGGCTGCCACGAGAGCGCGAAAAGACGCGGTAAAGTCGGTGCAAGATCAATTTCTGAGTAAATTAACTTGCCCGGGTGAGATCAGTTGCCCAATGTCGGGGGCGACGGTGACAACAAAATTTAAGTATACCCCCGCAGTGGTGGCGGAAGTTAATGAGGCCGCTGCCAAGGCAATGGGAAAGATGGATATGGTGGCTTTTGTCGAAGCAGATGTGCCGGTGCCACACAGTTTGTATGATAGTACTCGTTTAATCGGGGCCGATACTGTCTGGGCACAAGGCTATTCTGGTGCTGGGCAAGCCGTCGCTGTCTTAGATACGGGCGTTGATAAGACGCACCCGGCTTTGGCGGGTAAAGTCGTGGCAGAGGCGTGTTATTCAACGATTTCTGCCGCCTATAATGCAACGACTGTGTGCCCGAATGGTTTAGATGAACAAGAGGGAGACGGTGCCGGTGTTGACTGTGATAGTAGTGTGCATGGTTGTAGTCATGGTACCCATGTCGCAGGTATTGTGGCCGCTAATGGCTCGGTTCAAGGCGTTGCCAGAGACGCGGATATTATCGCCATTCAAGTCTTTTCCCGTTTTGACAGTCCAACTCTCTGCAGCAGTTCAGGCGGGCCGCCTTGTGCGCTGAGTTTTACCTCGGCTCAAATCGACGGGCTAGAGCGCGTACTGGAACTACATAATAGTGGCATGACTATCGCCGCTATTAACATGAGTCTTGGGGGTGGAAATTACCCAGACGTGTGTAGTGGTGCAATACAAAGCATCATTGACCAACTCCGTGCGGCCGGAATACCCACCATCGTTGCCTCCGGCAATAACGGTTACAAAAATGGCATTGCCTCACCGGCTTGCATTTCTTCCGCCATCAGTGTTGGTGCCACCGACAAATCAGATAACGTCGCCTCTTATTCAAATAGTGCCGACATTCTTGATTTGTTAGCGCCCGGCTCAAGCATAAGCTCCACCATGCCGGGCGGCGTAACCGGGACGAAATCTGGCACCTCTATGGCAGCGCCTCACGTTGCCGGGGCATGGGCCGTTTTGAAACAGGCCGCGCCAACGGCAGACGTTGACGACATCCTGAGGATATTAGAACGTACTGGTAAACCTATTGAAGATTGGCGCACAGGTATTCCTAATCCGCCACGCATCACGCCACGCATCAATTTAGTGAAAGCACTTAAGCGTCTCGCACCCGCCGACACGGCGCCAGACATTCAGGTGGCTCCCACCTCTCACGACTTTGGTGATGTGACGATTGGCGAGTCTTCAAGCATGACAGTGACGATTGAAAACACTGGCGACGATGATTTAAAACTGGGGCAACTCAATCTTGCCGGTACTGACTTTGCTAAAAGCAACGACAACTGCGCCAACACAACAGTCGCCGCGGGTGACACTTGCACCATCAAAGTCACTTTTGTGCCACAAACTGAAGGTGCTAAAAATGCCACGCTGTCAATACCTTCTAATGATCCAGACACGGCCACCGCTACGGTGACATTAACCGGAAATGGTATCGCGGCCGTTGTTTTGGTGCCTGACATTTCAGTCACACCCACCTCTCACGACTTTGGCGATGTGGAAGTTGGCGACTCTTTAAGCGTGACAGTGACGATTGAAAACACTGGCGACGAGAATTTAGAACTGGGGCAACTCAATCTTGCCGGTACTGACTTTGCTAAAAGCAACGACAACTGCGCCAACACAACAGTCGCCGCGGGTGACACTTGCACCATCAAAGTCACTTTTGTGCCACAAACTGAAGGTGCTAAAAATGCCACGCTGTCAATACCTTCTAATGATCCAGACACGGCCACCGCTACGGTGACATTAACCGGAAATGGTATCGCGGCCGTTGTTTTGGTGCCTGACATTTCAGTCACACCCACCTCTCACGACTTTGGCGATGTGGAAGTTGGCGACTCTTTAAGCGTGACAGTGACGATTGAAAACACTGGCGACGAGAATTTAGAACTGGGGCAACTCAATCTTGCCGATACTGACTTTGCTAAAAGCAACGACAACTGCGCCAACACAACAGTCGCCGCGGGTGACACTTGCACCATCAAAGTCACTTTTGCGCCACAAACTGAAGGTGCTAAAAATGCCACGCTGTCAATACCTTCTAATGATCCAGACACGGCCACCGTTACGGTGACATTAACCGGAAAAGGTATCGCGGCCGTTGTTTTGGTACCGGACATTTCAGTCACACCCACCTCTCACGACTTTGGCGATGTGGAAGTTGGCGACTCTTTAAGCGTGACAGTGACGATTGAAAACACTGGCGACGAGAATTTAGAACTGGGGCAACTCAATCTTGCCGATACTGACTTTGCTAAAAGCAACGACAACTGCGCCAACACAACAGTCGCCGCGGGTGACACTTGCACCATCAAAGTCACTTTTGCGCCACAAACTGAAGGTGCTAAAAATGCCACGCTGTCAATACCTTCTAATGATCCAGATACGGCCACCGCTACGGTGACATTAACGGGCAATGGTGTTGCAAACGATGTGGTAACGCCTACACCGGCACCTGCCCCATGCCAACTCTATGCAGTGAATGATCAAGGACTTAATAACTCGCAATTCTTCACCATTAGCCTAGACGGTGCTTTTAGCACCAGCAAATTAGGCCCACTGTACAAAGGTTGCGATATTGAAGCTTTCGCCATTTGTCCCAAAAACAACAAGATATATGCCGCCTCTGGTGATAATGTCGCCAACAATCCAGATTCCGTTTGCAGCGATCATCAGGGAAACGGGAGGAAAGGGCACCTCTATCGGGTGGATGGCAAAACCGGTGAACTCGTCTCAATTGGCGACACTGGCTTCAATGAAATTGAAGACCTTGCATTTAGTGCCGATTGCAAGACTTTGTGGGCTTGGGCAAAAGGCGACGGCCTGATTACGATTGACACCACAACTGGCAAAGGTACTTTGGATACACCCGCGCCTAAGATGCCGATAGAAGGCCTTGCTTATAATAATGACAATACCGTACTTTACGGTGCAGCCCAAACCGACCTCTGGAAATATGATCCGGTGGCGAAGACTTTGAAACTGGCTTGCACCAACCTGCCCGGCGAAACGGAGGCCTTAGAAATGATGCCTGATGGCAATTTGCTGCTTGGCACACATCGGGATAAGACATTGAGTTTGCATCTCTTTAACCCTAACACTTGCCAAGTCATTATAGGCGCAGATATTCCTACCAGCCAGTTCGATGATGTAGAAGGAATTGCGTGGCCTATTAAGGCATGTACAAAATAAAAGCGGTAACATGAACTCGACGACCTCCGAGGTTTTAAAAACCTCGGAGGTTTTTTTGTTTGTAGTAGGCGATTTATCGCCTTTTTAGTGGCTAAAGCCACTACTACAAACGATAAGTGGCTAAAGCCACTACTACAAACGGTGGCTAAAGCCGCTACTGCGAACAAACGGCCACATGTTTCGCCATTAATTGCAGATTTTTCGAGCCACGAAATACATTCACTTCGAGCCTATAAGCTAATTGTACGCGGTTGACATCTGGCGGCCAATCGGTGTCTACCGTGTTAAACGCGATTACGTCGATTGGTTGTTCGCCGTCTAGGGGGCGTACCTGCATTTTCAGGTGTTTTTCTTTTAAAATACGACGCTTAAGTACTTCAAATTCGCCATCAAAAATAGGTTCAGGAAAACCCTGTCCCCAAGGCGTAATAGTTCTTAATTGTTCCGCGAGTTCCAAGTTAAAGTCATTTCCCGATAACGCGCCATCAGTCAAAATAGTGCCATGTAATTCGTCGGCCGACAAATGTTTCCGAACTTCTTTATCAAAGGCTTGTTGAAAGGCTTTAAATTGTGAACGTTGTATCGTTAATCCGGCCGCCATGGCATGTCCGCCAAACTGGCTAATCATGCCTGGGTTTTGAGTCGCTATCGTATCGATAACATCGCGGATATGAACACCCGCAACAGAGCGTCCAGAGCCTCTGATTTTGTCATCTTTATCATGGGTAAAAATAATCACCGGGCGATGCAAGCGATCCTTGACACGGGCTGCAAGAATGCCCACCACGCCTTTGTGCCATTTTTCCTCGAATAAACAAATACCTATGGGCAATTGCTCAACATCGCCTAGCGAGTCAAGCATGTCTGAGGCCTCTTGCTGCATCTTCACTTCCTCAAAGCGACGCTCTTGATTGAACGTTTGAAGCAGTTCTGCATGTTGTCTGGCACTGTAGTCATCTTCGCTCAACAAGCAAGCAATGCCATAAGACATATCATCCATGCGCCCCGCCGCATTCAAGCGCGGCCCTAAATAAAAGGCCAAATCGCTGGCGACTAAATTAGTCTGATTACGTCCCGCCGCTTGTATCAAGGCACGGATACCGGGACAACAGTAATCCGCCCGTATTCGCCGCAATCCTTGTTCAACCAAAATGCGGTTGTTGTAATCCAACGCCACAACATCCGCCACCGTGCCCAAAGCGACCAAGTCTAGGAAATTAGCAAGATTAAGTTCAGGAATACCTTTATCGCTAAACCAACCACTGTCACGCAAACGCGCCCGTAACGCCATCATCACATAAAAAATCACGCCCACGCCACAGATATTTTTGCTGGGAAAATTGTCGCCCTCTTGCTTAGGGTTGATAATGGCATCAGCTTTGGGCAATTCTTTGCCCTGTACATGGTGATCTGTTACCAACACACGCATCCCGTGTTTTTTAGCAGCCTCTACGCCTTCGACACTAGAAATGCCATTATCCACAGTAATCAACAAATCAGAGCCTGAGCCGGGCGGTGTGTCAACCAAAAATGACTCTTTCAGCGCCAGTTCAACAATTTCAGGCGTTAAGCCATAACCATGTTTTTCTCGATTAGGCACCAAAAATCCCACCTTTTGGGCCCCCATTTGCCGCAATGCATTGATGGCAGTAGCACAACTGGTTGCGCCGTCGGCATCAAAATCGGCCACAATGAGAATACGAGATTGTTTAGTTAAACAATCATATAATAAATCAACAGCGTCATCTATGCCGAGCAACAAAGAATAGGGAAGTATATTCTGTAGCCCATAATCCAATTCGTCAACAGAGTTGACATCACGGGCTGTCAGTACCCGTTTTACGATGGGGTGGAGCGTATCAGGGAGAGTAATGTTGTCAGGCAGGGAACGACGTTTAATATTATCCATCATTTTCAGTTATCAATGATCAGTCGTCAGGAGTCCAAACTTTAGTTTGGCAGTCGTCCAATCTTTGCTCCCGTTTTTTGAAGCAAAAACAGGTGTGTCCCACTTGTCCAAGTAGCAAGTTTTTATCGATAGGGCCTTCAATCAAATCAATTCGCCAACCTGGCCCTCAAAAAAAACGCTTTGGATTTTCATTTTTCATTTTTCATTTATCAACTGCCTCTATTGGCTTGAGTTCAAACCCACATGACTAATTTGCCAATACAAAAAAGGTGTCTTAATCGCCGGCGTTGGCAGGCTCAAACAAACCTTTCGGAGGTTTGTTGCGGCAATCGCTTTTTTTTAGCCAGGCCTAATCCATCCAAAACCAGAGACGCGCATGAAATTTGGATATTTGTTAGTGTCTCAATCGCTTTTTTTTTTAGCCATGTTCAAACCAAACCTTTCCAACTTGATGGCTCTGTGTCTCAATCGCTTAGCCAAGCCAGGCAGAATCCATCCAAAAGCAGAAACGCGCATGAAATTTGGATATTTGTTAGAGTCTCAATCGCTTTTTTTTAGCCATGTTCAAACCAAACCTTTCCAACTTGATGGCTCTGTGTCTCAATCGCTTTTTTTTAGCCAGCGTAGTCTGTTCAAACCGAACATTTCCAAGTTGATGGCTCTGTGTCTCAATCGCTTTTTTTAGCCTCAAACCAAACCTTTCCAACTTGATGGCTCTGTGTCTCAATCGCTTTTTTTAGCCAAGCCAAGCCTAATCCATCCAAAAGCAGAGACGCGCATGAAGTCTAATGAAAAATGAAAAATGAAAAATGAAAAAAATTCATCTGGACTTAAGTACAAGTTTTGTTTTGAGTCTGGAATATGTAACATTACAAGCACCATAACTTATGAAAAATGAAAACTGATTATACCTGAAATTTAATGATTAGTTGCCCCTTTGTCAATTTAACGGAATTTTCGTTAAGTTCCGTATAACTAGACTTTGCACCACTCGATGCCAAAGTTTTTCAGAGCAAAAACGGATTCCGATATCACAAATTGCGCTTTTGTCATTTATACTTGAGGAGAAATCTTGTTTTCATGGCTGAGAACGAGAACGATCACAGAAAATAACGGATTTTTAGTTAAGTTCCGTATATACTCAGCGTTGGAACAAATTTCACTTTTCTAATAAGGCAGGTGGGCAAGACTTTGCCCACCCTACAGATCACAGAACACTGAAAACGATAATGGGCGTTTGTAACGTGTTGCCGTTTTTATCCGTTGTCGTGAGTGTCGCATTACCCGATTTGAGTGCTTTAAGGTAACAACTGACACCGTTGCCATCACTAGACACGGCCGAAGTGCTTTGCACAAAGCCAAGAGGACTGATATTGCAGTTTGAACGAATCGCACTCAATGTCGTCTCAGAATCCACGATTAATTCCAACTCTTCACCTACCAACATCGCTAAGGTGGCGGGCGAAGCCAGTAAACGTGAAGGATTGATGTTGTTGCTTAAAACGGTGGTGGCAAAGACAAGGTTTGATTGTTGAGTTTTAAGCAGATTGCTTAAATCGGCCCCGGCTTCGTTATAGATAGCGTAAAAATTATAAGTGCCGCCAATCCCAGCAGGTACGTCAAAATATAAGAGATGATATCTCACCTCGGTATCCACTAATTCGCTGCTGGGTATGCCACGCCTATAAGGTTGTGGTTTCAGGCTAAACGGTTGCAGCGGAAATTCGCTCATATAATAAAATGTCCTGTCTGGCGACTCAACGGCAACCCATAAATCAACCCACGGAGAACGAAGGGCGGTTTGTAGATGTTCTACCAAATCCAGCGTGACAAATTCGCCTACATTGTAAAAAGGTTTAAGCCCAACAAATTCTAATTCTGCTTTTTGGGTGAGTGGCACAAGATTAAAAGTGGCTGTCACCGTTTGCGCTTGATTCATAATAACTGGGCAAGATGCCGTGCCTGAGCAAGCGCCACTCCAACCGGCAAAGGTAGAATCGGCGGCGGGCGTTGCGATTAATACCACTTCCGTGTTTTCAACATATTGCCTGATACAAGTCGCGCCGCAATCAATGCCCTCGCTGGTGACGGTGCCCGTGCCGGTGCCATTTTTGTTGACTGTCAGCGCATACTCATTGACGGTGGGCACTAAATTAAAAGTTGCCGTGACGTTTTGAGCCTCAGTCATGCTGACTTGGCAAGCGCCAGTGCCTGAGCAAGCCCCATTCCAACCGGCAAAGGTAGAATCGGCCGCCGGTGTCGCGGTTAATGTCACGGCCGTGTTTTCAGCAGATTCCACCGCGCAGTTACTGCCACAATCAATGCCTTCGCCAGTGACAGTGCCAGCGCCCCTACCTTCTTTGCTCACGGTGAGTGTATAAACGGTGGACAACAGACTGAAGCTTGCCGTCACTTCTTGATCTTGAGTCATAGCGATTTGGCAAATATCCGTGCCTGAACAAGCGCCACTCCATTCAACAAAAGTCGAATTGGCGGCGGGAATCGCTGTCAACGACACTTCCGTGTTTTCAGTATATTGTTCGCTGCAATCCTCGCCACAATCAACGCCTTCGCCGGTAACGCTCCCCGTACCGCCGCTGCCAGCTAGGTTCACGGTTAATTCATAAATGAGTATTAAATTAAAGCTTGCTGTGACGTTTTGAGCTTGAGTCATACTCACTTGGCAAGTCGTTTCCGTGCCGGAACAAGCGCCACTCCAACCGGCAAAGCTAGAATCGGCGGCTGGTGTCGCGGTTAATGTCACTTCCGTGTTTTCATCATACTCCTCATTGCAGTCGTTACCACAACCTTCTCCGGTGACGCTACCGCTACCGTTACCCTCTTTACTGATTGTCAGCGCATATTTGACACAAGGCGGATATTGGTCATCGTCAGAACAGAAGGGATAATTTTTAACGGCATTTTCAAAACGAGAATAATCGGCGTTTTTATCTCGGCACAGTTGATTACCCCCGAGGCCGAGCGTCTGTAAGTTATTGAGTTTACTTAAATCTGGAATAGGGCCGGTGAGTTGGTTTTGACTGATATCAAGCTGCTTTAAATGGGTTAATCCACTTAAATCAGGGATTTGCCCACACAAATTATTTTTATGAAATGACACCTGTTCCAACTGGGTAAGGGCACTTAAATTGGGAATTTTGCCCGTGAGTTTATTGTTCCTGAGATTCAGTTCTTTTAAAGTCGTCAGTGAACTTAAATCAGGCAATTCGCCGCTAAGATTATTTTGAATGAGATTCAGCGCCACGACGTTGCCATCATCGCTACTCTCAACAAAATCGCGTGGTTCGTTGCTGGTGGTATTCCAGCTTTTCCACCAGTTAGGCCCGTCAGTGTTTTGGTAAATTGCCAACAAAGTTTCGCACTGCTCTACCGGCATCAATGACACACGCTGACAATTTTCGCCATTAGTGTCGCACTGTGTCGCGTTACAATCTGTTTCGGCCGACACGCTGGGTATGATGCCTACAGTCAAAACGATTCCGATAAGCCAGACACTGATAGCCAAACTCTGGTGTGTCGTAGGCAAGTTCTTCATAAAAAAGTTAATTAAATTCATATATTTATCTAAAAAAGCGTCCATAATGGATTCTCCTATAATCAATCTACGGACTTTCCGTTTGTAGTAGTTGCTTTAGCGACTCGGTAGGCGATAAATCGCCTACTATACTCAACATGACCATAATTTGGATTTCCTGGGGCGCTGCCCCAGGCTTTATTAATGTCGCCCCGTTGGGGCTCAAAGCCAAGGGCGTTGCCCCTGGCTTTATTAATGTCGCCCCGTTGGGGCTTGCTTAAGTTATTTTGGTTTCTCTTCGCTGTACTTTTGCCTGAAAATTTGTTCCCTTCTTGAGTATACAAACTCAGGCCGTTTGTAGTGGTTGCTTTCGCTACTAACGTGAGTTCGACTTTTCAATAAGTTATATCAATTCTATTTAATATAAATCAGTTTACTGTAATTAATTGATTTATAATACCTTTGTTAATATAAGCCCTATTTTTTATACGTTAATAACCCAAGATTTGTGGGCCATATGCACCGAACGAATCAGTACAACTAATGGGTTTTGTTTTTAACTGATTGAGAGTCAAGTCATTATAACTAACTAATTGATATAACGACTCATTTTATAAGCTATTGATATTTAAAGTCGAACTAACGTTACTAGATAGGCGATAAATCGCCTACTACAAACTAAGATAAGAACATAACACGCACCTGCTGCAAATCTTCCAACGTATCAACAGAAATAGGAGAATGGGAAGTTACAAAGGTAAAAATGTTCTTACCCGCTTGCAGAAAACGCAATTGCTCCAACTTTTCGGCCTCTTCTAAAGGACTTTTGGGGAATGAATGATACTCTTCAAGCACTTGTCGCCGATAACCATAAATACCAACATGCCCCCAATAACAGGCCGATTTGGGCCAATTGGCTCTGTTTTCATCTCGAACATACGGAATCGGGCTACGAGAAAAGTAGAGTGCGTAGCCGTCATGTCGCCGAATGACTTTCACAAGGTTAGAATCAAAGATTTTGTCGTCTTCGAGAGGATAAACCGGTGTGACAATGTCGGGAACGGCATGATTTTGTTCAAATACTTCAATCAGTTGGTTTATCAACGCCGGCTCGATAAGCGGCTGATCGGCTTGTACATTGATGATAACGTCACTATCTAACTTATCCAAAATAGCAACAATGCGTTCTGTTCCTGAAGCACAACTTGAGTCTGTCATCCAGACTTTGCCGCCCCAACCTTGCACAACTTCTGCGACTTCTTCAGCATCGGTAGCAATATGCACTTCACTCGCTTTTGAAGCTTGTAAACAGCGGTTGTAAACATGCCAAAGCATAGGATGTTCACCGATGACAGCAAGTACTTTAGCCGATAAACGAGAAGAAGCGAGGCGAGCGGGAATAACAATGATAGCTTTTAAATGACTCATCGTTTTATGGCGAATGGATAATGGGCTTACCAGCTATCAATGCGAATTAAAAATGAAAACTGAAAAATGAAGAATGAACAAAGATGTCATTTCTGTCATTTCTGTCATTTCGTTTCGATTTCGACGATAGGATAAATAGTGAGAAAGCTTGATAAATAGTGATAAATAGTGATAAATAGTGATAAACCTTGATAAACCTTATCAAATCACTTCTCTTAAAGACGTTTTTATGATTCAATTCAACCCTTAATTCGCATGCTCAGTTTTTTATAACTCATTGAATGAATATAAAGTACAACGAAACTTCGTTCCACTGCGTTTGGCGTTCGCTAAACGCAAGTTTCGTTTAGTAGCAATATTCGGCACTGGGGCAATTCGGCACTGGGGCCCTTGAATGGGAACTGAAATAAAATCAATCTGTTACAATCAGGCCGGCAAAAGTTCGTGCGTCATTGATTATCGATGCGAATTAAGGGTTAAATTGAATCTTATAAATTAAAATTCTTCAACACAGAGACACGGAGTTACACTCTGTGGACTCCGTGTTGAAAATCAAATCATGGCCCACAAAATAAACGCAAAAGACGCAAAAGACGCAAAAGACAAGCAGCACCCCAGTGCCCGTAATTCGTTTATCCGCGTAATTCGTTGTACTAGACAAACTGATAGGTGGTAAGGGGTAAGGGGCAATGGGTAATGGCGAATGTATGTCGATTACATAGACTAATTACCAATGAGCAATTACCGATGACCAATGAATCAATGACCACTTTCCAAATTTAATCCAACCACCCCCATAAGAATCAGAATGATAGAGAATATTTTTAGCACGGTGGTGGGTTCTTGAAACCACACCATCCCAATAATAGCGATTAACGCCGTGCCTAACCCTGACCAAATGGCGTAAGCCACGCTGATATCGATTTTCTTGAGTGCTAACGCCATGAGGCTGAGGCCTAACCCGTAAAAAATAAACATTGCTATCACCGGCCCCAGTTTGGTAAATCCGTCTGATAATTTCATAGAAAGGGTGCCAGACACTTCCAAAACGATAGCGATGAAAAGAATAATCCAACTGATTGTCATTAAATAATCATCCACTATTCTTCTCCTTCTTCTTCTTCTTCTCCGGCACCGAATTCTTCCAAAAGCCTATCCAAACTAACCAATTGTTCGTTTCTTCTCAGACGAATCAACTTGACACCTTGGGTATTGCGGCTAACAACAGAAATACCACTGACAGGAGTGCGTACCAGTGTGCCGCGATTACTAATCAGTACAATATCATCATCGTCTTCAACTTGCACCGCGCCGATAACTTCGCCATTACGCTCAGAAGTTTTGATGGCTATTACGCCTTTACCACCCCGGTTTTTCGCCGGATAATCATCAACAGGAGTGCGTTTGCCGAAGCCGTTAACAGTGGCGGTTAGCACAGTGCCCTCCGTGTGCGTGATAATGAGCGAAATCACTTTATCGTCAGGCGCTAATGTGATGCCACGCACACCGCGAGCCGTGCGCCCTACCCTACGAATTCTTTCTTCCGAAAAGCGCACAGCTTTGCCCATTTTGCTAAATAGCATGACATCGCGTTCCCCATCGGTAATATCGACACCGATTAATTGATCATCTTCATCCAAACCGACGGCAATAATCCCGTTAGAACGAGGGCGGGAAAATTCGATTAACGCCGTTTTTTTCACAATGCCTTTGGCGGTTGCCATGAAAACAAATTCGTCGTCGGTAAATTCACGTACTGGTAATACCGCATTAATTCGCTCATTTTCGCCCAACGGCAACAAATTCACAATCGGTTTACCGCGTGAAACACGGCTGGCTTGCGGCAATTGGTAGACTTTCAACCAATAAACCCTGCCAAAACTGCTAAAGCATAAAATGGTATCGTGGGTGCTAGCGACAAAGAGCTTGTCGATGAAATCTGCCTCTTTCATTTGCGTAGCAGACTTGCCCTTGCCACCGCGCTTTTGGGCGGAATAACTGCTCACCGTCTGCGCTTTGACGTAGCCTTCATGGGACAACGTGACGAGAACATCTTCTTCGGTGATTAAATCTTCTACGCTGAGATCGACACCTTTAAAAACAATTTCAGTGCGCCGCTCATCGCCATATTCGTCACGCACTACCAACAATTCGGCGCGTATAACTTCCATCAGGCGAGAAGTAGAGTTAAGAATCTCTAACAATTCATTAATGCGATCCAACAAGACTTGAAATTCTTCTCGAATTTTGTCTTGTTCTAAGCCCGTCAAACGGTGCAAACGTAATTCTAAAATCGCTTGCACTTGTGCATCAGACAAACCATAGCCCGTCTTATTCAAGCCCAATTCAGCAGAAAGTCCTTCGGGGCGCAATGCTTGGGCATCCGCTCCTTTCAACATAATTTTTACGATGCCTGGTTTCCAAGCTTTGGCTGATAATTTCTGCCGCGCCTCTTGCGGATTTTTAGCCGCTTTAATCAGCACAATCATCTTATCAATATTGCTTAACGCCACCGCCAAGCCTTCTAAAATATGCGCCCTTTCTCTGGCTTTGCGTAATTCAAACACGGTGCGCCGCGTCACCACTTCGCGCCGGTGGCGAATAAACAATTCAATCAATTGCTTAATATTGAGTAGGCGGGGTTGCCCGTCTACCAGCGCCACCACGTTAATACCAAACACGGTTTGCATTTGTGTGTGCTGAAAAAGATTGTTCAGCACGACATCGGCATTTTCTCCGCGCCGCAATTCAATAACGACGCGAATACCGTCTTTATCGGATTCATCACGTAACGCGCTGATACCTTCTATTTTTTTATCTTTGACGAGTTCGGCAATTTTTTCAACTAACTTGGCTTTATTAACCTGATAGGGTAACTCGGTGGCGATAATTTTTTGTTTGCCGTTGTCTTGTTCCTCAATCTCAGTACGAGCGCGGAGATAAACACGCCCGCGCCCGGTGCTATAACCGTCTAAAATACCTGCTGCACCATTGATAATGCCGGCGGTGGGAAAATCGGGGCCGGGCAAATATTCCATCAATCCCTCAATGGTTAAATCGGGATCATCAATCAACGCGACACAGGCTTCAATTACTTCGCGCAGATTATGAGGCGGAATATTGGTTGCCATGCCGACGGCAATGCCGCTGGAACCATTGATAAGTAAATTAGGAATGCGAGCTGGAAAAACGGTGGGCTCTATTTCAGATTCATCATAGTTAGGCACAAAATCGACGGTTTCCTTGTCAATATCCGTCAGTAATTCGTGAGTAATTTTTGCCATGCGGACTTCTGTGTAGCGCATACTCGCTGGATTATCCGCATCTATTGAACCAAAATTTCCCTGCCCATCAACTAACATATAACGCAAGGAAAACGGTTGCGCCATACGCACGATAGTATCATACACGGCAGCGTCACCGTGAGGGTGGAAACGCCCAAGCACTTCACCCACAATTCTTGCGGATTTTTTATAGGGCTTATTCCACGCATTACCTAGTCCGTGCATAGCATACAATGAACGCCGATGCACGGGTTTAAGCCCATCACGTACATCCGGCAACGCCCTACCCACAATCACGCTCATGGCGTAATTGAGATAAGACTGTTTCATCTCGTCTTCGATATTAACTGTCTGGATTTCTTTGGCAAATTGAACCATTTAATTTTATATATCCTTAGCTTGATCGTAAAATTAGCAGTGTGCTGAAAAAGGGCGTTATTATATCACAGAAAGGCGCGTTCTCTTTTGCCAAAGAGCGCCCCGCCAAAGTCGATTTAGCCAAGAAATCCTATTTTTTGGAAAAATTTCTCTGGGAGCCAAACACGCGCTACCTTCGTTCATTCTTCACTCACCAGCCCTAGTGCCTTTTCAACCGCTTCAATACGAGCTTGACAGCTTTTATAAGCTTTGGTAGCCTCGCCTACCATGGCAACCAATTGGTCAATATCTGGTTCGTCAGTATCACGCATTTTTTGTGTAATTTGTTTGAGCTTTTGGTAGTTTTTTCGGTAGGAATCTGTTTTTTGTGACATAATTTGATATTATCCTTTTTAACCCCGCTTTTTTAACGGTTTTTTTTAACGGTTTTTTTAACGGGAGTCCAAACCTTTAGGTTTGGCAACTCCGATTTTGTAACGTTTGGAATCAAAACAGTTTTTGGGAGTCCAAACCTTTAAGTTTGGCAACGAAGAAGCAACGAAGAAGCTAAAGCTTTTATCCTTTTTAAGCCCGTTTTTTTAACGGTTTTACTGGAGTCCAAACCTTTAGGTTTGGCAAGTGTCGGACGAAATTCCTAAATCTTGCAAGCCACGCGCCCGTCTTTAAATTCAATAACTAACGACTTTTCTTGTTGTGCCGCAGCGAAGCTGGTAATCACCTTATTCTGGCGATTTCTGACAATGGCATAGCCGCGATTTAGAATCATTTTTGGATCACCCAACAAAACTTGTTCCATCAAAAACTTAGTCTGATGACGAGCCTGATTCAGTTGGTTTTGACTGGCATTTTTAACTTCCTGCATTAGAGTAGCGATTTTTTTGCGCTGTTCTCCTAAAAGCCTAACAGACTGTTCTCGAATTTGCGCGTTCAATCGTTCATTGTCCGCCTTGGCGGAATGCAAGATTTCTGCCGCTAACTGCACAACGGTTTGCCAATCTTGCTTAGCATTTCGCGCATTTTGAATAATGGTGTTAGCAATGTGGCTAATGACTAAACTGGGCGTATGACAGGCATGATTAGCGACTTCGTCTAGTAATATTTTATCCCGTTCGTGTCCAATCCCGACTATCACCGGCAATTGCGCTGTGCAAACGGCTTTAGCGATTTCATATTCATTTAATTGAAAAAGGTCAGCTTTTGGGCCGCCACCGCGAATCATAACAACAGCATCAAATTGCTCAGTTTGATGATCTTGATTGACTAAATCGAACGCGGCTGGGACTTCAATAAGAGTATTTTTGCCTTGAAAACTGGCCCGATAGTACTGAAATTCACACAGTAGGGCGGCCTCTAATTTTTCCGCTTGACTTTTAAAATCGCCTAATCCGGCCGCTTGTGGCGGCGCAATCACGGCCACTTTGCAGAAGTCGGTTGCTGTTGCAACTTGTTGATTTTTATTATAAAGGCCCGCTTTTTTCAGCCGCTCTCTAATGCGATTTAATTTGGCTTCCATTTCCCCCAAAGTGAAATTAGGGTCAATATCTAAGACATCAAGCGAAAAGCCATAGCGCGGATGAAACTCAACACGCACCTGCAATAACACTTTAAGGCCGGCTTTAAAAGACATCCCGGTGGCATCGAAAAAACGCTCAAGCAAGGCATCCGCCCGATGATTCCAAAGCGTAGCACGGGCTTTTGCCACTTCATTGCCATCGCTATCATAATCAGACAGTTCCATGTAAACATGCAGATTTTCTGACACATTCACAACTTCAGCGCGTACCCAATAACGGTCGTTATATCGCGCCGCAATGGTTTGTTGAACACTCAACAATAAGTCATTCAGCGTAAGGCTGTCTTCGTCAGGATTTTCCGTTGTCGCAGCAACTGTTTTGGGCAACCATTTAGTAAACGGCTCAATTTCAAGGTCTACAGGAATAAACCACTTTTTTTTGGCCCAATCAAATTTAGCCCCAAGCTGTTTGGCTTCGTCCTTTTCAGAAAAAGGACAATCTAAAAATATTGGCTCTTCACTAATCATATTTAGTCGTTAGTAGTCGTTAGTAGTCGTTAGTAGTAGGCGATTTATCGCCTCACGCGCACTGAACTCAAGATTTTTCAGGCCATAAAATCTTTCAAATTAGGTTATGGCCCTCTGTCGCGCTTCATTGTTATACTTTTTGTAGGTGTTTTATTGCTTAACTTAATGGCATTGATTCCGAGAAGGGTGTGTTTTATTTATTCGTTTGTCATTCCTTATCACTGAACACTGATAACTGATAACTGATAACGGATAACTGAAAACTGAAAACGGATAACTGAAAACTGAAAACGGATAACTGATAACTGAAAACTGATAACTGATAACTGAACACTGATCACTGAAAAAAGGACACACTCATGCACTACAAAGACTTACGCGATTTTATTGCACAACTTGAACAATTAGGCGAGCTCAAGCGCATTCCGCTTGAAATTGATCCCTATTTAGAAATGACCGAAATCTGTGATCGCACTTTGCGAGCCGAAGGCCCGGCCCTATTATTTGAAAATCCCAAAGGGCACAGTATTCCCGTCTTAGCGAATTTATTTGGGACACCAAAACGAGTTGCTCTTGGTATGGGGCAAGAATCGGTGACGGCCTTGCGCGAAGTAGGCCAATTGCTGGCTTCTCTAAAAGAACCCGAACCGCCTAAAGGCTTTAAAGACGCTTTGGACAAGTTGCCGCTCTTTAAACAAGTCTTAAATATGCCGCCCAAAGTGCTTAGCAAAGCGCCCTGTCAAGAAAAGGTTTTGGTGGGCAGCGAAGTCGATTTATCTCGCTTGCCCATTCAAACTTGTTGGCCTGAAGATGCCGGCCCGTTGATTACATGGGGCTTAGTCGTCACACAAGGGCCACATAAGTCCAGACATAATTTAGGCATATATCGTCAGCAAGTCATTGATAAAAATAAAGTTATTATGCGTTGGCTGGCCCATCGGGGCGGCGCGTTAGACTTTCAAGAATGGCAACAAGTTCACCCGGGTGAACCGTTTCCGATAGCGGTGGCACTCGGCACTGATCCGGCCACGATTTTGGGAGCGGTGACACCAGTGCCGGATACGTTGTCGGAATATGCCTTTGCTGGCTTACTGCGCGGTAGTCGCACCGAAGTCACGCGCTGTTTGACGCATAACTTACAAGTGCCAGCGAGTGCCGAAATTGTCCTTGAAGGCTTTATTTATCCTGACGAAACCGCGCCCGAAGGGCCGTTTGGTGATCATACCGGCTATTATAATGAAGTTGAGGCCTTTCCCGTTTTTACGATAGAACGTATTACCCATCGCCACCAACCGATTTATCATAGCACCTACACCGGCCGCCCTCCCGATGAACCGGCCATTTTGGGGGTGGCACTCAATGAAGTCTTTGTGCCCATTTTACAAAAACAGTTCCCCGAAATCGTTGATTTTTATTTACCGCCCGAAGGGTGTTCCTATCGGATGGCAATAGTCAGTATTAATAAACAATATCCCGGCCATGCTAAGCGCGTGATGTTTGGTGTTTGGTCATTTTTACGCCAATTTATGTACACAAAATTTGTGATAATCACGGATGCCGATGTGAATGTGCGTGACTGGAAAGATGTTATATGGGCAATGACAACACGCATGGATCCAGCCCGTGATACGACTATTATTGACAATACGCCAATTGATTATTTAGATTTTGCCTCACCAGTGTCTGGTTTGGGAGGTAAAATTGGTTTTGATGCCACTAATAAGTGGCGCGGCGAAACGCAACGTGAGTGGGGCAAACCCATTCGCATGACGGCGGCGGTTAAGGAAAAAATTGACGGAATTTGGGAGGAGTTGGGGATTTTGTGATTATGTCTGATAGTACAACTAATTACGCGGATAAACGAATTAGGGGAAACGTAGTACAACATTTATAAAAGGCCCAGTTCAACCAGAAGTGTTAGTAGTAGGCGATTTATCGTTAGTAGTAGGCGATTTATCGCCTTTTTGGCGTAGCTCGTACAAACTAAAGTTTGTACTCCTGAGCCTCTCGCATTCTAAAATTTCCTAATAAAAGGAGTCATTTATGAAAATCGCCTTAACAAACACTCCACCCGACAAAGGTGAAGACATCGCCAAAACCCTAGTAGAAGAACACCTCGTGGCTTGTGTCAATTTCTATCCCATTCAGAGCGTTTACTTCTGGAAGGGAGAAGCGTGTATGGATAAAGAAATAACACTGATGATGAAAGTAGCGGCAGATGGTGTAGAAGCCCTTAAAAAGCGACTACTAGAACTCCATCCTTATGAGTTGCCTGAGTTCGTCGTGCTTGAAGTTGACACGCAAGCTTCGCTGGAAGAATACGTTAAATGGGTTCGTCACGAAACGAAATAGGTACAAAGAAGAGCAGCAGATACTATCCCTTGAAGGGACAGTATACTAATGAAAAATGAATAATGAATAATGAAAAATGAATAATTAATCAATGATAAGTCTATAATTTTGCAATTAATTTTATGCGCAATTAGTTGTACTACGTGACTGCTAATTCGTTTATCCGCGCAATTAGTTGTACTACGTTAGCGTAAAGGAATTAAATAATATGATAAAGCGTGATCCGGCGGAGAAATCATATTTTTTTGAAAAATCGGATTTCTTTTGGCCGAAGTGGAGGAATAGCGGGTAAATAGCGGGTAAATTGCGGGGAGGGTGTCTGGTTATAAACTGTTGCTAGGATATATTATGGGTTGATTATACATAATTGTTCTAAATTATTTAGTTATAACAATAGGTTAGTGATTCTAAAATCATCACTAGCAAAAATTATAACCCCCGTAAATTTTCTAACAATCGCCTGTTTTATCTTAGTAAAATAACGCTATATTATCGATAATAAAAAGAATACAGTATTTTTACTAAAAAAGTGCGAAAATACGCCGTGAACGACCGTCTGAAAAGCCGCGTATTTTGGTATTAACCCTAATTAAATTATGTGATTGTATTATAACGACTACGAGTTTAAATAATAGAATAGGCACTATTCTTAAAAAAAATCTTATTTAACGTTTATAAAACAGTCACTTATATTTTAATCGCACACAGAAAAAATGTCAGACAGCTTGTCTCTATTGGAACTGATACCACCCAAAAATTTCTCTTAATATTATCGTGAGTATTGCCTATTAATAGCTACCGTCTATGATTATGAATAATCATCAAGTTTAATAGACTGATAGGTAGTGGTACTGTGCCGTTTATAGTTTTAGCTTTACCACAAAAAAATGGGCGCAAAACATCGAAGATTAAAGTAGGCGCTTCCTTGACAATTCATTTTTACAAAAAAAGTGTAGGGGATAACTTACTGTTTGGCAGGAGTCCAAACTTTAGTTTGGCAGGACTCAAGTTTGGCAAGCGCCCAAACTTTAATTTGGCAACGCCAGAGAATGTTTGGCAATGCCAAGTTAAAGCGGTTACTCGTCAATAGAACATTGACAGAGTACTAACGTCAGTTCGACTTTTTTTTTAAAATATCCGATTTCTTAAAGAAATCGGATATTTGCGAACAGAATAGACTGAAATAAACCAGTCAAGCCTATTGGTTTTTTTTTAACGGATTTATTTTAAACCCATTAAAAAGAAATAAGCGTGTTCGCCCGGTGTTCCTCTGGAAAAGGGATTTAGGGGTGTATTTTGTCTATCACAGGATGATTTACCGCAGAAAAAAATTTTTGCCTTGTGGTAAGACTCTTGCAATCGTTAACTGTTCGGCGTATGATGCCCAACCTTTTTCAAAATCCTCTCCGTTCATAACCAAGAGGATTTAGGTTCGGTGGTTTGTAAAACTTTCCTAAAGCCGCTACCAATCACCGACTGTGTTCATTAACTCAATGCCATTAAGTTAAGGGCTTTGCACGTGGGATTGCCCCTACAAACCGTTATGTAATGTAGGGGCAATCCTTTATGGTTGCCCTCACCCAAAAGCGGTACGATATGGCATTGGTTCATTAACTGGGGTATTGAGAAAACTCCATATATTAAGAAAGGAGGGTAACATAGTGTTATTCAAATCATCGTTTAAAAATCAACTCAAGACGCTCACCAAACAGAGTTTATTACCGCTTATACTGGCGACATCCGCTGCCACTGCTGCCACTGCTGCCACTCCTGCCACTCCTGCCACTCCGAATGAGATTTGCAATGGTTTGGCGGAGGCTCATGCCCAGTACAGTAGTGGGTCTTCTCTAAAGGTGGCGGTTGAGAGGTCTCTCGACCCAGCGTTTATACCAAACCTTAGGCTTGGAAACGGAACCATCGTGGATGTTTGCAATTATTACTTGAGGACGCCACCGGAGGGTATACCGTTCACTCTCTTTGAATGTACAGTCCCATACTCGTATGCCGTCAACCCGAAAAGCGAGTCTGCGCAAAATAAGTTAGCGGAGATCAACAAAAAAGTCTACGAGGGAAAACCCTGCGAGTGCCAGAAGAGATAGATTTGAGTCCAAAGCTTTGGACTCCAAGCAGCGACTTAACATTTGTAGTAGTAACGTTTGTAGTAGTAACGTTTGTAGTAGTAACGTTTGTAGTAGTAACGTTTGTAGTAGTAACGTTTGTAGTAGTAACGTTTGTAGTAGTCGCTTTAGCGACTTAATGTTTGTAGTAGTCGTCATTATTTATTCAGTGAAGTTCCACACTTTTTTGACGATTAAACCCTTAACATTAATACTAGGACTTACGCATTGACATTGTATTAACGATTAATATCAATGAGTTATGAATATTCGACCCGTGGCTAAATTGATGAAAATTGCCCAAAAAAACTGACCCTAAATTTGTAATTCCTTGTATTTAAAATGACTCATAAATATTTTCATCTGTCAATGCGTAAGTCCTAAATACGTTAATAACCGGAAAATTGTGGGCCATAGACTGTTAGAGCCAAGTTTTGCTTGTTGTTGTTTTTTTAACTGATTGATTTAAAAGTCATTTAAAATAACGAGTTATATAATTAATAATTCTATAACTCACTGAGCGAACTCACGTTATTAATTATTTAATCAAGAAATCAGATTTTTTTGAAAAATAGGATTTCTAAAGAATTCAGTGCCGCCATCCCATTTTAAATGGCTATCGCGTCCTCGTGAGGAATTCGGGCTTTGGGCGGCCATGCGCCAGCCAAACCGCTTTTGCCAAAGTGTCTACATTAAGCAGGAATCAGGAGTCCAAACTTTAGTTTGGCAGTCAACAGGAGTCCAAACTAACTAATGGCCGGAATCAGTCGTCCAAACTTTAGTTTGGCAGTCGTCAGGAGTCCAAACGTTAATTTAGTAGGACTCCAAAACGCCAAAGCGGCAAGCGTTGCGATATAGGGCCATACTTTCATTTGAAAACCTCCAAAATAGTTTATGGCCGTCAGAGTTACCTGTGAACAATTAGGTAGGGCATCAAAGTAGATAAAACTCACAAAACCTCACTGTGCCGCCATCCCATTTTAAATGGCTATCGCGTCCTCGTGATGAATTCTGGCTTTGGGCGGCCATGCGCCAGCCAAACCGCTTTTGCCAAAATGTCTACATTAAGCGGTTTTTTTGAGGGCCAGGTTAGCGAATTGATTAACTCAATTTCAGTGATGGCCCTTTTCCCTCCGTTAATCAAGAAATCCGATTTTTTTGAAAAATCTGATTTCTAAATGAATTTACCCTCACATTTTTTGTCGCCGCCGCGTCTAAGTCAATAAATAAGCGGCAAGCGTTGGACTCCAAGCGCCAAAGCGGCAAGCGTTGGACTCCAAAACGCCAAAGTCCTCGTGATGAATTCGGGCTTTGGGCGGCCATGCGCCAGCCAAACCGCTTTTGCCAAAGTGTCTACATTAAGCGGTTTTTTTGAGGGCCAGGTTAGCGAATTGATTAACTCAATTTCAGTGATGGCCCTTTTCCCTAAATGTTAATCAAGAAATCCGATTTTTTGGAAAAATCGGATTTCTAAATGTTCAGAAGATTTTTTTTAAAAATCTGATTTCTAAATGAATTTACCCTCACATTTTTTGTCGCCGCCGCGTCTAAGTCAATAAATAAGCGGCAAGCGTTGGACTCCAAGCGCAAAAGCGGCAAGCGTTGGACTCCAAAACGCCAAAGTCCTCGTGAGGAATTCTGGCTTTGGGCGGCCATGCGCCAGCCAAACCGCTTTTGCCAAAATGTCTACATTAAGCGGTTTTTTTGAGGGCCAGGTTAGCGAATTGATTAACTCAATTTCAGTGATAGCCCTTTTCCCTAAATGTTAATCAAGAAATCCGATTTTTTGGAAAAATCGGATTTCTAAATGTTCAGAAGATTTTTTTTAAAAATCTGATTTCTAAATGAATTTACCCTCACATTTTTTGTCGCCGCCGCGTCTAAGTCAATAAATAAGCGGCAAGCGTTGGACTCCAAGCGCAAAAGCGGCAAGCGTTGGACTCCAAAACGCCAAAGTCCTCGTGAGGAATTCTGGCTTTGGGCGGCCATGCGCCAGCCAAACCGCTTTTGCCAAAATGTCTACATTAAGCGGTTTTTTTGAGGGCCAGGTTAGCGAATTGATTAACTCAATTTCAGTGATAGCCCTTTTCCCTAAATGTTAATCAAGAAATCCTATTTTTTGGAAAAATCGGATTTCTAAATTATTTAAGCGTTGGACTCCAAAACGCCAAAGCGGCAAGCGTTGCGATATAGGGCCAGACTTTCATTTGAAAACCTCCAAAATAGTTTATGGCCCTCAATTTCAATTGAAAACCTCCGATTACTAGGCTAAATAGGAATTATAAAATGCAATCCTTGTAGTTATTGGTTTTTGGCAATCGTCCGTTTGGCAATCATCCAAACTTGAGTTTGGCAGGACTCAGTCGTCCAAACTAGCTAATGGCCGTCAACAGGAGTCCGACTGAAGTTGAGAAGACTTCCTGAAAATGTTTTCTTACTATATTCTCATTTAAATTATCCTGAACAATGGAATAGCAGATAGTCATCTCGTCAAATAAATACCACGGCGCGTATCCACCAAACGTTAGTAGAATAAATACCACAGCGCGTATCCACCAAACGTCAGTTATTTGCAACTACCTCTGTGAACGAAAATAGGAGAAAACTATGAAAAACCTAATATTAGCAATGGCTCTGTGTTTTAGCTTAGGATTGCCCAAAGTGGGAATGGCGGAATTATCTCCGTTGTCAACGGACAAACTGGAGTCTTTAAGCCAAAATGAACTCACTTTGGTAGCGGCACTGTTAGCCGAGATGGGTTATTTTACCCAACAACGGGATTCGGTGGAGATTGACTCTGTTTCCGCCGCATTAATGGACTTTCAAAGGAATATTAAAGTCCCACAAACCGGGCAATTAGACGAACAAACCTGGAAGAGATTAAGTCGCGTGAGGCTCAGTTTGAAAAGAAAAGCCCACACGAAAGCCCTCAACAAAGAGGAATCAAGACAAACTCAATTGGAACTGGCAGATACCTTGCATGATCAAGGTGATGATTACCGTAAACAAAAACGCTTTAGTGAAGCTGAACAAGCTTATCAACAATCCCTAGCCATTAAGGAAAAATTGCTTGGGGTTCAGGATAAATCGCTTATTCCAACGCTTAATCATTTGGCTAAGCTTTATGTGATTCAACACGATTATGTTCGCGCCGAACCGCTTTATCTGCGTGCCATTGCGATTGGAAAGAACCTATTAGGGGGCGAGCATCCTGAATTTGTTACCAGTTTCAATGAACTGGCACTCCTTCACCTATATCAAAATGATTATGCTTATGCACAGCTTCTTTTTGAACGTGCGCTTCAGCTTGGAGAAAAAGTCTTTGGTTCCGAGCATCCAGCGGTTGCGACTATTTTAGACAATCTGGGTACACTCTATGACAACAAAGGCGAATTAGCCCGTGCTGAACCGTTGTATCAACGTATTATAGCCATTCGCGAAAAAGTGTTTGGAAAAGAACATCTTAAGGTAGCAGCCAGTTTATATAAACTTGCCAAACTCTACAAAACTCAAGGTAATTATGCTCAAGCTGTGCCTCTTTTGCAACGTGTGCTTGCCATTGATGAAAAAATCTATGGAAAAGAACATGCTGAAGTGGGTTTTGTTCTGAATGAACTAGCTGGTGTTTATTATCAGTTGGGCGACTTAGTCCGTGCTGAACCGTTTTATCAACGTGCTTTGCTTATCAGAGAAAAAATTTATGGCAAAGAACATTCCAAGGTTGCCCCAATCCTGAATAATTTGGGTGGACTTTATAGAAAATTAGGCGACTTCGCTCGCGCTAAGTCTTTATATCAACGGGCATTGGTTATTGTAGAAAAAGTTTACGGCAAGGAACACCCTATTGTTGCCACGGTTATGAATAATCTAGCATTAGTCTATGATAACTTAGGCGACTATACCCACGCTGAGCCTTTGTATCAACGTGCTTTGGTTATTAGAGAAAAAATTTATGGCAAAGAACATCCTTCGGTTGCCACAAGCCTGAATAATTTGGGTGAACTTTATAGAAAGTTAGGCGATTATGTCCGTGCTGAGCCTTTGCATCAACGTGCCCTAGCCATTAGAGAAAAAATTTATGGCAAAGAACATCCTGATGTTGCCCAAAGTATCAATAATTTGGCATTGCTCTATTCAAACTTAGGCGACTATGCCCGCGCAGAGCCATTGTATCAACGCGCCCTTGCCATTGCTGAAAAAGTTTATGGCAAAGAACATCCCTTAGTCGCCACCAGCCTGAATAATTTGGCATCGTTCTATTCAGACTTAGGCGACTATGCTCGTGCTGAATCTGTGCATCAACGTGCGCTAGCCATTCGGGAAAAAGTTTATGGCAAAGAACATCCTTTGGTTGCCTTAAGCTTGAATAATATGGCAGTCTTCTACGAAGACTTAGGTGACTATGCTCGTGCTGAGTCTTTGCATCAACGTGCTCTAGCCATTAGGAAAAAAGTTTATGAAACTGAACATCCTGATATTGCCCAAAGTCTCAATAATCTGGCTGAACTTTATGGGGAGTTAGGTGACTATGCCCGCGCTGAACCATTGCATCAACGGGCATTAGCTATAAGGGAAAAAGTTTATGGCAAAGAGCATCCTTCTGTTGCCACAAGCTGGAACAATCTAGCAATCCTCTATCAACAGTTAGGTGACTATGCTCGTGCTAAAACTTTATATCAACGTGCTTTGGTTATTTATGAAAAAGTTTATGGCAAAGAACATCCCTCTTTTGCCAACAGCTTGAACAATCTGGCAGAACTCTATAGGAAGTTAGGCGACTATGTCCACGCTGAGCTATTGTATCAACGGGCATTCGTTATAAGGGAAAAAATTTATGGTAAAGAACATCCCTCGGTTGCTACAAGTCTCAACAATTTAGCTGTACTCTATGACAACTTAGGCGACTATACCCACGCTGAACCTTTGCATCAACGTGCTTTGGCTATAAGGGAAAAAGTTTATGGCAAAGAACATCCCTCGGTTGCCTTAAGCCTAAACAATCTAGCAACACTCTATTTATACTTAGGCAACTTAGCACGCGCAGAAACACTATTACAACGCGCTCTTTCTATTGCCATCAAGAGTAATCAACCTGAATTATTACGGATCGTTCAATACAATCTAAGCCATTTACTTGCTAAACAGGATAACCTCAATGCTGCCATCTTTTTTGCCCAACAAGCTGTCAATATTCTGCAAAGTCTGCGGGGCAATGTTAGCAAGATGGACAAAAAACTCCAAAAATCTTTCTTGAAGGACAGAGCGCATGTTTATAGACATCTTGTCGAATTACTCCTAGAGCAAAATCGTTTGCCCGAAGCACAGCAAGTGTTGGCTATGCTCAAAGAAGAGGAATATTTTAGTTTTGTGCGTGGCGGTGCGAGAGCCGATGTGGGTATGACACGACTGGATTATAGTGCTTTTGATGAACCTTGGGCACAACGTTATCAAGAAATCAGTCAACAATTAGCCGCGTTAGGACATGAATTGGGACAACTCAGACAAAAGGCTAAATTAGGCTTAACATATGCCGAAGAAAGTCGTCGTCAGCAATTACGCGCTGATATGACAGTTGCCAATCAAGCCTTACATGCCTATATTGAGGAATTGACAACAACGTTGGCACAAGATGATCCACGTCGTGCCTTAATGCTTGGGGCCAGAAACTTAGATAAACTTAAACCGTTACAGGGCACTTTGCGTCAATTGGGTGAAGGTGTTGTACTGGTACACTATTTGGTAACCGAGAACAAATTACACATTCTTCTTACCACCCCCGATATACAATTGGCGCGTGAAGCTTTGGTGGGTGAAAAAGAACTGAATCAGACTGTGTTTGATTTCCGTCATAAGCTGCAACGTGGATCAAAAAAAGCGTTAAGAGGGCGTGTCTCATTACGTTGGAAACCCAAAAAAGACACGCTTGACGATGCCAAAACCTTATATGATTGGATCATTAAACCAATCGAGGCTGATTTAAAACAAGCAAAAGCCACCACGTTGATGCTGTCTTTAGATGGCACCTTGCGTTATGTCCCAATCGCGGCTTTGTTTGATGGGAAAAAATTCATTGCCGAACGCTATGCGACAGTCATTTATACTGAAGCTGCGCGAAGCAATTTAAAAGATTACCCTCAAGACGAATGGACATTAGCGGGCTTAGGGCTAAGTGAAGCGGTGCCGGGGTTTAATCCTTTGCCAGCGGTGGTAAGCGAACTCAATGGTATTGTGCGCCAAGGCGAGGAGGACACAGAGGGCGTGCTTGAGGGCGTGGTGTATTTGAATCAACAGTTTGATGCCAAAATCATGCTGGATGTGTTAGACGAAGGCTATCCGGTGTTGCACATTGCCAGCCATTTTGTCTTTGAACCGGGGACGCAATATAGCTCTTATTTATTATTAGGCAATGGCGACAAATTGACTTTAGCGCAAATTCGAGAAGCGTATGATTTCAATAGTCTTGACTTATTGACGCTATCGGCTTGCAATACAGCAATGGGTGCCCGTGCCAATGGCATAGAAGTAGAAGGCTTTGGCGTATTGGCACAACGTTTAGGCGCAAAAGGTGTACTGGCAACCCTTTGGAAAGTCGCCGACACCAGCACCGGGCTATTCATGCAACAGATGTACCAATTACGTGCAGCACAACTGGTGAGCAAAGCCAAAGCTTTGCAACAAATACAACAATCATTTATTCAAGGGAAAAAATATGCTCATCCGTATTATTGGGCACCGTTTATTTTAATGGGGAATTGGTTGTAATTCGTGTGCCTCCTGAATACCACGGATTGACGGTATTAACGGATTTCATCGGGCGCATTTCTATTTGTTCAGAAATCCGATTTTTCAAAAAAATCTGATTTCTAAATGAATTTACCCTCACATTTTTTGTCGCCGCCGCGTCTAAGTCAATAAATAAGCGGCAAGCGTTGGACTCCAAGCGCCAAAGCGGCAAGCGTTGGACTCCAAAACGCCAAAGTCCTCGTGAGGAATTCGGGCTTTGGGCGGCCATGCGCCAGCCAAACCGCTTTTGCCAAAGTGTCTACATTAAGCGGTTTTTTTGAGGGCCAGGTTAGCGAATTGATTAACTCAATTTCAGTGATGGCCCTTTTCCCCTAAATGTTAATCAAGAAATCCGATGTTTACTGATTGCAACTGCATTGCTTAATGGTTTCCCATTCCTTTATTCTGAGGATATGCAGCATAATCAAGTGGTTGAAAATAAACTCAGAATCATTAATCCTTTTGACTTGAATTAACAAGGAGCGTAGGATGGGTTGTAGGGTGGGTAGAGCAATAGCGAAACCCATTCGTTCACATTTTTTCATAATAGTACCAATCCATTCTTGTTCTTGGGAGAATGGTGGGTATAACAAAAACCTCACCTACATGAACAGATTAGGAAAGCAAATGAGGAGGAATCCCTTATTTATGAAACCTGCTATCCAATACATTTCAAATGAAATAGGTTATGCAACGGCTGTTATTGTGCCTATTGAAATTTGGCGAACAATTAAACTTAAACTAACTGAAACAAACACACAACCCTCCATACAAACGAGTGAATGGAATACATTGGACTCCAATGTCTACAACAATCCTAATGCACTTGAGGCGTTATTGAAAACGGAAGCAACCAAGTTGAACCGAGCCGAAGAAAAAGCCTTTGCTGAAGAAGGAATAGAAGACTATGCCAATTTAACGGGAGAGGAGGGATTGTTTTGATTCTTAATCGTGGTGCCATTCACCGAGTAAAACTTTCTTTCTCCTACCACCGGACGTGAACAACAAGGTATTGCCCGTCCCTGCTTAATTACTGATGTTACGCACTGAACTTCCAAGTCTTGGGATAATCCCAAAGCTTGCAAGCGTGAGTCCGCTAAAACTAACTAATATAGCACAAAAGGTTTGAATAAACGGAACTTTAATTCCTTAGCGAGTACTTAATTGAATCGGAAAACGCGATAAAAGGTTTTAGTCACCTTTAGGTTCCTGGACGCTTTTAGCCTTGGGATTTATCCCAAGGCTTGTGGAAGCTGAGTGCGTAACATGAGTTAATTACACAGACTCAAGCTTTACAAAACTGTGGTACAGCCATTGTGATTCCACTGACATCACAAAAACCCGTTGCCAAATTTCCTCTCACTGTCCATTTACCTAGTGGCACAGGTGGAAATAACGTAGAATGTTGGGCCAAAATTACCCAAGTTCGGGTTATAGATGAAAGTCGCATCCAACCTGAATTACTCGGCAAACTCTCAGAAGAAGAACTTGAGCCTATTAAACAAGCCTTAAAATTAGTCTTAAATTTGTAAGTAAAATTAGCGAACGTCGAATGAGTTGTCGCTTTTTCCGTTCGCTTGTTTGCTTGTTGTCTGTCTAAGCAGTACAACGGATTAGCAGCAATTAACGGATTTTTTTCTTCATTCATTAGCAGACAATTCGTTAATTTCCCAATTCGTTGTACTTGATTTGTGGTAACTTGATTTGTGGTACTTTCATAACAAATTGATAAGGGACTCTTTACAAGAAGCAAGGACTAGAAAAGTTCAAGAAAGGCGAGTTTCAGCTTGGCAAAAAAGCACTAAACAAATTGCTGGTTATGTAGAAGGCTTAAAAGAAGAGCGTTGCGATATAGGGCCATACTTTCATTTGAAAACCTCCAAAATAGTTTATGGCCCTCAATTTCAATTAAAAACCTCCGATTCATAGCATAAATAGGAAGTTTGCCCATTGATTTTTTTATCAGAGCCGAGAAATGACAAAAAGGTCTATATTTATAGCGGTACTCAGTATAACTCCGTTGAGCTTCGGTTACCCATTGCTATCAATCCGTTATTAGAAATCCTTTATAAAATGCAATCCTTGTAGTTATTGGTTTTTGGCAGTCGTCCGAGTCGTCCAAACTTTAGTTTGGTAGGACTCCAAACTTGTCGTTTTGATTTGCCAAAGCGGCAAGCGTTGGACTCCAAAACGCCAAAGTTTATGCGAGGCTATTTGTTAGCCCAAATGTAGAACTGAAAGGAGACAGAATGCAATACCCCTTAGAAGAAAAAATCGGTACGTATGACCTGTTAGTGGGTCGGGCGCAAGAGTTCAAAAAGTTGAACAAATGGATTGCCAATATACCCAACAAGCTCTCCAAATCAGGAGCAATCTTGGGACGGCGCAAAAGTGGTAAAACCACCTTTGTGCAACGGCTGTTCAATCAAATCTGGTCAGCCAATGGGCCAGTCATTCCTTTTTATATCAGTATCCCGGATGCCCCAATATGGTATCCTCACCTGGCTATCAAATATTATGAAACCTTTGCCTCTCACTATATCTCATTTATGGAACGAGACCCGCTGATAGTCGATAAACCGCTGAATATGGCGCAAATCAAAGCCTATGGCGAGGCGAATGGCAATCAAGTGTTGGTGGAGGATGTTGATTATATGGCCGGGTATCTGAAATCGGGGGGATATGATTTAGTGTGGGATAGGGCCTACCGCGCCCCGCATCGGATGGCCTCATTCCATGACCAACGGATTTTGGTAATAATAGACGAGTTTCAATATCTATCGACCCATGTCTACACCGATCCGACATTTAAAGACAAGCCGATTGAAGCCATGCCGGGCAGTTTTCACGAAGTCTCAGAATCGAAGGTGGCCCCGATGTTGGTGACTGGCTCTTATGTGGGTTGGATGATTGATTTGATGGACAAATATCTGGAAGCCGGACGATTGAGTCATATTAGCTTCTCGCCCTATCTCACCGAGGCGGAAGGTTTGCAAGCAGTCTACAAATATGCCGAACTGTATAAAGAGCCAATCACCAACGAAACCGCTCTGCAAATCAACGAACTGTGTATGTCTGACCCGTTTTTCATCTCCTGTGTGATCCAAAGCAGTTATCCAGATCGAGATTTAACCACAACCGAAGGAGTGATTGAGACGGTCAACTATGAAATCTCTAACCGTCATTCTGAGCTATCCGGTACCTGGCGAGAGTATATTGACCAGACGGTAGAGCGGATAAATGAGTTGTATGGCAAAAGCCTGCTCCTCCATCTGAGTAAGCACAACGACCGTTACTGGACACCCCGACAACTGAAAAAGGCTTTGCAACTGGAGGAAGCGGAGAATGTCATTCAGCGCAAATTGATTTTGATGGTCAACGGAGATTTAATAGACTGGGGAGTAGCTGATATTGATTTTAGGGGGCTACAAGATGGAACCCTCAATCTGATTTTGCAAAACCGCTTTGAGAAGGAAATTGCCGAGCATCAAGTGCCGCCAGATTTGCGGGCCGATTTCCGAGCGCAGATTGCCAAACTGACCGCCGAGAAGAACTCACTCCGGGGCAAGCTCAATCAAGTATTGGGGGTAATGGGAGAATATCTGTTAGCCAATGCCTTCAGGAGCCGAAAGCGGTTTAAGTTGGGGGCTTATTTTGCCGGAATAAGTGATGACCGCGAACTGAACCTAACGAATGTGCGGACACGGGAGATTATTCAACGTTCGGATGGCAAGAAGATGGAGTTGGATGTAGTGGCCGAGTCGAGTGATGAACGGGTAGTGTTGGTGGAAGTACGGAAGCGACAGACGAAGACGAGCTCCAAAGATGTGGAAGATTTTCAAGAGAAGGTAACAGTTTATCAAGCCTTGCACCCGGAACAGAAAGTGTTGGCAGGTTTTCTCTCGTTGGGTGATTTTACGGAGGAAGCCCGGCATATGTGTGAGCAATCTGGCATCGGTTGGGCAACGGCGTTTGCTTATTTCTAGGCGTTTTTTGTTTCGCGGATCGTTTTTAGTTTGGCTCGTCCAAGATAAATCTTGGACTCCAGCCAAAATATTCTATGTTGTATAATAACCTCACAATGGCACTCATTGATAAACAAATCTTTTCTTTTGAACCAAAAATGACTTACCTCAAAACTATTTACGTTTACAATTGCTACGCCTCGCAAAACTTTGACATCGATTTTTCACCTAAAGCCGGTGACTCTTTTCGGCATTTAATTGTAACGGGCAAAAATGGTAGTGGGAAAACAACGTTGTTAAATGCCCTTGATAATGCCCTAATGGAAAAATCGGGCACTGATGAAGAACCAAAAATTGACGTGACATTGACAGATGATAATGGCTGGTGTCTAACAGATTTTTTAGCAGAAGGCTTATATGACTATTTTAAGGTAGAAAGAGACACCACCGTTTTAAAAGTTAAAAGCCCAAAAAAAATTGATCGGATTGATTTAGAAGAACCACTCAGTCAGTTGATTGTTCAATTTTTAGTGAATAAAAAAACCCAACAAGCTTATGCTTATCAAGATGGTGAACAACACACGGTACAACAAATTGAACAATGGTTTAATCAATTTGAACAACAATTAAAATTCTTATTTGATGAGGTGGCACTTCGCTTAGAATTTAGCCGTCAAGAATTTAATTTTTACCTTCAACTACCGAATCAAGTGCATTTTTATTTTAATCAATTGTCTCATGGTTATGCACAAGTGATTTCCATTATTGCCGAAATTTTGATAGCCATTGAGACTCAAAGCGAAAAATCGTTTTCAGATAATCCGTCGGGCATTATCTTAATTGACGAAATAGAAAACCATCTTCATTTAGAACTACAAGAAAAAATATTACCGTTTCTGACGACGACTTTTCCTCAGCTTCAATTCATTGTTGCCACCCATTCACCAGCGGTGATTGCAAGTATTAGCAATGCCACTGTTTATGATTTAACCACACACCGCACCGTCAATGAAATACTGACGGGTATTCCTTATCATGTACTGATGAAAAGTCATTTTGGCATTGAATCTGAATATTCACGACTTGCCACCGAAAAGTTGAAAAACGCTAAGGAATTAATCCAAAAAGGTGACAAACGCACTGAAGTAGATGATGAAAAACTGCGACGATTAGCGCAAGAATTAGATGAATTATCGCCAGATTTAATTTCTTTCAAATGGTTTTATGGCCCCCAAATCAGTGCCTAATCATAACAACTACAAGGATTGTATATAATAAGGGATTTATTCTTGGGATTACTCAGTTCTTGTCGGTTGTGGGGCCAGGCTTTAATTTAATTTCTTTCAAATGGTTTTATGGCCCCCAAATCAGTGCCTAATCATAACAACTACAAGGATTGTATATAATAAGGGATTTATTCTTGGGATTACTCAGTCCTTGTCGGTTGTGGGGCCAGGCTTTACTTTAATTTCTTTCAAATGGTTTTATGGCCCCCAAATCAGTGCCTAATCATAACAACTACAAGGATTGTATATAATAAGGGATTTCTTCTTGGGATTACTCAGTCCTTGTCGGTTGTGGGTCCAGACTTTAATTTAATTTCTTTCAAATGGTTTTATGGCCCCCAAATCAGTGCCTAATCATAACAACTAGAAGGATTGTATATAATAAGGGATTTATTCTTGGGATTGTTTTGTTGGTTGGGGGGCCAGATTTTGTGTCTTGGATTTCCTGGGGCGCTGCCCCAGGCTATATTAATCTCGCCCCGTTGGGGCTTTTCGATAGTTAATTCTTTGTACTTAATTGTACTTAATTCGTTTATCCGCGCAATTCGTTGTACTTAATTCGTTTATCCGCGCAATTCGTTGTACTTAATTCGTTTATCCGCGTAATTCGTTGTACTTAATTCGTTTATCCACGTCATCCGTTGTACTACTTTTACATTTTTCATTCCTAATTAATGCCCCTGTCTACCATACAGTTTGGCGTATAAGCCATTTTCACGGATTAAACTGTCGTGGTGGCCCTCTTCAATAATTCGCCCTTCTTCAAAGACAAATACTCTATCGGCCTGTTTCACGGCGCTGAGGCGGTGGGCGATGATAATTGTTGTTTTGTCTTTTAGAAAGTCATTTAAGGCCGCATGCAGTTTGCCCTCTGTTTCCGTATCGAGGGCCGAGGTGGCCTCGTCTAAAATCACGACTTTGGGATTGGCTAATATCATCCGTGCCACCGCCACTCGTTGCCGCTGCCCGCCAGAGATGCGTAGCCCGCGTTGCCCCAGTAACGTATCAAGGCCGTTTTCCATCGTTTTGACCACATCGTTTAGTTGCGCGATTTCAAGGGCTTGCCAAAGTTGCTCATCAGACAATTCGCGCCCCAAGGTAAGATTCATGCGGAGCGTATCATTAAATAAGGCCGGATGTTGTAACACCGTGGCGACATGTTCTCGCACCACATCCATGCCAATTTCTGTCACGGGCACATTATTAAAATAAACATTGCCCGACTGGGGCGCGTATAAGCCCAACAACACTTGCACTAAAGTCGTTTTGCCACCGCCACTCGCGCCGACAAAGGCCACTTTTTCGCCGGCTTGAATATCTAAAGAAATCTGATCAAGCACCCACTCTGGTTGAATTTGGTCTTCAGATAAATAGCCTGACTTCGTTTCGCCTTCAGGCGGTGCCTCTGCGCTTGAAACCGTTTCGCCTTTGGGCGCCACCTCAGTTGAACTCGTTTTGAGCGCAGCCTCTCCACTTAAAGCCGTTTCGCCTCTGGCTGCCTCTTCAGTTGAAGTTTCGACACCTTTCTCTGAAGGCTGGTTGTATAAAAAACAGACCTTTTCTAAGCGAATGGCTGTAGTCGAGTGATTTTTAAACGGATTATAGTTATGAGGATAATTGGGTTCCCACGACAGCGCAAAGAGTTTATTGACGCGCTGCAAGGCCGCTTTGGCGCTTTGATAACCATATTGAATGCCGATGATTTCCTGCATAGGCATTAACATAAACCAAAGATAGCCAAACACGGCCATCATTTCACCGATGGACAAATCCGAAAACACCACCATTAACATGCTCAAAGCGCGAAATATATCAAAACCTAGCACAAAAACGTTAAAAGACAAACGCCCGGCGGCATCGCTTTTCCATGCGTAGGTAATGGCATGATTTTTAATCGCGTTGGCACTATCGACAACTTTGCCAAAATAATATTGTTCACGATTACAAGCACGGATTTGTTGGATGCCTTCCAAGGTTTCGCTCAAGGTTTGTTGGAAAGTGGCATAAGCCTCGTTTTCTTTTCTTTTCAACTCCTTAACTTTGCGGCCCAAGCTTATCGTGATATAAACTACCAGCGGATTAACCAAAAAAATAAACAACGCCAATTGCCAGTGCATCCACAGCAATATCACCGCGGTGCCGACAATCGTCAAAACGGCTATTAAAAACCGACTAATGCTAACCCCGATAAATTGATCCAGCGTATCCAAATCAGTCACAAAATGAGAAATCACTTGCCCACTCCCCAAGGTTTCATATTCTGCCATCGACACGCGCTGAAGACGGCCGATTAAATTCTTGCGAATCCGATACACCACATCTTTAGCAATAATGGTGAACTGGCGCATCTGCCACACGCCCAAACCCAAGGCGATCAAACGCAACAAGATAGTCACTAACATAATGGCAACGATAACCAAAATGGGGCCATGCCAACTAACCGGAAAAACCCAATTAACGATATTTACCAAAGTAGCCGGTTGATCCAGCAACACCTCATCAACCAACAAAGGCATAAGCAAAGGAATTGGCACACTGATGAGCGTGGCAACAACGGCGATAATATGCGCTAAAATGAGTTCTCGCCTATGACGCAAAGCGATCTCGAAAATCCGCTGCCAATTGTAGGCCTCATCGCCGGGCGCGTCTGTTGATTTAGGAATCGAAGTGAGTACGGAAGTCTTTAACATAGAAAATATTGTTTTTTCATCTTGGAGTCCAAAGCTTTAGCTTTGGACATTGAATGGAGTCCAAAGCTTGCTGCTTTGGACATTGAATGGTTCAAATGAAGCGCGACAGAGGGCCCTTACTAATAATTAATGATTAATAATTAATTGTTAATTATTAATTTATGGCCCTCAAAATCTTGACTCCAAAAACCCGCAAAAAAAATAGGTCAATAACAGGGGCCCGCGTATCACGTATCGCACAAACTAAAGTTTGGACTCCTTTACACTGATAGAAGGGATCGGCTCAATTTTCTTTTTTATTTCCATCTATCTTGTCATGTTGGTACCAATCGCACTATTTTTTACGTTATTAACAATACAACGTCTTCATGACTTTAATGAGAGCGGCTGGTTTGTTTTAGGCCTACTTATTCCTGTCGTGAATATGTTATTATTAACAATACTCTGGCTAACACCGGGTACACAAGACCCTAATAACTTTGGCCCCAAACCGCCCCCTAACACGCTCGTCGGCACAATAACCGCCATCGTTCTTCTATTCCTAGCGCTCTTAGTGCTCGCTGGCATCACAATTCTCCAACTCAATTAAAAACCTCCGAATATGCCTTACTCGGAGGTTTCAGCTTGAAAATTTTTTCCTCATCCCCACTATTTGTTCTCCAATGAAAAAGACTCATGTCATATTTATTAAATAATTCAATAATATAACTAAAAAAAATATCATGGAAACAAGAGTTGAAATCAAAAATTTACGCAAAAATTTTGGGCCTTTGACGGCCGTCGATGATATATCATTTCAAGTAAGCCAAGGCGAAGTGCTAGGTTTTCTTGGGCCTAATGGTGCCGGCAAGTCTACCACAATGAAAATGATTACCGGTTTTTTAACGCCCACTGCTGGCACCGTCACAGTGGCGGGGTATGATATTGTTCAAAAACCCCTCGAAGTCAAGCAACGACTCGGCTATTTGCCCGAAGGTGCGCCCGCCTATCCCGATATGACTTCCACCAATTACCTCGATTTTGTTGCCCAAATACGCGGTTTTCGGGGAAAGAAAAAACGCCAGCGGATTGCCGACACCGTAACGCGAGTTAATTTGGAAAATGTACTACATCAACCTATCGACACACTCTCCAAAGGTTTTAAACGGCGCGTCGGTTTGGCTCAAGCGATACTACACGATCCAGAAGTCTTGATTTTAGACGAACCCACCGACGGCCTCGATCCCAATCAAAAGCACGAAGTTCGTACACTCATTAAGAATATGGCAACAGAAAAAGTTATTATTTTGTCTACCCATATTCTTGAAGAAGTCCATGCCGTTTGCACTCGCGCCATCATCATCGCAGACGGCAAAATTGTCGCAGACGGCACCCCGGCGGAATTAGAAGCCAAATCTCAATATCACAATGCTGTGACTATTACACTACGGGCGACTACTGATAAGGCGGCGGAGGTGCGTCAATCTTTGTTAAATCTGCCGGGTGTCTTCAAGTTAGACATTTTGGCGGAGGAAGAATCGACGCTGAGCTATCAAGTGTTTCCCCAAGCGCACCGTTCCATCATTGGCGAAATCAGTCAACATGCCCGTAGCCAACAATGGACTGTTACGGAACTGCAAGTTGATAAAGGGCGTTTGGATGAAGTGTTTCGTTCTATTACCGCTGAAAAAAAACACGGTTCAGTGAACACTGAAAATTGGCAAGGTAAAAAAAACAGTGATCAGTGAGCATTGAATTACTGATCATTGATAACTGATAACTGAAACTCGATGATCAAGTTTGGAACGAACGCGCTCAAAGTTCAAGTACGTATCAGGGCACTCGCCCGGCGTGCCGCTGGGGCGGAGTTAGTCTGCTTTAGCAGACTTAAGCTTTAAGCCTGGGGATTTATCCCCAGGCGATATTTTGCACTAACCATCAAAAACTTGATCATTGAGTGAAAGAAAACTGACAAGGAATAACATCATGCGTGCAAGCCTCATTTGGGTATTATTCAAGCGAGAATTGGGCAGCTATTTTGCCACACCCATCGCCTATGTATTTATTTTTATCTTTTTGTTTATAAGCGGTATTTTTACTTTTGAATTAGGCAATTTCTTTGCCCGAGGGCAAGCAGACTTATTACCGTTTTTCACCTTTCACCCTTGGTTATATCTCTTCTTGATACCCGCATTAGCCATGCGACTATGGGCAGAAGAGCGCAAGAGTAGCACCATTGAACTACTGCTCACTTTGCCTATCACCGTTACCGAAGCGGTGCTAGGAAAATTCCTTGCGGCGTGGGTATTTACGGCGATTGCCTTAGTGTTAACTTTTCCAATGTGGATTAGCGTCAACTATTTAGGTAATCCCGATAATGCAGTGATTATGGCTGGCTACATTGGCAGTCTGCTAATGGCTGGCGGATTTTTAGCCATTGGTAGCTGCATGTCAGCAATAACTAAAAACCAAGTGATTGCCTTTGTTGTCACAGCCGTCGTCTGTTTCGCTTTTATCCTCAGCGGCTTTCCACTGGTTTTAAACTTCTTTAGCGGCTGGGCACCCCAAATCATCGTCGAAACTATCAGTTCATTTAGCTTTTTGACGCATTTCAATGCGATCAGCAAAGGTGTGATTGATTTGCGAGACATTATTTATTTCTTTTCCTTGATAGCCTTTTGGTTGTTTGCCACCGCCCTGTTGATTGAAATGAAAAAAGCGGACTGATAATAATAAAGCTGTGAATTGTGAATAATTAATTGTGAATTGTTAATTAAAACAATGGTTTAACGATTAATGATGCCTTCGTTCACTGAACTCTTGTGGTTGCCCTTAACTCTTGTGGTTGCCCTTAACTTTATGGCATTGAGGTTGGGGGTGTGTCAATTGGAGAAATTTTTGTTATTCATAAGGAATGCCAATTAAGGGTTTAATTTAATCATAAAAAATCAATGACTTATCAAAACGTATTGATCGAAACTTATTTTATAAGGTTTATCAATATTTCTCCGTTCAAAGAAACAGAAATGACATCTTTGTTCATTCTCCATTTTTCATTTTTCATTCTTAATTAGCATAAGGAATACAACATGAAAAAAATACTCACCACCACCGGCTTGCTCATGGCAATTGCCCTATTTATTGCCGTGAATATCATCAGTGATAAAACACTGAAAGCGGCGCGACTTGATTTAACCGAAAATCAACTTTATACCCTATCCGAAGGGACTAAGAATATCCTCAATAACCTAGAGGAACCCATCACGCTGCGCTTTTTCCTCTCGCAAAAACTCGCCACCAGTTTGCCCGGCATTAGCAGCTATACGGTGCGAGTCAAGGAATTATTAGAAGAATACCAACGCGCCGCTGGCAATCAGCTCAAATTAATAATGATTGATCCAGAACCTTTTTCAGAGGCCGAAGATCAGGCCGAAGGCTACGGCTTACAAGGTATTCCAGTGGACGACAACAATACCCATTTTTACTTCGGCCTCGCCGGCACCAACGCCACCGACGCTGAAGAAACGATTCCCTTCTTATCACCCAATCGGGCAGCGTTCTTAGAGTATGATCTAACCAAACTCATTTACCAACTCTCCAACCCCAAGCAAAAAGTGGTCGGCATTATGAGTACTCTGCCCTTGCAAGGCGATACGACTTCACCGGTTAGGCAACGAAACGCGGCCCAACCTTGGATGATCGTCGAACATATTCGCCAATTGTTTGAAGTACGTACTGTAAAGACAGACGTTAAAGAAATACCGGCCGATATCGACGTACTGATGCTGGTATATCCCAAAGATTTCAGCGAAGCCACTCTGTACGCGATTGACCAATATGTCCTCAAAGGAGGACGGGCGATTGTATTTGTTGATCCTTTGTCGCAGGCCTATCAACCAAAAAGCAATCCTCAAAATCCCATGGCGGCCTTGCAAGCCCATCATTCCGAACTAAGCAAACTCTTTGAGGCTTGGGGAATAGAATTAGTGCCCAACAAAGTGGTAGGCGATATGGGCGCTGCCCCGAAAATCACTGTGCGAAAAGGCGCTCGTTACCTCAGGATAAGCTATCCGGTCAGAATGACCTTAGACACAGAGCAGTATTTCAACAAAGAAAGCATTATCACCAGCAAGTTAGGAGGCAATATTTTGCTGGTGACACCGGGTGCGATAGTGAAAAAAGGCCAAGTGGAAACCGAAATCATTCCCTTGATTCAATCTGGTGACAAAGCCATGCAAATCGACACTTCAAAAGTGGCTTTCATGCCGCCAGAACAATTAGCGCGTGATTTCAAACCCGAACGCAAATTCACCCTAGCGGCTCGGATTACCGGCAAAGTCAAAACCGCTTTCCCAGAAGGCAAGCCTAAAGACGAGGATGAAGAAGACAGCGCGGACGATAAAACCGACGACACCAAGCACATCAAAGAATCTGCTGAATCGATCAACCTCATTGTTGTGGCAGACACTGACATGCTTGAGAACAAATTATGGGTAGGGGGGATTATGCAAACGCCCCGGGGACAACATCCCATTCCCAAAAACGCCAATGCCACCTTTGTCTCCAATGCGCTAGACAATCTCAGCGGCAGCAATGACTTAATTAGTGTGCGAAACCGGGGCAATTTTGCACGCCCATTCACGCGAGTAGAAGACATCCAACAAAAAGCGGAACAGAAATACCGCGAAAAAGAAAAGGAATTGCGGACTCGTCTGCACGAAACGGATCAAAACCTCCGCAAACTGCAAAGGCAAAAGAGACAAGACGGTAACGAATTAATGCTCAGCCTCAAACAAAGAGAAGAAATTGCTCGCTTCCGCGAAAAGAAGATCGAAATTCGCAAAGAACTCCGCGACGTGCAACATGATTCACAAAAAAACATCGCCAATCTGGAAACCTACACGAAAGTCATCAACATTGGACTCATGCCACTGCTGATAGGCATAGGAGGCATTACCATTGGCTTTTTGAGCCGTCGGCGGCGGAAAGTCTTGCAGGCAGGAGTCCAAACTTTAGTTTGGCAGGAGTCCAAACTTTAGTTTGGCAGGGTGAAAAAAAACGCGCAAAATTATCTAAAATTGAGGGCCGGGTTTTCAAATTGATTTGGTAAGCTTTTGTTAATGGCTTACCATTTTTCATTTTTTGAGGGCCAGGTTGGCGGATTAATGGCCCTATTGAGAAAAACCTCTAAAAAGACAAGTGGAACACACCCGTATATTATTTTTGTTTGGGAAGCCCAAAGCTAAAGCTTTGGACGGAAACGCGTTGATCACAAAACTAACAGGAGGATTCATTGCATAATGAACGCCAAAACCTTTAGCTTTTTAGCTGTCATTACTTTAGCTGTCATTATCGCCGCGGTTGTGCTGACGCAGCCGGAAACAACCACCACGTCTGAAAAGCCAACGTTTTTTCCAGACTTGGGCACTGTTCTCAATGACGTAACGGAAATCAACATCAGCACTAAAGGCGAAACCGTCACCCTAATACGTGACGAGAATGGGCAATGGCGACTCAAGGAGAAACATAATTATCCGGTTGCCGTGAAGAAAGTCCATGATCTGTTACTCGGTGCGGCCTATTTGACGGTTCTGGAAGCCAAAACGAGCAAGCCGGCATCTTATTCTAAAATCGGGGTGGTGGATGTCACCGAAGAAAACGCTAAGTCTACTCTCATAACCTTTAAAAAGGCGGCCGGTGAAACGCTGGCGAGTTTGATTGTTGGTAATGATCGCCTGGCGAAAACCGATTCAACGCGCCGTGAAATTTATGTCCGTAAACCTGATGAAAAACAAGCCTGGCTCACTTTGGGGCAGTTGCCGATAGAGAAAGAAGCAACCGATTGGTTAGCCCAAGAAATTGTCAATCTCGACAGCGACAACATTCGCCAAGTTAGCATCACTCATCCTGACGGCGAGAACTTTTTAGTCTTTAAGGATACCCCCAAGGATGAAGAATTTCAGCTTGCGGACTTGCCAGAAAATGCTAAAGTCAAATTTCCTTATATGCTCCGAAATCTTGCGACGACTTTGACTCGTTTAGATTTGGATGATGTGATGATTGCCAGTGAAATGGCGTTTGATGATAAGGCAACGACTCGCGCCGTGTTTACCACTTTCGATGGGCTTGAAGTCACGATGATAACAACGGAAAAGGACGGTAAACATTACGCGACATTAGCCGCGGCGTTTAATCCAGATACTGTTTATGTGGAGCCACCGAAAAAGGATGATAAAACTGCTTCTTCTGAAGGAGAGGACGCTCAATCTGAAAAGGCGGATGACAAGGCAGATGAAAAAGCTGAACAAGCAGAAGAAAAACCAAAAGTAGATGCCAAAAAACAAGCAGAGGAATTAAACGCCAAGTTTCAGGGCTGGATTTATACGCTTTCCCGATACAAGGTGGATGATTTAGAGATAAAGCGCGCTGAATTGATTAGCGTAAAAGAACCCTCTGCCGACAAGGTAGAAGAGACTGAACAATTGCCAGCCCTCAATATGGACGGTTTGGACTTGCCAGCGGCGTTTGGAACACCGACAACAACAGCGCCGATGTTACCGTTAACGGCACCGTAACCGTAAAAACCTCGGAGGTTTAGGCAAAAAACCGCCGAGGTTTTAGAAACTTCGCAGGTTTACAAGGGGGAATATTTTTTTAAAATGGATGCTAGAAAAGTACAAGCAGAAAGGCGTTATACTTCTATTCGTTATGATGTTTATCAAACCGTAGAACAAAAACTCCATTTTCTTTTTAAAAAGCCTATAAGATTAACCAGTATAGACAATAATGCTCTAAAATATTGGCAAAAAATATGGCAGCCGCATAATCATAGATATCCGCCTGAAGGTGGATGGGATTGGCGAAATGAGATACTTAGACAAACGTTACCCAATAGATTTGAAGTAGCTATCTGGCACGAGGAAATACTTTGTGGCTTGGCTATGGGTAAACCGTCAGTAGGCTCTAGCCATCTTGCCATTTATCTTATGGAAGGTTCTCCCTTGAAACATCCACTTAATGCGCTAGTCACAAGAATAGTACTTGAAGTGGGTATGGCTTATGCGCTCGTTTTGGGCAAAGAAAATCTAATGCTAGTTGATCCTTTAGAAAAAATGATGAAGGTTTATACTAAGAGATATGGCTTTGAGTTCAAAACCGCTAGAAATAATCCTAAACGCTTTTGTATCATAAAGATAGAAAGATGAAAAAATTTTCTGCTATTGAAAACAATGCTTTGACGTTGACTGAAGCCGACGAAAAAGAATTGTGTTTGTCCCATGATATATTCCTTCTCGCTCGTCCTTTGACTGAAGAGGAAGAAAGGCTATTGTATGATCCTGCCAAAGATAAAATTCCTAGCCTTGCACAAGTGAGAAAAAGATTGGAAAGGTATCAAAGTCCGTTTAGTAAAAAACCAAAAACTCTCACTGACATCACCCTGACTCCAGCCGATGAGCATGAACAGTTTCTAAAAACGTTGGACAGTGTTAAGGAATTGCACCTAAAAGCAAAGGAAATGGCTCAATTGGCTTTTATAGCAAGAATGGAAGAACAAGCTGATAAAGTTAAACCGTTGTATAAACAGGCGTTTGATTATGAGCGTCAAGCAGCCATGTTGTCAGCCGACTCGCATGAGGATGAGATTGAACTTCCTATGCTGTTTAAGAGTGCGGCCAATTTTGCCTTGGAGGCGGAGAGGTATGAGGCAGCAAAAGAAATGATTGAGTTGGGTTTGTCTAGTGAGCCGCCTATAGAAATGACTGAAGAATTATTGGGGTTATTAGATTATTTGGCCGATATCTATTATGAGAAAGGCGAGTATAGCAAAGCTCAACCTTTGCTTGAAAAAGCCTTAGCGATTCGTGAGGAGAAGTTGGAGGAGGATCATTGGGATATCCCAAATTCTCTTAATAACTTAGGTTTACTGTATCAAGCCCAAGGCGAATACGATAGAGCACATCCTTTGTTTGAAAAAGCGTTAGCGATTCGTGAAAAAACCTTGGACGAAGAACACCCAGATGTCGCCACTTCTCTCAATAACTTAGGTTCTTTGTATCAAAAACAAGGCAAATACGATAAAGCTCAACCTTTGCTTGAAAAAGCCTTAGCGATTCGTGAGAACAGCTTATACGCTGAACACCTTGATGTCGCTACGTCTCTCAATAATTTAGGTTTTCTCTATCAAGAACAAGCTAAACGATTGTTTGAAAAAGCGTTGATTATTTTGCAAAACAGACTGGGTAATAATCAGCCATACGTTAAATTAACCCATAATCACCTCTATCATTTATAAGTTGTTCAGAAAAAACAATGGGCTTATTTTTGGAGTCCAAAGCTTTAGCTTTGGACGAATTGAGTACAACGAATTACGCGGATAAACGAATTAAGTTAGCCATGAATTGAGTACAACGAATTACGCGGATAAACGAATTAAGTTATACTCGACGCGGGGACAAATTTAACTTTTCTAATCAAGCAGGGGGGGGGGTATTTCTATTTTCCCACGGTGAATCAACGCCCCTCAACCCCGATAGGGGTTGAATGCCACCCCCAAGCAAGTGGGCTACCTAAAAGTTTAAATTGTGCCCGCGTGCAGTATAGCCATGAATTGAGTACAACGAATGACGCGGAGAAACGAATTAAGTTAGCCATGGAGTCCAAAGCTTCAGCTTTGGACAAGCAAACAACGTGGCGACTTAGGAGGAGATTGAGTATGTTTGATGAAGAAAACGAATTATTAGCTAAAATACGCTTAGGTGAAGATTCGGTGCTTGAGTTCAAGGCAATAAGTTTTCAAAGTCATCGGGTATTAGCGCCACACCGCAATAGTCTTGCTGATGAATTGGCAGCTATGGCAAATACCAGTGATGGTGTCTGTGTGTTAGGTGTCAATGATAAAACGAAAGAAATTGAAGGCATCCCGCTTGACAAACTTGATATCGTCGAAACTTATCTAAGACAAATTTGCAATGATATGATTCAACCGCCATTGACGGCTAAAATAATACGGATGGAATTACCAAATCGTTTGGGTAATCGGTGTGCTATCATTAAAGTTGATGTACCACGGAGTTTATTTGTGCATAAAAGTCCAGGGGGGTATTTTAAACGTTTGGGGAGTTCTAAACGAGAAATGACGCCTGAACAATTGGCGCGTTTATTTCAACAACGCAGTCAAGTGCGCCTTATTAGGTTTGATGAACAAGCCGTGCCAGAGACGCGATTTGATAATTTAGATAACGCATTATGGCAACATTTTATACCGGATACGTCAGAAAAACCGCAAATAACGCTAAACAAATTAAAATTACTGACCATTGATGATGCTGGCATTGAGCGGGCAACTGTCAGTGGTGTTTTGATGTGTACCAGACATCCGCAAACTTATTTACCCAATGCGTATATTGAAGCCGTGCATTATCGGGGATGCCAGCGCGATGCCCATTATCAACTTGATCATGCTCGTATTACCGGATCACTGGTTCAACAAATCCGAGAGGCGTGGTTATTCGTCAAACGTAATATGATCGTTGCTGCGACTAAGAATCCTTGGCGAATTGAGGTGCCTGAATTTAGTGAGAAAGCGGTATTTGAAGCGATTGTCAATGCCGTCGCGCACCGCGATTATTCGATTTATGGCTCCAAAATTCGTTTATTTATGTTTGATGATAGATTAGAACTTTATTCACCCGGCACCTTGCCCAATTCTATGACGATAGATAGCCTTCATTTACGGCAATCGACTCGTAATGAATTACTCACCAGTTTGTTGGCACGTTGTTCCATTGACGAAGATGGCATTAGGCGACAGTATTTAATGGAAAAACGCGGCGAAGGTGTGCCTATTATTTTGCATGAAAGTTTCAGCCTTTCGCAAAAATCGCCGGTTTATCAATTGATTGATGATGCTGAATTATTATTGACGATTTATTCAGCAAAATTGCCTAATCATATATAGTTTATTTACAACCCGTCAATGGGTTGAATGTGAAACGCAGTAATTCGCTCCGCGAGATAATAGCTTCTCCAAAACTCCAACCAAGCACCACAACCCGTCAATGGGTTGAATGTGAATAGCCCTAGTACACGACGGCGTAAATCCTCGTACCATCCCGCCTTAGAATAAATTCTAAGGCTAAAAGCTAAAGCAGGCTGAAGCCAGCTAAAACTAAAAAGGGCGCATTTCTATTTTCCCGCTTGACTACTTCGGGGTTGGTGCTTTACTTTAACTTTACCACAGGTTTCGTAAAACTTCTCCAAAACTCCAACCAAGCACCACAACCCGTCAATGGGTTGAATGTGAATAGCCCTAGTACACGACGGCGTAAATCCTCGTACCATCCCGCCTTAGAATAAATTCTAAGGCTAAAAGCTAAAGCAGGCTGAAGCCAGCTAAATTTCTATTTTCCCGCTTGACTACTTCGGGGTTGGTGCTTTACTTTAACTTTACCACAGGTTTCACTACCACAGGTTTCACCTGTGGCTATTATCTCGCTACGCTCGGAACGTAGTTTCACATTCAACCCCGACGGGGTTGGCGTCTTCTCAATACCTTTTCCACAGGTTTATCTCGCGGAGCGAATTACTGCGTTTCACCTATGGCGTATCGATTGCAACCCCTTCGGGGTTGCGGTTTTGGAAACCTCCGAGGTTTAGGCAAAAAACCTCCGATGTTTTTTTTGGAAACTTCGGAGGTTTGACGTATACTTTTACCAGAGGCGGATAGTTAAAACGCTCTCCGTTAATTTCCACCTAACATATACTTTGCACCGTCACAAATTGCGCTGAAAGTCATTTCTACTTGAGGATAAATCTGGTTTTCATGGCTCAAGTTCAAGTTCAAGTTCAAGTTCCCTCCGATCAAAGGGATCGTCGGGATGATACATGACAAAAAACTTCTTCGATGTCTACTATAAACAGGAGTTGATATGGCTGATGATAATCCATCCCGAGTCTCGCAAGAGAGTCTGGAACAACAAACGGATCACCAAGAATATGCTGAAATCAAGATATTCTCTTATAAGGGTAGGTTAGGTAGAATTCGATATCTTGTCTATTCAGCGAACGCATTATTTCTATGGTTAGGCTTGACGGTTCTGTTGTTCGGCTTGGTTTCAAGTACCAGGCATCCAAGTCAGGGATTAGTGTACCTCTTTTTCTCAACTTTAGCCATTTTAGTTGTCGTCTTTCTCGGTGTCATTGTGTTATTGACAATACAGCGTGTTCACGATTTTAATCGTAGTGGCTGGTTAGCTTTATTACAGTTTGTTCCTATTGTTAATAACATCTCTTGGCTAGTGTTTTGTATTGTTCAGGGTACAGAGGGTTCTAATCAATTTGGTACCCAAACACCCCCTAACACGAGGAGGCTAAAAATAATGGCTGTAATAGCTGTCATTCTGCTCTTCTTATTGGTTGTCGCCTTGATTCTTGCAGCCATCATTATTCCTCGCTTAATTGAGGCACTCAGCGCTTAGGTTTCGGTAATTTGTCAAGCAAATCCGTCCAAAGCTTTAGCTTTGGACAGTTTTGGACTACATTCCTACCAGATGTCCAAACCTAAAGGTTTGGACTCCATCCTATGTCCAAACCTAAAGGTTTGGACTCCATCCTAAACCTGAAGGGTTAGGCAAAAAACCGTCGAGGTTTAGGCATATTACTTATTTTCAGTCGCCACCGGTTTAGGCTTTGTCAGATACCACGCGAGTTGTCCAAATACGAAGATGCCGAGATAATCAAATGCCAAATCTACCCAATCAAATGAGCGAGTGTCAATCCAAATTTGAGACACTTCTTCAAGCGTGATAATGACTAAAACAATCACGCTGCCTTTGAGAAATGAGAGTTTGAATACCTTGAATTTATCACAGTTTAAGAGAATATTGACAAAAAACGCCAGTAATCCCATCAATAAAAAGTGGCCCCATTTGTCGCCGTAAGGAATCTTAGAAACCAGACTCTTTAAGATATGTAGATAATCGCCTTGATTAGCAAAGGCGATAATTAGCAGTATCAGGAATATATAAAGAAAGGTTGCTCTTTTGATATTTTTCATGTTTTCAAGTATTTGTTTTTTGGAGTCCAAAGCTTTAGCTTTGGATAGCTTTCGACAACATCTCTACCAGACATCCAAACCTAAAGGGTTGGACTCCACCCAAACCTAAAGGTTTGGACTCCATGCCAAAGCTGAAGCTTTGGACTCCATAACAAAAAAAACCGCCGAGGTTTTGGGACATTACTTATTTAAATGCACATCCGAAGTTCGTTCTTGTGTCAGTACGATGGCGGCGGAATCTAATTCGCCTTGCCCGGTGCCCATTAGGGCGTTGAGGTATTGTGTTGCTAACGCTGCTCCGGGTAGGGCAAGCCCTAATTCGTGGGCGGTTTGCATGGCGATACGCATGTCTTTGTGGTGGAGTTTGGTTTTGAAGCCAGGTTGGAAGTCGTGGTTTAGCATGCGTTGTCCATGTATTTCAAGGATGCGGCTGCCAGCAAATCCGCCGAGTAGTGCTTTTCGCACATTGGCTGGATCGACGCCGGCCGCTTTTGCTAAAAGCAAAGCTTCGCCGACGGCGGCAATAGTTTGTGATACTAACACTTGGTTGCATGTTTTGGCAATTTGTCCAGCGCCGTTGTCGCCAATGTGGACAATGTTTTCACCTAGGAACGTGCATGAAATAATTTAGTCAACTGGAAATGATATAGCTTGATTAAATTATTTCGTGCCTGTCCTATTATTTATGTGTACTCATAACCATCTACCCTTTGAATTAATTGGCAATACTTATATGAAATCCCAGAAACTTTCTTTTTGCCAATTCCAATATCAAAACTGCCCCTTGCTCTGACTACAACACGCCCAATATATGTGCCTATATTTTTCCCCTTAGTCACGACCGCTTTAACAATGTCACCCGTTTGAAACCCTTTTACTCGCTTGTGTTTTTTGGGGCTGGTTCTCGGAAATCCATATTGATTCATACTGCACTTTTGCCTTGAGCCACGTCCTTTGGCAGTGATAATCAAAGGCGTTATCGCTGGGGGAATAACGACTTTAGCACCACTTTCCCCTACACAAGCCGCGTCTATCCAATGGGCTTTTGGATAGCCGCGCGTTGTACGGTTAAATTTGGTTCGCCCACCAGTTGAGAAAGTGATTGGTAAACCGAAATCTTTTAGAACATTGCCAGTAGCGTAGCGAGTAGCATTGACTGCCGCAGCGTCTTTTAAGGGTACCTTCGCTTGTGCTTGAATTTTCTTCAAACGCTTAGGTTTGCGTTTTAGAAATTCCTTAATGTCCTTGTTGCCTTTTTTTTGGTTACATGGAGTGCAAGCTAAGGTTAGGTTGGATACTCGATCTGACCCTCCTTTGCTACGAGCTTGAATGTGCTCAATTTCAAGCGGTACATTTTTAGCACCACAATAGGCACATTCACGATCCCATTTTTCTAGCAAATATTCCCGCAACTCATAGCCAGCAAGCTCGCCTTGTTGATATTCAACCCCCGATATTTCGGGATTTTGTATTTTCTGAGTATCGAACCTAACCGTTTCAACTGCTATTTGAGTGAGTGGTGCTAATCGCGACAACTTAATCATCCAATTCTTTACGTTATCAACTCGTGACCTCAATGAGGGGGGAAGCCAGCTTTTGGGCCGCTGTCGGTTATTAAAACGTGCTGGGCGATAACGAGTTTTTCTATTTCTTCGAGAACGACGTACCGCCCGTCTTGAATCAAGATTTCTTTTTATCTGATGTCCACGATGGTTTAGGTTGCCCGCCCAGATCACCTCTGGGCCACGATCAAAATGCCCAACCAAAGCGATCCCAGTTGTGCGGCTACCGGGATCAAATTTGATCTCGATAGGCTGCAAATCACCACCTACACGGCACTTCATAATAATTATGAAAGGATAACGACGATAAACAGCAGCCTTTCCGTTTTTTAAGAGTTTGCGTGCTCTTGCGGGATGGCAGGGCATCAACGGCTTTTTGTTATGATCCAGAATAAATACTCTTTGCATAAATTGTCACCTAACTCAGTTTGCACTGGTAATGGTCTCCTAGCTAATGTTATAGGACGGTTTTGAATGGGAGCCACACTAGCCTTTCCATCAGACTTGTTTAATGACTCCCCGTAGAATCTCGGACTGGAGAAGCATCACAAGAGTACCTATATTTTCGTCCCTAACGTAGTTCCGAAGAACTAAAGCGGGTAACCTTAAAACACTTAGTTGCCTAAGTTATTTATGGACGGTTACCTACCATTATGGAGAGGGTGCCGGCAATTGCGCCTTTGTCGCCGCCTGAGACGGGGGCATCGAGCATTTCTATGTCTTTTTGGGCAAGGGTGGTGGCGAGGCGGCGCGTGGTTGAGGCGGCAATGCTGCTCATGTCTATGACTAAGTTGCCGGCGCTGGCTCCGTGTATGAGGCCGTTGTCGCCTAAAATGATTTGTTCTACGTCGGGCGTGTCTGAAACCATAGTAATAATAATGTCGGTTTGTTCGGCCACGGCTTTAGGTGAGGTACAGGCGGTGGCACCGGCTTGTGTCAATGGTTGCGTCATTTCGGGGCGGCGCGCGTGTACCCAGAGCGCGTGGCCGGCTTGGCGTAGATTGAGGGCCATCGGACGGCCCATGATGCCGAGGCCTATAAAACCTATTTTTTCAGTCATTTTTTTTCCTTTGGTCATTGATCATGTAAGTTGACGGCCGAGGCCTAGTACATTGTCAATTTAATTTTGTCGGGTTATGTAGCCACCCAGAGCGTCAATGCCATAAAGTACACAACAAAACACCTACAAAAAGTATCACTAATGAAACGCGACAGAGGGCCATAACTTAATTTGAAAACGTTCAAAGTATTTTATGGCCCTCAAATAAGACTGTTCCAAATACAGCCTTTTCAAAACCTTAGGCGGATTTATATAGATATTCAGATAATTATTTAGTCCCCTTTAGGGGACTTTCGCTTTCAGTTGGCTGTTTTTAAATTATTTACTGATGTTACGCACTGCACTTCTTAGCCTCAATGCCACACAGTTTGCGGAATTAGAAACAAATAATCCCCCCGCCTTTGGTAAAGCCGTCGTCTAATAGCTGAAGTGCCCTAAAGGGCACTGAAGACTCAATGCCATATCGTGTGCTTATGAAAAAATCAGGAATTTACCAGTCCCCTTTAGGGGACTTTAGCTTTGAGACAACGGCTTTACCAAAGGCTCTTTCTCGTTTATTTCTTAACTTAATGGCATTGACTTCTTAGCCTGGGGATAAATCCTTAAGAATAAAGCGCCAGGAACCTAAAGGTGACTGAAAGACTGCGCTTATAAACTTATATAGATAATTCAAGGTTATCAGAGGTCGTTTTTTAAAATCGATGACCCAAAAAAAATCGGTTGAATTTAGTCACCTTTAGGTGACTTGAGCTTTTAGCCTTGGAATTTATTCCAAGGCTTGGGGAAGCCTCGTGCGTAACATCAGTTATTTATCTAAAAAACTATAGTCAATACCGAAACAAATTTTTAGGCTAAAGACTTAAGCACAATAATGTTGTCGGGTGGGTAGAACCTAGTGAGAGGCCTTGTCAAATAAGGGAGGAGCGTGAAAATAATCTACCCATGCGGATTAAGGGTTGAATTAATTATTATGAAATCAAGGATTTATTTCATTTTGTGGGCCATGATTTGATTTGAAAACCTTCAAAATGTTTTATGGCCCCCAAATTAGGTCGAATAACCCATTTTTTCAGAGTTCACAGAGTGTCACAGAGTTATAATGCTAAGAATTAACGCACGCAAGTGACGCATGCATGCGCCGCGTTTATTTCTTATACATTAAGTCGCTAAAGCGACTACTACAAACTTATACATTAAGTCGCTAAAGCGACTACTACAAACTTATACATTAAGTCGCTAAAGTTGGCGGTGTTTGACGCGCTGTCCTATTTGAAAGTCGTGTGGTGTTACCGGCTTTTTGAATTGCGAAACGGGGTGACGCATGCGGATTTCTTGAATGAGTCCTGCAGGAATTTCGCTAAGAAATCGAGACGGCGTACAACGGTCACGCTTTCCGTAGTGGTAGCGGCTTTCGCTGTGGCACAGGTAGAGCAGTTGACGCGCGCGGGTGATGCCCACGTAACATAGGCGGCGTTCTTCTTGAAGTTTGGATTCTTCTAGGCTGTTTTGGTGGGGAAAGAGGCCTTCTTCTAGGCCTGCTAAAAATACCACTTGAAATTCAAGGCCTTTGGCCGAGTGTAATGTCATGAGTTGTACGCAGTCGTCAAATCGGCCGCCTTGCCTTTCACCAGCTTCTAGGGCAGCATGATCAAGAAATTCGCTTAAATCTTCCCAACCGGGTTTAGCCTCACCCCTTCCCTCTCCATCAAGGGGGTGAGGGAAAAATTGACGCGCAGCGTTGGTGAGTTCTTCGAGGTTTTCTGTGCGTCTTTGCGCTTCTTCTTTGCTTTCTTTTTGGTAGTGGGGCACTAAGCCGCTGGCAATTTTGACTTGTTCGACTTGTTCGTGCAGCGGCAAGTCTTTGACTTGTTCGGTAAGCCGTTCAATGAGCTGTAAAAAAGCGGCTAAACTGTTACTGGCTCTGGCTTTGAATTGTTTGCTGTTTATCGCGGTGCGTGCGGCTTGCCATAAGGAGAGGCCTTGTTGGCGGGCAATGCCGCGCAACACGGCAACGGTGCGATCACCGATATTCCGTTTTGGGCGGTTAACAACTCGTTCAAACGCACCGTCGTCGTCGCGGTGGAGTAGCAGGCGCAAGTAGGCTAACATGTCTTTGATTTCTAGGCGTTCATAGAAACGTAGGCCGCCGTAAATGCGGTATGAGATGTTTTTTTGCAAAAGCGCCTCTTCAAATTGCCGCGATTGTGCGGTTGTGCGATATAAAATGGCGAAGTCTTGGCGTTTGCCTTGCCAGTCTTGGATTTTTTCGGCGATAAATTGGGCTTCGTCGCTTTCACTGTAGGCGGTGTATAAAAAAACGGGTTTGCCGGCTTTGTCTTGTGTCCAGAGTTTTTTGCCTAAGCGGCCTTGGTTGTTGGCGATCAGGGCGTTGGCGGCCGCTAAAATGGTGCCGGTTGAGCGGTAGTTTTGTTCTAAACGGATTAAGTGGGTGTCGGAACAATCTTTTTCAAGTTGTTGAATATTCTCTATTTTCGCGCCACGCCAGCCAAATATACTTTGGTCATCGTCGAAAACGATAAACAATTTGCCTTCGTTTCCCACCAGTAGTCGCAACCATTGATATTGTATGGTGTTGGTGTCTTGAAATTCGTCTACGTGGAGATGTTGAAAGCGTTGCTGATAGTGTTCTAGCAGCTGCGGATTGTCGCGCAGGAGTTCGTAGCAGCGCAGGAGTAGTTCGGCAAAGTCAACAATGCCGGTGCGTTGGCAGGTTTCTTCGTAGGCGCGATAGATGCTCAGCAGTTGGGTGAGCTTAACGTCTTGTTCGTCGGCAATGATGTCTTTGGGACGTAGGCCATCGTCTTTGTGGGCATTGATAAAGTGTTGCGCTTGTTTGGGTGACCACGTTTTTTCGTCAAGTCCTAGGGCCTTGATTACCCGTTTGAGAGTGCGTAATTGGTCATCGCTGTCAAGTATTTGAAATAGTTGAGGTAAATTGGCCTCGCGCCAGTATATGCGTAACAAACGGTGCGCGATGCCGTGAAAGGTGCCTACCCAGAGGCCGCGTGTGGGTTGGTTGAGCAACGCATCAATGCGTGAGCGCATTTCGTTGGCGGCTTTGTTGGTGAAAGTGACGGCCAAGATGTTGTGGGGGTAGGCTTGTCCGGTTTGCAGTAGCCACGCAATGCGATGGGTTAGGCATTTGGTTTTGCCGCTGCCAGCACCGGCGAGAACTAATATATGTTCTAGCGGGGCGGTAACGGCTTGGCGTTGTTGTTTGTTGAGGCTGTCGAGTAGGTGGGGAATTTCCATGAATTTTTTGGTTTTTTAGATCGTGGGGTGCTCAATTAAAAATGAAAAATGAAAAATGAAAAATGAAAAATGAAAAATGAAGAATAAACATTTTAGGAATGCGTCTAAGCTAAGAAATCCTTTTTTATATACAATCCTTGTAAATATATTTAGTACAACGAATTACGCGGATAGACGAATTTAGTACAACGAATTACGCGGATAAACGAATTAAAACCTTGGAAGTTTTCCATTAACAAACCTCCAAAATTTTACCAAGGTTTTGACTCTACTGATAACTGATAACTGATAACTGATAACTGATAACTGATAACTGATATGTCGCATCATCATCATCACCATGCCGCTTCTAATATCAAAGTGGCTTTTTTCTTGAACTTTTTTTTTACGTTGTTAGAAATCGTCGGAGGTTTGTGGACGAATAGTGTCGCTATTTTATCCGATGCGCTGCATGATTTCGGCGATTCGGTGGCGTTGGGCTTGTCATGGTATTTAGCCAACGTTAGTCAAAAAAAACGGGATGATAAATTTTCGTATGGCTACAAGCGTTTTTCGCTGCTTGGTGCTTTGATTAGTAGTATTATTTTATTATTAGGCTCTACCATTATTTTATTAGAAGCCATTCCGCGCATTATTCACCCAGAAAGCGTATATGTGGAAGGCATGGTTTTGTTAGCCATTCTGGGCGTGGCGGTGAATGGTATCGCCGTGCTAAGACTGCGAGGCGGCAAAACGCAAAATGAGCGAGTGGTGATGTTGCACTTGCTGGAAGATGCGCTGGGCTGGATAGCGGTGCTGGTTGTCGCCGTAGTAATGCTGTTTGTGGATTTACCGGTGCTTGACCCTATTTTATCTGTGGCAATTACCCTTTATATTTTATGGAATGTTTTTAAAAACTTGCGCGAAACCGTGAATGTTTTTTTACAGGCTATCCCATCGAGCATCAATACGGAGCAGCTAGAAACGATACTCACGGAAAAATTACCCATTCGTTCCATTCACGATTGGCATTTATGGACAATGGATGGCGAGTATAATGTGCTATCATTTCATGTCGTGGTGGCTGACAATATGGAGTCAGAAAAAATTGTCGGCCTTAAAAAGCAAATACGCCAAATACTCAAACAGCACAATATCCAGCACACCACCATTGAGATTGAATTTGAAAATGAGCTTTGTGAGTTGTGCAATTGCTGAGAGTTTTTTAGATAAATATTTTGGTGCTGTGCTTTGCACAAATTGCGCTTTTGTCATTTCGACTGAAGGGAGAAATCTTATTGCGGTTTGTAACAAGATTTCTTGTTCCACTCTTCCTGACAAGAAAAACTCAGTTTATGATCGAGGCTCGATCGGTGTTCAGTATAAAAAACTTCCAAGGTTTGCCAACGCTTTCCTGTTTGTGCGCGGATTTTTTTGAAAAGCGATGAGCTGTGTTCGTATTAAACAATAGACTTGTTCCTTAATAATCATTTTTTGAACTGTGATTTATGTGATTTATGTGAAAAATGAAGGGGCACTGATTAATGAGAGCCAGGGGCGTTGCTCCCTGGCTTTAATAACACGCCCCGATCGATCTCATAGAAAAGCCCCAACGGGGCGACATTAATATAGCCAGTGTATCTACCTGGAACTTTTTTAATGAGTTTATAGCGTTTATGGAGTTGATGGAGTTAATGCAACAACTCTAATCATCATTTTGGGCAACGAAATCAGAAAGGTGCTAAATGAAACAAATGAAACCAATAGCCTTTTTTCTTATAGGTGTTTTTTTCTTATCGCTGGCCTTGTTTCACTTTTTCGGTCTATTCCAAGATATTTTTAAACCGGTTTATGGGTTTATCGGTCCGGAAGTTCTGTATATAGGCGGCGTTGCCGCCCTGATTATTGCCTTGTTTTCATGGCTACCAACGTGGTTGAGTATTTTGCTATTTCTGGTGCTGGTATTCGGGGGTGGTTTTTACTTCAAAGACAATTTAGAGCCTGCCAGTCAGGCTGTCAGTAAGGCACTAACATCAGAAAATATTCCCGCCGCCGCTGAAGGAAATCCCGCTGCCGCTGAAGAAAAATCTGCCCCCTGAAGGAAATTAGGATTGACGACAAAATAATTTCCTCACACCCCCCTCAATCCCCTATAATTTGCTAAAAATCCGATGTCTTAAAGACATCGGATTTTTTGAAAGTTTATTTTTACCCGTGCGAAGTATACTTCAAATCCGTGAAAATGACAAAATGAACGGGTAAGAAAATTCATAGCCAAATTATCTACTTAGCTAAAAATCCGATGTCTTTAAGACATCGGATTTTTTTGAATTACCAAAAATATGTGGCAAAATGAAGTTAAGCGAGTTGCATTAGGCATTCGCCGACGAGTATTTGAGCATACTATCAAAAATAATGGCGGCTATTTAAGTCAAGCCTGCTCGTCGGCCGATTTCTTGGCAACGCTTTATGTGAAGACGATGAATTTGGGGCCGAGTATCGCGCCACCGATTCCGAGGCCTTTTGCTGGGCCGCCTAGTGCTAATAATCCTAACAGTTTTACTGGGGCAGGTTATCATGGGCCTAAAGGCCCTGAATTAGATAGGTTTTTTATCAGTCCGGCCCATTATGCTTTAGTGATTTATGCGGCACTGGTAGAAACGGGGCGGATGGCTGCCGAAGGCTTGGAAATGTTTAATCAAGACGGTGGCAGCGTTGAAATGATTGGCGCGGAGCATTCGCCGGGCATGGAAGTGACGACTGGTTCTCTGGCGCAAGGCTTGAGCATGGCGGCCGGTGTGGCGCTGGCAAGAAAGCTTAAAAAGGAATCGGGGCGCGTTTGGGTGTTTTTGTCAGATGGCGAACTTCAGGAAGGGCAAACTTGGGAAGCCTTTCAAGTCATTCGTCATTACAATTTGAATAATCTGGCGATTATCGTTGATGTGAACGAGCAACAGTGTGATGGCGCGATGGAATCGGTGCTCAGTTTGGGTAATGCGGCCGAGAAGTTGGCCGCTTTTGGTGCTGATGCCATTGAAGTGGATGGACATGATATTGAAGCGGTGCAAAAGGCCGGAAAAACGCGGCCCGAAAACGGGGCATTGGTTATCTTAGCCAAGACAAATCCTTGTCAATGTATGGATCATTTAGAACAAAGACGGCCGCGGTTGCATTATGTGCGTTTTAAGTCGCAAGAAGAGGCGCAAGCGTTGGAAGCGGCTATTAGAAAGCAGCTTTATTAATGCGAATTAAGGGTTAAAACGAATGATTTAAAATAAAATCATGGCCCACAAAATACTGTGACACTCTGTGGCACTCTGTGAAAAAATGGGTTATTTAGACGACCTAATTTGGGGGCCATAAAACATACGTCGGCAAAAGTACAGCGAAGCGAAACTTTTGCCGACGTGAATGATTTCAAATAAAATCATGGCCCACAAAATGAAATAAACGCAAAAGACGCAAAAGACGCAAAAGACGCAAGAGACAACCAAATAAACTTGCGCCTTAAGCGTCACTAGCTCCTTGATTTCATAATGCATATCTTTTTCCTATCGCTAATAATTGCAGGGATAAACGAATTGTTCGAGGCGGGTATTTCTTAATTCGTTGTACTCATGAATGGTGATAAATCCTATCACAGTTAACCATAACAATCACAGTTCAAAATAGTCTATTGATATATGAAAGCAGAACTATTATGACGACGCAAAATGATATATAAAGACGGTGCCATTTTGGAAATGGTACTTTAGAAATTGCCATCGGCTGATCAAGAACGTCCTCATGGTTTGAAGTACCGACTTTACTACGGGCTTGCAGATGGCACTTGTCAGGTACGTTATGACAATGAACGTGGTAAAGGCGATCACCGTCATTATGGCAAACAAGAAGAATCCTATTCTTTCACCAATGTTGAAACACTTATCGAAGATTTTATGAATGATGTCCATCGTTATAGAGGAGAAAAATAATGACTCAAAAAATATCAATCGCTTTAGGAAGTGCCGAAGATGCGGCTAAAGATTTTATCGAAGCGTGGCACTGTGCGGAACGTGGTGAAACTCATCGAGGCGCGATTGAAAAGCTCTATTTTGAAGATTTGGAAACGCTACTCAGGGTATTAAACCAACGCCGTTGGCAATTGCTTAAAACGTTACGCCTTGCTGGGCCGACTGATACACCAACTTTATCTCAAATGCTTCACAGGAATGATCAAGAAATACAGACGGATATTAATGAATTAGAACAAAGTGGGTTGATTTTGCGTACAGCAGCCAACCAAATTGCGGCCCCTTGGGATGTAGTTGAAGCACAGATGAAACTGGTGCCGTGTGTGTGAGTTGAGCCATGAGGTAAATCTCTCTGATGATGTTTGTCTTCAGTGCAACGAATCCCAGAAAAAAAACGAAGGGAACTGGGTTAATCCGTTGATTTATAGATGTTCATAAAAATAATTTCACCGGCGGAAGGTAGTTACACTGGCTTTAATAATACGCCCCGACCGATCTCATAGAGATTTTAAAGTCAGCCCCTTTGGTGCGAGATTAATATAAAAAGGGGCACCGCCCCTGGCAAGAAGCCCCTTTGGTGCGAGATTAATATAGCCTGGGGCACCGCCCCAGGAAGCCCCTTTGGTGCGAGATTAATATACCCTGGGGCACCGCCCCAGGAAGCCCCTTTGGTGCAAGATTAATATACCCTGGGGCACCGCCCCAGGAAGCAAGAAGCTGAGCCAAAGCTAAAGCTTTGGACTCCAAAAGGTGCCAAAGCTAAAGCTTTGATAAATATGACAAAACCTCCTGTCAAACATATGCGATTATAATGCTTTTCAAGATGATAGCATCTTTTTGGATATTTTCCTAAAGTCACTAACAGTAAAGAAAGTCTGCCAATGTTACAAATGACAGTCTCAACAATCTGAAAAATGATATCTAAAATGAGAGACTTAATAATTTCCCAAATGGCACTTACAATGTCTTCAATCATTTCTAAATATCCTTTTGCTGTTTGTTTACGAACAGGGCAAAAATCCGTATCGATTAAATAATCCTTGTAGTTTAGGTGCTATTAGAAAGTCAATGGCATTAAGGGGCAACCACAAGGGATTGCCCCTACAAACCGTCATATCATGTAGGGGCAATCCTTTATGGTTGCCCTTAACTTTATTAAGTTAATGTGAGCCAAAGCTAAAGCTTTGGACTCCAACTGAACTTAAATTATGAATATCGTCACTAAACCTTATGTCAATGCGTTTATCAATTTTGCCCAAAATAAGCCAGAGGTGCTTTGTTTGTCGGCCGATTTAACCAGTTCTTGTGAGGTTGATCAGTTTCGGGATCAGTTTCCTGAGCGGTTTTTTTCTATGGGGATGACGGAGCAACATACGCTTAGTTTTTGCGGCGGCCTTGCTATGGAAGGCTTTCGGCCGTTTTTCCATACGTTTAGTGTGTTTTTGTATCGCCGCCCTATTGATCAGTTGATTAATTCTGTCGCTTATTCTAATCGCAAGGTACGATTAATGGGCTTTTTGCCGGGGATTACTACGCCCGGTGGCATTACGCATCAGGCTATTGAAGATATTGCCGTTTTGCGGAGTGTGCCTAATATGACGTTGTTGGAGACGGGCGATGCTACCGAAGTGGAAACGGTTTTAGAAGTGGCCGATGCTGTGGAAGGCCCTGTTTATGTCAGGGTGTTGCGCGGCCTTGTGCCGCGCTTATTTGAAACCCCTTTTCGTTTCAATCACTTACGAACACTGAGCCAAGGTGAGGATGTGTTAGTGCTATCTTCTGGCATTACGACTGAGGAAGCGATGCGTGCTAGTAAGGCCCTTGTTCAAGCCGGCGTGAGTGTGACTCATTTACATGCTTCTACTTTGAAGCCGTTTGCTAAACAACAATTGTTGGAGGCCTTGGCTGATATCAAGCACGGTATTATTACTATAGAAAATCATACAGTCGTGGGTGGCTTGGGTAGTATTGTCGCGGAAATTCTGGCCGAAGAAGGCATTGGTAAGAAGCTGATTCGTTTGGGCCTTCAAGATACTTTCGCGCACGGAGCCAGTCGGCCTTATTTGATGAAGAAATATGGCCTTGATGCGATGGCATTGGTTGCCGCGATAGAGAAGTTGCTTAATCAGTCTACTGGCATCATTGAAAAAGATTTACAGGCCGTCCGATTGGATGAAGTCCATACTGTTGCCAAAGCAGAAGCCTTATAATTCAGAATGTCCGGAGTCCAAGATTTATCTTGGACGTCTAAATGTCCGGAGTCCAAGATTTATCTTGGTTTTGAAATTATTTTTATGAACGTCTATAGTACCAAAGCGATAAATCGCCTACTACGAACTTATATATAGTATTAAGGCGATAAATCGCCTACTACAAACGATAACTCGTCTACTACGAACCTATATATAGTATTAAGGCGATAAATCGCCTACTACAAAACTACAAACTGGAACTTGTAAGGATGTTTATGATAGGTGAGCGTTTTACCGTTGTTTATCGTATTGTGGGTGATGAGGCGGCGGCTTTGGAGAAGGCGAACGTGATTTGTCTTGAGCAAACCGTTGAAGTTGGCGATGAGTTGGTGCCAGACGGGTTTATCCGCGATCACGTTGTTGGACAACTTGAGCAATTTTCGGTTGTCGCCAGCGGTGTTTATGAAGCCCAAATCAGTTATGCGATTGAAACATCGGCCTTTGAGTTGACGCAGTTGTTGAATGTTGTTTTTGGTAATACGAGTATTAAGGCCGGTATTAAGGTTGAGCGTCTTGGTTTGGGTGAGGATATATTGTCGCGGTTTTCGGGGCCGCGTTTTGGGATTGCCGGGTTGCGAGACATTGTTGGTGTTTATGATAAGCCATTGCTTTGTACGGCCTTGAAGCCTATGGGTAAGTCAGCGGCCGAAATCGCTGAATTGGCTTATCAGTTTGCGTTGGGCGGTATTGATATTATTAAGGATGATCACGGTTTGAGTAACCAGCCTTTTTGTCCTTTTGATGACAGAGTGAAGGCTTGTGCGGAGGCGGTGGCGAAAGCGAATCAGAAAACGGCTAAACAGTGTATTTATGTTCCTAACATCACCGCGCCAGCGACGGAGATCAAGAATAGAGTTCATTTTGCTAAGCAAGCGGGTGCCGGTGGATTACTCATTTCGCCGGGCTTGATGGGCTTTGATACGATGCGTGCGATTGCTGAAGATGAGTCGGTGAGTTTGCCGCTGATTTCGCATCCGGCATTTTTGGGGGCGATGGTGACAAGTCCTGAGAATGGGATTTCTCATGCGGCTTTGTTTGGGCAATTGCAACGGCTGGCTGGGGCCGATGCGTCGATTTATCCGAATTATGGAGGCCGATTTGGGTTTAGTCGTGAGGACTGTCAGAATATTGTGGCGGGTTGTCAGGAAAGTCTGGGCCATTATGCGCCCATCTTTCCGGCCCCCGGTGGCGGGATGACTTTGGAGAAAGTGCCCGATATGTTGGCCCTTTATGGTAATGAGGTGATTTTTCTGATTGGTGGGGCGCTGTATTCGCGTTCAGCCAATTTGGTGGAGAATGCACAATATTTTCTGTCATTGGTTGGGCGGTAATTGCGAATTAAGAATGGAAAATGAAAAATGAATAATGAACAACAACTTATCAAATCACGTTCAATTTTAAAAAATCCGATATCTTTGAGACATCGGATTTTTAGCTTGTAAGAAAAGTTCAAATTATAGCCGTTTGCAGTATATACTAAAGCCGTTGTAGTTGTACAAAACCAAGGAGTAACAAACCACTATGAAGACAAATACCCGACCATTTTCTATCCATGCCCTCGAATTGGGGCCTGCGGCAAATTTTGTCTATATTATTCAAGACCATAGCTCAAAAAGGGCCGCGGTAGTCGATCCGGCTTGGGAAGTGCCTAAAGTGATTGCCCTCGCTAAACACCAAGGCTTCCAAATCACTGATGTTTTGCTCACCCACAGTCATCAGGATCATACTAATGGACTTACTGACGTTTTAGACACTTACGATGCACAAGTCCATCTATTAAAGGCTGAAGCCCAGTTTTGGGGACACGAACTCAATAAACCCACCCTACATCACGGTGGCGATACCCTTCGAGTTGGCAAAACCGAGATTGAAATTTGGCATACGCCTGGACATACGCCCGGCTCTTGCTGTTATTATCTTGATGGACACCTGATAACCGGCGATACCTTATTTGTATTTGGCTGCGGGCGTTGTAACTTCAGCGGCAGCGATCCGGAACAAATGTACCATTCCCTGAAAAAAATTGGGACAGAATTGTCCCCAGAAACAGTTATACACCCCGGACACCATTACGCCCACAAGCCCTCCTCCACCATTGCCGAACAATTAGAGGGCAATCCGTTTATGCACTTTGACAACGTCGCCGACTTTGTGCATTACCGAATGCACGGGCATAATCGCCAAACGCCCTATTCACCCGTCCAAAAAACCACCTAATACAATACCACCCAGAAATCCTATTTTTCAAAAAAATCGGATTTCTTTGACCGTTAAAGCGTGGCGAAGCAATCAGTTGGAGTGCAAAGCTGGCTTTGCAAGTCTCGCTAAGCACTCCTCGCAAGGTAATCGTTATGACACAAGAATGGACACAGTATTTATCTAAAGCCGGTGCCCAGTTTGAAAATAATACCGTTATTCATTTTGGGCAACTTGATGAAGAACGACAACAAGCCTTACACGGCGATGTTATCACTGACTTGTCGCATTTTGGCTTAATTAAAGTTACCGGCAGCGATGCCAAAACCTTTTTACAGGGACAGTTTACCAATGATGTGCGACAGGTGACTGCCAAGCTGAGTCAATTGAGTGCGTTGTGTAGTCCGAAGGGCCGTATTCTTTTCAGCTTTCGCTTGTTTAAGCGCGACGATGCTTACTATTTGCTGTTGCCGCGAGAGAGCGTTGAATCTATGCTCAAACGTTTGCGGATGTATGTGCTACGCGCTGATGCCAAACTTGAGGAAGTGAGCGAGAGTCTGTCCCGTATCGGCGTTGCCGGTGCTAATAGTACACAACGGTTGACGGATTGCTTAGGCTTTGCTCCCCCGATTGATGTTGATGCCAGTTTGACAGAAAACCAAGTCACGGTGCTACGCATTCTCGGCACGCAACCGCGTTATCTTGTGTTTGGTGAAACGCTGCAAAATCTGTGGGAGTGTGTCACTCAAACGGCGCATCCGGCTGGCGCTGCGGTATGGCAACTTTTAGATATTCTCGCCGGTGTGCCACAAATCGTGCCGGCAACCGCCGAGGAGTTTGTGCCGCAAATGGTGAACTATCAAGTTATAGGCGGTGTGAGTTTTAAAAAGGGTTGTTACACTGGACAAGAAATTGTCGCTCGGATGCAATATCTCGGCAAGTTGAAACGCCGTCTGTATCTCGCTAAAATTGACACGGCGACTGTGCCGCAACCGGGCGCTGCGCTGTATGTTGCTACCGGTGAGCAAAGCGTTGGTAAAATCGTTAATGCCGCGGTTCATCCCGACGGCGGCGTTGTTGTTTTAGCCGTCATTCAAATTAGTCGTGCTGAAGCTGATGAAATTCATTGGCAAAGCCAGCAAGGTGAATGCTTGCAATTGATAGATTTACCTTATTCATTATTAGAGTACAACTAATTGCGCGGATAAACGAATTAGTCTAGTACAACGAATTACGCGGATAAACGAATTAGTCTAGTACAACGAATTACGCGGATAAACGAATTAGTCTAGTACAACGAATTGCGCGGATAAACGAATTAGTCTAGTACAACGAATTACGCGGATAAACGAATTAGTCTAGTACAACGAATTACGCGGATAAACGAATTAGTCTAGTACAACGAATTACGCGGATAAACGAATTAGTCTAGTACAACGAATTACGCGGATAAACGAATTAGTCTAGTACAACGAATTGCGCGGATAAAGGAATTAGTCTAGTACAACGAATTACGCGGATAAAGGAATTAGTCTAGTACAACGAATTACGCGGATAAAGGAATTAGTCTAGTACAACGAATTACGCGGATAAAGGAATTAGTCTAGTACAACGAATTACGCGGATAAAGGAATTAGTCTAGTACAACGAATTGCGCGGATAAACGAATTAGTCTAGTACAACGAATTACGCGGATAAACGAATTAGGACAAACTAATATTGCTACTAAACGAATTGGGTTGAACCTACATCGACATGGCGGATAAACAAACTATTGTACTTACAAGTGTCGTTATACTTAACCTCATTCGTTTATCCGCGTAATTCGTTGTACTTAGCGTTTGTGTCGTTGTACTTAGCATAATTCGTTTATCCGCGTAATTCGTTGTACTTAGCGTTTGTGTCGTTGTACTTAGCGTTTGTGTCGCTGTACTTAGCCTCATTCGTTGTACTTAACTTAGTATAATCAATAACCCTCAAACGGAGAGAATTAATCATGTCTCTATTACACAAATCCTTAATGCCATTTATTTTCGTGTGTTTAAGCAACACACTCACGGCGCTGGCCGAAGACGGGCCGCCTACGCCCTGCGAAACACTCTACCAGCAAGCGGTGGCGTTACAAAACACGCTAGTTGTTGCCGAGGCCTTGCGGCACTATGAACAACTCCTCGCGCTGGATTGTCAAAATCCGTCGTTGGTGGCCGACGCGCTACACCATCAGGGTGACATTTATTTTGATCAAGAACGCTTTGGCGAGGCCGAATCGGCTTATCAAAAGTCCTTAACTCTCAAAGAAAACAGGGCGGAAGACGAATCACTTGCCCTCACGTTAAACAGTTTGGGTTTGCTCTACTCTTATCAAGAGGATTATGTCCGCGCCGAACCCCTTTCTCAGCGTGCGCTTGCCATTCGGGAAAAAGTCTATGGGCTGGAACATCCCGAAGTTGCGGCCAGCCTCAACAATCTGGCATTACTCTACGAAACGCTGAACGATTATGCCCACGCTGAATCCCTTTATCAGCGTAGCCTTGCCATTAAGGAAAAAGTATTAGGGGCCCAACATCCTAGTGCAGGATCGCGGAAGTAGAAAGACCACCTCAGCCAACATTGTCTGAAAGCTCAAGTACCCTGAAGGGCACTAATCGAGTCAAACTAATTATTGGGTAGTCCCCTTTAGGGGAGAGTAGCTCTTAACCATGAGCTTGAGATCATGGCGGGTGTTCCGCTTTACTGCACTAGTGTGGCTACCACTTTGAATAATATAGCAATACTCTATGAGAACTTAGGCGACTATACCCGCGCCAAATCTCTGCATCAGCGTGCCCTTGCCATTCAGGAAAAAGTCTATGGCTCAGAACATCTTGATGTGGCTACCAGTCTCAACAATCTGGCACAACTTTACCAAGCACAAGCTGATTATACACGCGCTGAACCTCTTTATCAGCGTGCCCTTGCTATTTTTGAAAAAGTCTTAGGGGCCGAACATCCTGATATGGCTACCGGTATAAACAATTTGGCACGGCTCTACCTGAATCAAGGCGATTATGCCCGTGCCGAACCCTTGTATCAGCGTGCGCTTGCCATTTTTGAAAACAGGTTGGGCAGAGAACACCCTAAAGTGGCTTTCAGCCTCAACAATCTGGCCGTCTTTTACGCAACTCAAGGTGACTATAGCCGCGCTGAGCCGCTTTTACAACGCGCTCTACCCATTGCCACTGAGAGTGGTCAACCTAAACTGCTATGGGTGGTGCAAAACATTTTAAGTCAGTTGTTTGTTAAACAACACTCACTTCGTGCCGCTATCTTTTTCGGCAAACAAGCTGTCAACACTCTCCAAAGCCTACGGGCAAACATCAGCAAAATGGCAAAATCTCTTCAACAATCCTTCATCAAGGATAAAGCTGATGTTTATCAATACCTTGCCGTTTTACTCATAGAACAAGGCCGCCTCCCCGAAGCTCAACAAGTCTTGGCGATGCTCAAAGAAGAGGAATATTTTGATTTCATTCGTCGTGATGCACAGGCTGGTGGTAAGGTGCGGAGTACCAAAGCCACTTTTAACGACTTTGAACAAGCTTGGGCGCAACGTTATCAAGCCATTAACCAACAATTAGTGGCGTTAGGGCGTGAGTTGAGACAACTCAAACAGAAAGCTCTATTGGGCTTAACGGCCGCAGAAAAAGCTCGCCGTAAGCAATTACGCGCTGATATGAAAGTTGCCAAGAAGGCCTTTATTGCTTATTTAGAGGAATTAAGGAAGGCCTTTGAGCAAGCCAGCCCGGCTCGTGCCATCGCATTTGGCGAAAAAAACTTGGGCCGACTGAAACCGTTACAATCCACCTTGCGTCAATTAGGCGAAGGTGTGGTGCTGGTGCATTACTTGGTGACAGAAGACAAGTTACGCATTATTCTTACCACGCCCGATGTGCAATTGGCGCGTGATGCCGAGGTGGGTGAAAAAGAACTGAATCGGACTGTTTTTGCTTTCCGTGACAAGTTGCAACATGGCCCTAAAAAACCGTTAAGAGGAGCGAAGCGTCTTCGTACCAAAAGAAACAACCTCCGAAAAACAGGCACACTCGATTATGCCAAAGTGTTATATGATTGGATACTCAAACCAATAGAGGCCGATTTGGCACAAGCAAAGGCCACTACGTTGATGTTGTCTTTAGATGGTACTTTGCGTTATGTTCCTATCGCTGCCCTGTTTGATGGACAGCCTTAAAACATATAGGATACCACAAAAAACATCATACAAATCAACGGTTCTTGGCCTAGTTTGTTTCCGAAATGTTTCCAATTGGAAACGGATTTTCTCAAATTGTTCTCGACTAATATCACTTGGGTAGTTCTTTCTCATTTTCTTTTCTGTTGGTCAAAAAATATTTTTTATTCTAACAGCTTTTGGATATATTGAACAGGTTCTTAAGCTTTTAGATGGCTGTAGATGGTATGGAAACTCCCACTTTCCTGCACTAGTCGTCCAAACTAAAGTTTGGACTCCTTGCCAAACTAAAGTTTGGAGAACGTACTTGAAAAAAGTGCTGAAGGAAATAAGGGATTGAATTAGCAAACTAGCAGATAAAAAACTCAAATTTAAAATCCTAAAAATCCGTTTATTCCTAAAAGAAGTTGTACTTTCAGTATAATGCAATAAATATTACATCGGGTTATTGCCTTGGGGGCTTTTTTATCAGAAGTTGTGATGGCAACAAAAGCCCACACGACTAGTGCAGGAGAGCGGAAATCCCTAGGCCACCACTGGAGCGATCCAGCACTAGTGCAAGAAAGCGGAAGTAGAAAGACCACCCACAGCTTGTCTGAAAGCTAAAGTACCCTAAAGGGCACTGCAAGAGGCTCAGTAGGCTTTAGCCTACTTTCGCTTTTAGACAACGGCTTTAGCCGTTGGCGTTGGGGAGGTATGGATCCTTCCGCGATCCTGCACTAGTTTCTTCTTTCACCTAGCTCCTTTCTCCTACATCAGCCCTTTTTCAACCAAAGAAACGCAGTAACCATCTCCAATCACAAAATGGTCTAATACTCGCACATCAATTAACTTTAAGGCCTCCTTCAGCCGTTGCGTGATGGTAATATCGGCCTGACTTGGGTCTGCAATGCCAGAGGGATGGTTGTGTGCTAGAATCAACGCGGCCGCGTTATTTTGTAAAGTACGTTTAACGACTTCACGCGGATATACATTTGCGCCGTCTATTGTGCCATAAAATAGTTCTTCAAATTTTATAACTCTATGTTTATTATCTAAAAATAAGCATGCAAACACTTCAAGATCACGGCCGCTCAGTTCCGACATTAAAAAATTGCGCGTATCGTTAGGATTAGATAAGGCATCACCACGTTCTAAACATTCGCGTAAGTAGCGCCGACTAATTTCGACACAGGCTTTTAGTTGGACGTATTTGGCATCTCCGAGTCCTTTGGCTTGGCAAAATCGCTTATGATCTGCTCCCAATAAACTGCGTAAGTCTCCAAAGTCGTCTAATAATTCTTTGGCTAAATCCAAAGCACTTTTTCCTTTAATACCAGTACGCAAGAAAATGGCTAATAGTTCAACATTAGTCAGTGCTCCAGCGCCTCGTTGCAATAATTTTTCGCGTGGGCGCTCTTCTAGTGGCATGTCAGTAATTTTGACGGTTGCAACTTTGGGTAGGATTTTTTTCGCCGGTTGCTCGGTCGTTTTTTCAGTCACTGTGTGCTATTTCTCCTACTTAGACGAGTTAAAATTTTAAAATAGGCAAGTTTTAAACTATTGTTGTCCAAAGCTGAAGCTTTGGACTCCATTTGTCTAAAGCTGAAGCTTTGGATTCCATTTGTTAGGGAATCCCTAATATTTTATGCGTTTGTAAACTTATTCGCCATTGTGGGTGTTTTAAACAGTAGTGCAGGGCTTTTTGGGTATTCTTTTCGCGCTGGGGCCCGTCCAGTGGTTGTAAAAATAAATATTTAAAATCAAGGTGTTGAAAACGTTCTGGTGGTGCTTCGGCTTGTGGGAAGACTAATTTCAATTCGTCTCCGCTTTCTAACATCAATGGTGCGTTGGCTTTGGGACTGACGCAAATCCAGTCGATATCCGGTGGTGCTGTTAGTGTGCCGTTGGTTTCGAGGGCGATTTCAAAGTCGGCTTGATGAAAAGCATTAATTAACGGGGTATCTAATTGTAGTAATGGTTCTCCGCCGGTACACACGACAAAAGGGCGGCTTTGTTGTGTTGGCGGCCAAGTGGCCGCTACTTTTTCGACTAAAGCTTGGGCGGAGGCAAATTTGCCTCCGCCTTGTCCATTTGTCCCGATAAAATCGGTATCACAAAATTGACACACTGCTTTTGCGCGATCTTCGTCACGGCCTGACCATAAATTGCATCCGGCAAATCGGCAAAAGACGGCCGCTCGCCCGGTTTGCAGTCCTTCTCCTTGCAAGGTGTAGAAGATTTCTTTGATTGAGTAAGTCATCGTTGATAAATTGAAAATAATTTTGATAAAACAGGTTTTTGTTAAAAACGGGGTGTTGCATTAACTTTGGTGCATTTGCGTTTTTGCGTGAGCAAACTTCTTCAGTTTGCCAATCGTTGCTTCGCTATGCGAGATCAACCTTGGAGGTTTTTATTCTTTTGATTCGGTAAACCAAGTTTCGATAATAATTTTTGCCGCGACAGCGTCTAAATTCCCCCGGTCCTTTTTTGAAAATTGGGGGTTTTTCACTTTTCGGCCTATTTTAATTCCGCCCTTTGAAAAAGGGAGGTTAGGGGAGGTTACGGCGGCGACCGAGGAGAGTGTTTCATCAATGGTATGAACGGGCAATTGGTAACGCTTTTGTAGTTGCTGACAGAAACGGCGAACAGCGGGAGTGATGGCGTTATCTGAGCCGTCGGCGTGTTTGGGCAAACCGACTACAAGGGCATCCGGTTGCCATTCTTGAATTAGGCCGCTAATACGCGCCCAGTCGATTTGCTGGTTTTTGACGGGCAGAGTAACTAAGGGATGGGCGGTGGCTGTTAGGGTTTGTCCTACCGCTACGCCGATACGCTTGCTGCCGTAATCGAATCCTATTATATACATATCAGTTTGTCAGTATTTTGTAGGGTGGGCAATGCTTTTTTTGCCCACCACTCTGCAAAAAAATGGGGCCGGCAACCAAAAAAAAGTTTTCGACGCAAAAGTTTTTCGCTCTGCTATGCCAAAAAATGGGGCCGGCAACCAAAAAAACGACCGACCTGATCAGTGACTAGCCATGTCCTACTTCGCTGGAGAGTAAATTTAGGTCGATACCCATTCGAGCCGCCGCGGCATGCCAGCGTTGCTCAGGGGGCGTGTTAAAAATAACATGGTGATCGGCCGGGGTACTGAGCCAAACGTTGTCAGCCATTTCTTGTTCTAATTGTCCGGCACCCCAACCGGCATAACCGAGTGCAATCAATACATTATGTGGGCCCTTCCCAGTTGCAATGGCGCTGAGAATATCGCGTGAGGTGGCGATGCCTAAGTCATCGTTGGTAGTGATCACGGCTTCCCATTGCCCGGGGGGTTGATGAATTACAAAACCGCGATCGCGTTGCACCGGCCCTCCTTCAAAAATGGGGAGGCTGGTGGCACGGGAGTCTTGGGCTTCAATCCCCATATGTTTAAAAACATTGCCAAGATCAAGCTCCATTGGGCGATTAATGACTATTCCCATCGCTCCGTCTTCAGTGTGTGTACAGACGTAGGTGACTGTGTGAAAAAAGTTGGGGTCGCCTAAAGTGGGCATGGCAATCAAAAAGTGGCCTGTAAAATAAGTCGTTTCTAACATAGTTTTAATACCGGTACTGAGGATTGAGTGAAAATTTCCTACCCTTGTGGTTCCTCAAGGAGAGGGTACCTCCATACGTTTTGAACCAGTCTCACCTAGTACTCTGTTAATGTTCTATTGATGGGTTTTAGTCGTCGGCTAGTTTTAACGGGTGTGTCCCATTTATCCTACAGACTTTGAGTTGTCTTACCGCTCCAACCTTAAGGTTTATTTTGAGGGCCCGGTTTTCTTTCTATAGGTTTTCAGATAATTATTTTCAAAACCAGGGGGAAAAAGAGAACCAAGCACCGCAACCCCTTTGGAGTTGTGCTGTGATGCCAAAACCCACAGGTTTTCCTATTCACCCCCTTTGGGGTTGAGGCCTTTTTGGTATTGCTTTCCCCAGGTTCCACCTCAATGCCATTAAGTTAAGGAACTCTTTGATTTTTATATATTTTTATTAAAAAACGCCCGGTCGTGCCATATTTTTATCTAGGGGTGGGGTCGTAAGTCATTGTTTTTATTGAAAGTAAAAAATCGGGTACCCCACCCTAACACACACAAAAAATGATTAAAAATCAATAGGTTATATCTTAACTTAATGGCATTGAGGTTCCACCTAGGGCTATTCACATTCAACCCCTTTGGGGTTGGGAACGTTGGTTATAGCGGGAAAATAGAAATGCGCCCGTTTGGACTCCTGCCAAATTCAAGTTTGGATGCATGATAACTGATTACTTATTACTGATAACTGATCACTGATTACTGAACAAGTCATCATACTACTTATCGACTGCTCAGGCTATTGTAACTAAATTCCCAAGTACGGGTGATATGTAGGATGTCGGTTGCCTTGCGGATATTTTCTGGAAAGGGGTCAAACGGCGCGGCAAGGCGCACGATGCGTAACGCGGCTTCGTCTAATATTTTGTATTTGGAGGGTTGTTTAATTTCAACGTTGTACACGGTGCCGTTGGAGTTGAGCGCGACATTTAAAATTAAACTGCCCGATATTTTTTTGCGGCGTGCTTTGTCAGGATAGTTGGCGTTGCCGATGTCTTCAATTTGTCGTCGCCAAGCATCCATGTAGCGAGCGTATTTAGATTCTTTGGCGCTGGAATTGATAAATTTTGTGCGTGGCCTTTTGGCATATTCTTCAAATTTTTCGTCTAATTCTGCCTGAATGCTGGCGAGTTTTAGGGCAAGGGCGTTGATGAAGAGGGTGTTTTCTGACATATATTCTTCAAAAACAGTTGTTTGCGAGGCATCCCCAGATTCGGCCGGTTCGTCGGGCGGGGTGATTCGTTGCTCGGACTCGTGTTGGGCCGGTTTGTCGGTTGTTAGTGTTTCAATTTGGTGTTCTTTTGGGGCGGCCGCCATTTGTGGCGGCGGTGGCGTGAAGACTTCTTCGGCGGTTACGTCTGGAAACGGGGCTATTGTGGGCGTGGAGGGGCGAACTTTTTGTTCGCTTTCACCGCCGCCTTCGTAGTTGACTTGTGCTAAATAGTCGGCCTCTTTTGGTGCTTTGTCGGTACTTTTTTGCACCAAAATAATTTCCATGGTGGTATTTGGAGATTGAACGGCTTTTGGCATGGCGAAGCCGACACCGTAGATGGCAACGACATGCACTAATGCCGCGATAAACAAAGCGGCGGCGAATCGCTCGGTATCGGGATCAATGTGTGTATCGTTAGTTGTATTCATTTGCTATTGAAAAATGAAAAATGAAAAATGAAAAATGGGTAATGGGTAATGAAAAATGAAAAATGAAAAATGGGTAATGGTTATGCGATTTAAGGGTTGAATTGAATCCTAAAAAATCAATGAGTTATAAAAACTTATGAAATGAAAGTGATTTCATCACTCTTTGTTCATTTTTCATTTTTCATTTTTCATTCTTAATTCGCTTTCAGTATAAGGGGTAACAAAACCTTGGCCGATGGTGGCTTTATCAAGGGTTCCGGTGTTAGTGACGGAACCGGCAAGGGTTCTTTTTCGTCCTCTTTTTCTCCCAGTTGGGCCGTTGTTTTTTGAATGATGTACTCGTTCATTCTTTCTAGTAAGCCGGCCATTTCGGCTATTTGGAGTTTGTCGCTACGGTTTTCGCCTGATTTTGAAATCAGTTGGTATTGCCAAGTAGGCTCTTTTGGCGTGTTGAGTGCGTTGGATTTGGCAAGCATTCTCAATAACGCTCCCTCGATTTTGAAAATGATGTGTTCACTGTAAAGGCACTGCCCATGGAATTGTATGGCCGTGCAATCTTCGTGTTTTTTGATGAGGGTTGTTGGTATGGATTTCTCGCCCTCTGGCGTTTGGTATTTCGCTTGGCTAAAATGTTTCCATCTGAAGTCACTCCCTGAGCCAGCGTAGTAAATGACGTTATAGACTTGGTAAGTTTTGGCCTTGGTTCTTTTATCAATAAAGCCCCTTAAAAAGTTGTCGTCCCAGACGACGTTGTGTGTGTTGTGCTTTTCTTGGAAGCCTTTGACGGTGGAAAAGGTGATAACGGCTTGTGAGGGATGATCCTTGATCGTTACCGTCTTTTTAAAATGCTGTTTTTCATCGCTCTTTGGGAGCGTGTCCAATGGGGGGTTTGTGACGCATCCCGTCATAAAAAACAGTAAAATAGCTGTAAGTGTCTGTTTTTGCAAATTATTTCTCCTATTTATCGCCAATCGGCTTTCATTGAACAATTGTGACACAAAACGTGGGAACGAGGAACTATATCATATTTGGTGGGCCTGTCCCTTCTTTTAAAATATCTATATATTAATTGATATATTCAATCAAACGATTTTTGTCCACTGTTTTATTAACACATCCGATGTTTAGCAAACATCGGAGGTGTTTTCCAAGTTATTGAAGAAGTTCTATCGGTATAGTTTGTGTAACGCGACCTAATTTCATTGTATCTCAATCGGCTATTTTGCCTTATGCGATTTGTTTGACAAAAACTCCCAAGGTTTATCGGCCCTTGGGAGTTTTCATTATGACGATTTTATCATTATTGAGTCTCAATCTGCTGTGTTGCTAAGTCGAAAATGTTAAGGAAATTCGATTGTTGAAGAAGTCGGCTTTCTAAGTGGTGTCAGTATAGACTAATTTTGTTCTGGATGCTATGGGGTGGTTAAGTGCCAGCCAATTGTGCAGAATAGTTTTGTCTGAGGTTCAAACGCCGGTTTTGAAAATATGGCAGTCTATTGGGCATTGACTTTGTCACTTTTGGAGGTTGTTTTTGAGGGCCATGTTGTCATTTTTATGAATGAGAAATCCTATTTTTTTAAAAAATAGGATTTCTTTGGATTTCTTTGGATTTCAAAGTTGGCGAGTGCTGAAGTAGTGGCGGTATAAGTTACATCGGGGCCGCACGGTGTTGTCGTGGAATTCGATTAGTCCAAAGCTGTGTCGTTTGGATTTGTGTTCGGCACCTATTTCAATGGGTTGTTCGGCGGTTGCGATTTGTTTCATAACGTTCTCTAAGTTGGCATCCTTTAGGATTAATAGTAGCCGATATAGGTGGTCATAATAAGGCCCTTCTTCGGTGGGCGCAATTTGCAGGAGTTTGTCTAAAGTGATGCGTTGACGGGCGATGGGATAAAGTGCGAGGCGCAGTAAATAAGGATGTCCACCTACCATCGCCATCAATTGCTTAACCTGTTTGGTATTCCAAGTTAATCCATGCCGCTGTGATAAGTCTTGGACTTGCGCCAGTGTTAAGTCGGCCAGTTTAATGGGTAAGCCGACATTAAACGGAGAACGGTTAATGTTGCTGGGCGTGTATTCTTGTGAATGCACAATGATTAACTGGAGTGTTTGCCAATGGGCTTCTTGTTGGCCTCGATCATGCCAAACTCGTAGCATCCCTAAAAAGTCTTCTACAATATATGGGTATTTGAACACTTTATCCACGTCATCCAAGCCCAAGGTGAGTGGGCCGTTGATTTCGGCCAATATGTGTTTTTGGAAATATAGGATTTGTTCAAGCATGATTTCTCCTTCATCAATTGTCTGAATCAGAATTTTCTGAATTTGATAATTTTCAGAATATATTCATTCAAAACGTTTTATGGCCCCCAAAGCGTCAATACTTCTCTGTGCAACTCTGTGTAACTCCGTGTCTCTGTGTTGAAGAATTTGAATTTATAAGACTTAATTCGCATTGTCAGTGTTCAATTGACGAGTTTTAGTCGTCGGCCGGTTTTAATTTGGCACGGCCATTAACTCTCTGGCACTGCCAAACTAAAGTTTGGACTCCGATTGTTCCACTAAGTCTCGCAAGTATGCCAAGTCATTTTGGGCTTGTTGGTTGTGGGTATCTTGGGCTGCTAAGACTTCGGCAATGGCGAGGGCCTTTTGGTAAAGCGACAAAGCGGCGGTTGGTTTGTGCAAGGCTTCTTGAACTTGACCGAGTTTGTAACTGATGGACAAATCCCGCTGTGCTTGTGCATTGTTCGGGTCGGCCCCGGCCAGTTGTTGGCTCATTTCATGGCATTGCTGATAGGCCGCCAAGGCTTGTTCGGTGTTGCCCAGTTGCTGTTGCACGTCTCCAAGGTTGTCGTAACTGACGGACAAATCCCGCTGTGCTTGTGCATTGTTCGGGTCGGCCCCTGCCAGTTGTTGGAAAATGTCTAAGGACTGCTGATAGGCTTGCAAGGCCTTTTCAGTGTTGCCCAACAATAACCAAGCATCCCCCAGACGACTCAAGTTAGAGCCTTTTTCCCGCCTCGCTTCCGTTGTATTTGGATCTAGCGCATAGATTCTATCCAATAACGCCGTATTCGAGGCTAATATACGAGTCACAATCTTCGTCGTGCGCGGCAGTTGCACCAATTCATCCACCAATTGATAAGTCAACGCATTGATAGCCTCTAAAGCTAACGCTTTTTGCTGCTCAGCCGGTTTTTTCTGTTGTTCAGCCCGTGTCGCATTCTCCCATGCTTGTTGTTGTGCTAAATATCCCCAAATGGCAAGCCCTATCGCTACCGATAGAAAAACCGCCAATATCCGATTAGCCCGCTTTTGCATTTTGGCTTTTAAGGTGCTTTCAACAGTTTGGTGCTCTAACCGCTCGCTGGCTTGTAAAAAGCGATAGTCTTCATTATCCAAGCTTTTGCCTTCCGCCCAACTGAGTGCTTCTTGCAACGCTTGCCCTTGTAATAACCGTGACTCGTCCGTTGAATCAGAGGCTATCCACGCCGATAAGGATTCGGCATAAGGCCGCAACGTGGCTAAGGCTTTTTCTACCCAACTCTGATTAAACACTAACGGATAAATTCGGTTGTAAGGTAATAACTGGCCCTCACGCTGAACCACTAAACCGCTCAGACGTAGTTCCATTTGTTCGACGGAATCGTCAATGGAGACTCCTCTAATTCCTATTTCAACCGGAGTGCTGGCTTCTTCAAGGCCTTCCGTGTGTGGGGGTTGACTTTCCTCTGAAGATGGACTAAGGCGGTGTTGCAAGACTTGTTGATACAAGCCTAACAATCGCCCGGTGCGTCGGCCGCCAGCCAATAAAATACGATCACGAATCGTCCTTAAATGGGCCGGCTCATCTTGGCTTTCCCAGTGTTTGACGAGCTGGGTTTGTACCACTTGCTCAACATAAGTGGCCTCCTTTCCGGCCGCAATTTTCTGCGCCTGTTTGGAAAACCAACGAAAACGGGCCGGTATCTCGGCCTTAATAACTAATTGACACAACTTTTGCGTTAAAAACGGCTGGCCGCCCGTCCAATGATCAGGAGTCCAAACTTTAGTTTGGCAATTTATAAACTTCACAATTTGGGGGCCATGTTGTCAAATTAAAATTCTTCAACACAGAGACACGGAGTTACACAGAGTTGCACAGAGAAGTCCTTGGGTTTATAACTCTGTGAAACTCTGTGGCACTCTGTGAACTCCGTGTTGAAAATCTCTACGCGGCTAAAACGGCGAGCCTTTCTCCAACAAACTCAATGGCTGAGTGGCTACCAGTCCTGAAACCAAAGCAATGAGAGCTAACACCAACGGCACTAATTTCATCAAAAGCGGTGTCTGGGCTACCAACACACATTTATCTGTCTTTTCAAAGGCTGGCTTTAATACCTTAATTATATAAGCAGCAGCCAATAAACTGCCTATCACTATGATGCCAATCCACCACCATTGTCCACTTTTCCAAGCGACAGTGAGCAACAACCAATTGCCTAAAAAACCGCCACTAGGCGGCAACCCAACAATACTCACGCCCGCCAGTGCAAAGGTAATTAAACTTGTTGGATAATGTCGCCCCAAGCCACGCAAACTGTCGAGACTATCAGTGCCCAAAACTTGCCAGATATTGCCGACTACCATAAACATCGCCGCTATGGCAAACGCATGAGACAAGGCGAAATAAATGCCACCCTTCCAAGCCGTCAGGCTCCAAGCTTCATTCGTGCCGCTGGCAAGCGGAAACAATAACAACAAAAAGCCGACTTGTGCCACCACAGAATAGGCTACCAACATCTTTAAGCGAGACTGTTGCAACGCTTGCCATGCGCCCAAAATCATAGCAATGGCCCCTAAAACACCTAATATTTGTGAACTCTGAGGCAATAACTCGGTGGGAAACACTTCAAACCATAAACGCAACAACAGATAAAACGCTGCTTTGATAACCAGCGCCGACAATAAAGCACTCACAACTGCCGGCGCACGGAACAGCGTAGGCGGTAGCCAAACATGCAGAGGAAATACGGCCATTTTTGTCAATAAGCCTAATATAATCAAAAACATAGCCATCCAAATGGTTGGCCCCGATTGAATTTCCAACGCCAACGACTTGACATCAAGTGTGCCAACCGCACCATACAGCAATACCACGCCCAACAAATAAAGCAGTGAAGCTGATAGAGCAACCAACAAATAGCGCATGCCGGCCCCCAAAGCGTTCGCGCCACCGCTTAAAATAATCAGTGGCACTGCTGCTAAGGTAACTATTTCTAAAGTGATAAACCAATTAAACAAATCGGCCGACAAAAATAACGCATTCAAGCCACTCCAAAGCAACAACCATAACGGCCAAAATAGGAATAGACTCCCGGCTTTGTCAAAGGGTAGGGAGGAATTTGAGGTTTCGGCCTCTTTGTTTGACGCTTCCACAGGTACCGGCAACTTTTCATCAGGAACCGGCACTAAGGGATATTTAAGGTTTTCTACTGCCTCAGGGGGCGATTTTGACTCTTCTGAAGAAGCCTCATGGGAGGATTTTTCGGGCGGCGGGAGTAATTTAACCTCTTGTTCTGAATCTGAAACCGGGGGCAAATCCTCCCTTTGCAAAAGGGGAGTTAGGAGGAATTTCGACTTAAGCGCATACAAAGTGATAAAACTACCCACTATCGCCGTCATCGACAACATAAGTACACTCAAGCCATCGGCATACCAGCCGATTCCCAACGGAGCGATCCACCCGCCAACGGCATATTCTTGCGCTCCCTTCATCCAAACCTGCGCCACCAACTTTGACACACTGATTAATATTCCAACCATCGCGGCAAATGCCAACAATGGGCCGCTACGACGGCCAAAAATAAAGATCAGTATAGCCGCCAATAGCGGCAATAGAACCGCTAACGCGGCCCATAACGGATGACTCTGTGCGTATATATCCAACGCGATTTCCAGTGGATTCATAACGACTCTCCCGTTTCCGTGTTAGAGTCTGGCAAACACATTTGCCCGGTTTCCCGATAAATACGCCGTGCCAACATTAAGGCTAACGCCGTAAAACTGACCATAATTACCATGCCAATGAGTACCATCGCATAAGGTAATAGATCAATGGCAAGTGGATAACGTGCCGCTAAGCCTATCAGCAACAAAAAAACGCTGCTGCCCATAATGTTGAAGGCCATAATTTTACGCAGCAGATGTGCTTCAACGAGCAGCACGTATAAACCGATGGTAAACAACCCCATCGCTATTAAAGAGAAAAAAATTGTTTGGGTCATTTTCAGTTATCAGCTATCAGTTATCAGTTTTTATCGTTTGTAGTAGTCCGTTTGTAGTAGTCGCTTTAGCGACTTTTTGTAATGCGGATTAAGGGTTTATGAAATCAAGGATTTTAACGCACGCTAGTGATGCATGCATGCGCCGCGTTTATTTGGTTGTCTCTTGCGTGCGTGCGTTTATTTCATTTTGTGGGCCATGATTTGATTTGAAAACATTTAAAATGTTTTATGGCCCCCAAATTAGGTCATCTAAATAACCCATTTTTTCGAGTTCACAGAGTGCCACAGAGTGTCACAGAGTTATAATCATTTTGTGGGCCATGATTTGATTTGAAAACATTTAAAATGTTTTATGGCCCCCAAATTAGGTCATCTAAATAACCCATTTTTTCGAGTTCACAGAGTGCCACAGAGTGTCACAGAGTTATAATGCTAACAATTAACGCACGCAAGTGACGCTTGCATGTGCAAGCTTATGTGGATGTCTCTTGCGTCAAAGCGCGTCAAAGCGCGTTTTCCACTTCAGTTGAATTTATAAGATTCAATTTAACCCTTAATTCGCATAAACTGTACTACTACAAACTATAATTTTTTGGACAGCCTCTTATTCCAAGACACGCCCGGCGTGGCAATAAACAACATTACCAAAGTCAATCCAACAGACACTATCAAGCTTATTTCTATGAGTAAAATCAGTTCGTTAGCCCATTTGGGTGGATATTTAAGCAAATGATGCCCTTCCACCATCAGCGCCAGTGCAATACTCACAAACACTAGCAAGCCGCCACTTAAGGCCAGCCGTAACAAAAAACCCGCTTTCGGTTGCGGCAGCATAAAAGGGCTTAGTTTGAATAACGCGCCCGTACCCGCCAGCACGGCACCCACTTGAATAAACGCACCCCCTGGCGTATAAACACCCGCCCATAACACATAACCAACCGTCAACACCAGAATCGCCAGAATCCAGCGTGGCAAAGGCTGCATTAACGGAGAATCCGGATGAAAGTGAGTCTCTTGCTGCGGTACTGTGGTATGGTAAACTGTCCACACACCTAGCAGCGCGAGCAACAACACTGCCATTCCTAACAATGTATCGTAGCTACGGTAATTAACCAACAAAGCCGTAACTGGATGAGTGACGTTCGTATTGGATAAGTGAGTATAGGCTAATTCAGAAATGTCAATAATCGGATCAGGCATGAAAAAAACCGCGATGACTAATCCGACTTCAAAGAGGGATAGTAATAGCACAAGTAGGGTGAATTTTAGGACAGAACTGGACATTTTTAGAATTTCCTTTATAGTGAGCAAGGGATTAATGGTGTTTGACTGGTGAAGCCCAATGCTTTGGCTCTTCAAAACAGCATTTTTTCTTATCAACACAGAGAACTCAGTGCCCTCCGTGTTGAAAACCCGTTTTGTGACTTGACTGCCGCGGCTTGACTCCCCGGATTGAAGGGGTGTGTCAAAAACTATCGACTCGATGGTTGAAAGATCGAATATTTTACTCAATCAATTAATTATTCGCATGATAAAATATTTTTTTAACGAGTCAGTTAATTGAAAAAAGTTGAAATAAACCCAGTTTATTCAAGACATTAACCTTTGCGCCACCGCGAATTGCTAAAAAATTTTGAACAACTTTCTCCAAACCACCCGCGATGATCACCGCATCGCTGGGTTTACCGCCCTAGCCATTACCATTCATATCGCCGAAAGTGCGCTACCCAGTCCTTTACCCGGTGTCAAACCCGGACTCGCAAATGTTATCACCATTGCAGTACTGATGCTATTTGGCTGGCGAATGGCAACCTGGGTTAATTTACTGCGCGTGTTAGCCGGCAGTTTGTTAATAGGCACATTTTTATCGCCTACCTTTATCCTCAGTTTAAGCGGCGCGTTGGCAAGCACTGCCACACTCGTCTTACTTAGTCAATTACCAGGCCAAGGTTGCGGCCCCATAGGATACAGTATCGCCGCCGCGATGACTCATACAATGGCACAATTTTGGGTCGCTTATGGGTTATTTATTCAACATGATGGCCTATTTTACTTATTACCCATCTTAATGACGGCGGCATTGGTATTTGGTACAGTCAGTGGCATCATTGTTTTTGCTATGCTAAAAAAATTACCGCCTGATGTTCGCGGTTTCTATTGACACCGAAACTCATTTTCTCTATTCTACTCCAACTTTTTTCCCCTAGACTATTAGGGATTAGAGCGTCTCTGCCCTGATGGTAGAAATAAGGGTAAAAAAATTTGCTATAAATTCCCAATGAATATACTTAATTGGACATTTGATGGCCTTTTAGCACTCGCCTTATTTTGGGCGGCGTGGCAATCGCTGACGCTCCCCGATTTATCTCGGGCGGTGGTACGATTTATCGTGTTTGGTTTACTGATAGCTTTGGCTTGGGCGCGTTTATCCGCCCCGGATGTCGCACTGTACGAAGTGGCGTGTGGTGCGGGATTGACAGGGATATTGTTGCTTGATGCGTTGCGCGATTTGGATGATAATGACTCACGCAAAGAGACAAAGGCAAGTTAAAAAAACCTCGAAGGTTTGGAAAAAACCAATAGGCTATTGAATTACGTCCAGAAAGACTGCGCGAAGCGAGAAAACAGGTGCCTAAAGCATTGTTGAGGTATGCGTTGCTTATGCGGCACACTCGTTATGCGAATTAAGAATGAACAAAGATGTCATTTCGTTTCGATTTCTTTGTTCGGAGAAATCTTGATAAATCATGAGAAACCTTGAGAAACCTTATCAAATCACTTTAAATCAATAGGTTTTTATAAATCAGTGATTTTTTATGATCCAATTCAATCCTTAATTCGCATTCGTAACGCGTTTTTTGAATATCGTGACACACCCTAGCATCCCTTCAATGCCATTACTAAAAACGTTCAGTTGCCCACCGTCGTTTTGGGGCAGGCAATAAAAACACCCTACATTAACCGTTTGCAACTATAACGGGATAAAATCGTTTTCGGATAGGCTCTTAATTGAAGGTTAATATAACATGTTTTTTGAACTCAAAAATATAGGTGCTATCAAACAAGCCAAAGTCAAACTTGGCAAGTTGACGGTTATTTGCGGCCCAAATAACACCGGTAAAACCTATATTACTTATTCTTTGTACGGCCTTTTAAGTCACTTACGCGAAAAACCCCTCTCTCGGTTTTTGAGAGCGGCGAGTTCATACTTCAAGCCCATTTTCAAATCAATTGATAAAGACAAACTCTACGCCGAATTTAAAGAAAAGGGAATTATCCGGCTTGATTTGAAAGAGGCTGAAAAAGATTTAAATAACGTTGTGACACTATTAAGTCAACTTTATACCGAAAAGTTAAAGGATATTTTTAGTGCCAATGCAGACGAATTGGCCGAGGCACAATTTAAGATTGTGGGCATTGACGACATTGTTTTTGATTATTCAAAGACATTTGAATTGAAAACGAGCAAATATGATGCCGTTAAGGAAAAACAGAGTCGTTTTCTTGAGATAAACCTCCACTCAACTATTCAGAATAAGTGGTTAATTGATTTTATTATTGATGACGCTTTATTTGAGTTCTTTTTGTTTAAGGACTTTCCTAACCCATTCATTCTGACTGCCGAAAGAGCCGGCATACAATTGTTTCAAAAAGAACTGGAAAGTGATTGGGGAAGAAACGCCTTAACGACAAGTCGCCCTTTCGAATTAAAAGAAAATGTTGCTCGCTTGGCACTCCCAATCGCCAAAAATATTGATTTTGTCAGAGACAGCGATGTGGTGATTAACTCCAACAGTTTCTTGACAAAGCCTGAACTCACCACCTACATAGAAGACATACTGGGTGTGCAATATGAAATTGTAGACGGGCGAAAAGTGGTGAGAGACAAAACCACCCTTCATGCTTTGCCTTGCTATATGTCTTCAACCTCGGTACGCGCCCTATTTGATTTGCATTTGTGGCTCAAGCATCAAGCACAAAAAGGCGATCTGTTATTTCTGGATGAACCTGAACTCAATTTGCATCCCAAAAATCAACTTAAAATGGCGCGGCTGTTGGTGAAATTGATTAATAATGGCATCAATGTGTTTATCACAACGCACAGCGATTACCTCATCAAAGAGTTCAATAACATGTTGATGCTTGCCAATGATTTTCCTGAAAAAGCGGCTTTGATGAACGAATTGGGTTATACGCCTGATGATGTTTTACATGCTGAAGATTTTAACGCGTATATTGCTCACACTGATGGTACCATTTCATTGGCTGAGATCGACAAATACGGCATAAAACAAAGTGGCTTTGATGACACCATTGTTCAGATTAATAAAACCTCGAACAAACTCGTTTCTGCCATCGATAACAGTTCTCTTTAACTCAGTACAACGAATTACGCGGATAAACGAATTCAGTACAACGAATTACGCGGATAAACGAATTCAGTACAACGAATTACGCGGATAAACGAATTCAGTACAACGAATTACGCGGATAAACGAATTAAGTACAACGAATTACGCGGATAAACGAATTAAGTACAACTATAGATTTTCAGATAATTATTTTCAAAGTGAATAGCCCTATATTTCGTCCGGTCTATTTATTCACTATTGTTGCCCTAGGCTTTAATAATACGCCCCGTTGGGGCTAAGATTTAAGCGAATATGTTAAAAGGGTTCCTGGGTTCCTGGGGCGTTGCCCCAGGCTTTAATAATACGCCCCGTTGGGGCTAAGATTTAAGCGAATATGTTAAAAGGGTTCCTGGGTTCCTGGGTTCCAGGGTTCCTGGGGCGTTGCCCCAGGCTTTAATAATACGCCCCGTTGGGGCTAATATTTAGTCTTGTCAATTAGTGAGACGATGGGGCAATATAAAAGTCAATGTAAACAATAAGGTAGCGGCTACAACCACAGAAGGGCCGGTGGGTGTGTCCCAGTGCCAAGACAGGGTTAGGCCCATCGCGACGGCAATACAGCCTATGAGACTTGCCAACACGGCCATTTGTTCTGGGGTGTGGGCAAAACTACGGGCTGCTGCTGGCGGAATAATCAGCATGGAAGTAATCAGCAAAATGCCAACAATTTTCATGGCAACAGCAATCACTAGGGCAACCATCAACATAAATAGTAAATGTACCCATGCCACTGGTACGCCTTCAACTTGTGCTAATTCTTCGTGGATGGTTATTGATAGTAAGGGTTGCCAAATGAAAACAAGGCTTAATAAAATGAGTCCGCCGCCACCATAGATCCAATATAAATCGGTGCGCGTCACGGCCAGTAAGTCGCCAAATAAGTAGGCATATAAATCAATTCGTAAGCCTTCGCCTTGCAAAAAGGCGAGTGCTACGAGGCCCAAAGAGAGGGCACTATGCGCTAAAATACCTAACAAGGTATCGGTAGCAAGGCGCTTTTGTGATTGCAATATGACTAATAACAAAGCGATTGCAACGCAGACACCGAGGGTGCTAAGCATCAAAAGCGTATTAAGCGTTAATTTGAAGGTGGTTAGTTTTAAGTTGAGCAAAAATCCTAGCGCGATGCCTAATAGGGCCGAATGCGCCAACGTGTCGCCAAAATAGGCCATGCGTCGCCATACCACAAAACAGCCCAATGGGCCGGCAATGAGGGCAACGCCTAAGCCACCTAATAATGCTCGCCACAAAAAGTCATCCATTTTTTCAGTTATCCGTTATTAGCTCATGTTACGCACTCTGCTTTCACAAGCCTTGGGATAAATCCCAAGGCTAAAAGCGTCCAGGAACCTAAAGGTGACTAAAACCAACTCTAGCGTTTTCCGATTCAATTAAGTACAAAATTCTCGCATTGCGTAATGTTTTCTTCAGCGGGAATCCCGTCTTCGCGGGGTGTAGTTTATTCAATCGGGAAGTGCTATATTAATTCAGTGCGTAACATCAGTTATTAGTTATCAAATACATAGAGGACGATGTTAATTGTGAATTGTTAATTGGTGAATTGTGAATTGTGAATTTTGAATTTTGACGTAAACTAATGAAAAGCGAATCAATAAGTTATTGTTTTTTATCAGATGAACAAAAAATGGATCAACTTTTGACTTAAAAAATAACCTGATTTTCACCTGCCCAGATATATACCAATGCCATTAAGTTAAGATTTATCTGAAAAACTATACAAACTAGGAACTACAAACTAGAAACTTTTAAGAGTTTTAGGCGATAAATCGCCTACTACAAACTACAAACGGCAAACTAGGAACGGCAAACTAGAAACTTTAAGAGTTTTAGGCGATAAATCGCCTACTACAAACGATGATGATGGCTGTAAATAGCTAAATCCCGTGCCGCCCTCGCACCAAACAGTTCTAAATAGGCGGGGTGTTTTGTTACCGTTTCTGGATGTCCGTAGCAACTCACTTTTTTGTTTAAACATACTACATGATCTGTTGCTGCCATCACTAAATGTAAGTCGTGTGACACCATTAAAATGCCACAGCCGCGCTGTTTGCGTATTTTGGCAATCAGTTCATATAATTCATATTGTCCAGTAATATCAACACCTTGTATTGGTTCATCTAGTACTAATAAATCGGGTTCACGCAACAGGGCGCGTGCTAATAGTACTCGCTGCATTTCGCCGCCGGAGATGTTTTGTAGTGGGCGCTTAAAAACGTGGGCGGCTCCAACTTCTTTAAGTATCTGTTGAATAACGGCCGTTTTTTTGACATTGCTCAAGGTGAGAAAGCGTGCCACCGTTAGTGGTAATACCGAATCGACGCTCAAGCGTTGCGGCATATAGCCTACCCGTATGCCGGGTTGTCGAAACACGCTACCGGCTTGTGGCGTTAGTAAACCTAACACGACTCGTACTAACGTCGATTTACCTGCACCATTGGGCCCAATTAAGGTAATAATCTCACCGCGCCGCACGTCTAGGGATACGTCTTGCAAAGCGGTATGTTGCTGAAATTGCACACAGACTTTGCTTATTTGTACTAATATATTGTTAGGAATCATTGGTTTCTTTTAAGGTTAAGGTTCCAGTTCCAGTTCCAGGTAGATACACTGGCTATATTAATGTCGCCCCGTTGGGGCTTTAGCCCCAAAGGGGCGTGTTATTTAAAGCATCGCCCCAGTTCCAGGTAGATACACTGGCTATATTAATGTCGCCCCGTTGGGGCTTTAGCCCCAAAGGGGCGTGTTATTTAAAGCCTGGGGCATCGCCCCAGGATTGCATAGAGAGAGGATTGAAGTGTTGAAGAAAAGGGCCGAATCTGTGTTAATAGGCGCACTATTGACTTTAAGTGTACAGGCAAATAGCGCCCTGGCACCGCAAGTCGTGGTGACAATCAAACCCATTCATGCCTTCGTCAGCGGCGTTATGGATGGTGTGGGCACACCACAATTGTTGTTGCAAGGCGGAGAGTCTCCGCATAGTTATAGTTTACGGCCGTCACAAGTCCGACAATTACACGCGGCCGATTTATTAATTTGGGTAGGCCCCACGGTAGAAACCTTTTTAGAAAAAACCCTTACCACGCTGAGTGACAAAACCAAGCGGTTGCGTTTGCTAGATGTGCAAGGTTTAACGTTATTGAAAGCACGCAAGGGCGGTATTTGGGAAACGCATCATCATAGCGATGATTTTGCTTATGCGCGGGACGATGTTTCTCACCACGCTGATTTTGAGATCGATCCACATATTTGGCTTGATCCTCATAACGCTAAAGTTATGTTGCAAGCGATTGCCCAAACGTTGAGTCAAATTGATGTTAATAACGCTGCCCGTTATATGGCTAACGCAACACGTTTTTTGGCGCGACTTGAGCAACTGGATCAAGGATTAAAACATCGATTGGCTCCGTTATCGGCGTTGCCTTATTTAGTCTTCCATGATGCCTATCAGTATTTTGAGCATCGTTATGGATTATCGGCGGTGGGAGCCATTAGCTTGTCGCCAGAAACTCGTCCGAGTGTTAGGCGCTTGTATCAATTACGTGTCCGTATCAAGAGCCAGCAAGTCCGTTGCGTCTTTAGTGAACCACAGTTTGAATCGGCTTTGGTTGCTACTGTTATAGAAGATACTTCAGCGGGGCGCGAGATATTGGATCCGTTAGGGGCCGATTTGGCGGCCGGGATAGAGGCCTATTTTAGCTTGTTACGGAATTTGGCTAATTCATTGAATCGGTGTTTAATGCCTTGAACTACAAGGATTGCATATAAGCAGGGATTTTCGGCCGGTTTTCGTGACTGAATTGCTTGGCTTAAAGCTATAACAACTACAAGGATTGTATATAAACAAGGATTTGAGGCCAGTTTTCGTTACTATACGGAATGTACATCTGCGGGTGAAAATAAAAATTGACCCGTTTGGTGTATTTTTATTGACTTCAATCCTAAGATGAAGCTGATAAAAAATCCGTTTATTTCGCGTATCCGTTGTACTATCAGTATAAGCAATGGTTGTTTAAAGCAATAACTACAAGGATTATTTACAATGCTTCGGACAGTTTTTAAATAACTCGCTTACGTTGTCATTTCGACCAACGGGAGAAATCTTACCAACGGGAGAAATCAATAGGTGATAAATATTGAATTGACAAAAACGAGTATTGTTATAAATATTAATTAATTCAAATAATTATGGTAAACTGTCCGAAGTCTTGTTAATTATGATTCAGACATTTTTTAGCAGAAAAAGTTTAATTCAAATTAATCTTCAAAAGAATATAGTTGTCTTTGAATGCCTTAACTATCTGGATTAATCCCAAGCGTCCGCAATCGTTCAGTCAGTTGTGCCACCCGTTGTTCGGCCAATTCTCTTTGTTGTCGCTCCGCTTC